>UMKP01050169.1_pt1 | contig 11442 bp, 10 predicted proteins | sample 1966341 | NCBI WGS metagenome assembly UMKP01 (sample SAMEA4836179, study PRJEB28245) | human gut metagenome | biome: gut microbiome; material: fecal sample | place: Denmark | collected 2008
TAAACTTTCAAAAACAATGTGTGTAATACAGAACAGCAGAAAGAAAAGATTGCGGAATGGATGTTTCAGGCAATCAGAGAGTATTATATGAAAAAATGCACTTTTCCGAATGACAAACATCTGGAAGAAGTAGTGGAGAGCAGGTGTTTTGTAATGACAGCTAAAGTGTATGTAGATGTCCTGGCGGTATTCAGCCGGGAAGGAGAATTGATCCCTACAGCGTTTGTCTGGGAAGATGGACGTAAGTATAGTTCCGCTTAAGAGACGACGGTCAAACCAGGAGCTTTTGGCAATGTGCAAACGAACGGTATCTTTTTTTGCAGTATTGATGCCGTCGTTAAATCCATCGGCAACACCAGACTCATATTCTGCTTTTCTGAGTTTTCGTTCTTCCTCTTCTTTGTCGTATTCGAATATACTCATCGAGATCACCTCCGATTTATTTGCACGAAGAAATTCAGAAAGATATGCTTGAAAATAATATTAACGCATAACTCTCATTATTTTAAAATATTTTTAAAATACAATTAAAGTCAACATAAACAATAAGAACCTGGACAAATCTTCCAAATGGTACATTGTATCCGGCTCCGCTTCGTGGTAGACTGTTTTCATAGTGATTTTTATGAAAAAGGGAAGGAGTGTTTTTATGGGAAGTAAGATAAAAGCAATACAGATTCTTCAGGCAGCAGGCTATATCCTTCTGGGACTGTTTCTGGTGCTGAAGCCTGATACCAGTGTGCGGGCGATCTGTTATGGCTGCGGCGTGATTGCGGCGGCATACGGACTTCTGCATGTGCTCCAGTGCCGGAAAGGTAAGGCAAAGGGCGAACTGATCCTCGGTGTGATCTTTATTGCACTTGGCGTGTTCTGTCTGATCACGCCGCAGACGGTGGTATCGTTTTTGCCGTTTCTGCTTGGCGTGGTACTGATGCTGGATGGTATCAGCAAAATCCAGAGAGCACTGGATCTGCGTGTGTTGGATGCAATCGGCTGGGGCAAGCTTCTGACGATCGGGATTCTTTTGATGATCGTTGGTGTGGCTTTGCTTTTCAACCCATTCGGGGCTGTGAAGATGACGATGGTATTCTTCGGAGCCTGCCTGCTGATCGACGGGGCACTGGATTTGTTATTTTTGCTTATCGTTTTGTAAGATGTCAGGGTAAAAAGGTTCAAAAGTCGGTTTTTTCTTGTAAGAAAAGACATTTAACTTTGACATTTTTGAAATTCCAGGAGTGTGATCTATGAAACCGGAACTTGACAATCAGTCTGTTCACCGCTATATGCGGGTATATAATTATTACAAACAGCTTATTCTGTCGCAACAGCTTGCACCTGGAAGCAGGCTGCCGTCGATCCGGCGGTGTGCGGCAGAATTGCAGATGAGCCGGACAACGGTGGAGACGGCATACATGGTGCTTGCGGCAGAGGGCTATATTATTTCCAGGCCGCAGAGCGGATTTTATGTGACGGACATCGGCAGGACGCGAAAAACGGCAGAATTTCAGAAAAGTGCCGATCAAAAAGAAAAGAAGCCGGTGCTTTACAATTTTGCGTCTGCAAGTGTTGACAGAGAAACCTTCCGGTTTGAACTGTGGAGGCGGTATATCAAAAGTGCACTGCGTCAGGATGAGCGTCTGCTCTCTTATGGAGAACCGCAGGGAGAATACGATCTGCGGGAGGTTCTGTGCAGATATTTGCAAAACAACCGAAATGTGGTTTGTACGCCGGAACATATTGTGATCGGAGCGGGTGTTCAGAGCCTGCTTCATATTCTGTGTCCGTTGATTGAGGGACGTAAAAAAATTGCGTTTTATAATCCGGGATTTCGGCAGGGGCGTGCCGTTTTTGAGGATCATGGTTTTGAACTGTGCGATCGAAAACAGGAGCAGCCGGATGTCTGCTATGTGTCACCTTCGCAGGCGACTGCCTGGGGCGATGTTCTTTCGGTCGGAGAGCGGATGAAGATACTGCGTGAAGCATCTGAAAAAAATATTTTGCTGATCGAGGATGACTACAACAGTGAATTCTGTTATTATCATCATCCATCGCCGTCCATTCAGGGTCTGGCGGGCGGAAACGGAGTCATTTATCTCGGAACATTTTCCAGGCTTTTGCTGCCGTCGATCCGCTTAAGTTTTATGGTGCTTCCGCCGGATCTTCTGGAAAAATATCAGAGACGCAGAGATTTTTATAATCAGACGGCATCCAAAACGGAACAGATCGCATTGTGTCAGTTTATCCGGGATGGTCATCTGGAAAGTCAGATTCGCAAATCCAGGAAACACTATTTGGCGAAAACAAAAATTTTGTGCAGTGAAGCGAAAAGGATTTTTGTAGAAGAGGCAAAAGTTACGGCCGGGGAGACCGGATTTGTAAGCCTTCTGGAAATTTTCGGAGCAGGAAATCTGCGGGAAGTTCTGTACAGAGCAGAAGAAAAAGGTTTTGCTTTTTTATCTGCGGATGAAAGTGAGCAAGGGATCCGTCTTGCTCTTTCCTGTGCAGCAGTTCCGGTGGAGAAGTTTTCAGAGGCGTTACAGCTGCTGAAGCAGTGTTTCTGAATTTTGCAATGAGATTTAAAAATGCTTTCGATGGAAATACCGTTTCGCATGCAGATGTGGTGATGCGAAAACATTATGAAAGGAAAAGAAAATGGCGAGACAAAAGAATAAAATATTGATGTTTTTGTTTTCTCTGATCCCGGGAGCAGGACAGATGTATATGGGATTTATGAAGCAGGGATTGTCTTTAATGACAATCTTTGCAACGTTATGTGCAGTGGGTATCTGGCTGGATATCAAGCCGCTGCTTTTCTTTGCACCGATCATTCTGCTGTACAGCTTTTTCGATGCAACCAACAAGAATTCGATGGACGCAGAAGCGTTTAAAAAATTGGAGGATCATTATCTCTGGGGCGATGACTGGATGGACTGGAGCGAAGGCTTAAAGGACAGCATCAGCAGACGGGATGGTAAAAAGGCCATGGGAACGGTTCTGTATATCGTGGCGGCGTGCATGATCTGGAGTGTTGTCAAATATTTTGCGGACATCATCTACGGGCCGACCAGTCTGCCGGGTGCTGTGATCGCAAAGATTCCGGTTGCTGTTGTTGCTGTATTTGTTTTATGGGCAGGCCGCAAACTGATGAAGAGTGCTTCTGATGAAGAAAAAAGATTCTATCGTGGAATGCCGTATCCGTATGCACAGAGCATGGGGATCCATATGAACGGTGAGCGTATGCCAAATCCATGGGAGCGTGTGTGGAGTGATCCGCAGAGAATGCAGCATCCGGAGCAGGAGCCGGTCAGAGAAACGGTTGTGGAAGAAGCTGCAGCTGCACAGGAAACCGCAGAAAAAGCAAAAGTAGAACTTCGCAAAGAAAACGAAACAAAAAAGGTTGTGAAACCACAGGAAGAAAAAGCGGAGACTGCACAGGAAAATGAGACACAGACAGGCACAGAGGAAACCGATGTGGTCGAAGAAGTGGCAGAAGTTGAAAAAGAAAGAGAAATCAAAGAAACGCTTGAAACCATGGAAGCGGAAGCTGCTGTGGAAAAATCCTGAAGCATGTTTTTGTGTTTCTGGCAGCAGAGATGAGCAAGTAGCGGAGCGGATTGTGAATGTCCGCTTTACCTGAATAGTTACAAAAATCCCTTCATAAGATACAGTAAACGGACGGACTTATGGAGGGATTTTTCTGTCATTTCTGCTCTTTTTGTCGATGTATATGATACCGTTTGTTCTGCTTTACGTTGTCGGTTATGCCTTTTTGAAAAAGAGAGATGCATACGGTGATTTTGTGCGTGGTGCCGGGGAAGGAATCCACACGGCATTTGCGATCCTGCCGACACTTGTCGGGCTGATGACAGCCGTAGGGATCCTGCGGGCATCGGGTTTCCTTAAATGGCTCTCGGATATCCTTGGCAGGCTTTTTGCCGGAATCGGATTTCCGGTGCAGCTTGTGCCGCTTGCAGTGGTGCGTCTGTTTTCCGCCAGTGCGGCGACCGGATTTCTTCTGGATATTTTTAAAGAATTCGGGCCGGATTCCAAGATCGGAATCATCGCATCACTGATGCTCAGCTGCACGGAAACGGTATTTTATACGATGAGCGTTTATTTTATGGCAGCAAAAGTGACAAAAACACGGTATACGCTGGCAGGTGCACTGCTTTCTGTTTTTGCCGGGATTGCCGCCAGCTTTTTCCTTGGAAATTTTCTACAGCTTTAAGGACCATTCCTGGCAGTTCCAGACGGTTGTCACGATATCCTGATAGAATTCCGGCTCATGGCAGATCAGCAGAATACTTCCCTTATATTCCTGAAGAGCTTTTTTCAGTTCTGCTTTTGCGTCAACATCGAGGTGGTTGGTCGGCTCGTCCAGCAGCAGAATATTGCTCTCACGGTTCAAAATCTTGCAGAGACGTACTTTTGCCTGCTCGCCGCCGCTCAGTACACGCACCTGACTCTCGATGTGTTTGGTGGTCAGACCGCATTTTGCCAGCATGGAACGGATCTCGTACTGTGTCATTGCCGGAAATTCGCTCCAGATCTCTTCGATACAGGTCGAAGTGTTCTGCGTATCGGACTCCTGCTCAAAATAACCGATATGCTGATAATCGCCAAGATGCACTTCGCCGGAATATGGTTTGATCAGCTGCAGAATGCTTTTCAGAAGCGTGGTCTTACCGATACCGTTTGCACCGGTCAGGGCAATGCGTTCGCCGCGTTCCATGCGGATATTTAACGGTTTTGTCAGCGGTTCGTCGTAACCGATCACCAGATCGTTTGTCTCGAAGATCATCTTTCCGGAAGTACGGGCCGTTTTAAAGTGAAACTCCGGCTTTGGTTTTTCACGATCCAGTTCGATGATGTCCATTTTGTCCAGTTTTTTCTGGCGTGCCATCGCCATATTCCTTGTAGCGACGCGGGCTTTGTTGCGGGCAACGAAATCCTTAAGGTCGCTGATCTCCTGCTGCTGGCGGTTGTAGGCAGCCTCAAGCTGGGCTTTCTTCATGGCGTAGACTTCCTGGAATTTATCGTAATCGCCCGGATAGCGGTCAAGTCTGCAGTTTTCCATATGATAGATCAGGTTGATGACGCTGTTCAGGAACGGAATATCATGGGAGATCAGAATAAAGGCATTTTCATAATCCTGGAGATAGCGTTTCAGCCATTCAATGTGCTGCTCATCCAGATAGTTGGTCGGCTCGTCCAGAAGCAGGATGTCTGGTTTTTCCAGCAGAAGCTTTGCCATCAGTACACGGGTACGCTGTCCGCCGGAGAGGTCGGTTACATCACGGTCAAGCCCAAGCTCTTCCAGACCGAGTGCACGGGCAATCTCGTCTACTTTTGTGTCGATCATATAGAAATCGTGCTGCTCTAAAAGCTCCTGATATGTGCCGGTCTCGGCGAGCAGACGTTCCATTTCTTCCGGTGTGGCATCGCCCATCTGTTCATACATACGGTTCATTTCCGCTTCCATTGCAAATAAAAACTGAAAAGCAGAACGCAGGACATCACCGATCGTCATGCCCTTTTCCAGGACAGAATGCTGATCCAGATAGCCGACACGGACATTTTTTGCCCATTCGACCGTTCCCTCATCCGGTGTCAGTTTTCCGGTGATGATATTCATAAACGTGGACTTGCCTTCTCCGTTTGCACCGATCAGGCCGATATGTTCGCCTTTGAGGAGACGAAAAGAAACATTGTCGAAAATCGCACGGTCACCAAAACCATGCGTCAGATTTTTTACATTTAAGATCATAATTACTCCTGTCAAATTTTGTGAAGTTATGAAAGTTATGAGATGCCATATGAATTGTTTCGTACTTCGTACTTTCACAATTCTTTCTACGCTCCGCTTCGGTCGGGGCGGGTTCCAAGGTCTTTCATCCACTTATGAGCAAGCTCATGTGGATTTAGATCTTTTGTTCCTAGCATCTTATTATCTTACCATAAAAGAAAGGGGTTGCACAATCGAAAAAAAAGGAATATCCTTACTGCGATTCTTGTGATAAAATAACGAGTACAAAAAGATTTTTGGAAATATATAAGGAGGAGCATATGACAAAAAAACAGCTTGCGCTGGAAGTGATCGAGCGTTTAAAGAAGGAATATCCTCTGGCAGACTGTACGCTTGATTATGATGCGGCATGGAAACTGCTGGTCAGTGTCCGGCTTGCGGCACAGTGTACGGATGCCAGGGTAAATGTTGTGGTTCAGGATCTCTATGCGAAATATCCGGATGTAGATGCTCTTGCGGAAGCGACACCGGAAGAGATCGAGGCGATCGTAAGGCCATGCGGTCTTGGAAAAAGCAAGGCACGTGATATCAGTGCATGCATGAAAATGCTGCGTGATGAGTACGACGGCAAAGTGCCGTGTGATTTTGATGCGATTTTAAAGCTTCCGGGCGTGGGAAGAAAGAGTGCAAACCTGATCATGGGCGATGTTTTCAAAAAGCCTGCGATCGTCACGGATACGCACTGCATTCGTCTGACAAACCGTATCGGTCTGGTAGATGGGATCAAAGATCCGAAAAAAGTCGAAATGGCACTTTGGAAGATCATTCCACCGGAAGAAGGTAGTGATTTCTGCCACAGACTCGTTTATCATGGCAGAGAGGTCTGTACAGCGAGAACAAAGCCTTACTGTGACAGATGCTGCCTGGCGGATATCTGTGCAAAAAATGAAATTTAAAATATGGAGGTAGTAAGGAAATGAGAAACGCAGCAACAGATCTGACAGAAGGTACACCTTGGAAGATTATCATGCGATTTTCGATTCCATTGTTTTTTACGTTTTTACTGCAGCAGTTTTATAACATGGTAGATACGATCGTTGTAGGCCAGTTCCTTGGAAAAGATGCACTGGCGGGCGTTGGTTCTACCGGGGCGATCAATTTTATGATCATCGGATTCTGTATGGGACTTGCCAATGGTTTTGTCATTCCGGTCGCACAGCGTTACGGGGCAAAAGATTATAAAGATATGAGAAGGTTTGTGGCAAACAGCATCTGGCTGACTGTTTTTTTTGCGGCGATCATGAGCATCACAGTCTGTATTTTATGCCGCAGCGTGCTGATCGCCATGAAGACACCGGCAGATATCCTGGATCTTGCATATGATTATATTTTTATCATTTTTGCAGGGATACCGATCACACTTGCCTACAATCTCCTGACCGGGATCATCCGTTCTCTTGGGGATTCCAAATCGCCGCTGATCTTTCTGCTGATGGCAGCAGTGGCAAATATCGGATTTGATATCCTGTCAGTAACGGTTTTGAAACTCGGCGTTCGTGGACCGGCTTTTGCGACACTGCTTGCACAGGCATTTTCCGTGGTACTGTCTCTATGGTGTATAAAGACAAAGTTCCCGATCCTGAAAATGGAGCCGGGAGAATGGAAATTGCATGGCAAACACATCGGTATCCTCTGTAAAATGGGTATTCCGATGGGACTTCAGTATTCGATCACAGCGATCGGCAGTGTCGTGCTTCAGACCGGTATCAATACACTTGGTTCGGCAGCCGTTGCCTCGGTTTCGGCGGCATCGAAGCTTTCGATGTTCCTGGCGTGTCCGTTTGATGCGATCGGTTCGGCCATGGCAACTTACACCGGACAGAATGTCGGGGCAGGCAAGATCGAGCGTATCGGTCAGGGATTAAAGGCATCCGTTCTGATCGGTATCACATACTCGATCCTGATTTTCCTGGTCATGCTTTTTTCTGCAAAATACTGGATGCTTCTGTTCATAAATGCATCCGAAACGGAGATCATACATAATGCAGTGCTGTTTATTCTTGCAAACAGCGGATTTTACATTGCACTTGTTTTTGTCAATGCGGTTCGCTTTACCATTCAGGGAGCGGGATTCAGCGGTCTGGCAATCCTTGCAGGTGTCATGGAAATGATCGCAAGAGCCATTATCGGCGTGATCATGGTTCCGTATCTGGGATTCGCAAGCGTATGTTTTGCCAGTCCTCTGGCATGGATCATGGCAGATTGTTTCCTAATTCCGGCGTACTGTCATGTGATCCGAAAGCTGAAACAGAGAAGGGCACAGGGTGTGCCAAATATGTAGATTTTGTTAAGAAGTGTTAAGAAAAGTTGACATTAACCGCATCTTCATTGTACAATGAAAAAGGGAGTGGACTTGAAACACACTGAAAATCAGAGAGAAAAGGGGGATTTTTCATGTATAATAAAAAGAAAATTGCGACATTATTGGTAATCGGAATGGCCGCAATGTTTATGATGAACGGCTGCCAGAAAAAGGCATCTGAGACGGAGACGACGAAACAGACGACAGCTCAGAGCGAAAGTACTGCACAGACCGAAGCAGCCACAACATATACTTCAGAGAGCAATTCATTTTCTTTTGATCTTCCGGATTCTGCATGGGTGGCGACAAAGGAAGGCATTGAGAATAAATGGGCATTTATGAAAGAAGGCGTCGGCACGATCCGGATCACGCACAAAAAGTCAAAGATCAAGGAGAAGAATCTGCCGCAGTCTCAGGAAGATGCGATTGCTCTTTTAAACGATATCCAGGAGAATGCATTTTCTCAGGTAGAATATAAAAAAGACAGCACCAATGGTACAGAGCTTTATTATTATGCTGCATCCACGCAGGACGCAGATCTTGGTTACGTTTATCTGATCAAGTATCTGATCAATACGGACACCGAGAGTTATACGATCACGGCAAAACTGACATCCAGTGACAGTACGGTGCAGCAGGCAGTGAAAAGTGCCGTTACCAGCTTCAAAGTTTTAAATGATGACAGTAAAAAGACAGATTCTGGTGCAAACTCCGGATCTTCGGCAGACGGCAGTACATCTTCGGATAATGCCGGTAACAGTTCTGATCCGGAAAATACAGGTGATACTGCTTCAGACAATACTTCCGGTGAAAGTACAGGCGATTCTTCCGGTGCATCGACCGATGAGGAATACCGCTATTTCTTTGATGCAAACGGAAATACGATCTACGCTTATCCGTCTGAGGACGGCACCTGGCGTGATGATAACGGAACTTCTTATATTTTCCTGGAAAACGGCGTAGAAGATTCCAACGGCACACAGTATTATTATGATCCGCCTCAGGGAACAACAGGTTCCGGATCAGAGTCGGATTCTTTGACAGGTTCCGGCAATTCTTCAGATAATGGCATGGTCATTGGTTTCTATGATATCAATGGAAACTATCAGACAGCGACACAGGATGCAAACGGAAACTGGATCGGCAGTGATGGAAAAACCTACACTTTCGATGAAAAAGGGGCAACAGACAGCGACGGCAATTTCAGCAAATGGTAAAACAGGATATAAAGGAGTGTAAATATTATTATGAAAAATAAGGCATTACATTTTATGGCAGCAGCAGTCCTCTCATCGGCTCTTCTGATGACAGGATGCGGCAGCCACAGTGGGGATACGAACAGCAGCACAAAACAGACCCAGGATCAGACACAGCGGGGAGCAGGTCAGGATTCTGCCCAGACTTCAGCCGCAGAGGATCAGAATCAGGCATCGGATGACCAGAATCAGAGCCAGGATACGCAGACACCGGAAACACATCCGGATCTGGAGACAAGAGTGGAAACAGAGGTAGTGCAGCAGCCGGAAACACAGGCACCGGATACCGAGAATAACATCGATAATCCGGCAGCCGATAATGGTGAAGGCGATAGCAATGGCTTCTATGATGATGGCGGAACCTGGATCACCGTTCACAAAAACAGCCAGGGACAGTGGGTTGATGAAAGCGGTATGACCTACCAGTTTGGCGATGATGGCGTAACCGATCAGAATGGCGTTTTCTATCCATATTAAACCGGTTTTTGATTGACATTATATCTGCGAAAGCGTAGAATATGGAAGTCAAAGAAGGTAACAACCAGAATGGAGGAGTATAGATGAAAATGAGATCAAAAATCGTAACTTGTCTGGTACTCGCTCTGTCCATTTCCTGTCTGGCTACCGGCTGTAAAAAGAAAGCACAGGAAACTGAGACGAGCAGCGAAACGATTCGTGTTACAGAGAAACAGACAGAGAGCGAAACAGCAAAGAAAGCTACAAATACATCCACAACATTTAAATCAAAAGATGGCAGTATTTCTATCAAACTTCCGGATGACACCTGGACAATGAAAAAAGAAGGCACAAAAGAATGGACCTTTGAGTCACCGAACCAGGGAACGATCACGATCGTACATTATTCCGGAGATGAGACGAACGGACTTGTTTTTCCGTCCTCTGAAGAAGAAGTACTGAATAATCTGGAGAAAGCCGGAAAATCCAAAACCGATTATGCAGTTGTAGAATACAAGAAAAATACCATGGGTTCTTACGAGGCATATCACACAACCATCAAATGTAAGAGTACAAACAGTAAGTATGCGTACTCGGTAGCGTATAACCTGGTAGGAGATGAGGATATTTATTCGGTCAATGGTCAGGTTATGCAGGATGATGCAACGGCAATGGAAGCGATCCGTACTTCTGTGGAGAGTCTGAAACTGCTGAAAACATCGAGCACAACAACATCTGAGACTAAAAAGAATAATATAACATCTTCCGAGTCGAACAGTACAACACAGTCCGAGTCCGGAAGCACAGCTTCTACCGATGGCAATTCTGATTCCAACCAGAACGGTCAGTATGTTTATGACAGCAACGGCAACGCAGTCTATATCTATCAGGACAGCGACGGAAACTGGGTAGACAGCAGCGGAGCGATTTATTATTTTGATGCAAACGGTATCACAAACAGCAACGGTGCAAGCTTTACCTACAATCCGCAGGGTGGAAACAGCGACAATAACAACAACGGCGGAAATGGCAATAACGGCGGTGATAACAACAATAACAACGGCGGAGCTACTCAGACCAGCAGTTTCTATGACAATCAGGGAAATCTGATCACAGTTTATAAAAACAGCAACGGAAACTGGGTAGATGGAAACGGCATTGTTTACACCTTTGGTCAGTATGGTGTAACCGATAATTACGGCAATTATTATCCATATGACAACAGCGGAAATAATAACGGCAACAACGGAAATAATAACGGCAACAACGGAAATAATGGCAACAATGGAAACAATGGCAATACCGGTGGAAACACAGGTGGAAACACAGGAGGTAATACCGGCGGCAGCACCAACGGTTTTTATGATGACCAGGGCAATTATATTTCCGTGACACAGGATGCAAACGGAAACTGGGTAGACAGCGGCGGAATGCAGTATACATTCGGTAACGATGGCGTAACCGATGCAAACGGAAACTTCTATCCATACTAAAAACAGAAAAGTGCAGAGACGCACATCATGTAATCATGCAGAATATACAAAGGACAGCAGAGAAAATCTGTTGTCCTTTTTACGTTAAGTGTGCCTAGCGGCGCACGTTTCTAACGGGTTAAAGTCCCG
>UMKP01051796.1_pt1 | contig 11383 bp, 13 predicted proteins | sample 1966341 | NCBI WGS metagenome assembly UMKP01 (sample SAMEA4836179, study PRJEB28245) | human gut metagenome | biome: gut microbiome; material: fecal sample | place: Denmark | collected 2008
CAGCGACAGATTTCAGAGTCATCTTGAAAAATGTAAACTACCATCATGGTCCTTCTATCATAGAAACGACCCATGATAGGACCTATGACGCAACCTATGATACAACCCATGATGCAACCCATGATAAAATCCTTGCATTTTGCATAGAACCACATTCAAAATTAGAAATCGCAGAACACTGTGGATACAAAAACACAAAAAACTTTACACAAAAATATCTGCGTCCGCTATTGAACAATGGAACACTCAAAATGACACTTCCAGATAAACCGAAAAGTAAACATCAAAAATATATTACCGTTCGTACCGAGTAAAATGAGAAGCAGGTCATTTGGGGTGTCCAGTTAAGAAAATATTCTAAGATGAAAAAAACGGTACAGCTTTGGCTATGCCGTTTCTTTCATTTTTACAAGGCAATTTGTCTTAGAGCTGAAATGTTTCATTGCGAGCAAGAAGAAAAACAAAATAAACCCGTTCTGCGGAGAATATGTAATCAACACTGCAACTCTCTGTCAAATTCTACCCGGACATATCCGTTTCTGCTTCTATAAACCTCTATTGCCTTATCTATGTCAGTCAATGCATATATTCAAGGACGGTCATTCCTGCCATTGCCGGACGAAAAAGGATGTTCGATCGTGTATTATTAAATATTGCAAGGAAAAGGGCGATTGAATCGTCGTGTTAGTTAGCGTGAAAATTTTTTGTGTTTTGTGGTGTCTGATAGAATTATCAAAATATAAAGAAATCCCCGAAAACTCGATGTTTTCGGGGAAATTTGCTCTTTTGTGATATTCGTTTGAATTATCTCTTTGTGAACTGAATCCACTTATTTTATCAGCATTTTAAGCCTTTTGTGTGCTACGTGTGTGTTACGAAAGAAATTGTACATCATTCATTAAACTCCCATGGCTTCTCTTACCCTATCTTCATATTCTCTCTGTAGATCTTGTTTAGTAATTGCTATATGTTCCACTATAGAGGAATTGTGTTGTTTGAAGTTTTCATTCGTTCCACGATATATGCTAGCATTCAATTCAGCATATTGCAATAATAACTTTCTTCCCCGAATTCTAAGTCTTCTTAGTGCCGCTGCCTGGATAGCCCTTGTTCGTTCCCCCGTTACGCCTATTGTCTCCCCGGCTGCTCTTAGGCTCTTTCCATGAAAAAAGGTTTCTTCAATCACCTTTTTTTCTCTATCACCAAGGAAAGTATCGACCGCATATCTTATATCCTTCTGCATTTGCCTATTATATGCATTTTCAATACTCCCTCTCTCAACATCAGTATTATCATCGGGTATTGTGTCTAACAGTCTCTTCCCTTCTCCCTCATCATTACGTAGCACTTCTGCATCTAATGACGTTACGGAAGATGAATACATTTGTATCAGCCTTATTTGCGCATCTGTACACCCTAATGCTTCTCCTATTTGCCTTGTATCCGGTTCCGATCCATGCTCTTGCACATATTTACTTACATATTTCTTGTAACGGTTTATTTTCCCATTTAAACCGCTTGGAATGCGAACCGCAGGGGTATTGCATTGTATATACCGGGACACAGCTTGTACAATCCAGAATCTAGCATAGGTTATAAACTTTACTTCCTTGTTCGGATCGTAATTCTTTGTAGCTTCAAATAGCCCAAAGTAGCTTTCCTGCTCCAAATCTTCCATATTTTCATAATGCGAATACGGTTTTATAAACCTTCTGATCAAAGGCATATTTTGCCTATACAATAGTTCCATGTTTTCCGTAACGTTAATACCGTTTTGAATTTCTTGCACAATTTCTTCATTGCTCATTGTTTTACACCTACTTTCTAAATATAATAAAAGTAGATATAGGGGGAAGCCTTGCACCGTTGGAAAGTAAAGGGCTTCCTTCTTTTTTTATTTCACTCGCCATAATGGCGAACGTGATGTACCGACAATTAGACTGTAAGTAGCCTTTTTATTTTTGCGGGGCACTAGAAGCGACTTAGTATAGGGATTTTCTTTTTCTCATCAGACCCCCTCCACCCTTTCAAAGAAAAAGGGCATAGCTTATTATGCCTGCCCTTGCTCATATCTCCTTACTAAATTGTAAAAGGTATTTTTCTTTAATTCTGCACGCTTCATGGCTTCCACTGCCGTTATTTTCCCTTCTTTCCACTGCTTATACACTTCTTCCCAATTAGCCGGGAATGTGGCTATCGGTCTTCCTAAATGTTTTCCCTGCTCTTTGGCTACTGCTATTCCTTGCGCTTGTCTTACCTTTATGTTCTCTCTTTCCTTTTGCGCTACATATGAAAGAATCTGTAATACAAGATCCGCTACAAATCTGCTGTCAAGACTGTTTCCATTACTTCTAGTATCCAACAACGGCATATCCAACACCCTAATATCCGCTTTCAATTCCTGCGTTATATATTGCCATTGCTTCATTATCTCATTATAGTTTCTTCCTAATCTGTCAATGCTATATACAGTAAGTAAGTCACCTTCTCTAAGTAATGGGGCTGTATTTGCTGTACCCACAAGAAGATTATATGATTTTCGATCAAAGTCCTTACCAGATTGTTTATCTGTATATATGTACCTTTCCTCAACTCCTGCGCCTACCAATTCTTTAATCTGTCTCGCCAAATTCTGCTCCTTGCTTGATACTCTAGCATATCCATATTCCATAGCTTGTACTTCCCTTCCTTTATTATATTTCGTAGTGGTGTACTTTTATTATAGCATAGCGTTTATAAAAGTCAAATTATTTTATAAACGTTTATAATAATCAAATTATACATTTACAAACTATGGAATATATGGTTTTATGCATTATCTTTAGTGTCTTTAAAGGTGTACCTTTATAAACACTTTATTCCGCTTCTGCCAGGGCTTTTTCTACCACTTCCGAAAATCTCGGATCAAGTAGCAGAATAGACGCAATTTCATCACTTGCCTTTGCGAGATCTGCCGCCTTGCTTTTAGTGAGATTCTGATATCTTTCGTAATCACTTGTAGGAAGGATAACCTCAATGAATCGCTTGTCAGCTTCTGTCAATTCCATTTTTACCTTTGATTCCGGCAGTATGCCTTCCGCCTTTTCAATCAGCCCGGAGAAGCGTTTGTAGCTATCATTTTTCCCAGTATCAAAGCAATTTAGAGAATGAGCACCGTAAGTAGCAAACATTGTATTATCACTACCACCTGCGACAAAGTCCCGGAATTCCATATTTGTGCCGCAGTACCACTGAAAACCGATTTCTACATTTTCCTGCATACTTCTGAATGCTTTATAAATTTCGTCAATGTCGGGAACCGTCACATCATAAGAAGGATTTGCCGTGTTCACTTCCTGCCCGTTAATTCTCTCGCTATGTGTTCTATCTGCCGCAAGTTGCCCTAACAGCCGTCTTTCCAAGTAGGTAGTAGCTGATTCCTGCAATAATCTGAATTCAGCATCTGACAGTTGCAAGCCAGTCAATTTTATTGCCGTGACTTTATTTGCAAACTCCGTACGAACCGGACTATTAAAAAATGAATCAAGGTCTTTCTTCATCAGACTAATATAAAAGTCTGCAGAAGCCCGATGTTTCTCTCTCCGATGCAATCACATCAGAATAATTTGTTTTAGGTTTCCATGCCGCCCTCTGCTGCTCAATATATTGTTCTGTATACTTTCCTTTCATACCAGTCAAAAACGCTTCGTGCTTCTTCACTTCCGCTTGATACTGCGGAATAAAAGCATCTACGACCGTCTTATATGCATTTAGTTCTGCCATCACCTTGTTGAAATACTGTTGAATTTTCTTCATAATTATTCCTCACTTTCTGTTTATACAATTACGTTACAAATACCGACTATAAAGTTGGCAACTCGCTATTGCCCTGCCATTCTCCTAGTTGTGGCAGTTCTTCTGCCGTTAATGCCTTTTGTGTGGATGTTTTGGGAATGCTTTCTTCTATGCTGATAGAATCTCGATAACCTAACCAATTCTTCGCAATAAAAATTCCGCTAGGTGGTGAAATCTTGCCGCATAATATGGCTTGTTCTAAGAATGCAGCTATAAAGCCTTTCGCTCTCTGTATGATCTCCTGCCGCTCCGGTGAGCAACATACACCATTTCCCCAGTTATATATCGTGATTCTGCTAACATGAAGGCTCAATGCTAATGTTTCAATGCCTGGGCGTATGCTTGAGCGTTGGCAGAAGTCAAAATATTCGTCAATACGTTGTTTCACCTCTTCATCGCTTTGAGGTTTGCCCTTATCGTACAGTTCCCGGATAGAATTGCAAAGTTGCTGTACTCCTTCCGGTTCTATTTCATCTACTGCCGCTTGTGGATAGTTATTTTTTCTCATAAAATACCTTCTTTCTATAATTTGTCTTTTTATGAAGTTAAACTACTGCGTTGTACTTAGTCCCCGGCTCTTGTTTACGTTTAAGCATCCTATGTACTTTTCTGTGGCATACCGGGCAAAGTGTAACTAAGTCTTTCCATACATCTTCGTGACCTAGTCGCTTATAATTCAAATGATGCACCATTAAAATTTCCGGTTTCTTTGAATACCCACACATAACGCATGAATAGTGATCAATTTCTAAACGACTATGCTTCATTTTTTGCCATTCATCCGACTTCATGTATTCTACATATTCTTTACTAATCAACATATTTTTTACACCTACTTTCATAAAAACGTTACAGATAAAATGCAGATTGCAATTTTCAAAAGTCTGCAAATCCGCATAAATACTGGATTTGTGCAAAATGTGCATTTCTTATGTGACATTTTAAAGTTAGCTTATAGAGAATTTACATTTATTTTGCACAATTTGCACATTTGCCGTTTTTCCTTAGTCAAAAGGTAGTGGTTCACTTCCGGTATATTCGATAAATTCGGTTGCTTCTGTATACCCTTTTACGATGTTTTTAACAGTCTTGCCACCTACTGTTCCGCTGCTTGCATAAATGCCTTTGCTCTTCAATTCTGCGATAAAATTCCCTTTGTTCTCAATGCCAAACCCATTATCACTGCACCATTTGTCATACAATTCATAAATGCTTTTCACGCTACTGTTTTTCCCGGTCATTTCCAAACAATCCTTAATGAAATTACCGATCTTGTCCGAATCTGTTCTATAAGTTTCTGTAGCTGATACGACTGCTGCCGGGGCTTTCAATCCTTCTTCACGATATAACCGCAAACCATCAATACACCAGTTCAAAATTCCGCTTAATTCGTCCTTGTTACGCAGTTTGTCTTTTAAGTGCTTGTCCTGCTCTTCCGGTTCAAAATGGCGGTCGAAAGAAATAACATTGATTCTTCCCGAACTGAATACCGTATCATCTACGATAGTCGGTAGATAGTTCGTATTTATGACTAGCTTAAACTTAGGAATAAAACTAAATTCCCTTTGGTGTAAATGTCGTGCCGTGATGCTGTCCCGTCCTAGCAAAGATTTTAATAATGCCGTGTCAAATAACATTCGTTTAGGCGGTTCACTGGCGTTACAGAAGCGGCAACCTGCTAATCTTGCAATATCTCCAGAAGCCTGTCGGCTATCAATATTCTGCTTTACAGCAAGGCTTTCCGGCTTCATCGTAAGAGCATAATCGCCCAACAAATATATAAGGGTCTCGCATAGTGTAGATTTTCCGTTTCGTGTTGTACTTCCGTACAAAATGAAGCAAGTTTCTTCTTGCGTGTTTCCCGTCAATGACAGCCCTGCTATTTTTTGCAAATACTTGATTTTTTCTGTATCGTCCTGCATGATTTCTAATAGAAACTTTTCCCATTCTTTACAACTAGCGGTAGGATTATATTCTACATTGCAAATCTTTGATAGTAGCATATCGGGATCATGTGCGGTAAACACAGGCTCTTTTCCGTTCAAGTCTAGTGTTCCATTTTGCACATTCAGCAAATAATCGTTTTTGTCCAAATCCTCGTTACTGAAATAATAAACATCCTTGCTGTCTTGCAACATATTATTCCGGTTTCTGATATTACATAATGCCGTTACAGATTTAAGATAATCGGTATCCCCCAGGCTGCTGCCATATTGTAAAAGTGCATCAGATAATAGCTTTGCATCTGCTCTGGCCGCCAATCCTTCTATATCGTCTATCCATCGTTTGCCATCATAAAGCATAAAATCTTTTCGGCTAGGATTATAACGGTGCTTGTCTTTGAACACCTCCGAAAATAATGCACCAAATCCTTTATCATTTGTTTCAAATCGCCTTGCGGCATTCAAGGATACTAATATATTCTGTAGGTTTTGTTGATTCCTCTGTACGGTTTCTTGTAACGGTTTTTCTTTTAGTAGCTGTTCAAAGTCTTCCTTATTTTTTCCACTCTCAAAAAAATCTGTAATATCTGCTTTCGGAATGTTAGGCATAGGGACAATAATTTTTCTTTTATTTGCAATGCCTTCCAGATCCTCAAAAATTTGTTTAGCTACTTTCACCCCCGGTTCGTCATTATCTGCCAGTATAAAAATATTTGCACCTTTTACCAGTTCTGCAAAATCTTTTTGCCAATCTCCACAGCCGCCATAAGTAAAAGCTATATATCCCTGCTCTGTAAGCGTATTTACATCTTTTTCGCCTTCTGGAATGAATATAGGTATATTATTCTGTATAGCATTCTTAATGGCTCTCAAATCGCCATATACGGCTTTCATGCTCTTTCTTGGTGTATTTCTTGGTAGTCCATATGTAAAACGCCCATTTTCCAGTCTGCCATATAATAACCGCTTTCCTTCCAATCGTATCTTATGAAAAGCATAATTGCCGTTACAAGAAACGTATGGGTATATACCCTCAATGCGCTTTCCTTCCCTTTTTTCTATATATTTCTTCCAATCGCTTGTATTAGAAATACTTTCAAAAAATGTATCACTTTTTTCTATGCCTGCTGCCGCCAATATGCTCTCTATCGTGCATCCTGCATGGCAATGAAATAATACACATTTTCTGCCCTTCGATATTGTCAAGGATGCTTGCTTATCAGAATGCGCCGGGCAATTACACTGCACGTGATCCGCATACCGCCTTACTATTTTGAAATGTCCTATGCATCTCTCATATATCTCATTTTCCGTCATACTGCACCGCCATTTCTAACACTTGTCTTATTTCTTCGGCTTCATAGTCGAGCATATCCATTCGTTTTTGACAAAGACCGAAAATCAGCTTACTATAACTAAAATCTGTCTGCGCACTTTCCCAACGCTCACGCTCTCTCATAAGCTCATTCCGTCGCTTTTCAAGTGTCATTCGTTCATCTGTAGTCATATCCTGCCACCTCGCTGCTGTTTACCATGTACGGATTACATTTTTTAAACTGCTCCATTCTCCGTAACGGTTTTAATAATACCTTTGCTATGAACATTATCTACTCGCCTACTTTCTTTCCGTGGTAATCATACCCGGTCACTTCATAAAACTTTTGTGCATAAATTATGTAACTGTACATCTTACTTCCCGGTCTTTTATATGCCATCCCCCAATCTACTAATTTATTCTGCAGTAACAGACGAACCGTTTGACAGTCCATTTTTAGTACTTGTGCCGCCACAGAAACCGGAACATTTCCGCATCTAATTTTTTCTTCCATAGTTCACCGCCTTATACCGCTGCTAGTTCATCTATTATCTTACGTATCTCCTGTTTTTTATCTTCTGTAAGTTCATGTCTTAATACTCTTGAAAATGAACTTTCATGTGAATACCCTAATCGTTCAGATACTTCCCATAGATTCACACGCTTTTCAAGTGCATATTGCCTTATATCAATATTGTGCATAGCTGCGTACCTCAACTTTCTTTGAATTGTTTATAACTTATTATTGACATCCGAATGTTCTAACTTTATAATAGCAATTAAACAAAAGGTTGTCAGTTACCTATTTATTACTTATTTTAGGCGGTGATTATTTTATAATGGGATGTGAATTACCTAATTCGGGTGAAATACTAAAAGAATTGAGAAAAAAAGAAAACTATACTCAAGAATATGTTGCTAGACAATTAGGCGTAGAAGTTAAGACATATCGTTCTTGGGAAATCGGATATTACAAGAATAATATCCAGTTTTTCCCGACAATAAATAGCGATAAACTTATAAAAATAGCAGATCTCTATAATGTTTCTATTGATTATATTTTAGGTAGAAGCAGTATAACACAAGTAGATAATACCTATATTCATAGCAAAATAGGATTATCCGAAAATTCTATCATTACTCTTGAAAAAGCAAAAAAAGATCAATTTACTGTATATAGCAGTTATATCATAGAAATAATAGACTTTCTTTTGAATCATGATGAAACAAAAGAACTTATTAGAAATTTATATTATTATTTTTTTGGTGATTTCTGTAAAACCTCTGAAAACAATGATGATATTAATTTGTTAGATAAATATAATCGTGGAGTATCAATAGAATGCAATAAGTTATATACTATTTTTTTATCTTCTATCATAAATTTACTTCCAAAAATAAAAACTACGCTTGTTGACGGAAATCCTTTGTACACAAATTATGGAAAACATCAGCCTACCATAGAAGAATTAAAAAATACTATCATGCTTTTTCGTCAATTTGAAAATCGAGATCTAGAAATTATAAGTGAGTTTACATCGCATAATTTGCCATGCGAATCATTTAAGGAAGACTTATTAGAGCATAGACGAATAATATTAAATGCTAAAGAATTACTATTTCAACTATACGGTTTAAAAGAAGGTGAGACTAATGAAACTACCTAATGGCTACGGATCTGTATATAAGTTGTCCGGTAAAAGGCGGTGTCCCTATCGTGCTATTGTAACGGAACGTTGGTTACAAGATACGAATACTGGCAAATGGAAACAAAAGCGAAAGACTGTAGGTTATTACGAAACAAAGGCAGCAGCCTTGGAAGCACTGGCAGAATATAACCGATCACCGTTTGACCTTGGTACATCAAAAATAACGTTACAAGAAGTATATGATCGTTGGTCAGAAGAACATTTTTCTACTGTATCAGAAAGCAATGCAAAGGGCTATCGGGCATCTTTTCTGCTCCTACAGCCGATTGCTAATAAACGCTTCGTAGATGTGACATTAGATGATTTCCAGTACATAGCAGACAATTCCGGGAAAAATTTTCCTACATTACGAAAATACAAAGTACTTGTAGGTCTGATGTGCAAATGGGCGGTAATACATGACATTATACCACCAGATAGAAACAAGGCGGCATATATCGACATAAAGAAAGCCGGAAATCCTAATTCTTACGACCGGCAACCATTCAGCAGAAAAGAAATTGAAAAGCTGTGGAAATGGAAAGATACAAACGAATATTTCAAAGTTATTCTAATGCTTATATATAGCGGTGTGCGTATATCGGAGCTACTCGATTTAAAGAAAGAAAATGTAAATCTTTCCGAACGTTGGTTTGATGTAACGGCATCTAAGACACAAGCCGGGATCCGCAAAGTTCCGATCAACATAAAAGTACTTCCATATTTTGAAGAATGGTATAACAAGAACGATTGCGAATATCTCATAAGCACACCGGAGGGGAAACACTTTGATTATCGCAATTACTATGATAGCTACTGGAAGCCACTTCTGCAGCAAATGGGAGTAGCACATAGACCGCATGATTGCAGGCATACTTGTGTTTCTCTTCTGGCAGAAGCAGGCGTAGACGAACGCATGATAAAAAAGATTGTAGGTCATAAGGGACAAGGCGTAACCCAGCAAGTATATACGCATTTTGAGATAGAAGCCCTTATAGATGCTATAGATAAAATATAATGAAAGGATGTGATGCAGTTTGAATGTAACAATTAAAAGCCCCATGGCGGCAACCACAGGGCAACCCTTTATAATGTAACCACTACGAAACACTACTAAAGGTATGCTTATTATAGCATACTTCCGCTAATGAAAGGAAGATAAACTTATGAATGAAATTCAATTAAATCTTGCAAACGCTACTTATGATTCCATATGTGACATTAAATATGCTATATCTAATTTGTACTGCATAAAACTTGCATTGCATGGAAACGATGAAGTCATACCCTCTACACAAACTATAGATGAAGCATTGATTGCGGTAGGGAATATGTTAGAAAATGCGGTAGATAAAATAGAAACAATACTCAACCAAGAAGAAGGAGATGATTTACAATGTCAAAAATAGAAGAATATAGAAAAGCCGAGTTAATGTCAAATATATATGACGAATTATCCGATATTAAAAATATCGTCTTTTTGTCATTCTTATTAGCTCAAATCCAATCACTCAAAAAGAAATGGGGAATTTGAAAACCGTTACAGAAATAAAGCAGAAAGGCGGCATAACATGAATTACAAGGAATCAATCATAGATCTTATTAACAAGTGCGATGATTTACACTGGCTAAAGTGCATATATGCTTATGTCAATGCACTCTTAAAGTAATATACAAAAGACCGCTACTCTCCTACATGGGTAACGGTCTTTGTTTATATAATGCAGGCTTTATTAAGAATTAACTAAAAAAATGATCTGATAGTTCTTCTATGGTTTGATACGCAATAACCATTTCATCACCTTTGTAAATGCCATAGCATTTTGCGCTAGAATACATCTCTGTAGATACTACTAGGTGAAAACCCATTTCTTTTAATTTTCTTCTTACGGTCGTTTCGCTCATAAACAATTTACCTTTCTTTCATACATTTGCAATGTAGGCATATTGTTTTGTGCTGTTCTATAATATATTATTTTAGCCTGCAATATATTTTACGTTTATTATACAGTGTTGCTGACATTCTTTCAATAAAAGTCTTGTTCTCTGAAATGCGTATGGCAAATAATAGGTATCTGCTTCTACAAGTACCCTAATTTTCACTTTCTCTGTCCTGTTCCGATTTTAGCCCCCTAAATCTTCCCAGTTGCCCCACAGAAAAGCCTAATATGAGATTGTCCGCATAATATCAGCTTTTTCCAAATTTGTCAAACGAATTTGTGTGCTACGTGTGCGCTACGTGTGTGCTACCGTAAAAATTCAACCACTTTTTACGAAAATACGTGAAAATGTAGGCATGAAGAAAGCCCCTAAAACACTGGGTTTCAAGGGCTTTTCGTAAATTCGTATAAACTTTTTTATTATCTCTTTGAGAACTGAGGTGCGCGACGAGCAGCCTTCAGACCATACTTCTTTCTTTCCTTCATACGAGGGTCTCTGGTAAGGAATCCAGCCTTCTTCAGAACGGGTCTGAAATCACCGTCTACCTGAAGCAGAGCTCTGGAAATACCGTGTCTGATCGCACCAGCCTGGCCGGTGTATCCGCCACCGCGAACGTTAACCAGAACGTCGAACTTCTCAGCAGTCTCAGTAGCTGCCAGAGG
>UMKP01044628.1_pt1 | contig 11363 bp, 5 predicted proteins | sample 1966341 | NCBI WGS metagenome assembly UMKP01 (sample SAMEA4836179, study PRJEB28245) | human gut metagenome | biome: gut microbiome; material: fecal sample | place: Denmark | collected 2008
TTAAAGTATTTGTTATGTCACATACAGCATATAAATATAATTGTGTATTATCACTTGTTTTTATTGTCCTTCCATATTTGTCTTTAACAGTATTTTCTTTAAGTTTTTCTGCATAATCCATCATCTGATCAATAGGATTATCACTTGATGTATAATCATCTCGCATCGGTCGCTTTAATTCAAATATTATGATGGTTCCATATTCTCTTCCAGTATTTTCTTCGTCTGATACTGCAACTGGACTATCTAGAAGTAGTACATCTGGTCTCCCCTCCTTTGAATCATTATTAAATGGAACGTCTGAAGATATATAATCACAATATGCTAATTTTTCATCAATTAACCACAAATTATGAGCCTGATATTCAATTTCTTCAGAAGTTCTCCGCATTGGATAAATAAGATTATGAATAAATGCTTCTTTGCTATATTTTCCAAAATCATTGGACCGAATTCCTTTTTTTAACAATTCCAAAACAACTTTTCTGTGTGCTACATATTCAGCTAAAGATGATTTGTTTGCTTCACTGATCTTAGCAAATTGATTGGCAAATTTTTCTTGATATGAATCCAAATTAACAGCACCGACTTCTAATGTTTTTAATATTTTTTCATTTTCTTCTTTTAATTGTTTTTCAAATTTTCGTTTAATCTTATGTAGTTCATCATCTAATTTTATCTCAGAAAGAGACGGTTTTATAGATTCAATATCTTCTTCCATGTAATTTAATAAATGTCTATACTGAGGAGCTGTTGTTTTTATATACTTAGCAATTCTTTCTTTTTTCTTTTTCTTTACTTCTTTCAAATATTCTGATAAATATACTTTGATTTCTTCGGATGTTTTTTAGATAATATCATTCATCCCTATTTCCAAATCATTTTCTGCTATATTAGGAATCATGAAAGAAGTTCGGTTTGTTCCAACGTTTTTATCTAAAAACTCTCCTGACAAAACCCCAGCATAATAATACCCATTCTCAAGAAAAAGGTTTTTATCAAGATCAACAATATATTTTTCTATATTTATTTCCTGGACCATCCGATCATTCGCATAAAGGTATAATTTACTTGCATCAAATGATGAATCCATAATTTTTGCATGTCGTAAGAAAAATTTTTCATTTTTAATTTCAAATTCTATTAGGTTTGATTCTTCTTGTATAGAATTTCTAAACATTTGATTTATATTATAAGTCTGCTGGTTGATATCATCTACTACTATAATTTCTGGACATGTTGGTGACATTAAATAGATAAAACAATGCTGCATGATTTTCGTGGCAACATAATCGCCTCCTTTTGGAAGTTTATCTTTATATGGTGATAAACAGTCTTCTAATATTACAACTGTTTTATTATCTTTTAATTCATCAATTTTTATTAATGAATCATTAATTTCATCTTGACCCAACATAAAATCAAAACTTCTTTTTACCCATTGATTACCATTTTCAAAGCAGCTTTCAATTTTAGCTTTTCGGAAAGCCTTTAGCCATGTAAACCTACCAACGCCCTTTCCACCTTTTTCAATTCTATATGTAGAATCTAATTGTAAAAAAGATTTCATATTAGCATCATTAAAACCGATTCCATTATCAATTATAATAAACCCCGTAATATCATTAATGCTGCCATCAATCCCATCTGTCTGAATGTACTGTTGTGGTTCACGTACAATATGAACCATAATACGACCATTTAGAGTATTTTCTTTTTGTTGTCGTTCATCAATGGCATAGATAGAATTAACAATTGATTCGTATAGAGGCATCAACGCTTTTGTTGCCGGTAATTCAAAATTTCTAACTCGACCTGATAAATTACTTGTAAAAAATGACATTAATTTAGTCCTTTCTTCTTTTTTCATATCAATTTTGATCTTCTTGTTATGACTCATTTTATCAATTTTTTTAATTTCCTTCAACATCTCCACCTCACAATCTATTACAAATATGAGTTTTTTCACAAAAAATATTTTTCACATATAAAAAAAAGAAGCAGCCTTTCAAAGAAAGCCACTCCTTTCGTTTCGTTATTTAATTTTTACTTTCTTCACACTACTCCACTTACCATAAGCCTTTGTTTTTCCAACCTGTTTGTAAGCTCTGACTCTGACATAAACTGTTTTCTTTTTCTTGAGTCCTTTTACTTTGTAAGAAGTGATCGTGTATTTTTTGCGTTTTACTTTGATCTTTTTGTATTTGAACTTCTTGAGAGTCTTTACTTTCTGCCCTTTAAAGTTTTTCTTGTAAGAATAGCTGATCTGGTATCCTGTGACCTGATCCTTATTCTTTAAGATATTGATCGTAAACGCTTTCTTTAATGCTTTGATCTTCTGGATCGCAGCTTTCTTTACAGAAATCCTGATCACAGGAGCTGCAGTTGTTACAGTCTCTTTTTTTGCTGCAGTTGTTCCTGCTGTAGAAGAATCTTCTGTGCTTGGTCTTGTTTCTGTCGTAGCAGGTTTTGTTTCTGTTGTTGTGGAAGATGTGGTTGGTTTTGACTCTGTTGTAGCAGTTGTCTTATCTTCCGTTGTAGGTTTGCTTTCTGTTGTTGTTGTAGTAGCTGCAGTTGTCCCAGTCGTTGGCTTTGTCTCAGAAGTTGCAGAACTGCTTTCTGTTGTGCCAGTGGTTGGTTTTGTCTCCGTAGTCGTTGTTGTAGGTTTCTGATCTTCGGTTGTCGTAGGAGCTTTCTTTTCGATCACAAACGTAAAGTTTAATTCATACCCTTTGTAATCTCCCATACCGATGATCTTCATACTTGCAACACCCGGATCGATGTTATTGCTGTATTCTACCTTGTAATCTACATTTTCCTGTAATTCTTTGTCACAGTGGCTGCATCTCATATCAGGATCGATCAGGACCGTATTTCCAGTCCATTTAAATGTTCCAAGACTTTCTCCATCCTTGTGTCCTTTAGAGTAAAATCCATTCCATCCATGCTGCTTTTCGATCGTGTAGTAGAATGTTAAACTGCTTCCCTCATAATATCCTAATCCGATCACTTCAGCTTTTGCAGTTCCTGCATCAACGTTATCAGAATAAACGATCTTGTAATCTGTTTCCTCTTTTAAGACATGTCCATCGATCGGATCGATCATATCTCCAAGTTTCATAGTCTGTGCTTTTCCTGTCCATTTCAGAGTTCCAAGATTCTCTCCGTCTTTGTGATCTTTTGCAGCAAAGCTTTTGTTCTTGATCGTATAAGTAAAGCTCATCTCATGTCCTGTATAACGTCCGATTCCGATGACTTTTGCTGTTGCAGTACCCGGATTGATATTGTTGCTATATTCTACTTTGTAATCCACACCCTCAATTAAGAATGTCTGGCTGTAGTTACTGTACATCAGTCCAATGGATGGTTTCACTTCTTCTCCAGTGTAAGCATAGGATCCCATATCAGCTCCATCTGTGTAAAGGTTGTTGTGGAATCCGCTTTCTCCATCATGATCCACGATCGTGTAAGTAAAGCTTAAAGTACATCCATCATAATCATTTAATCCAATGATCTGTGCGTTTGCAACACCAGGTTTTGTATTGTCTGAATAAACCAGTTTGTAATCCGTTCCTTCAGATAATACTTTTCCTGTCTTGTCTGTCACATTGCTGATCGGATATCTTACTTCACTTCCTGTATATTCTACAGCTCCAAGATCTTCTCCATCTTTATGATCTTCAAATGAGAATGTCTTATTCTTGATCGTGTAAGTAAAGCTCTGTGTCCATCCTTCATAATCACGCGTTCCAATGACTTTTACAGTGACTTTTCCAGGTTCTGTACGGTCTCCTGTGTATTCTAATTCATAATCTCTGTTTTCTGCTAATGTTTCTCCACAGTGATTACATGTCAGATTTAATTCCGGTTCTACTTCATTTCCTGTCCACTCATAAGATCCAAGATCATCTCCATCTTTGTGTCCTGTCACACTGAATCCATTCCAACCATGCTGTTTTTCAATATGGTATGTATAAGTTAAAACAGTTCCTTTTGCATCTCCGATCCCGACAACTTTGACCGTTGCAGTACCCTCTTCAATGTTGTTGGAATATTCTAACTGATAATCTTTTCCTTCAACAGCTTCTGTATCTGTATTTTCAATATAAAGCGTTCCGATATCTGCCTTGATCGCTTTTCCAGTATAACGGAATGTTCCAAGATCATCTCCATCGCTGTGTTCATTTGAATAAAATGTTTTTGGGCTTAAAGTATATTTAAAGTTTAATTCATACCCAGCATATTTATTTAATCCTGTTACTTTTAATGTTCCATCACCCGGATGATCTTTATTGGAATATTCCAGCTTATAATCTGTATCCTTTGTTAGCCATTTTCCGCAGTGTTTACAAACGATCACAACAGTTGGAAGATTTCCATTTTCTTTCCATCTAGACCATTTATAAGTTCCGATATGATCGCCGTCCTGATACGCATTATCATTAACAGCAATTCCATTCCATCCACAATCTTCTTCAATCTCAAAATTAGCGGTCCGGTCAACTCCTTCATAAGCGCCCATACCGACAATTTTGACCGTTGCAGTGCCGACATTTACATTGTTTTTATATTCCAGTTTATAATCTGTTCCTTCTTTTAATTCCTTGTTGCAGTCATTACAGTAAACTTTCAGATCTGGTCTTACTTCTTTTCCTGTCCAGTTATATCCTGAATACAGATCATCAATTCGATATCCCTGTTCTCCATGCTTATGATATTCCACATTTACAGAAGTTTTAGCTGTCATTCCCTCAAAAGCACCGATTCCCTTAATTGTCACATCTACTTTTCCAGTCTTTTTGTAATCAGAGACAATGACTTCATAATCTTTATCTCTTTCTAAGTTATTATGACAATCTGCACAGGTTACATCAATGCTTTTTTTAATGTTGTCTAAAAGATTCTCTGTTTCCCACCATTCTTTATAAACGATTGTTTTCTGATCTGCTGTTACATTGATCCCTGATCCTGCCTGTGTTAATTTATAAGTTGCTGTATGATCTCCTGCAGTTGCAGTAATAGTTGCAGATCCATGTGCATTTGCTTTTGTAGTGACCACACCATTGCCATCAACAGTTGCAAGATCTTCATTTGAACTCTTAAAAGTTACCACATCGGTACAATCATCCTCAGATAATTTTGCAATCAGATGGATTTCATGAGAAGTTCCATCACATAAGATCTTGTCGGATGTTTTGTTAAGAGTTAAGGATGTTGTTTTCTTTTCTGGAAGGACAGCAGTTTCATTAGGCTCTGCATCATATAGATACATTACATATTTTTTCCAATGTTGATCAAACTCATCTTTTAAAGCAGCGGTTTTAAATTTAACTGTTTTTGCTGCAAAATTTGCAGTTCCTACATTAGCGCCATCTTCTGTTCTTGAATAAACACAAGATAGTCCAAAAGCCGGCATTTTATTTCCATAAACCTCAATATCCAGTTTTGTAGTTGGGCGAGTTACAACATGTTCAAAAGCTTCGACACTAGATGGAATGATAATTTTATTACAATAATCAGCAATTTCAATATTATTATTTTCATCAAGATATTCTGCATATGTAGAAATCCCAGCAAGGCCTATAGCAGTAATGTCTTCATCAAATTTTAATGTTCCATTATGCTCTTCTGAATACTTTTTTTGCTGCTGAATTGGATAGCCAAGTAGAATCTTACCTGTTAATACTCTTTCTTCTGTTTTATTATCCGCAAGCTGGACTAGTGCATTTATTCTAGATGAATATAATTTTCCATCTTCTACATAAAGATGATTATTATTTTTTTCTTTTTCTACATAATTTTCTAATCTTCCACATGCCGCGAAATAATTGGATCCAATTCCAAATCTTGATTCAAAATTTGTGTTTTTCCCAATATATACTGTTTTTAGTCTTGGGCAATTTGAAAACATTTGAACCCCATCCATGTTACTAATATTGCTTAAATCAATATCTTCCAATCCTGACTGTCTGAACGTATACCATCCAGTCAATTCCGTTACGTTCTTCAGATCAATATGTTTTAAAGCATCTGTGTACTTAAATGTCTCATATCCTTCAATCTTTGTCAGACTCTTGGATAGATTTACATTTGCTAATTTTGTACAGTAATAAAACGCATATTCATCTAAAACAGTCACGTTATCATTCATCTGTACGTTTTCAATGTTGGAATAAGCAAAAGCTCCGTTCCCGATGGATGTGATGTTTTTACCGAAGACAAGCTTTTTAATACCCTTACATGCTTTAAAAGAGCCTGCCGGAATTTCTTTTAATGTATCTGGCAATGTTAAAACGTCTTTTTCTAATGCACATGGTGCAGCTGAAACCATTTCTGTTTCTTCTTTATTATAGACAATACCATCTCTAACCGAAATATACTTTGCCTTTTCAGGATTTGATAATTCATAGCCTTTAAAAACATATTTCCCTTTTAATTCCAATTCATATTTATCATCATCATATGAGGAATGCCCATAAAAATTTCGATCAAATTTCTTTAATGTAGAAGGAATTGTCATTTTTTCTACATATTGGTCCGTAGAAGAATCCCAACATGTTTCGACACCCTCTGGAATGATCAGATGTTTTGCCTTTACATTTAATGTTGCAGCATCTGTCACTTTGTAAGTTGTGTTATTTAATGTAACCTGAGAAGGATATGTTAATTCGTCTGTAATATCATACGTAACTTCTTTGTTATTGTCTTTTTTAGGATTACCGTCTTCATATACAATTCCTTTTACATACTGAGCTGACACCTCTCCTTCAGCCGTTACTGTATATTCATATCGGATACGATGTGTTTCATCCACATACTGATCCTGAGTAAACTGATATCCAATCTCTCCCTCTTTGGCGTCTTTATTGACCGTTGCTTTTTTCAGATTACTTTCTTTTGTATCAGTATCCTCTTTGATCAGCCCTTTTTTCTTTGCAAGCTTTAGTCCTTCTTCCGGACTCATCGCATTAATCTGCTGCATGATCTTTGCACGTTCTTTTTTGCTTAATACAGTAGCTGATGATGTACTTTTCTTTGTAGCTGCTACTTTTACGGTATCTGCCATCACTGGAACTGCAGGATAGATCCCCTGTAACGACATCATAACCGCCAGTCCAAATGGTACAACTTTTCTTAATTTACGCATACTCTTTCTCCCTCCGTACGTTCAAACCTGTTTTTTGCATCAGGTTATTGAGTCTTTTTTAATCTTTACATAATAAATATGAGAGATTTTTATTTTTTTATTTTTCACATATAAAAAAATGGACTTCCAAAACAGGAAGCCCGTGGTTGTTATTATATGAGATTGGTTTTACTCCCTTATGGAGTATTTTAACAGATTTTAGATGATTATACAATTCAATATTCTATTTCTTTAACATATTGTTGATATTAAAAATTGGTAAAACTACAGCATCTGTATTCGGTTGAGCAGTCAAGTTTGATAATTGGTTTCTTAAATATGGCATCAATATAGCAATTCCATTTTTAGTAATTAATGTTTCGACATCTTCTTCTGAAAGCTGATATTGAGAATCAAAGGTAAAAAAACCGGATAAACTAATACTAACTGTATACTCATCATTCTTTTCTCCTTCTAATTTTAAAGTTACTCTGTAATGCCCGTCTTTTTCAAAAATTTCAGAAGAAATTTCGAATCGAAATTCATTGTCACTTTTAAAACCTTGTCTCTCAAAATTGATCTTATCAAATACCAAATTATTTAGTTTTAAAACACTTTCTATATTTTTATTATTCATTTTTTTATTCCTTATGCAGCATTGAAAGCATTATATTCTATATCAATTGTTGCTATTTCCATATCTTTGTTATCATCTTGATTTGTGTGTGATGTTTTAATTGATCCCTTCTGTAAGATAAATTTCTTTTTTTTATGAAAGGATTCATTATATATATTATTATTATTTTTTTTATTAATATGCGCCATATAATCTGCCAATTCTTCATCATCTGCTTCAAAATATTCTCCCTTTGTAGGAAAATCAAGTTTATCGATTGATTTATCATCACATAATTGACACTTTGTAACATTACATTTTCTAGTAATAACATAATATATATCTGAATTCAAATACACATCATACATTGTTACTTTATTTTTCATAATATCCATTAATTGTGATTCTGATGTCTTTGCAAGAATCCAACGCAATTCTTTTCTATCATCACACAATGTGGCAATATATATATCTTTTTTTTCATCTACACAAGAAAAAAAGATAGGATTTGTTGTCTCAAAGAAAATATAATCATATAGGAATCTTTTTTTTCCGTCCTGATAGAACATTTTATTCTCCATTTTCTTCGCTCCTTTCGAGTGTTACCTTTTTAAAATCACTATATATAATACTATCTTTATATATCCACCAATCGACATGTGATTTTTGTTTTGGCTTTCTCTCACTTGTTTTTTGTGATAATCCCGTTTCTTTTTTTATATTCCCATATGCCAATATAGCTTGTGGATTTTTTTTTGTAAAAAATTTCATCATCCTTTTTGCATCTTTTTCTTTTTCAAAACAAGATGTACTGAACGAGCTGATATCATTTAAATCCAAATCATTGACATTTCCATCCCGTTCTAGTACTTCTTCATATGTAGATATAAATGCATGCTGATTTAATTCTCCCCATTTACAAATTCTATAAACATTATATTCATTTTCTTTAGCTCCTGCTTTTCTAATTTCTTCTTCCGGTATATAAGCAGGGAAACATTTTTGCATATGTTCATTTGTCATTTTATCTTTATATCCTATTTTGGTAATTTTTCTTTCTCTATATAATTTGAGAAGGCAAGCCTCTTTTATTTTATTATATTCTACTTCTTAAAATAACACAATATTTTCTTCATTATAAATATGAGATTTTTAAACCAATTATTTTTTTCATATATAAGATCTTTCACACAAAAAAAAAGAACAGGCTCAATTAAGAATCTGCCCTTTTCGTTTTTTCTAGTTTTGGATCATTGTGTCTTCAAGACGTCTATATCCTCTCAGCTCATTTTGCATTGCGCTGTGATTTGTTTTAAATCCTTCTGGGTGAATATATTGATTATATTCAGTACTTCCTGTACGGACTTTATACTTATAAGCATCTTTTCCTACGCTCCAGTCTTTATAAATACCGCTGTTATTTTTAAAGTTGTTTGTACGTAAGTTGACACTTTCATCCTGTCCCTGTGTCTGATTTGCTACAGAACCTGTGACAGTAACACCTTTGATCGCTGGTTGGCTTCCATCATACTTCACTGTGTAAAGCTGAATCCATTTTGCATATAAAGTAACTGTCTGACCATTTTGATCATGATAATATGCATCACCAGGATTATAAAATGTTCCGGATCCGTCTTTTCCAGTTGTCCATCCTAAGAACTTATATTCATTTCTTGTAGGAACTTTCGTAGCTACATTCATACTCTGTCCATAAGTCTTCTTTTGGTCATTTGGAACGCTGTTCTGATCTCCACCATTTGCATCATAATGTACGGTATGAACCCAAGGAGTCCATATTGCATATAATGTAACGGTTCCACCATTCTGATCATGATTGTAATTACCTTTCACTTCATAGGATGTACCAGTTCCATCAGCTTTGGTGTTCCATCTTACGAAATTATATCCGTGTCTGGTTGGCTTTTTATCACTCAGAATCATTGCCTGATCAAATGTCTTTGTCTGATCGGTTGGAACACTGTTCTGATCTCCACCATTTGCATTATAATGAACGGTATGTTTCCAAGCTGTCCATTGAGCATATAATGTAACTGTATTACCATTTTGATCGTGTTTATACTCAGCACCAGATGCATAAGCAGTTCCTTTTCCATCCTTTTGTGTATTCCATCCATTAAAGATGTATCCATTTCTTGATGGCTTTGTACTGCTGATCATAAGCTTTTCATCAAATGTCTTTGTTTGATTGCCTGGCATATTTGTTACCGTCTGGCTAGAAGAACTTGGATCAACATTTTTGTCATATGTGACAGTATGTTTCCATGGTGTCCATTGAGCATATAATGTGACAGTTCCACCATTTTGATCATGTTTATATGCAGCACCGGATGCATAAGCAGTTCCTTTTCCATCCTTTTGTGTATTCCATCCATTAAAGATATATCCATTTCTTGATGGCTTTGTACTGCTGATCGTCTTTGTTATATCAAAAGTTTTCGTATCATCTTCTGGCATATTTGCAACGGTCTGACTAGATGAACTAGCAGGAACATTCTTATCATAATGAATGGTATGTTTCCATGCCGTCCATTTTGCTTTCAATGTGATCACAGATCCTTTTACATCAGGATCATAAGATAATGTAGCTCCCGGCTGATAATCAACTGCTTTTCCATTGATCTGAGCCTGCCATCCATTGAAGATGTAACCATTTCTGCTTGGCTTATTACTACTTAAAGTCAGATTAACTTCTTCTGTTTTTGTTTGATCTGCTGGCATATTGCTGACAGTCTGACTAGAAGAATTAGCAGGTACATTCTTATCATATCTCACAGTGTATTTCCATGGTGTCCATACTGCATATAAAGTAACAGTTCCACCATCACTGTCTCTATTGTAAGAATATTGACTACCTGGCTGATAAGCAGTTCCTGTTCCGTCCTTATTTGTTGTCCATTTTACAAATGTATAACCGATTCTGGTTGGCACATTAGACTGCAGAGTCAGATTCTGATCATAGATCTTTGTCTGATTTCCTGGCATGTTTTTTACATCTGTCTTCTTAGAGTTTGCTGGAACATTTTTGTCATATGTGACAGTATGTTTCCAAGTGGTCCATTTTGCATATAAAGTAACAGTTCCACCATTCTGATCATTTTTATATTCAGCACCCGGCTGATATACAACATCTCCATTTGCTGATGTACTCCATCCAGCAAAATTATAACCTTTTCTGGTTGGTTTATTGCTGCTGATCATCAGTTTTTCGTCAAATGTCTTTGTCTGATCACCTGGCATGTTGCTAACAGTTGTTGTACCTGTTGGAGCATTTGTTGGAATATTACTGTTATAATGAATCGTATGTTTCCAAGGTGTCCACACTGCATATAATGTGATACTTGCTCCATTGGAATCAAGATCTTTTGTGAACCTAGATCCTGGTTTATATTCCACAGAACCATTTGCTGATGTACTCCATCCAGCGAATATATAGCCATTTCTCTTAGGAGTCATACTACTTAAAGTAACATCGATCTCCTGCGTCTTTGTTTGAGCTGCTGGCATATCTGTTACCGTCTTACTAGAAGACGTAGATTTTACATTCTGATCATACTTGATATTGTATGTCCAAGGAGTCCATTTTGCATATAGATTTACGGT
>UMKP01021976.1_pt1 | contig 11346 bp, 6 predicted proteins | sample 1966341 | NCBI WGS metagenome assembly UMKP01 (sample SAMEA4836179, study PRJEB28245) | human gut metagenome | biome: gut microbiome; material: fecal sample | place: Denmark | collected 2008
GCCCGCATCGATTCTTCCAAGTTCTGCGGTCTGATATGCAACATTGGCATCGTCAAAGGTTTTTCGCAGGCTTCCCAGATATTCTGCACTGGCATCGTTGGAACCGCTCTTTCCTCTGGAACCGGTGTATTTGCTGATGGCTGCACCTTTTCCCACATATGCGGAGTTATTTTTTTCAAATACTTCGGCATACAGCGGATCGTATCCGGCATTGACATCTGCGGACAGCATCTTGGAGTTTTTCAGGGCACGACGCAGTTTCAGGTCTGAATATGCACCCAGGCTGTTGATCACTTCTGCAACGGTATTTTCCAGGAAATGCGCATGCATACCGGTTGCTCCGACGCTTCCGATCTCTTCTTTATCCACAAACAGGCATACTTTTGTCTTTGCGGATGGTTTACTGTGTAAGAATCCCATCAGAGAGGTAAAGGCACAGATTCTGTCATCCTGTCCGTAAGCCATGATCATGCTGTTGTCCAGACCGAAATCTCTTGCCGCTCCTGCCGGTACAACTTCCAGTTCTGCGGACACAAAATCTTTTTCCTCGATACCGTACTGTTCTTTTAACAGCTGCAGCACATAGGCTTTCACCGGATTTTCCTCTTTTTCGCCTTCTTTTTTATCGATCGGCTGGCTGCCTACCAGAAGATCCAGAGCCTCGCCTTCGATAACAACGCTTCCTTTTTTCTCCATCTGTTTTGCGGACAGGTGTACCAGAATATCGGTCACACCGACAACCGGATCTTCCGGTTTCTCACCGATATTTACCTGCACGGTCGTTCCGTCTGTTTTTACGATCACACCGTGGATCGCCATCGGAGAAGCTACCCACTGATATTTTTTGATTCCGCCGTAATAATGGGTATCCAGATATGCCATACCACCGTTTTCATACAACGGGTTCTGTTTGATATCCAGACGTGGGGAATCGATGTGGGAACCGATCAGGAGCATACCGTTTTCGATATCATCTGTTCCGATCTCCATCATGATCACGGATTTTTTCATATTTTCTGCGTAAATTTTATCTCCGGCTTTCAACTGTTTTCCTTCACGGATCACATCCTCCAGATTTTCAAAACCATTTTCTTTTGCGATTCTGCAGATATTGCTGCTGCATTCCCGTTCTGTTTTTCCTGCATCCAGAAATTCCCGGTACATCTTTGCCAGTTTCTGGATCTCATTTTTTTCTGTCTCATGATACTGTCTCATGATTCTTACCCCTTTCTGCTGTATAACTACTTTTTGTCTTTGCAGACCATATTAAAAACAGTACCACAAATTTTGCGGTCTGCATAGGTCTTTTTCTTATTTCCACTCGACTTTACTGCCGGATTTTCCTTTTGTCACCACCAGCTTTTGCTCGATTTGTTCTTTCAGCTCTGTCACATGGGAAATGATTCCCACCAGGCGGCTGCCGCCGGAAAGTCCCTGCAGGATGCGGATTGCCTGTTCTCTCGCATTTTCATCGAGCGAGCCAAATCCCTCATCGATAAATAACGTATCGATGTGGACGGCTCCCACAGCCTGTGTGATCACATCCGTCATCCCGAGTGCCAGCGCCAGTGCCGCCATGAAGGATTCCCCGCCGGACAGTGTCTTGACATCCCGCACCTTTCCGGTGATCAGGCTGTACACATCGAGATCCAGCCCGGCATTTCCCTGAGTAGAGAGGTTTTCCAGGCTCCTGCATTTTAACAAAAACTGTCCGGCTGCCATCCGTTCCAGATGACGGTTCGCACAGCGGATCATCTGTTGAAAATACTGCCGCTGCATATACGATTCGAGATCAATCTTTGCTGTACCGGCGAGACTGCCGTTGGCGGTACGGCTGAGCGTATTCAACACCTGATACCGTTTTCGCAGTTCTTCCCTCTCCTTTGTCAGCTGTTGCAGCTTCCGGGCCGCCTGCTGATTCGTCTCTCTGCGGCTGTACAGTTTTCGGAGTTCTCTCTCCTGCATCCGCTGCTGTTCTTTTTGCTCTTTCAGCTCACTTTCCGTCTGTGCAAGATCCGGTGTTTCTTTTCCTTTCAGCTGCTGTCTCAGCCAGTCCACTTCCTGGCGGCTCTGTCTGAGCTGTTCTTCATAGGCTTCCAGCACTTTTTCCCGGCGCTCCAGCTCTGCAGGTTTCATGCATGCATTCTGAAAATCCTCTTCCGTCTCAAACTGCTGCTCGCTTCGCATTGCTTCATAAGCTGTCCGTTTTTCTTTTTCCTGCTCTTTGAAAATCTCACACTGTCGCTGTACCTCTTCGAGCTGCCCTTTTTTCCGGTTCTCTTCCTGTAAAAACTTTTGCAGGCTCTGCGTGGCTCGATCCAATTCTTTTTTCGAAATCTGGAGTTTTTCTTCCCCGTCTTTCAGTCGTTTCCTGGCTTTCTCTTCCCATTCCTCCCAGCGGTTTTTCATCACTTCCAGGCTTTCTTCTTCGTTCTGTTCCCTCTGCAACAGGCGCATCTGCTGTTCCCGGATAACTGCCATTTCCTGCTGATAGCGATTTTCTGTCTCCTGGTACTTCTGTCTGCACGCTTCCCGGTCATTTTCCGCCTGATTCCGGCGTTCCCGCTCCTTTTCTACCAGTTCCTGGCTCAGATTTGCCAAAGGCCGTTTCGCGGGGGAAGGGTGGTGCAGCGAGCCGCAGACAGGACACGGGGCATTCTCTTTCAGCTGTGCGGCAAGAATCCCCGCCTGTCCGGCAAGATATTCCTGATACAGTGCCTCGTAGCGCTCTGTCTGCTGCCGGTAAGCGCGATCTGCCCTCCGGTAACGGTCCGCCTCCTGCTGTCTGTGTTTTTCCAGACGTTCTGCCCCTTTCAGATGACTCTGGAGCTGTCCATACTGTTCGAGTGCCTGTCGCAGCCGTTCGAGAACCGGCACCTCTTTTTCTTCCAGTTTCTTTACATAGCTGCTCCAGGTTTCCTCTTTCTCTTTCAGTTTTCCGTTTTCCGCTTTCCGTTCCTCCAGCCATCCTTCCAGCTGTTTTTCCTGCATCTTGGCCCGTTTTCTGCTCTCCGCCGCCTCACGGTAGCCTGCATAGACCGTCTCTACTCTTGCCGCCCGTTTTGCAGCACCGATTCGTTCTTTTTCCTGATCTTTCTCCTCTCTCTCCGCTTCCAGTACGCCGAGCCGTTTTTCCAGCTGCGCAAGTTTCGCAAAACTCTGCGCCCGCTCTTTTTCCACACTGTAGCGCTGATTCAGTTTTTCCAACACCGCAGTTGTTTTTTTCATCTCTTTTTGGCTCTGTTCATACTGCGCTTTCTCTTCTTCCAGTAAACGCTCGGCAAAGGCAAGCACTGCCTCCAGATCCGGTTCTTTCTGCCCGGTTCTCAGAAGTTCTTCTTTTTCCTGCGCCGTACTTTCTGAAACTTCCAGCTGTTCTATTTCCCGCAGACACAGCTTCCGGTTGTCTTCCAGTTCGCCGTAACACCGTTTGCTTCTGTTTTTCAGTTCTTCCTGCACACGACCGAAGATCCGGGTGTCAAAGATCCGGGAAAAAATTTCTTTTCGTTCATCGGACTTTGCCAGCAGCAGCCGCAGAAAATCCCCCTGCGCGATCATCGCGATCTGCATAAACTGTCTGGCATCCACCCCGAGGATCTCCACCAGTTTCCGATTGACCTCCTGTCTGGTTCCCGGATACAGACCGCCGTCCGGCTGGTACAGTTCCACACTGCCCCGCTCCTTTGTCATCGTCCGCTCGCCGTCTTTGTTCCGCCGTTTGCTCTCTCGCTCGTATTCCGGGCTTCGAAGCACCCGCCAGACCTGTCCGCCGGTAGAAAATGTCAGATCCACGTACGTTTTTGTCCCGCTCGGCGCATACTGGCTGCGCATCATGGTTCCGTCTCTCCGTCCTCCACTGGTCTGTCCGTACAGTGCATAGGTGATTCCGTCAAAGATCGTTGTCTTACCTGCCCCGGTATCCCCGGTGATCAGAAATACGCCCTGCTGTACCTGTCCGAAATCTATCGTCACACAGTCCGCATAGGAGCCAAATGCGGACATCGTCAGTATCATCGGTCTCATCCTTCATCCTCCCTGACTTTCGCAAATACTTCTTCAAGCACTTCTGCCTCTTCCTCAAGCAGCTGCCTCCCCTGGATCTGGGAGAAGAACTGTTCAAAGACCAGCTTCGGATCTGTCTGTGTCTCCTCTTCCTGTCCGTCCTCCCATTCTTTCGCAAGTTTCCAGTTTCTCTCCGTACGCACTTCCAGAATATGCGTAAAGATCCGCTCCAGCTGTTCCTTCGGCTGATACAGTTCCTGTTCATCCGTCAGAACGATACTGACATAATCCTCACTGACGCGGTCTTTGTTGGCTTCCAGGATTTCTTCGAGGGTTCCCCGGATCACACATACCTCGCGCAATGGTTTCAGCGGATGCAGCCGGATGACCGGTTCCTGTCCCGGCGCTTCCAGGATCACTTCCGTCACCGATTTTTCCTGTGCCCACTCACTGACCGAATATTTTAACATCGATCCGCAGTAACGAATGCTCTCTCTTCCCATCGACTGCGGACGGTGAATATGTCCCAGCGCCACATAGGAAAATGGTGCCAGACACGCGGTATCCACCTGATCGAGTCCGCCTACCGTTATCGTCTCGGAATCACTGGCTTTTGGTATCTCCCCGCCTGCTGTGTAGAACTGATGCGAAATCAGGATATTTCTCCTGGCAGTGTCGATGTTCTCCCTTTCGAGAAGAAATTTTACCGCCTCGTTATAATCCCTGCGGATCTCTTCCCTTTCGGTTTCCGGCTCTCTATCTGCCTCCTGGGAGCCGTCGCTTCCCTGCCCTGCTCCGTCTTCTCTGTCCGTTTTTTTCCTGCTCTCCTCCATCAGTTTTCGCACATATCCCGGCTTTACAAACGGCAGCATCCAGACATCCGTCTCGCCCCACGCATCCTGAAACGTCACTTTTTTCAGATGTTCGTTTTCTGACTGTGGACAGCTGCCCGCAACATAGACCTGCTGCCGGCTCAGAATCTCTGCCCCGAAAGACAGCCGCTCCGGGGAATCGTGATTGCCGCTGATGATCAGCACCGGAATCTTCGGTTCCAGCTGACTTACCTTAGTAAGAAACCGGTCAAATACGGTAACTGCCTCCGCCGCAGGCACGGATTTGTCATAGACATCCCCTGCGATCAGGACGCCGTCCGGCCGCTCTTTATCGATCAGTTCGTAAATTTTGTTCAATACCCACTCCTGATCTTCCAGCAGCGAATAACCGTATAACTGTTTTCCGATATGCAGATCGGATAAATGAAAAAATCGCATCGTCTCGCCTTCTTTCTATTGCAAAAATCCCCGCATCGCCGGTGGCTTTCCGGCTTGCAGGGATTTTGATTTTCTGTTTTATTCTTCTGTCTTCTCCGAAGTTTCTTCTTCCTGTTCGTTTTCTTCCGCAACCGTATCTTCTGCTGCTGTTTCCGGATCAGCCCCGGCGCTCTCTCCGGCTTTTTCCAGTTCTCTGGTCAGTTCCAGCGGTGTGATATCTGCCGGTGTCACCTGAGTGGCATGCTCCATCAGACTTTTTTTCTGACCTGCTTTTGCCGGCTGTACGGAAGCTTTTGCTTTTGCTTTTCCTTTTTCTTTCCCTTTTCCCTTGTTCCGGTTATTCGGTTCCACCGCATAGATACGATCCGGATGATTCTTCGCTACTTTTCTCAGACTGTTGACTGCCCATAACAAAAATCCCGGTAACAGCAGATTAGAAACAATCATAATCGCACTCGTCATATGAAGCAGTGTCAATGCGACACCTGCTGCCACTTCCACAACCAGAATCACCCATGCCATCTTCCACAGAAGTGCATTTTTGTCCAGACGGTTGCTCAGCCGTGCACAGAAGACTCCTACAAGTACCTCGATCACTGCCTGCAGATAATAGATCACGCTGCAGATACGAAGCGTTCCGCTTGTGATACCGATCTGTTTTAATGCCTCCAGAATATCTTTGTCGCCGCCGTCTGCCATACCCGCCATTGACCAGCAGCGCATACCGTAAGACAGGCTGGATGTCAACGCTGTCACTACCAGCATGATTCCGACCAGCATAATGATCATCTTGCTGTTGAGTGCCCGGCGCATTTCTTTCTGATCCTGATATTGATACATAATTTTCCTCCGTTCTCCCTGTTTCTTTTTCTCACTTTCTGTAACTGTTTTCTTTCTTCACAGTTACCACTATCTTTCAATTCTAATGAACAATCTTTTGTTTGTCAAACCGAAACAGAGACTTTATTCTTTTTTTACATTTGTTTTCTCACGATCCGATATTCATCATCCAGCTGATAATATGGACACTGATAAAAGGTATCGCTCAGAAACCGGTACATTTCATCTTCATCCAGATCTACTTCACAGCAGTAGCAATCGGATTCTTCATCGTATACGTAATTTGCACAACTCTCACAGTTTGTCTGTCCTGCCATCGCTTCTCCCCCGTTTTTCTATTTCTATGTAAAAAGCTCTGTCTTTTTATTATATCTGCTCCCTTTCTCCGATACAAGAGGAAATCCTTTTTTACTGTTTACTTTCGATGCAAAAAGAAAATACTTGCTTTTTATTCACTGATATGATATCATAGACTTCGGTTTTAATAAACCATTTTCCATGCCGCTGTGGCGGAATTGGCAGACGCACTTGACTCAAAATCAAGCGGTTAACAGCCGTGCCGGTTCGAGTCCGGCCAGCGGCATCTGAGCTGTTGCATACAGAGTATGCAGCAGCTTTTTTATTTACTCATAACGAGCGATAGCAGGCTTCCGCCTGCTATCGCGGTATTCGCAGAATTCCCATGCAAGCATGGGACTCTGCTCATTACTCGCGTAAAAAATCCCCTGTCGGAAGGTTTCATCTCAAAACTTTCCGCAGGGGATTTCTCATACTTTATCTGTAATTAGTTTACATGAATGTGTTCTCTGGATTTTTCTTTGATCTCTGCTTTGATCTTTTCTACGAAAGTATCCAGCGGCAGAACGGTGGTTTCTTTTTCGCCATGCAGACGGAAGGAAACGGTTCTGTCATCTTTCTCGTTGAATCCGACAACCAGCAGGTACGGTACTTTTTCTACCTGACCTTCACGCATACGGTATCCCAGTTTCTCTGCACGGTCATCCAGTTCTACACGGACATCTGCTGCTTCCAGTGCATCCACGATTTCCTGTGCATAGGCATTCAGCCCTTCATCATCGGTCTTAACCGGCATAACGCGCGCCTGAACAGGAGCCAGCCAGGTCGGCAGATTTCCTTTGGTCTCTTCCAGGATGTATGCCATGAAACGATCCAGAGATCCCAGGATTGCACGGTGCAGAACAACCGGTGTCTGTTTTTCTCCGTTGCTGTCGATGTAGGACAGGTTGAATTTTGCCGGCAGACAGAAGTCCAGCTGGCAGGTAGACAGGGTGATCTCGTTACCGATCGCCGGCTGTACGTTTACATCCAGTTTCGGACCGTAGAATGCAGCCTCTCCGATCTCTTCCGTATATTCAATGCCGATGCTGTTCATTACATCACGCAGTGCATCTTCTGCTGTGTTCCACATTTCATCATCATCATGATATTTTTCTTTGTTTTCCGGATCACGAAGAGACAGTACACAACGGTAATTGGTGATACCGAAATCTTTGTAGGTGTTGAAGATCAGCTCTACTACTTTGGTAAACTCATCTTTGATCTGTTCCGGTGTTACAAACAGATGGGCATCGTTCTGGCAGAAATGTCTTCCACGCTCGATACCTTTCAGAGTTCCGCTGCTCTCATAACGGAAATCATGTGCGATCTCACCGATACGGATCGGCAGGTTTTTATAAGAATGTCTTCTGTTTGCATAGATCATCATGTGGTGCGGGCAGTTCATCGGACGAAGAACGAAAGATTCTCCTTCCATCTCCATCGGCGGGAACATGTTCTCTTTGTAGTGATCCCAGTGCCCGGAAGTCTTATACAGGTTTACCGTACCAACACACGGTGTCATAACGTGCAGGTAACCCAGTTTACGCTCTTTTTCTTTGATATAGTTTTCCAGCTCCTGCCAGATTGTATATCCCTTCGGCAGAAACATCGGCAGACCACGTCCAACCAGATCGTCTACCATGAACAGATTCATGTCTTTTCCGATCTTTCTGTGATCTCTCTCTTTTGCTTCCTCGAGCAACTGCAGATGTGCTTCCAGCTCTTCTGCGGTCGGGAAACATACACCGTAGATACGCTGCAGCATCTTGTTCTTGCTGTCACCTTTCCAGTAAGCACCGGAGTGACGGATCAGTTTGAAATGTTTACAGAGTTTTACGTTGTCTACGTGAGGTCCACGACAGAGGTCGGTAAAGTCTCCCTGATCGTAAACGGTGATATTTCCGTCTTCCAGATCTGCGATCAGATCCAGTTTGTACGGATCATCGGCGAACATTTCCAGTGCTTCTTCTTTGGAAACTTCACGGCGAATGATCTTTTTGCCGGATTTTACCACTTTTTTCATCTCTTTTGTGATCTTTTCAATGTCCTCATCACGGATCACATCATCGCCAAGATCGATATCATAATAGAATCCTTCCGCAACAACCGGTCCAACCCAGAACTTTGCCTGTGGATACAGATGTTTGATTGCCTGAGCCATCACATGGGCGCAGGAATGGTTCAGTGTTTTTAACTGTTCATCTTCTTTAAAATTTACCATTTTTCTTCTCCTTTTTCAGATTATCAACGCGCGACGAGATAAAATACGCTTCGCGAATTTTACTCGTTATCGCGGTACTCGCCAAGGTTTCATGCAAGCATGAACTTTGGCTCGTTACTCGCGTAAAAAAGCACCCTCAGATGACAGATTGCCACCTAAGGGTGCTGTTATGCACGGTTCCACCTTATTTTTTCTCTTACTGCCGATAACAGAGCAACCCGGTAACGCTTCGGATGAAATACATCCTTCTACGCACAGCTCAGAAGTGGTTTTCCTGCAACCTCTCCATAAGAAACTTCCACCATACATTTCTCTCTCTGTAAGGATCTGACTGCATTACTTTCTTCATCCATGCTTTTCATGCTATTTATTTCTAAATCGAGTCCATTATAATATAATACCGGTGGAAATTCAATGCTTTTTTACTCAACTTCCACTTCGTTTCCTGTTCTTTCGCCTTTTGTGAATGCCATCGCATTGTTCAGTGTAGTCTCGCTGATCGCATCCAGTGCTTCGTAAGTAAAGAATCCCTGATGGGAAGTGATAATGACATTCGGGAAGGACAGCAGTCTTGCGGTGATGGAGGTCTCCATGATCTCATCCGAACGGTCCTCAAATACATTTCTTTTCTCTTCCTCGTATACATCCAGGCCGACAGCGAAGAACTTTCTCGCGCGGATACCCTCGATCAGATCCGCTGTTTTTACCAGACCGCCACGGGAAGTATTGACGAGGATCACACCGTCTTTCATCTTCTGGATGGATTCCCGGTTGATCATATGATAAGTCTCATCCATCAGCGGGCAGTGAAGGGAGATCAGATCACTCTGCGCCAGCAGCTCGTCCAGAGATACATAGGTCACAAAATCCAGTGCCGGATTCTGATATTTATCATACGCAATGACATTCATACCGAATCCATGGCAGATTCTTGCCATTGCCGCACCGATCTTACCGGTTCCCACGATACCGGCTGTTTTCTTATAGAAGTTTACCCCCTGCATACCGCCAAGGCTGAAGTCATTTTCACGGACTCTCACGTACGCTTTATGGATTCTTCTGTTGGCAGCCAGTGCCAGTGCCATCGCATGTTCCGCTACGGCTTCCGGAGAATATCCAGGCACACGCATCACTTTGATTCCACACGCAGCCGCTTTTTCCACATCTACATTGTTAAATCCCGCACAGCGCATCAGGATCAGTTTAACACCGCATGCATGCAGAACCTCGATCGTCTCGGTTCCCACATCACTGCTGACAAATGCACAGATCGCATCGTAACCTTTTGCCAGTTTTGCAGTGCTAGGAACCAGTTCGGATTTCAGATATTCGATCTGAATATCCGGATAGTCTTTTGCTTTTGCTTCAAACGACTCTTTATCATAACTTTTCGTATCATAAAATAAAATCTTCACAGCATGTTCCTCCTTTTTTTCTGTCTTTTTGCGTACAGAAACATTATTTTCCAGGCAGTTGCCTGTCCTCCTTATTATATCCGTTCTTCTTTTTTCTGTATACATTTTTTTAGAAAATGATAGATTTCCTCATCAGTAGGCGGACATCCCTTCAGATACGTGGCAAATCCTCTGGTACAGCTGCCGATTCCCAGTGTTCCTGTTTTCCCCCGATAGCCCTGTCCGATACAGATCTTCGTATCCAGTTTTTCCAGAAGTCCTTCTTCTTTTAACCGGTCGAGTGCCGGGATCAGATATCCGTAGCAGGCACTACAGGATTCCACCTCTTCTACCGCATCCGCGACTTCCACGACTTTTCTCCTTCCGGTCTTTACCACCTGCGAAACCGGTGGATTCAGTTCCCGGATCCGGGCGTGTGTCCAGTCTGCGCATCCTGCTCCCAGCGTTTCCGCCATCCGGATATACGGCACTTCTTCCACCGCATAGCCCATCTCCTGGCAGACAAATGCATCAACCAGCACCGGGTCTCTTCCGGCGATCAGACGGTTCATCTCTACCGGATTGCCTCCGTCCTCAAAATCCCAGTCCCCGCAGATATTGTCAACCAGAATAAAATCCTGCGGCAGACCGACTGCCAGATGAGCGATCGGTTTATGCAGTCCCATCGCGTGAAAATGACGTTTTTCCCGGTTTGGAAGCAGTCCTTTCATATTTTTCAGCGCACAGGTGATCTTCGTCTGGCAATGCCCCTTCATCACCGGCACATTGATCAGAAAGTCCAGGCTCTTTGCCTCCCGGCAGATCTCCAGCTCCATCCCGCCGCACTCCGTCAGTTCTCCGGGATCTGCCTGCATATCCTTAAAGGGAACCTGATACGTTTCGCTCAGGCGATCATATCCACAGACTTCCATGGATTCTCTCGTCTTATCCCCCACCCAGGATCCTTCCAGCATGATGAGATTCTGAAATCCCGCCTCCTGCAGATATTCGATGATTCCCGCCACAACTTCCGGATGCGTCGTCGCCCCCCAGGAAGCCTCCGACGGTGCCACCAGATTCGGCTTGATCCCGATTTTTTTATCCCGCGCTCCGATCTGTGCGGAAAGTTCTGCCGCATGCAGGATCTCTTTTGTCATCGCTTTATAATCCGTTCCATGAATCAACAGTAATTCTTCTTTTTCCATGTTCATTCCTTTCTGTTCGTTTTTCAGGTATTTTTTTCTATTAAAGTCAAAAAACCCCGGAGTTAAGCCCCCGG
>UMKP01016299.1_pt1 | contig 11306 bp, 7 predicted proteins | sample 1966341 | NCBI WGS metagenome assembly UMKP01 (sample SAMEA4836179, study PRJEB28245) | human gut metagenome | biome: gut microbiome; material: fecal sample | place: Denmark | collected 2008
AACGTCTCAAGAAATGCCGCTTTTTCCTCCTTGGGCAGCTCCGCTAAAAGCCACTCATAAAACACGCTCTCAATGGACGCCTTTGAATTTTTTAACTGTTCCGCTTTCTCTGTCGCATACAAAAGCTGGCTTCTTCCATCCTCCGGGTTCGGTTTCCGGTAAAGATATCCTTTGCTCTCTAAATTAGCCGCACGCCTTGCAGCAGCCCCTTTATCAATCTTTAACTGCTCTCTGACTTTCGCCTGTGTGACGCCGGGATTGTGCCGGATGAAATGGATAAAATCAAATTCTGCCGTTCCGATTCCTTCCTCTTTCATCATCTTTAATGTAAACTTGCCCGCTTCACGCGCGATCTTTGTGATTTTTCTTCCTGACTCGTCCATTGCGATCTCCACTCCTAACCAACTCTGAAAATTAAAATCTAACTTATGACTTTCCAATTAGCATACAAAAAATAGATGTACCTGCATCTAACCAGATGATAGTACATCTATTTTTGTGTGTCAATTTATCTTTTTCTTACTTTGCACAGGAAAAAACTTTTTCCTGATTTGATTCATCAATGAAATCTTTCTTACTTCTCACTCCAGATTTTTCTATATTTCATAAAATAGTAAATACTCATGATCATACTGAGTATCTCGCCCGTTGTGATCGACAGCCAGACTCCGTCCATTCCAAGCAGATTTGGTAATATCAGTACCGGCAGCAAATATCCATATACCAGTACACTAGCCCATGTTTCTGCTATTTTTACTCCACCTTCGGCAGCCCTGCAAATCCCACTGCAAGCTCTTCATCGGTCGGAATATAGTCTGTCATCTCTCCATTGTTAAACTTCTCATATGCAACCATATCAAAATAGCCGGTTCCGGTAAGTCCAAAAACGATAGTCTTTTCTTCTCCGGTTTCTTTACATTTCAACGCCTCGTCAATGGCAACACGAATCGCATGAGAACTCTCCGGTGCCGGAAGGATTCCCTCTATTCTTGCAAACTGCTCTGCTGCTTCAAATACAGAAGTCTGCTCTACACTCCTTGCCTCCATCAGTCCGTCATCATAAAGCTGTGACAGAGTTGAACTCATGCCGTGATAGCGAAGTCCTCCGGCATGGTTTGCAGATGGAATAAATCCGCTGCCAAGTGTATACATCTTTGCTAACGGACAGACCCTTCCGGTATCACAGAAATCATATGCATAGCGGCCTCTCGTAAGACTCGGACAGGATGCCGGTTCGACTGCGATAAATTGATAGTCTTTTTCACCACGCAGCTTTTCTCCCATAAACGGAGAGATCAGACCCCCAAGATTGGAACCGCCGCCTGCACATCCGATAATGATATCCGGCGTAATATCATACTTTTCCAGAGCAGCTTTTGTCTCAAGTCCAATGACTGACTGATGTAACAATACCTGATTTAACACACTTCCCAATACATAACGATATCCTTCTCTCGTCGTTGCAGCTTCTACTGCCTCGGAGATTGCACAGCCAAGACTTCCTGTTGTGCCCGGATGCTCTGCTAAAATCTTTCTGCCGACTTCTGTTGTCTCAGACGGTGACGGGGTTACACTTGCTCCATATGTGCGCATTACCTCACGGCGGAATGGTTTCTGTTCATAGGAAACTTTTACCATATAGACTTTACAGTCAAGATCAAAATAAGCACACGCCATAGAAAGTGCAGTTCCCCACTGTCCAGCACCTGTCTCTGTTGTCACACCTTTTAATCCCTGCTTCTTTGCATAATATGCCTGTGCAATCGCAGAGTTTAATTTATGGCTTCCACTTGTATTGTTTCCCTCAAATTTATAGTAGATCTTTGCCGGAGTCCCCAGTTTTTTTTCCAGACAATATGCTCTCACCAGTGGTGACGGACGGTACATGCGGTAAAAATCACGGATCTCCTGTGGAATATCGATGTATGGGTTGGTATCATCGAGTTCCTGTTTTACCAGTTCATCACAGAATACATGCCCCAGTTCCTCCGCGGTCATCGGTTTTAGAGTTGCCGGGTTCAAAAGCGGTGCTGGTTTGTTCTTCATATCAGCGCGCACATTGTACCATTGTGTCGGCATCTCATTCTCTTCCAGATAAATTTTATACGGTATTTTCTTTTCGCTCATCTTCTCCTCTTTTCCGCAACTTTTATCGTTACTTTACTGTTATGATTCTCTGATTCATGATTTTATCTATATTTTAGTATGTTAGCACATTGAAGTGTCGCAGTCAATAACTTTGGATCTTAATATCGGCATCGACGAAAGCCGTAACACCTGTTTACCCCAAATTGCGTTTCTTTTTATTCCACTCTTGCAACACTGCTGACACCCTCCGGCGTCCGCTGCTTTGTCACAATTATTTTTTTGTCGATCTGGTCTTTTAATTCAGATACATGTGAAATAATTCCTACCAGACGATTTCCCTCGGTGAGCTGCAGCAATGCTTTTAACGCCTGTTCTAAGGCATCCTCATCGAGTGATCCAAATCCCTCGTCCACAAACATGGAATCCATACGGATTCCACCCGCATAAGACTGTATCTCATCCGACAGTCCAAGCGCAAGTGACAATGATGCCTGGAAAGACTCCCCACCGGAAAGCGTCTTTACACTGCGCTTTGTCCCGTTATAATGATCAATCACACAAAGTTCCAATCCTGCTTTTTCCTTGCGGCTTCCTGTCTCTTCCTCACGTTTTAATTCATACTGCCCGCTGCTCATCGTAAGCATCCTCCGGTTTGCTCGGATCAGTATCCTGTCAAAATAAGCCATCTGCACATAAGTTTCCAGTTCAATCTTTGCCTTACCGTTTAACATTCCACTTGCCGTATCGGAAAGAGATTTCATCCAGACATACTTTTGTTCGGTCTGTGCGATCTCTTTTTGTTTTTTGTTGACATTTTTACAGATTTCCCTATTAGTACAATAAGATGTATATTTTGAAGCCCTGTTTTCTTCCATCTCATTTCTTTTTGCACGCAGTTCTCCCGCCTGCTTTTCGATCTCTTCTTCCGGAAACGATATTGCTTTCTCTGTTTCCTCAATCTGACGAAGCAGCATCTGAATGACGCCCTTTTCCGTCTCTCTGTTTTTTTCGTAATTATGATACGCTTCTCTTGTCTTTTCTCTGTTCTCTTCTAAATTTCTTTTTTTCAGGGTAAACTCGTTTATCTGTGTCTGTACCCTCTCTTTTGTTACATCCTTTACCTGCTCTTTCAGCTCATTGAGATTCTTTTCTTCATTTGCGTACTCTGTCTGCAGACGTACCAGCTCCTGTTCTGCCACATTGATCTGGTCGGCAAGTGTTTTTATTTCTGTTTCATCGAGCGGAATCTTTTTTTCTAAGGCAGTCTTTTTTCGTTCGTCTTCCTGTTTTTTGGAAAGTTCCGCTTTTTTCTCATTGGCTGCTCTTTGCAGCATAGTAATCACAGACTGTACATGGTATGGTTTTGCATCCAAATCTTCTATTGACAAAACCTGACTCCCATCAGCGTTTTTTATGGTCTGTAATGTATTGACATCTGTATCTCCAGTTAAAGTGCTCTGATTACATGTAATTATATTACATGTAATTATATTACTTGTAATCAGAGCACCCGTAATTAAATTACATGCAGATTTTATATCGTCACTGATCTGCTTTTCGGCAGTTTCCCTGTTTCCGGTCAATTTTGCAATTTCTTCCTGAATACTGCTGATTGTTCCTCTTATCTTTTGTATTGTTTCTTCGCTTTCTTTTAATTCATCTTTGATCTGCTCTGCACGTTTCCTGTTATTTTTTGCCTGTAAAAACTGCGTGTTCCGTTCGTTTTCAATCTGCATAAGCTGTGCAAAAACAGTTTTTTGATCCTCTGTCTGCTCTATGCCAGTTCCACAGTCTGCAACGTTTTTCTTCCACTGCTGTTTCTGCTGTGTGCACCGTTCTGTCGCCGTGGCAAGCATCTGTCCAAGATTAATGTTCTGTTCGTTTAACATAACCAGTTCATCCTGCGCAGACTGCATCTGTTCTTCTAATACATGCTTGACATCCAGATCCTTTTTCGCTTTTTCTTTCTGATCTTTATATTCTTCCCTTCTCGCCTCATCAGCACTCTTTTGCCTTTTTGTCTCCGTCTTTATTTCATTTAAAGACATTCTGACATCAGGCTCACCAAGCAGTTCTCCTGCATCCTTTAGGACTGCTGACATTTTCTCATTTTCCTGTGTCACGAGCTGATGCGCTTTTTCACTCAGTCTGCTGACTGACTCCCTTGCCTTTTCATCCTCCGCTTTTGCCTGTTTTAACACTTCCCGATCCGGAGTTTCCTGTGGTATGACTGCCAGTGTCGGATGATGTATGGCTCCACAGACCGGACAGGGTTCGTCTTCCTTTAATCCCTGCGCCAGCATTCCCGCCTGTGCATCCCAGAATTGCTGTTCTATCCTCCGGTATTGTTCACTGATCTGTTTCTGCTCTGCGGCTGCTTTCTGATACTGTTTTTGAGTTTTCTCCCTTTCTCTGCTGACTTTCTCCCAATCCTCTAACCTGTTTTCCAGCTCTTCGAGCCTGCGTATCCTCTCTGATACTTCCAATATTGCTTTCTCTGCCTGTTCTCCCCTGCTGTCTGCACCGGAAAGCTGCTCCCACGTTTCTTTTTGCTGCTGTAAGTCCCTGCTTTTTACCTCATATGATTTCTGTACGTTTTCCAGTTCTGTACCAAGTCTCTTTACTTCTCTTTCTGATGTGTTCAACTGTTCTGCAATCTCTGTCAGATCCTGTATTTTCTGTCGGATTTCTTTTACTTCCTTCTCATAGGCAATCTCCTGTCCTGCCGCATCCTTGTTCTGCTCCTGTTCTTCTTTTAACAGTTGCCGCTGTTCTAAAAGACTGTTTTCTGTTTTCTTTTTTAAATCAAGTTTTTCCTTTTGATCTGAAATATGCTCCTCCAGCGCACGGCTCCTGTCTCTCTGATTTTTCAGCGTATCCATTTTTTCTGTGATCAGTCGCATTTCATGCTCTATGCGTTGTATTTCCGCAGTAATGCCCTCATAAGATTTTAAGGTCTCTTTTTCCTGCTGCAGTTTTCCCTCCAGTTCTGTTCGTCTCTGTTCATCCTGCCGTTTTTTCTGAACCTTTTCTTCCATATCCTGGTGCTTCTTTTCCTGCGACAGACCAATTTCCTGTATTTTTTCAAACAACACCAGCTTCTGTTTATATTCTTCAATCGTTCTGCCTAATTTTTCACAGCATTCCGTTTCCTCTCCTGCCCTGTCCATATCCGCTTTTGCCTGCACCAGAAGCGCTTCTAAGTCCTTCAGCTTCTGCTGTTTTTCTTCCAACAACCGCCTTCTGTCTGCATTTTCACGCACTTTCCCGCTAAGTTCATCCATATTTTTTATTTGCTGATCCAGCGCCTCTTTTTTCTTTTGCAGGCACTCCAACGCAGATTTTTCCGCTTTACAAAGTTCTTCTAAAAGTGAGATTCCCTCCTCGATCCTGCCGTCAAATTTTTCCTTTTTTAAAAGATTTATTTTTTCTGCGATCCTTGTCCCTTCTTCATCCAGAGAGTCACTCTCACAGACAATTCCCTCCATATACTGATTGATGCTGCGCCGCAGTTCATCATATTCTTTCCATTGTTTTTTTACGGCATCTTTCAGTTTGTCCTGCAGCACACGATAAATATCCGTCCCGAATATCTGACGAAAAATCTTTCCTCTCTCCTCCGTATTGGCAAACAATACTTTCTGAAAATCCCCCTGTGCGATCATTGCTATCTGGGTAAACTGTCTGCAGTCTAAACCGATCAGCTCTGTGATGGCGCGTGTGACCTCTCTGCTTTTTGTCACTGGTTCTCTGTCATCCGGGTATTCTAGTGCAGCATTCGCCTTTTCCGTTGTCATTCCCGTTCCACGTCCCTTCGGACGCATATATTCCGGGTTACGCTCTACTGTATACCGTTTATTTGCGTACTCAAATGTCAGACGCACGAATGTTTTCACGTCATCTTTTGCATATTTGCTGCGGAACATATCCGCTTTGCGCACATCACCACTGGCTTCCCCGTACAGCGCAAACGTGATTGCATCAAAGATCGTGGTCTTTCCTGCCCCGGTATCCCCTGTGATCAGAAATAATCCCTGCGATCCAAGCCGTTCAAAATCTATGGTCTGCTCCCCCGCATACGGGCCAAATGCACTTATTGTAAGACTGACTGGTTTCATAAATCGTTCCTTTCCTGCCGCTCCTATTTTCTCTCAAATCCCAAATATCTCGTTCCCTGAAACATCAGTTTTCCTGTATTTGCTTCTCAAACTATTTTTTCAGGAACTTGTCAATGCACCAGCTCTTCCATCAGTTCTCTGACAAAATCCTGCTGTTCTTCACTCATCTGCTGATTATTCTGTATCTCGTAAAATTCTTCAAACAGTTCCATCTCTGATTTTTGCTCCACATGTTCGGTCACCTCAACCTGCCTGCTCTGTCTGGTCCTGCTGTTATCATAGACAAGCTGCATCAGATTCGGGTATACCGTCCGAAGCTTTGCCATTCCATCCGGCACATCCTCCTCATCGGTCAGTGTGATCTGCAGATAATCGTCTGTTTCTGTGCCCTCATAAAAATCTTTCGACATCAGTTCCATGTATGTTCCCCGGATCTTTCTCAGATCACGAAGCGGTTTTAACGGAACTTTTTCAATGAAGATATCTCCCTTTTCCTTTATCTCCATGACAACAACAGACTTTTTCTGTTCCGCTTCGGAGAAAGAATATTTGAGCGGAGTCCCGCAATAGCGCAGTGTCTCCCTCTCGATATGCTGCGGGCTATGAATATGCCCTAATGCAACGTAATCAAAAACATCAAACACTTCCGCCCCAATCTGGTCTAATCCACCCACCGAAACTTCCTCCGACTCACAGCGCGAAGCCCCTGTCACAAACTGATGTGCCACTAATATATTCCGCTTTGATGCGTCCACCGGCATATGAGATACGACAAACTGCAGGGCATCCTGATATGTTTCCACTGTCTCCACATCATCTTCCTGTGCCAGATCCTGTTTTGTCCCGGCATCTTTTTTTCCAATGGATATCCCCTCTGTCACTTTCCTCCATGCATGGCGCACGACCGCCGGGCGGATAAACGGCAGCAGCCAGATGCAGAGTTCCCCATATGCATCCTGACATGTAACACACCTCACCTCTCCATCATAAACCGGTGAAACATAGACTTCCCGGCTGCTCATAAGCTGTGCACCAAATGCAATACGTTCCGCGGAATCATGATTTCCACTGACTGCAAACACCTTTTTCCCGCAATCAGCAAGTCCCGTGAGAAACTGATCAAACAACTGTACCGCCTCCGCAGACGGAACCGGCTTATCATAGATATCCCCCGCGATCATAACCGCATCCACCTGTTTTTCCAATGCGATCTCTTTGATCTGCCGTAAAATATATTTCTGATCTTCGATCATGGAAAACTCATTGACTCTTTTTCCAATATGCAAATCCGAGATATGAAGAAATTTCATGCTCTCCTCCTATACTATTTCATTCGTAATACTTTACTTAACTATACCATATAGCGTCCCGAAATACAAACATATGTTTTGTTTTTGTTGCTTTTTCACAAAAAAACAGATCTCAGAAAATAAAAACCACTTTCTGGAGATCCATTTTTCTATTTATTTTGTTTCCATTGTAACAGCAATGCCGAATTGATGATGACGAGCACAGAACCTGCATTATGTACCAATGCTCCCACGACCGGATTTAAAATTCCGATGATTGCAAGCACGATCGCCACAAAGTTAAGCCCCATCGAAAAACTCATATTGCATTTGATCGTGATCATCATCCGCCTGGATAATGCAATCAGATGCGGCAGTTCTTTTACTTCATCATCCACCAGCGCAATATCTGCTGCATCCAACGCAATATCACTTCCAACACCGCCCATCGCAATTCCGATATCCGCTTTTTTCTGTTCCGCCGGCAAGGTAATCTGCGCTAAGACATCCTCACACGGCACATCCTCGTCAACCATACGGTCGATTGCCTGTACCTGACCAATGATTTTTGACAGTCTTATTTTTCACTTATCTCTTCCAGAATTTCTATCGGATGCGCATCAGTAACAAAGATCATTCCATCGTACAATTTTTCCGGCGATTGTGATGTGCGGTAACTGCGTGGGAAAAGTCCCATAAAAATTGCACTGTAGCCCTCTCCTAACGATCCCATAGAAACATGATCTGTAATCTGCTCTTTCAGTTGTGAATTTTCCGGAACCTTTGAAAAATCCAGCCAGCTCATATCATAACCGGCTTTCTTCGCGGCTTTCGCTAGAGGATCATAGGAATAAAACGTGTGCGTGATACGCTTTCCATCATTTTTCGGAAGATTGCAGTTCGTCTTGTAAAAATCCGTTCCAATCGCAAAATATCCGTCCCCCAGTTCCTCGGAAAGAATATTCCCCATCACTCTGGTACCTGCGCCATAATTTCCAGACCGCTCTATATGTCCATTGTGACCGGAAATAAAAATACATGAATTGCCCCTCTGCTCTTCCATAGAAAGGATCCACAGCACATTTTCTGCCATCAATTGGTCTCTGAGCACATTTCCTTCTACGGCAGAATTGATCACTTTCCCAAGAGAAATATTCTGCAGCAGCGTATCTGCCAGATGATCCGCCTGTACAATGTCCTTTACATCTGATTTTTGTAATTCTTCTTTTATTTCTGTGATCACTCTGCTCTGCTGTTCAACATCATACTCACTGTGCTGTTCTTCTGTATCCTCCAGTTTCTTCAGTTCTGTCACATCTATCCCCGCCTTTTCACATGCTTCAATCAGATACTGCAGATTATAGGACCATCTTTGCATGTCAAACCCATAAAACCTTAAATCATCTCCATCTTTTGCAGTCTCATTGTATTTTCGCATATAAGAGATCAGATCTGCCATCTCATCAGTTCTGTATATTGCAAAGCCAATCGCCGCGGCAGCCTGCTCTGCCGTTCCTTCCCCACCGTGAATGTAGCGGTTCACATACTCGCATCCACCGTAGTCTCCCTCCAGTGCAAATGCTCTTATCCCGGCATTTTCCACCAGATTTTGAAATACGGAAAGTTTTAACTGCTGAAACTCTGCATTTCCATGGGATGCCTCCCCCAGTGCCACAATTTTTGTTTTCTCCGGTATCTTTAAGTCCTCCACCTGCTCTGCATATTGTGCAAATTCCGTTGTATCTGCACATGGTCCGGTTCCAAATCCTCCAAAATGGGAATATATGCTGCCGGCGGCAACAATACCTGCTAATACCATACCTGCGGTTATCAAAATCCATGTCCGTTTTTTCTTCTTATTTTTCTTTTCCATAAAATCTCCCCCAAATCTGTTTTTCTTATTCGATACTCCAATATTAACAAAAGGGAAAATGTTCTGCCATTTCATTAGCTTACATTTTCCCTGATGTATCTTACATTTTTGTAAGATTTATATAGTTTTCAAATTTATACTGTTCTATAACTTTACTTCCCAAAAGAGTGATTGCCTGTTTCGGACAATTACAGATACAGCGGTAACACATGGTACACTGATCCCCTGGGTGGGGTTTTCCTTTTTCCATGATTATATTTTTCATGGGACAAATTTCCGCACACATACCACACCCCGTACAATCCTCATTTATTTTTAATTGATCGGTATATCCCGCTGTCTTTTTATAAAACCAGAGCCTTTGTCCAAAAAGTCCTGCTATATGTGAGAAAATTGTCAGCCCCTCTTTCGGATAATCCCCCTGTTTTATCCGTTTTACAGCTTCATAAATCTTTCTGTCAGCTTTTTCAATAATCTTTTTATTTTCTTCCATCTGCCTTTTCAACAGCTTACTGTCGCACACGGAATCGGGCATTTTAATATGCACACCGCTAAGAATCTCTGCTCCATATTTTTTCAAAAGCCTCGCTGCACAGCCTGCGCCATCCCCACTAAATGCTCCCATTGTCGCAACACATATCATTTTCCTGCCCTTCCACAAAGAGGCATGCATTTGGATAAAATCTCTTACCATGTATGGTGCATTCGAAAACTGCGTCGGATATCCCAGAATAATCGTTCCATTTCTTTTTATCTTATCGATAACAGATTCATCCTCTAATGGAACTACATCGGCTGACGCATCGATTAATTTTACCAGTTTTGTAATGCAATATTTCGTATTACCTGTACCACTCAGATAAATTCCTATCATTTCCAAACTCCTCCGTCTTTCGGTTATTTTGACGTTTTTTCTATGAATGTTTTCTATTGAATATTTTCTATTGAATATTTTCTATGGAATGGTACAACATGCCAAACCCATCCTCTAAAAATTCACTCTTCGATAAATCCATCGACATTTTGATATATTCTTCCTTATTCGCTGCAAGCTGTATCAGTCCTGCTAACATTCCCCAGAACTGAAAGATCGTAGGCATTATTTTTAAATCCTCTCGCAAATCACCATTTTGAATGCCTGCCACTAAAAATTCTTTCATTTTTTCATTGATTTCTTCCCCCACATGATAGGTAGCTTTCTCTTCTGGCAGGTAATCATGATCTTTAAAATCAACATTAATTTTGTCCAACACCATTTTAAAATAAAACGGAAATTCCTCCTGATACTGTATTAAACCTTTACAGATCATATCGTATCTAGCCCTTGTTGTCTGCTGCTCTTCTAACGCAGCAACTATATATCCATATAATTTTTGCATGCTCTCTAAAACCAGCAGACCAATGATCTCCTCTTTGTTTTCAAAATATACATATAACGTAGCTTTACTGTATCCGGCAGCTTCTGCAATATCACTCATGGAAGTTGCCGTGATTCCATTTTCCATAAACAGTACCGATGCCGCTGACGCAATATTTTCTCTATGTACTGCCCTCGGTTCTTTTTTTCTTCGTCCCATATACCTCTCCTCTTCAGTTAATTAAACTCTTGGTTTAATTATATTGATAAATATATGGATTGTCAATCCTTACCTTTACACAATACAAAAACCCGCACAAACCTTTCGGTTCATGCGGGTTTTCCCCCTATATATTACCTTTTCCCAAAAATAACATATCCCCTTTTTAATTGATGCAATACAAATTATTTGTCTGCGATAGCAGCCCTGTGCATGCAGCACAGACTGCATTTTACCTTATAACAAATTATTTATTTGCAATCGCTGCCTGTGCTGCAGCCAAACGAGCGATCGGCACACGGAATGGTGAACAGGATACATAATCCAGACCAATCTTGTGGCAGAACTCAACAGATGAAGG
>UMKP01018551.1_pt1 | contig 11289 bp, 9 predicted proteins | sample 1966341 | NCBI WGS metagenome assembly UMKP01 (sample SAMEA4836179, study PRJEB28245) | human gut metagenome | biome: gut microbiome; material: fecal sample | place: Denmark | collected 2008
ATGCTCAAATTCCAGCAGCTTGGCAGCCTCCTTCATCTCCCGGGTCAGGCGCTCGATGGCAGCTTCCCGCTCCAGTTTGCCCATGCGGCGGGTATTCCGCTTTGCGTTCTCCGCCTTATCGCTGATCTCAATGCTGTCCGCAATGGCCTTGACGATGGTCTTAGGCACGATGCCGTGTTCTTCATTGTAGGCCATCTGGATGGCACGGCGGCGCTCGGTCTCGGTGATGGCGCGTTCCATGCTGTCCGTCACCTCATCGGCGTACATAATGACCAGACCCTCGGCGTTGCGGGCCGCGCGGCCAATGGTCTGGATGAGGCTGGTCTCACTGCGCAGGAAGCCTTCCTTGTCGGCATCCAGGATCGCCACAAGGCTGACCTCGGGCAGATCCAGGCCCTCACGCAGGAGGTTGATGCCCACCACCACATCGATGGAGCCCAGGCGCAGATCTTTGATGATCTCCATCCGTTCAAAGGTGTCCACCTCGTGGTGCATATATTTGACCTTGATGCCCTGCTCGGTCAAGAAGTCGGTCAGGTCCTCGGCCATCTTCTTGGTCAGGGTGGTCACAAGAACACGCTCGTTCTTCGCCGTGCGGGCGTTGATCTCGCCCAACAGGTCAGTCACCTGCCCCTCCACAGGCCGCACCGAGATCAGCGGGTCCAGCAGGCCGGTGGGCCGGATGACCTGCTGCGCGATCCGGGTGCTGTTCCGGCGCTCGTACTCGCCCGGCGTGGCCGAGACGAACACCATCTGGTTCAGTTTGCTTTCCACCTCCTCAAACTTGAGAGGGCGGTTGTCAAAGGCCGACGGCAGACGGAAGCCGTATTCCACCAGCGTCTTTTTGCGGGCATAGTCACCGCCGTACATAGCGCGCACCTGCGGCAGGGTCACATGGCTCTCATCCACAAAAAGCAGAAAATCCTCCGGGAAATAATCCAGCAGGGTGGTGGGCATGCTGCCCGGCGCACGGCCCGACAGCACCGCCGAGTAGTTCTCGATGCCCTTGCAGATCCCCACTTCGGTCAGCATCTCGATGTCGTAGTTCGTTCGCTGCTGGATGCGCTGGGCTTCAATGAGCTTGCCCTCGGCGGTAAACTTCTTCACCTGCTCGTCGCACTCGGCGCGGATCTTTTCAATGGCCGCTGCCTTTTTATCGGCGCTGACGATGTAGTGGCTGGCCGGGAAGATGGCCACATGCTTCACCACGTTCTGCCGGGTGCCGGTAACGGGGTTGAACTCCGTGATGCGGTCGATCTCATCCCCGAAGAACTCCACCCGGATGGCAAGGTCGCTCATGTAGGCCAGATAGATATCCACTGTGTCGCCGTGAACACGGAACTTATTGCGGATAAAATTGATGTCGTTCCGCTCATATTGCAGGGTGACCAGCTTTTTGCACAGGTCATCCCGCTCCATCTGCATCCCGGGCCGCAGGCTGATGACCATGCTGCGGTAATCGATGGGGTCGCCCAGAGAGTAGATACAGGACACCGATGCCACAATGATGACATCCCGCCGCTCCGAAAGCGCCGCCGTGGCCGAGTGGCGCAGGCGGTCGATCTCATCGTTGATGGCGCTGTCCTTTTCAATGTAGGTATCGGTGCTGGGGATGTAGGCTTCGGGCTGGTAGTAATCGTAGTAGGAAACAAAATACTCCACCGCATTGTCCGGGAAGAACGAGCGGAACTCGGTGCAGAGCTGGGCCGCCAGCGTCTTATTATGGGCCAGCACCAGCGTGGGGCGGTTGCACCGGGCGATCACGTTGGCCATGGTAAAGGTCTTGCCGCTGCCGGTCACACCCAGCAGGGTCTGGCAGCGGTCGCCCCGCTCAACGCCCTCTACCAGCTGCTCAATGGCCTGGGGCTGGTCGCCCGTGGGGGCATAGTTGGAGACGAGATGGAACTGTTCATCGGCCATGTCTCGGTTCTCCTTTCTGTTCTCAGATAGAACTACAAATAGTTGTGCTTTTCATGTTGATTATAACACAATTATTTTATAATATCAATACGGCCTGAGCATCTCCCCGGTCTGGAAATCGTAAAACGGCAGGCGGTTAGCCTCCCGCATGGAGAAATATTCGCTCTCGGTCAGGATGATGTGATCCCGCAGATGCACCTTGACCAGCCCCAGTGCCCGGACGATATTCTCGGTGGCCATCAGATCCTCCCGCGAGGGCAGGGCCACGCCGTTGGGGTGGTTATGGCAGAGCACCACACTGTCGGTACCGCCCTTGAGGGCTGCTGCCACCACATCCTTGATCTCCAGACTCACCCGGTCGCTGGTGCCGTCCCGCAGCCAGAACAGCCCCTTGATGCGGCTGCGGCCATCCAGCGCAGCCAGCAGGGCGCGTTCCTGCACAGTCCCGGCAAACTGTGCCATCAGGTATTCGACCAGCTGGTCGGTGGTCTTCATGCACTTTTTGCCGTTGACCGCGCACTGGGTATAGTATCTGCCGACCTGCGGCAAAAGATGCAGCATCCGGGCGGTGGAGGGGCCTACCCCCTCCACTGTCAGCAGATCCTCCTCGGAAGCATCCAGCACCCCGGCAAAGTCTCCGAACCGGTCCATGAGGACATGGGCAAGGCCGTTGGTGTCCTTGCGGGTGTTGGTGATATAAAGGACATATTCCAGCGCTTCGTGGGGTTCCAGACTTTCCAGTCCATACTGCTCTACCCGGGCGCGCATCCGCTGGCGGTGCCCCTTATGCTGGCTGCTTTCCTTCGCCATGGTCATTCTCCTTTTGCGTTATTACTCTAATAGTACCGTTTTTTCAGCAAAACACAAGGGGGCACAGGAAATATTCTGCGTTGACTTCAAAGAAAGGGTGGTTTATTATAGAGAAAAGGCTTTTTTATGAATCAATATGCCCTCTCAGTCAAAGCCTGCGGCTTTGCCAGCTCTCCCAAAGGGAGAGCCCCTTGTGGCTCTCGGTCAGCATGTACTGAACCCGGGAGATGCATTGCCTCTCCCTTTGGGAGAGGTGGATTTGCGAAGCAAAGACGGAGAGGGCTTGTCTTTCATCCAATAAAAGGAACGATTTTATGAAACAATTTACTGCCACCGCAAACGACGAGGGCGTGCGGCTTTCCCGCTTTGTCCAGAGCGTGACGCGCGATCTCCCCACCAGCCTGCTGTACAAGAGCTTCCGCAACAAGCGGGTCAAGGTCAACGGCAAAAAGGGAGCCCCCGAGGATCGGCTCAAGGCGGGCGATCTCATTGAGCTGTACATCAACGATGAATTCTTCCCGCCCGAGGGCGCAAAGCCTGCAGCCCGCAAGCCTGCCCCCAAAAAGCAGCAGAACCAGCCCAAGGTGACCGTCATCTACGAGGACGACAACATTGCCGTGCTGTACAAGCCCACCCACCTGCTCTGCCACAGCGACCGCACCGGCGATGCCAACCTTGTGGACGCATTCACCCAGTATCTGGCCCAGAAGGGCGAGTACGATGCGGGCGGTGAGAACCGCTTCAAGCCCGGCATCTGCAACCGGCTGGACCGCGGCACCGAGGGGCTGGTGATCGCGGCCAAGAGCTACGCCGCCCTGCGGGACATGAACGAGATCATCCGCACCGATCTGCTCAAAAAGGAATACTACACCATCACCGTGGGCATCCCCCAGAGCGGGCGGTTCACGGCCTGGTGGGAGCACGACGAAAAGAACAACAAGGTCAGCATCCACGCCCACCAATCTCAGGATGAGCGCCGCAAGCAGATCATCACCGATGTGGACGTACTGCGCACCGCCGGGCCTTTTGCCCTGTGCAGGATCGGCCTGGTCACGGGCCGCACCCACCAGATCCGCGCCCACCTCGCCTACCTGGGCAAGCCGGTGCTGGGAGATATCAAATACGGCAATCGCAAGATGAACGAGCGCACCGGCACCCGGACGCAGGCTCTCTGCGCCGTCCGCATCAGCTTCCTGGATATCCCGGAGGAGAACACCCTGCACTACCTCACTGGCAAGGTCATCAAGCTGAAGGACCCGCAGATCGTCAAACAGTTCGACGCGCTGGATAAGAATAAAGAAGGAGCAACATCATGGCAGACCTGAACGCCTATTTCAAAAGCATCATCGACCAGGACCGCGAGGCCGTGGTTATCTGCGACCTGGATCACACCATCCTCTATATGAACCCTGCCGCTGTGGTGGATTACAAAAAATACGGCGGAGCCGCCCTGCTGGGCAAAAGCCTTCTGGCCTGCCACAACCCCCATTCGGTGGAAGCCATCCGCAAGGTGGTGGACTGGTTTGCCGCTGATGCAGGCCATAACATCGTCTATACCTACTACAATCCAAAGCATGTCCGTGATGTCTACATGGTTGCCCTGCGGGACGAGGACGGTACCCTGATCGGCTACTACGAGAAACATGATTCCCGAAAAGCCGAGACGATGAAGCAGTACGATTTGTTCTAACAAAGAAAGGCGAACTCCACACAAAAAAGACTTTGCCGCCTACCCCCGTGCGAAGATGCTACTCTGCTATACCTCCCGCATAAGCAAAACGAACGCCTGCCGGGCTTTTCTCACTCGGCAGGCGTTCGTTCTTTTTATGGGGTCGATTCGTTACTTTGCCAGCAGCTCGTCAGCCAGCACATCCATCTGTGCCTCAGCGGCGGCATTGGCGGCAGAGCGGATGGTCACAACGGCATCACAGACGGTGATGTTCTTCATGCCGTCCAGCTCGGCACGCATCAGCTTTGCGGCCATGGGGGCCCAGGTGCCGTTCTCCATCAGGCCAACGGTGCGGCCCTGGAAGTTCTTGGTCTTGAGGTGGGTCAGCAGATTCTCCATCGGCGGGAAGAGGAAGCCATCGTAGGTGGCGCAGGCCAGCACGATCCGGCCGCAGCGGAAGGCCTCAGTGACGGCATAGGAGACATCGGTGCGGGTCAGATCCATCTCCACCACCTTGGCACCCTTGGCGCGCAGCTTCTCAGCCATGGTGTGGGCGGCGGCCCTGGTGTGGCCGTGGATGGAAGCGCTGGCCACCAGGATCTTCTCCGGCTCCTCGGCCTTGTAGCTGGACCACAGGTCATAGTAGTTCAGGTACTTGCTCAAATCGCCGGTCAGCACGGGGCCGTGCAGGGGGCAGATGGTGGCGATATCCAGCGCGGCGGCCTTTTTCAGCAGAGCCTGCACCTGCGGGCCATACTTGCCCACGATATTCAGGTAGTAGCGGCGGGCCTCGCTGGCCCAGTCGGCGTTTTCGTCAAACCTGGCCACTGCACCAAACCGGCCAAAGCCGTCTGCAGAGAAGAGCACCTTTTCACTGCTCTCATAGCTCACCATGACCTCAGGCCAGTGCACCATGGGGGCAAGCACAAAAGTCAGGGTGTGGGTGCCCAGGCTCAGGCTCTCGCCGTCCTTCACCACCACGCGGCGCTCCTTGGCAACGGCATCCGCCCCAAAGAACTGATCCATATACAGGAAGGTCTTGGCGTTGCCCACCACCTGCATTTCCGGGTAGAGGGCGGCCAGTCTGGCGATATTGGCACCGTGGTCAGGCTCCATGTGGCTGACCACCAGGTAATCCGGCTTGCGTCCGGCCAGTGCCTCGGTCAGGTTGGCAAGCCAGGGCTCCGTGGCACGGTTGTCCACCGTATCCAGAATGGCGGTCTTTTCGTCCAGAATGACATAGGAATTGTAGCTCACGCCGGTGGGCACCGGGTACTGGCTCTCAAACAGGTCAATGGTGGTATCGTCCACACCAACGCCCAGAATGGCTTCGCTGATCTTTTTCACACTCATAGCAGACATCCTCTCTATCCATATTGCTGTGCCGAAAAAGCGGCAGTATAATACTAATAACGGTTCCTAGTATAGCACATCGTTAAAGATTATTCAAGCTCCTCCGGCAGTCTTGCTGCCACCGGCCGGCCGGGCTCGTTGTCCAGCTCCAGCAGGGCTTCCGCGCTGGCATCATCCAGGCTCTGGACACTGCGGAGCTTGCGGCTGATGGCCCGGCTGCGGACACCAATGAGGTTGTCCAGCTCTTCATCGGTCTGGCGCAGGCGCTGCTGCATCTTGGAGAGCCCCTGTCCGAACTTGTCGAACTCCGTCTTAACGGCACCCAGCAGCTGCCAGACCTCGCCGGAGCGCTTCTGGATGGCAAGGGTCTTGAAGCCCATCTGCAGGCTGTTGAGCAGAGCCGCCATGGTGCTGGGGCCTGCAATGTTCACCTGATAATCCCGCTGCAGCACCTCCAGCAGACCGGCGTTCACCACCTCGGCGTACAACCCTTCAAAAGGCAGGAAGAGGATGCCAAAGGTCGTGGTGTAGGGCGGTTCCACATACTTTTCCCGGATATCCTTTGCCTCGCTCCGCAGCACCAGTTCCAGCGCATGGCGGGCATTCTCCACCGCCTGCGCATCGCCGGAGGCCTGGGCATCCTGCAAGTGCGCATAGGTGTCGCCGGGGAATTTGGAGTCGATGGGCAGCCAAACCGTGCCGCCGTCCGTGCCCGGCATCTTGATGGCATATTCCACCCGCTGGGTGCTGCCCGGGATGGTGGCCACATTGGTCTCGTACTGCTCCGGGGCCAGGATCTCTTCCAGAATGGCCCCCAGCTGGATCTCTCCCAGAATGCCGCGGGTCTTAACGCCCGAGAGCACCTGCTTCAGCCCGCCCACATCGGCGGCAAGGTTCTGCATCTCGCCCAGCCCCTTGTACACCTGTTCCAGCTGGTCGTTCACAGCCTTGAAGCTCTCGGTCACCCGCTTCTGCAGGGCATCCTGCAGCTGCTCATCCACGGTGTGGCGGATCTCATCCAGCTTTTTGGCGTTCTCGGCCTGCAGGGCGGTCATGTTTTCCGCAAGGGTCTTGCGCAGCTCTTCCAGCTTCTGGGTGTTGGCGGCCTCCAGACTCTGGAGCCGCTGGGTCAGGATCTGCTGCTGGCCGCTCTGGCCCTGTGCCAGCGTGGTGCTCATGCTCTGCACCGAGGTCTGCAGCGTCTCACTGACGCTGCGGATGGCGGTATAGTTCTGCTCCGCCATTGCCGCCTGTCTGGCCGCAAAGTCTTTTGCCTGTGCATCGAGCTGCTGCTGCATCCAGCGCTTGAGCTCCTCGTAGTCTCCCCCGTTCCGGGGCTTGTTCAGTTTCCAGAGCACCACTGCCAGCAGCAGGCAGATGGTGACCAACAGCAGGGTGTACAATCCAGCTAAAAATTCCATTGATTATAAGTCCTCGAAATCGACCAATTCTTTCCGGGTATCCAGCGCATCGCCATAAAGGCCCACGCCGTCCACCTCGCACTCGCCCGACTGGTTATCATAGGGGTCGGAGCGGAACCCGTACATCGGCGGGTCAAAGGGTGCCTCAAAGGCGCGGTTTGCCACCATGCGCCCGGTGTCCAGGCTGCCGAAGTAATGGCGGCGCAACTCTTCCTCGCCCTGCCGTGCCATGGAGGCACCAAACGAGCAGTCAGCATACATCCAGCCCTTGGGGGCAATGTAGAACATGGCCCAGTCGTGGCAGCCCACGCCAGTGGGCGACACCGACAGGCCGCTCTGCCAGCGGGCCGGAATGCCCACCAGACGGCAGAGGGTGATGAAGGTCAGGGCCATAATGCCGCAGTCACCGCGCCGGTCCCGCGCGCAGCGGTCGGGCAGGCAGTCCTGCACAAAGTAGGCGGGCTGATAGTGATACCGCACGTTCAGGGTAACGTAATCATAGATGCGCTTTGCCTTTTCCGCCGGGTCGGTGATCCCTTCGGTCAGCTGCGCGGCCAGCGCCCGCAGGTAGGGCGTGAACACGATATGCGGGGCCTGCTCCTCGGTATCAAAGGTCGGCTGTTCCGGTGCAGGCACAAAGTCCAGCGGGTCAGCATAGACTGCCGTTGTCTTGTAACGGTACTGCACCCCGAAGCGGCGGTTTTCGGTCAGGTCAGCCTCCCAGCAGACGGTGCGCTGGGGAGCGTTTGCATCGGCGATGCGGCCCGGCTGCTCGGTAAAGCTCTGCAGCTCGATCTCGCTCTGGGCCAGGCATTCCGCCGGGATGGGCAGCCAGGCGCGGACGTGCACGCTCTCCCGGCCCTCTGCCTTTGCCTTGGCCAGAGCGGCGGCAAAGGCCTCATCCGACATCCCCACGCTGGTTTTCAGCGTGATGCGGGCACTGGCCTGTCCTTCCCGCTCCATCTGATCATGGATGCGGCGGCGGCGCTCCCGGGCCAGCGCGGCCGGGGCGGGCGGGTCGAGCTGACGGGCGGCAAGGTCGGCGTGGGTGGCGATCAGCGTCTCGGCAAAGCGGTCAAGGTAGTGCTTCTCCCCTTCCACAAACCGCCAGTCCACCCGGCCCTCATGCACCAGCTGGCGGAACTCCTCCACCGTGAAATCCCGCACAAGGCCCTGCATCCGGGCCACGGCCTGTGCCTCGTTCCAGCAGTATTCCTGCGGCAGGCGGCACATGATCTCCTTCTGCACCAGCAGGGCATCCCGCAGTGCGTCCACGCCGTGGGGCACAGGGTTGGCGGGCTGCTCGTACTCCGGCATTTCCAACCCCTGACTGCGGGGGCTGTTCTGGGTCTCCGTCCAGTCCTCGGCCAGATATTCATCGATCCGTGCCATGGCTTCTTTGTAATAGCCCGCGGCCTTCAGCCGCTCCACATCATCGGGCAGACCGACGTTCAGATGCACAAATGCTTCGTTCAGATCTTTCATCCTGTTTCATCCTTTCTCTCAGGCGCACTGCTCTTCCCAGAAAGCAGTGGCTTCCACCAGCCAGTTCTCAGCATCTGTTCCGGTGCCGATGCCGCAGACGTGAGGTGCATTGTTGAACACCCGGTAAACATGCTTGACGTGATTGGCCTGCAGGGCAGCTTCCAGCTGCGGTCCCTGCCGCCAGTAGACCAGCTCTTTCAGCAGCGTGTCGTTCACGCCGTGCCAGTGATAGGTGGCAGGGTAGTCCGGCGTGATCTCATCCGAAAGGTTCCGGGTATAGTATTTGGAGCCGTATGCACCGATATCCTGAATGACATGATAGATGGGCTTGATGTAGGTCATATCGTTGATGGGGTAGCCCAGCAGCAGGGCGGCAGGCTTGGGCACATTGTAATGCTGATACCCCACCGATTCCGTGCCGAACAGACCCGTCAGGTGGCCGCCCATGGAATATCCCACGATGGCGTACTGCTCCGGCTGGATGCCAAACTCCGCAGCGTGTTCCTCAATGTACTGCATGGCCCGGCCGATGTCCTCCAGCGGAGCGTCATCGGAAGCATCCGTCCAGACGCGATACCGCAGAATAAAGGCGGCATAGCCCAGCTCATGCAGCTGCCAGGCCGTGCAGGCTCCCTCCTCCAGCTCGGCGCTCTCATTGGCACCGCTGCCAGCCAGGATCAGCGCAAACTTGGCATTTTCAGCCTTGGCCGGGAAATAGAACAGGCCGGTGTTGTTTTTGGTGCGGTCCGCCGCCTTTTCCGCATCCGTGTAGAACGAGTGAGTGACCTGCACGCCATTGTTGTAGTTCTCAATGACCAGATTCAGCCCCTTGGCACAGCCTTCGGCCACATACTCGTTGGTGTAGCCTTCCACAGTGGTCATCTCCCACAGGGCCTGACCCGGCGGGCAGTCCTTATCCTGCGAGTAGGTGTAGAAGCCGGAGTTCTTGATGCCCGGGTTGTTGCGCACTTCCTTCATGGTGGTCTGGGCCGTGATGTTGGGCTCTCCCTTTTCCATTACGGCACCGGCGGGCAGGGCCAGCAGAGCCAGCAGACACAGCACCATCGCGACGATTCGTTTTGCCTGTTTCATGTTCCGTTCCTTTCCCCCGGCACCGCCCTGATTGCATTTTCCCGTACAGAGGACTATAATATGAGACTGCACAGGCGACACCGGTTGGTTTTTGTTCTATTGTATCACACCCGCCGGTATTGTCAAAACAAATCTGTCCGCAAAATCCATGCGTTGTGATCTCCACGCTTCCGAGGGGCCGGGTATTCAGATTCCGGACACTCTGCCCGGCCTGAGATGAACAGGTTTCCATTGTGATTTGCGGCAGATTCTGCTATACTGAAAAGAAATATTGCACACGCAATGAGGGGAAACTGGAGCATTGCGGCTCCGGTCAGGATAGGAATATGAGTGAGATCACAGTCCGGCCCATGATGCCGGAGGATTGGACTGCTGTGTCCAAAATATATCTGGAGGGCATTGCCACCGAGCACGCCACCTTCCAGACCAACTGCCCGCCCTACACCGCCTGGGACGCATCCCATACCCGGGAATGCCGCCTGGTGGTGCTGGATGATGGGGTCGTAGCCGGCTGGGCAGCCCTGCATCGGGTAGATCCCCGCTGGTGCTACCGCGGCGTGGCCGAGGTGAGCATCTATGTCGGGGAGAAATTCCGGGGCAAGGGGCTGGGCTATCACCTGCTCACGGCGCTCTGCCGTGAGGCCGAACAGGCCGGGTACTGGACGCTGCAGTCTACGGTGCTGCAGGACAACGCCCCCTCCCGGGGCCTGCACCTGAAATGCGGCTTCCGCGTGGTGGGCCGCCGGGAGCGCATTGCCCGGGACTGCCACGGCCGCTGGCTGGACACCTACCTGATGGAGCGGCGGTGTGCAGCGGACGAACCGTCGGGCTATAAAAAGCTGTAAGGCGCTTTTTGCGGGAAAGATTTACAGTTTCTTCAAAAAGTGACCTTGAAAATCCACAAAAATATGATATACTAACGTAACGATACCAAAGCGATAGAAAGGAGGCGCGCGGAATGGCACCGACCAAAGAGCGTCCGGCAACCAAGACGATTGCCACAAACCGGGAAGCGCGCCACGAGTATTTCGTTCTGGAAGCGCTGGAGACCGGCGTTGAGCTGAAAGGCACCGAGGTCAAGAGCCTGCGTGCCGACGGCGTAAACCTGAAAGACAGCTGGGTCGATATTGAGGACGGCGAGCTGCTGGTCAAGGGAATGCACATCACCCCCTATGACCACGGCAACATCTTCAACCAGGACCCCATGCGGGTGCGGCGGCTGCTTGCCCACAAGAACGAGATCCGGCGGCTGCACCAGCAGTGCAAGCTGCAGGGCTATACTCTTGTGCCGCTTTCGCTCTACTTCAAGCATGGCCGCGTCAAAATGGAGTTGGGCCTGTGCAAGGGCAAAAAGCTCTACGACAAGCGCGCAGATGCCGCCAAGCGTGATGCCAAGCGCTCCATCGACCGGGCCGTTAAATCCAACGGCGTTTACTATTGATTTCAGGCAGCATTCCTGCCCGGAAACTTCAAAGCTTACCCACACCGCAAGGTGTGTTTTATGGGGGCGTAAAGGTTTCGACGGGGGGAGCGAGGCCT
>UMKP01031643.1_pt1 | contig 11273 bp, 9 predicted proteins | sample 1966341 | NCBI WGS metagenome assembly UMKP01 (sample SAMEA4836179, study PRJEB28245) | human gut metagenome | biome: gut microbiome; material: fecal sample | place: Denmark | collected 2008
AAGCAAGTAGCGAAGCGGATTGCGAATGTCCGCTTTACTTTAATGTAATAAATTAAAAAAGGGGCTTGAAATTTTAAATAGAGTATGGTAAGATGGCTGTGTTGTCGAAATTCAAGAAAATTTTGCACAAGCCCAGATAGCTCAGTTGGTAGAGCAGAGGACTGAAAATCCTCGTGTCGCTGGTTCGATTCCGGCTCTGGGCATTTTTTTACACAGAAAATGTCTTTGTGAGGGAAACAAATATCCACAATACAAAGAAATTGGTAAAAAAGTAAAGAATGAAATGATAAGAAAGGTGAGGTTAGAAAACATGTATTCATTTGAAGAGATTCAGGCAGTAGACCCGGAAATTGCGAAGTGTATTACAGATGAAGTGGAACGTCAGAATTCCCATATTGAATTAATCGCTTCAGAAAACTGGGTAAGTAAGGCAGTTATGGCAGCTATGGGCAGTCCTTTAACCAACAAGTACGCAGAGGGTTATCCGGGAAAACGATACTATGGTGGGTGCGAATGTGTAGATGAAGTGGAACGTCTTGCAATTGAGAGAGCGAAAGAACTCTTCGGGTGCGAATATGTGAATGTACAGCCTCATTCCGGTGCACAGGCAAATATGGCAGTGTTCTTTGCAATGCTGAAGCCGGGAGATACCGTAATGGGAATGAACCTTGCACATGGCGGACATCTTTCACACGGAAGTCCGGCAAACTTCTCAGGAGCATATTTTAAGATTGTTCCTTATGGAGTCAACGATGAAGGTGTGATTGATTATGAAGAAGTCAGAAAGATTGCGCTTGAAGCAAAACCGAAAATGATTGTAGCCGGTGCAAGTGCATACTGCCGTGTGATTGATTTTAAGAAATTTCGTGAGATTGCAGATGAAGTTGGCGCATATTTAATGGTCGATATTGCTCATATTGCAGGTCTTGTGGCAGCAGGTGTACATCCAAGTCCAATTCCTTATGCACATGTAACAACTACAACCACTCATAAGACGTTAAGAGGTCCAAGAGGCGGTATGATTATGAGTAGTGCTGAGATTGCAAAACAGTTTAATTTTAATAAAGCAGTATTCCCAGGTATTCAGGGTGGTCCGTTGATGCACGTAATTGCAGCAAAAGCGGTCTGCTTTAAAGAAGCACTTTCACCGGAATACAAAGTTTATCAGCAGAACATCGTGAAAAATGCAAAAGCATTGTGCGACGGACTCTTAAAGAGAGGTATTAACATTGTTTCCGGAACAACAGAGAATCATCTGATGCTGGTTGATTTAAGAGGAACAGGAATCACTGGAAAAGTAATGGAAAATCTGCTTGATGAAGCAAATATTACCTGTAATAAAAATGCAATTCCAAACGACCCTGAATCTCCATTTGTAACAAGTGGTGTTAGACTGGGAACAGCAGCAGTCACTTCACGTGGAATGAATGAAGAAGATATGGATCAGATTGCAGAGGCAATTGCACTTATGGTAAAAGATAAGGAAAATATTGAAAAAGCAAAAGCGATTGTAAAACAACTGACAGATAAATATCCATTAAATGCTTAAGTAAATGCTTAAGATTAGGATTTTTTAAAGTGATTTAGAATGAGTGAAAACTAAGAAAAGAAGCTCGGATACAAGTTAGTGAAAAAACTTGTATCCGGGCTTCTTTTTTGATAAAAATCACGTACAACTTATGGGAGGTTGGACAACTTGTATGGAAAATGAGGCAAAAAAGCCCGAAATCAGCAAAAAATTCAGAAACTACTTGCAATCGAAATCAACATCCAATATAGTGAGGGAAAGAAGAAAGATGCGCATCCCATGGAGGTTTTATCTTAAGTCGGAAGCTTATCGACTGAGGTAAAAACTCCGAGAATACAATAGTAAAAATCAGGAGGATTTTATGGCAAAATTATATATAAATGAAAAGAAGAAACAGGGACACATTAATCCGGAAATTTATGGGCATTTTGCGGAACATCTTGGAAGATGTATTTACGAAGGAATTTATGTGGGAGAAGATTCTCCGATTCCAAACAAAAACGGAATGAGAACCGATGTAGTAGAGGCATTAAAAGAGATGCGGATTCCTCTTTTGCGCTGGCCGGGTGGATGTTTTGCAGATGAATATCACTGGATGGATGGAATCGGTCCGAAAGAAAACAGAAAGAAAATGATTAATACACACTGGGGCGGTGTGGTAGAAGATAACAGCTTTGGAACACATGAATTTTTTGAATTATGTGAACAGTTGGGCTGTAAAACTTATGTAAACGGAAATGTGGGAAGTGGAACGGTAAGAGAGATGAGCGAATGGGTGGAATACATTACATTCGACGGTGTTTCTCCGATGGCAGATTTAAGAAAAGCAAACGGACATGAGAAACCGTGGAAAATCGATTACTTTGGTGTCGGAAATGAAAACTGGGGATGCGGTGGAAATATGACTCCGGAATACTATGCAAACTTATACCGCAGATACCAGACTTATGTTCGCCATTATGATAATTCCGCGCCGATTAAGAAAGTCTGTGGAGGTGCGAATGTTGCAGATTATTTCTGGACAGAGGGCGTATTAAAAACTTGTTATGCAGCACCACAGCCGCCAATGGCTCATGGATTTATGGATGGACTTTCTCTTCATTATTATGTACATCCGGAAGGATGGGAAATCAAAGGAAGCGCAACTGATTTTGATGAAAAAGTATGGTACAAAACTTTATGGAAAGCTCTGTACATGGAAGAGTTAATTAACCGCCATGGTGCAATTATGGACCAGTATGACCCGGAAAAAGAGATTGGTATGATTGTAGATGAATGGGGATGCTGGTTTACTGTAGAACCGGGAACAAATCCGGGATTCTTATATCAGCAGAATACGATGCGTGATGCCTTAGTAGCAGGTTTAAGTCTGAACATCTTCAATAAACACTGTGACCGTGTAAAAATGGCTTGTATTGCACAGATGGTCAATGTATTACAGTCTGTTATTTTAACAGAAGGGGAAAAGATGATTTTAACACCAACCTATCACGTATTCCATCAGTATCGTCACCATCAGGATGCAGACCTCGTAGAAAGCTGTATTACAGGAAACTCTACTTTAGACGCAGGGGAAAAAGAATATCAGGTGCCGAAATTACAGGAATCGGTATCAATCGATAAAGATGGTATTGTTACAATTACCTTAAATAATCTTTCTACAACAGACAGTGAAGAAGTAGAAGTGGCATTTACAGAATTGAATCCATCCGACGTCAGTGCAAGTATCGTAAATCAGGAAATGCATGCTTACAATACATTTGAAGAACCGGAAAATGTAACAGAAGAAGCATTTACTGCTTATGAAATCACAGAAAAAGGGCTGAAATTCACGATTCCGGCATGTAGTGTCGTAGCATTCCGTGTAAAATAAGAAGTGAAATTAAGAAAACAAAAAAGTTTTGGAAAATAAAAGCAGGGGTGATTAGAGCAGATTCTAATCATCCCCTTTTAATGCCTGAGAAATTCCTTTTACGGAAGAAGCATATTCCATCGGTGACATACCGGTGGATTTTTTAAATTGTCTGGAAAAATATTGAGGAGAGCTGTAGGAAAGAAATCCTGCAATTTCAGTAAAATTCTTATTTCCATCTCGAATCATTGCCTTAGCCCGCTGAATCTTTATTCGGTTAAAATATTCCATCGGACCGCAGCCTTTTTCTTTTTGAAAGAGTTTTTGCAAAGCGGAACGGCTCATGGAAAAATGCTGGCAAATCTGGTTCGTATTGAGCTGTTCACAGATACAAAATTGCATATATTGAATGATTTCTTCAATTCTCTGCGCTTTTGTATCAGACAGTTCGATTGGAGTGGCAAGTGGAAAATGTCGTTTTCGTTCTGGTGGTCTGGCATCAAGCTGAAGGTAAATTCGTTCGAGCGTAACTAAAAACAGTTCAAGATAGAGCAGAACCATCTGTTGTGAGCCAAATGGTGCATTGGGTTTAATTTTCACCTGCTCAATCGAGGGCAGATGCAGGGGTGTGGCAAGGGCTTCACGTGCGGCATTTAAAATGCAGGAGACAAGAGTGCGCTCTGATTTATTCAGGGTGAAATTTTTCTTCCGAAAGAAATTCATGGCAGGAGAGTTTGTTACAAAGGACATAACGACAAGGTTGGGCGAAGAATTTCCAACGGAACGTATGGCATGAAATTCATTTGGTTCATGAAAAATAATATCGCCGGCTTCCATCCGGAAATGATTTTCTCCGGCCTGTACAATGACGCTTCCCTGATCAACGTAAAGAAACTCCCAAAAATCATGAGATTCCCCGTGAAAGACAAAGTCTTTCATGTATTCAAAATAGTGGATTGTGATAATCGAATCGATTGCGATTTCCCGCTTCAATGTGGTTTTAATGTAGGTCATCTGTATTCCTCCTGCGGATATTTTAACAAAAAGTATGCAATAAGACAAGAAAAGTATTTAATAAGGCAACATATTGACCGAAAAACTGTATATACTGTTAATTATATTTAAAGGTGATGAAAAGAGTAGAAAAAAGTAGAAATTGAGGATTACGCTATGAGAAAAATTGAACAGGGGACAGTAGCTGTCAGTCTGGACGAAAAAAGTCTGATGGTGACACTGGAACAAGAAAAGACAAAGTGGTCTTGGAAAGAAGGATTCCGTCCATATATGGAATGTGAGGAAGGAGAGCTTTTCTTTGACGAGGCAGCTTCAATTTCTCATGAAACGTATCAGACGGGAATCGGAGTCGGAATCAGAAGTATATTTTCTGATTTTGAAAAAGAAGGAAAAAAATATCCATACAGTTTTGAAACATTAATCTGGATTGAAGGTGCAACCGGACATGTGTATTTTGAATGGATTCCTTTAAAAGAAGAAGGACTTCATATTAAAAAGCTGTTCTGGCCTGGAGCAATGGAATTTACAAATCCAAGCAAAGAATGGTATACACTGCTGACACATGAACAGGGTGTGCTCATTCCAAATGACTGGGAAACGGAGCTGGGAGCAATTCCGTTTAATGGATTTTTTGAAACAGCAGGCGGTTATATGCCGTGGTTTGGTCAGGTAAAAGAGCGGGAAGGTTATATTGCAATTTGCGAGACACCATGGAACGGAGGTTATTATGCCAATCATCCGGCGAATGGACCATATACACACGTAGGGGTTTATTTTGAACCAAGTCTTGGCAAAATGGATTATCGCAGAATTATGCGTTATACATTTGCATCGGACTGCGATTATAATACCCTTTGTAAAATTTACAGAGGGTATGTAAATGAGCAGGGAAGGCTTCGTACTTTGTCTGAAAAAGCAATGAGAAATCCATCCATTAATGATTTAATCGGATGTGCATTTGTACATAAAGGAATCAAAACTCAGGTACAGGAAAATTCTGATTTCTTTGATCCGGAAAATCCGGATAAAAATAATCACCTGACAACGTTTGAGACACGTGTGCAGGAGATAAAAGAAATCCATGAGGCCGGAGTGAAAAAACTTTATCTTCACTTAGACGGCTGGGCTGAACCGGGATATGATAATAAACATCCGGATTACCTTCCGGCATGTAAAGAAGCCGGTGGTTGGGACGGCATGAAAAAGCTTGCCGATACCATGCATGAGTGTGGTTATATGTTTGGAATCCATGATCAGTACCGTGATTATTATCTGGCAGCGCCAAGTTTTGATGAAAATTATGCATGCAGACTGCCGGATGGAACAATTCCGAAGCATCAAAGATGGGCAGGCGGTCCACAGTCTTATCTGTGTGCAACACAGGCAAGTTATTATGTAAAACGAAATTTTGGAGAAATAAAACGAAATGGTATAGAATTAGATGGGGCGTATCTGGACGTATTCACCTGTAATGAAGGTGATGAATGTGATAATCCGGAACATCGCATGACCAGAAGAGACTGCTATGAATTTAGAGGAAAATGCTTTGAGTATTTGCTCTCTTGCGGAATTCTGCCAAGCTCTGAAGAAGTGAGTGACTGGGCAGTTCCGAGTTTGGTTTTCTGCCATTATGCACCTTATGACTTTATGATGAGACAGCCCGGAACTCCAAAAGAGGGCGTTCCGGTTCCGTTATATAATCTGGTTTATCATGATTGTGTGATTGAACCATGGATGATGGATAAGGTCAGCGAAGAAGAAGATTATATGCTTTATGCCCTGTTAAATGGCGGAGCACCGTATCTGATTCGTGATGCTGCATATCCGAATTTTGATGGTGCATTTGATGACAAAGTAAAACTCAGTCTGAAAGAAAATATCGAGCGCAGTAAAATTGTATCCGATTTACATGAAAAAGTTGCAAAATGTGAAATGCTGCGTCATGAGATGATGAATGGGGATTACATGGTACAGGAAACAAGTTTTTCTGATGGTACAAAAGTAAGAGTCGATTTCAGAAAACAGAGTTATGAAATTGTTTCCGAAAGCAGATAAATCAAAAAAATGAGCGGAGCCAAAGCGGGCATAAGAAACAGTTATTATTGTGGATAGCTGTTTCTACCCGCTTTTCTTTGATTCATAAGCAATTTCGTTCAACTTGAAACAAGTACAGAAAAATTTTAAGGCTACATCAGAAGAAAAGAGGAGGAAGAAATGGCAAATAAAATTACAGTCGCACTTGCCGGACTTGGAAGCCGGGGAAAAGATACTTATGCCAAGGCTGCAAAAATCCATCCGGATAAGATTGAGATTGTTGCAATTGCAGATGTCAATCCGAAAAAAGTGGAAATGGTAGCGGAGGAATATCACATTCCAAAAGAAAGATGTTATACAAGTGCAGAAGAAATGTTAAAAGAAGAGAAGCTTGCAGATGTGATGTTTATTACGACACAGGACAGACAGCATGTAGCGCAGGCAATTCCGGCATTAAGAAAGGGATATCATCTGTTACTGGAAAAACCGATTTCGCCGGACCTTGATGAGTGCCGTGAAATTGTAAAAGTAGCAAAAGAATGTGACCGCAAAGTTGTTGTCTGTCATGTCTTACGTTATACACCGGTTTTCCGTAAAGTAAAAGAAATCCTGGATTCCGGCGTGCTTGGAGATATTGTTTCTATTAATGCGTCCGAAAATGTAGGATGGTTTCATATGGCACACAGTTTCGTAAGAGGAAACTGGAGAAATAAAGAACTGTCAAGTCCAATGATTTTGCAGAAATGTTGTCATGATATGGATTTATATCTGTGGCTGGCAGATAAAAAATGTAAATCTTTATCTTCTTTTGGAAGCACGTATTTATTTAAAGAAGAAAATGCACCGGAGGGATGTACAAAGAGATGTCTGGATGGTTGCAAAGTAAAAGCTACCTGTCCTTATGATGCAGAAAGCATTTATTTGGACAGTGAGAGAATTGGAGCAAGAAATGGAAATACCCGCTGGCCGTTAGATGTTGTTACAGAAATTCCGACACCGGAATCTGTAGAAGAAGCATTGAAAACAGGACCTTATGGAAGATGCGTTTATCATTGTGATAACGATGTAGTAGACCATCAGGTTGTAAATTTAAATATGACAGACGGTTCAACAATGAGTTTTTCCATGAATGGTCACACTGCTGATTTTGCAAGACATGCACAGTAAAACTACACTTTTTGGAGCAAAATTAAGAACAGAATTGATTCCGGCTTCTGAATTATCCGATGATTTTTCAGGACATGGCGGTGGAGATATTGTAATGGTAGAAGAATTTGTAGATATCTTACTTGGAAACAGAGAAGAGAGTCCTTCTATTACTTCACTGGAAAAATCTGTAGAGAGTCATTACTGTGCTCTTGCAGCGGAGGAATCAAGATTACACGGCGGAGCCGTAATTGAGCTGGATGATATCCGGCAAAAAGGAAGTATGTAAAACGGAAAACCGTTTTCATAGATAGCTGTAAAAACAGAACAATCATAATAAGAAAAGGAGAGAAGTATTATGAAAAACATGAAAAAAATGGTAGCATTCGGAATGACTGCAATCCTTGGTGCAAGCATGCTTGCAGGATGCGGTTCAAGCAGTGACGGTTCTTCTGATGAAAAAAGCGGTTCATCAAAAGGTAAAACAGAATTAACATTCGGTATCTGGGATGAAAATCAGAGACCTGCAATGGAAAAACTGATTGAAGCTTACGAAAAAGAAAATGAGAACGTGACAGTTAAAATTCAGTTAACACCATACAAAGGTGGAGAATACTGGACAAAATTAGAAGCAGCAGCAGGCGGCGGAACAGCTCCTGACGTATTCTGGTTAAACGTACTGCATCTGGATGCTTATCAGGAAGGTGGAATCTTAGATGACCTTTCTTCTGCAATCGCTGATTCTGACATCAACGACAATTTTTCAGAAACACTGGTAAACAACTATGTTCGTGAGGGCAAAAACTATGCAGTACCGAAAGACTTCGATACAAACGCATTATGGTATAACAAGGAACTGTTTGACCAGGCTGGAGTTGATTATCCGACAGATGATATGACTTATGATGATTTAGTGGCTCTGGCAACAGAATTAAAAGACAAACTTCCGGAAGGTACTTATGCATTTGCGTGCCCGGTTGATTTCCAGACATGGTATTATCAGACAGTATACGCAAACGGCGGCTGGATTTTAAATGATGATGCAACAGAAACAGGATACGAAGATGAAAAAACTCAGGAAGGTATCCAGTGCTGGATTGATATGATTGATGCAGGACTTTCACCAAGTGCAGCTACACTTGCAGAAACATCTGCAGATGCAATGTTTGAAGGCGGACAGATTGCAATGAACTTTGCAGGTTCTTACATGGTTCCGGAATATGCATCTAATGATACAATCAAAGATAAAATTAACTGTGTTGAAATTCCTACATTCAATGGTGTAGAAGATAACTGCATCAACGGTCTTGGATATGCAGTATATGAAGGTTCTAAAAACAAAGAAGAAGCTGAAAAATTTGCTATCTGGCTTGGAAGTTCTGAGGCACAGCAGATTCAGGGTGAGACAGGTGTAGTTATCTCTGCCAGAACAGATGCTCAGAAATACTTCGCAGATGCAAACAGCCAGTATAACTTAGCAGCTTATACAAATCATGCAGATGAAGCTTATCCACTTCCGGTTTGCTCACAGGCAGCAGAACTGTATGATCTGGAATCTACATGGCTGACAAAAGCTTATAATGGTGAAATGTCACTTGCAGATGCCTGCAGCGGATTAAAAGCAGAAGCAGATGCACTCTTAGCAAAGTAATAAAGTAGGTGAAAGAATGGCTGAAGTGAAAGCAAAAGTACCAAGAAAAAAAGCGTCGAAAAGACAGAAAAAAGACTGGATTGCAGCTTATATTTTAATTGCACCGGTCACAATTGGTTTGTTGGTGTTCTATATCTGGCCGTTCATCCAGAACTTCTGGTTTAGTTTTAACGATGTAAATAAGTTTAACATGTCTACATTTGTAGGGCTGGAAAACTATAAAGAAATGCTGGGTGATAAAGAGGTATGGAGAACATTCGGCAATACCTTAAAATATGTTATCGTAACTGTACCGTTAGGGCTGTTTTTATCAATTTTGTTAGCAGCTCTGCTGAATGCAAAAATCAGAGGAAAATCGATTTATCGTACATTATATTTCCTGCCTTCTGTAACGATGTCAGCTGCGGTAGCTATGGTATGGAAATGGATGTATAACGAACAGATGGGTATTTTAAACAGTGCCATTAGAGCGGTAGGCGGAAAAGGTCATAACTGGATGACAGACAGCCATACTGCACTGTTTGGAATTATGATTGTTGGACTCTGGATGACAGTTGGTTACAACATGATTATTCTGCTTGCAGGTATGCAGGGAATCAGCAAAACTTATTATGAAGCAGCGGCAATTGACGGAGCAGGTGCGGTTACGCAATTTTTCAAAATTACGATACCGATGCTTACACCGACAGTGTTCTTCGTTATGATTACTTCCATTATCAGTGGCTTCCAGGTATTTGATACGGTATATATGATGGTAGGAAAAGCGAATCCGGCGTATGAATCCACACAGACCGTTGTTATGCTGTTCTATCGACAGGCATTTGATTATGGTCATAAAGGATATGCTGCAGCAATTTCAATCCTTATTTTCCTGGCAATCATGCTGGTTACTGTAATCCAGATGATTGGACAGAAAAAATGGGTAAATTATGATTAAGGAGGAGAATGAGAGTGAAAACAAAAAAATTAAATATTAATCATTTGATTGTCCATCTGATTCTTCTCGCAGGAGTTGCTGTTGTAGTATTTCCATTCTTATGGATGATTTTAACTTCATTTAAAACATCCGGAGAAGCGATGAAGATTCCGCCGACAATCTTTCCGGAAAAATTTGTGACAACCGCATATCATACAATTGTATCCTCTGCAATTCCATTTGGAACAGTATATATGAATACAATTATTTCTACAGTTGTTACGACTATTGTACAGATTGCATTTTGTTCTATGGCAGGTTATGCATTTGGAAGAATTGATTTCCCATTTAAAAACGCAATCTTTGTATTGATTTTATCTGTACTTATGGTTCCGGGACAGATTTTCCTGATTCCACAGTATCAGATTATCCAGAAAATGGGATTACTGGATACCATTCCGGCTTTATTTATGCCAAATCTGTTTAGTGCATTTGGTACCTTTCTTTTAAGACAGTTCTTTATGTCTCTGCCAAAAGAACTCGAAGAGGCAGCAATTGTAGATGGATGTGGACGTTTCCGCATCTTTGGACAGATTATGCTTCCACTGGTAAAACCAGGTATTGTAGCGCTTGCAATCTTTACAATCAAGTTCGCATGGAATGACTTTATGTGGCCGTTGATTGTAAACACCTCAATGGAAAAAATGACACTTGGACCGGCACTGTCAACTTTACAGGGACAGTATACTACTGAGTATCCAATGCAGATGGCAGGAGCAGTATTAGCGGTAGTACCGTTAATTGTAATCTTCTTCCTGTTCCAGAAACAGTTTATTGAGGGTGTGGCACAGTCTGGCATTAAAGGCTGATGAAAAATAAGTAATAGTACTAAGTAGTAGTTATAGAAGAAACTCTTGAAGAAGAATCAATTCAAGAGTTTCTTTTTTTATTTTATTGTATTAATAGCTGGAAAAATCATAACAAAAGAAAATGTTTAAAAAAATAAAAAAATATATTGACATGCAGCTGGGGATATGATATAGTATCAAAGTTGTCGCTGATAAGTGACAGAGAAAATACAGAACTTTATTAATATTATCAGTAAATAAAAAAAGTTGTTGACAAATAACTG
>UMKP01014135.1_pt1 | contig 11203 bp, 10 predicted proteins | sample 1966341 | NCBI WGS metagenome assembly UMKP01 (sample SAMEA4836179, study PRJEB28245) | human gut metagenome | biome: gut microbiome; material: fecal sample | place: Denmark | collected 2008
TTGCGATGTTTCACTGAGCCAGCATGGAAGCGGCGCGGCGACACGTCTGGTCTGCCATTACTGCGGATATACGACGATACAGCCCGGTTTGTGTCCGGTCTGTGGCTCTAAGTATATCAGTGGTTTTAAGGCGGGCACGCAGAAAATAGAACAGGTGGTAAAGGCGCGTTTTCCACAGGCGCGTGTGCTCCGGATGGATATGGATACCACCAGAACCAAAGATGGGTATGAGCAGATATTATCTGCATTTTCAAATCACGAGGCAGATATACTGATCGGTACACAGATGATCGTAAAGGGACATGATTTTCCGGGGGTTACGTTAGTGGGTGTGCTTGCGGCAGACCTTTCACTTTATATCAGTGACTATCGTGCGTCAGAGCGGACTTTCCAGCTCCTGACGCAGGCGGCAGGACGTGCCGGCAGAGGTGACATTCCCGGCAATGTCATCATACAGACGTATGATCCGGATCATTACAGTATCACGACTGCAAAAGAGCAGAACTATGAGGCTTTTTACGGGCAGGAGATCGAGTACCGCAAAATGATGCGGTATCCGCCGGTGTGGAACATGCTTTATATTTTGTGCGCGTCGAAAAACGAGGCGGAAGCAAGTGAGGCGGCGGTGGCATTGATGGGGAAAATCGATCAGATAGTGAGAGAAAACAGTGAAAAGATTTTTCCAATCGGGCCGTCAGATGCACCGGTTGCAAAAATTTCCGATGTCTACCGCAAAGTGATCTATGTGAAAACCCGAGAGTATCAGACACTTGTCATATTGAAAGATGGTCTGGAAGCTTTTATAAAAGACAACCGTCTGTATCAGAATGTAGCAGTAGGATTTGACTTTAACCCGGTCAACGGATTTTAAAATTGTAAAATACAAAATGGAGGATAAAAAAATGGCACTTAGAACAATCAGAATACAGGGAGATCCTGTACTTACCAAAAAATGCAGAGAAATCACCGAAATGACACCAAAGATCAAAGAACTGATCGACGATATGCTTGATACCATGTATGAGGCAAACGGAGTCGGACTTGCAGGACCACAGGTCGGTGTTTTAAAAAGAATCGTAGTCATCGATATCGGGGAAGGCCCGGTTGTTATGATCAATCCGGTGATTCTGGAAAAGTCAGGCGAGCAGACCGGGGATGAGGGCTGTTTAAGTCTTCCGGGAAAAGCAGGTACCGTTACAAGACCGAATTATGTGAAGGCACGCGCGTTTGATGAAAATATGGAAGAATATGAGATTGAGGGGACCGAGCTTATGGCACGTGCAATCTGTCATGAGTTAGACCACCTTGACGGACATATGTACACGGAGATTGTAGAAGGACCGTTACATGATGTAACTTATGATGATCCGGAGGAATAAACAATGAGAGTAATTTTCATGGGAACACCGGATTTTTCGGTGGGGACATTAGAAGAGATCATAAAAGCCGGTCATGAGGTTGTGCTGGTCGTTTCGCAGCCGGATAAAGCGGTGGGAAGAAGTAAGGCATTAAAATATACGCCGGTGAAGGAATGTGCCATCGCACACGGCATTGAGGTCTATCAGCCGGAGCGTGTCAGGGACAGCGCATGTATCGAGTATCTGAAATCGTTCCATGCAGATATCATGATCGTGGTGGCTTTTGGACAGATTATACCAAAGGCAGTGTTAGACATGCCAAAATATGGATGTGTGAATGTACATGCATCGCTACTGCCAAAATATCGTGGCGCAGCACCGATCCAGTGGGCTGTCATCAACGGCGATCCGTATACCGGAGTGTCCACACAGCGCATGGACGAAGGTGTTGATACGGGAGATATCATTTTAGAAGAAAAAGTGGAGATCCGGCCGGATGAGACAGGTGGAAGTTTATTTGACCGCCTTGCAGAGGTTGGAGCAGAACTCTGCGTAAAGACGATCGAAGCAATCGAAAATGGAACGGCTGTTTACACACCACAGGATAACAGTAAAGCCACACATACAGCAAAGATCCATAAAGAGTTGGGAAGTATTGACTGGACGAAGAGTGCGAAAGAGATCGAATGTCTGATCCGCGGTTTAAATCCGTGGCCAAGTGCATATACGAGACTTGACGGAAAGACACTTAAGATATGGAGGGCAAATGTGCTGCCGGATGAAAAGAAAGCGGCTCCGGGATGCATCATAAAAGCGGAAAAGGGAAGTTTTCTGGTACAGACAGGAGACGGTGTCTTAGAGCTTCTTGAGGTACAGTTAGAAGGAAAAAAACGTATGACCACGGATGCATTTTTAAATGGCTATACGGTGGAAGAGGGAACTTATTTTACACGTGGTTAATGAATGGAGGTAACCTGATATGCCTTATTACTATTATGGTTTTGATCCGACTTATGTTTTGGTTCTGATCGGCGCAGTGATCTGCCTGATCGCATCTGCAAGAGTAAAGAGTACTTTCAATAAATATTCCCAGTACCGCAGTATGAGCGGTATGACCGGGGCACAGGCGGCGGAACGTATTTTAAATTCAGCCGGTATCTATGATGTGACGGTCTGCCATATATCGGGAAGTCTGACCGATCACTACAATCCGTCAAAAAAGACACTGAATCTGTCTGACTCCGTATACGGAAGCAATTCTGTCGCAGCGATCGGTGTTGCAGCGCACGAATGTGGACATGCGATCCAGCATCAGAAAAACTATGTGCCTCTGACACTCCGCACGGCGATCGTTCCGGTTGCAAACATTGGATCTACACTTGCATGGCCGTTAATTCTGATCGGTCTGTTTTTTAACCGCTCAACCGGTGCAATGCTGATCAATCTTGGAATCTTATGTTTTTCATTTGCAGTATTATTCCAGCTTGTCACTCTTCCGGTAGAGTTTAATGCTTCACGCCGGGCACTCCATATTTTAGGTGAGCAGGGAATTTTATCAGACAGTGAACTGCCTTATACCAGAAAAGTATTGAAGGCTGCGGCATTGACCTATGTTGCAAGTGCTGCGGCAGCAATCTTACAGCTGTTAAGGCTGGTTCTTTTATTTGGAGGACGTAATCGTGATGACTGATACCGTAAATACAAGAAGACTTGCACTTGATGTTCTGCTTGAGGTGACGGAACATGGGGCATACAGCAATCAGGTGCTCCGTGCCGTGCTCGAAAAATATCAGTATATGGAAAAATATGAGCGGGCGTTTCTGACAAGACTGGTGGAGGGAACGATCCAGCACATGATCGAACTTGATTATGTGATCGACCAGTTCTCAAAAGTGAAAGTGAAAAAAATGAAACCGGTCATCCGCAATATTTTAAGAATGGGTGTGTATCAGATACAGTATATGGATTCCGTACCGGATTCGGCAGCCTGCAATGAGGCGGTAAAACTGGCAAGAAAAAGCGGTTTTTCCACACTGAGCGGTTTTGTGAACGGAGTGCTTCGAAATATTGCAAGAAACAGTGGTTCCATCCGGTATCCGGATGAAGAAAAGGAGCCGGTTCTGGCGTTAAGTGTGCGTTATTCCATGCCGGAGTGGATTGTGGAAGAATGGCTTAACGCCTATGGCATGGAGCAGACAAAGGCAATTTTAGATGCTTTTTCAAAGGAAGCACCGATTACGATCCGTACCAATGTGACCAAAATTACGCCGGATGCGTTAAAGGAACAGTTAAAAGCCGAAGGCGTGACGGTGCAGACGTTAGAAGAACTTTCTTATGCCGGACTGCCATATACGGATGCATATCACTATGCATTTGCAATTTCAGGTTTTGATCATCTGATGGCACTTCCATCATTTCAGGACGGTCTTTTTTATGTGCAGGATATCAGTTCCATGATGGTGGCTGAGGCCGCAGCACCGGAGAAAGGCGCACATGTGATCGATGTCTGTGCGGCTCCCGGAGGCAAGAGCATTCATCTTGCTGAGATGCTGGACGGCACCGGAAGTGTGGAATCGCGTGACCTGACAGGGTATAAGACCGGACTGATCGAGGAAAATATCAGCCGTTACCAGATAAAAAATATGACGACAAAAGTGTGGGATGCCACGGTGCCGGACGAGAGTGCAGAAGATACAGCGGACGTGCTGGTCGCAGATCTGCCATGCTCCGGTCTGGGGGTTCTGCGCAAAAAGACAGACATCCGCTATAAAATGAGCCGGGGGCAGCAGGAAGAGTTAGAAGCACTTCAGCGTCGGATTCTAGATACGGTCTGTTCTTATGTCAAAAAGGACGGGATCATGGTATATTCTACCTGTACGATCAACCCGGGAGAAAATCAGGAGAATGTCGCGTGGTTTTTAGGAAAACATCCTGAATTTGAACTGCTTGATATGGAACAGATTTATCCGGGAACACAGGTGGGAGATGGATTTTTCTACGCCAGATTAAGACGTATCTCATAGCCACCCGGAAAGAAAATGGAAAAGAGGAAATTATGCAGCAGGAAAAAACAGATATCAAATCCATGAATCTGGAAGAACTAAAATCATATATGGAATCTATCGGGGAAAAACCGTTTCGTGCAAAACAGCTGTATCAGTGGATGCATGAAAAACAGGCAGCATCTTTCGATGAAATGACAAATCTGTCAAAATCCCTTCAGGAAAAACTTAAGAAGGAATGTCATTTTGTAAGTTTAAAGCAGGAGGCGGTACAGGTATCAAAGATAGACGGTACCAGAAAATATCTGTTTGCATTAGATGACGGAAACGTGATCGAGAGCGTTCTGATGCGATATAAACATGGCAATTCAGTCTGCATTTCCTCGCAGGTCGGCTGCCGGATGGGCTGCCGGTTCTGTGCATCCACGTTAGACGGACTGGTGCGGGGACTGACGCCGTCAGAGATGTTAGACCAGATATACCGGATCACAAGAGATACCGGGGAGAGGGTTGCAAATGTTGTTGTGATGGGAACCGGAGAACCGATGGATAATTTTGACAATCTGCTCAAATTCATCGAACTTCTGACAGATGAAAACGGACTGAACATCAGCCAGCGGAATGTGACGGTGTCGACCTGCGGTATTGTTCCGAAAATGCGGGAACTGGCGGATAAAAAACTGCAGATCACGCTGGCACTTTCGCTGCATGCATCTTCGCAGGAAAAGAGACTTGAACTGATGCCGGTTGCCAATAAATATGAGATACATGAAGTAATTGAGGCATGTTGTTATTATTTTGAACAGACAGGAAGGCGTGTCACATTTGAATATAGTTTAGTCGGTGGTGTCAATGATACCGATGAGGATGTAAGAAGGCTTGCAGACCTGATCCATGGCATGAATTGTCATGTAAACCTGATCCCGGTCAATCCGATCAAAGAGCGTTCATATGTGCAGCCGGATCATGAAGCAATTCTTAATTTTAAAAATAGGCTTGAAAAAAATGCGATTAACGTTACAATTAGAAGGGAAATGGGCAGGGATATAGACGGTGCATGCGGACAGCTGCGCAAACGTTATATCAGCCATGCAGAAAGGTAGGAAGTAGAGAAGATGAAGACGTTTTCCATGACGCACATCGGGCAGCGACGGGAAATGAATCAGGATTATATGTTTACATCAGAGACCGCTGTGGGAAATCTGCCGAATCTTTTTTTAGTAGCGGATGGAATGGGTGGTCACGCTGCAGGTGATTATGCTTCCAGATTTACAGTTGAGAAACTTGTGGAACTGATTGGTAAATCGGGTGAAAAAGAACCGGTGGCGATTATGAAGAGTGCTGTTTCCATGACGAACAGTCTGCTTTTGACAGAGGCACAGGCAGATCCGGCCAAAAATGGAATGGGTACAACGATCGTTGCTGCAACGGTGATCGGGAATACACTCTATGCCGCAAATGTTGGAGACAGCAGGCTGTATGTGATCAATCAGGAAGATATTACACAGATTACAAGGGATCATTCTCTGGTTGAGGAAATGGTTCGTTTAGGTGAAGTGAGAAAAGAAGATGCGAAAGATCATCCGGATAAAAATATCATTACACGGGCAGTCGGTGTATTGCCGGAGGTGACAGCTGATTTCTTTGAGATCAGTTTAAAACCTGGGGATGAGATTTTGATGTGTTCCGACGGACTGACAAATATGATTGAAGATGATGAGATCCGGCATATTGTGTTGGGACAGAGGGACATTGTTGAGAAAGCAGAGAAACTGATTGAGACTGCCAATCGAAATGGTGGTAAGGATAATATTACGGTTGTATTGATAGAACCATTTTCTGATGAGGTGAAAGAATGTTGACAGAAGGTATGTACATAGCAGACCGCTATGAAATTTTAGGTAAAGTTGGCGCTGGCGGAATGTCAGATGTATATAAAGCAAAAGATCTTACACTGGGAAGATTTGTAGCAATCAAGGTATTAAAGGCAGAATTTTCCGAGGATATTAATTTCGTAACGAAATTCCGTTCCGAGGCACAGGCAGCTGCAGGGTTAGAGCACCCGAATATTGTAAATATTTATGATGTCGGCAGTGAGAATGGCCTGCATTATATCGTGATGGAATATGTGGAAGGAATCACATTAAAGACCTACATTGAGAAAAAAGGACAGCTTTCTTTTAAGGAGGCAGTCAGCATCGCAATTCAGGTGGGCAGAGGTATTGAAGCCGCCCATAATAAAAATATCGTGCATCGTGATATCAAACCGCAGAATATCATGATCTCCACTGAGGGAAAAGTAAAAGTAACAGATTTTGGTATTGCGCGGGCAGCAACATCAAATACGATCAGTTCGGATGTGATGGGATCCGTACATTATTCTTCTCCGGAACAGGCGAGAAATGGATTTGTGGATGGCAAGAGTGATATCTATTCACTGGGTATCGTGATGTATGAGATGGTAACAGGCCGTGTTCCGTTTGACGGGGATACGACGGTCGCAGTTGCAATCCAGCATCTGCAGGAAGAGATAGTACCGCCAAGTGTTTATGCACCAAATCTTCCAATCAGTATGGAAAAGATCATCTTAAAATGTACACAGAAAAACCCTGACAGAAGATATGCTTCCATGACAGCGCTTCTGGCCGATCTTAGAAAAGCACTGATCAGCCCGAACGAGGATTTTGTTGTGATGGTACCTCTTGCAAATCAGGATAAGACGAGGGTGATCGGAGCAGATGATTTAAATCAGATCAAGAAACAGACTGCAAACGTCTATATAGATCCGGCGTCGATCAAAATACAGGAGCCGGTGATCGATGATGATGACGAGGACGACGATGATGATATTGAGGACGAGGATGGCGATATCAATCCGAAGATGGAAAAGGCAATCACGATCATGGGAATCGCAGCAGGTGTAGTGATCATTATCATCATTATTTATCTGTGCATCACGTTAGCCGGGGGTATGAAGTCTAACAAGAACAATTCTTCGAATACAGAAACAACAAAAACGGAAACACAGACGGGAGACAGTCAGAGTACCCAGATCAAGGACGGTGTAGTAGTACCTTCCCTGACAGGAAAAACCATGGATCAGGCAAAACAGGAGTTAAACGGAACCGGACTTGGTATTAAACAGGTAGGAACGGCATCTTCTGATACAGTAGAAAAGGGACAGATCATAAGCCAGGATCCACAGGATGGAAAGACCGTCGAAAAGAATACAACGATCGAGGTTATCATCAGCAGCGGATCTGCGGGCAACAGTGAGAATGCAGTGGATATACCAAATGTTGTCGGACAAAGTGAAACTGATGCCAGTGCGGCATTGACGGCAAAGGGATTTCAGGTCACAAAGACAACTTCCTACAGTTCCTCCGTTGCGGAAGGATATGTAATTTCCCAGACACCAAATGGGGATACCCAGGGAAAAGAGGGCGATACGATCACACTTGAGATCAGCCTTGGCTCAGAGAAGATTACAGTACCTGATGTATCGACAAGCTATAAGTCAGAGGAACAGGCGAAAGAACTTTTATCACAGTTTAATGTTTCAACGGTCACAAAATACAGTGATACGGATGCCGGAATCGTAATCGGACAGTCACTTGCGGGGGGAACACAGGCAGATCCGGGAGCATCCATCACGATCACAGTCAGTCTTGGACCGGAACCGGCACAGCAGATCACCACAAAGACTTATAAGCTGAATGTCAGCCTGCAGCTTCCATCAGATACATCGAATATCTCCGGTGCAGACATTGTTTTATATGATGATCAGGGCAATGTTTTACAGACCTGGTACGGCAAAACGATTGCAGATTTTGGTACTGGCGGACTGATTCTGACAAAGACCGGTATTCTTTCGGACAGTGGTAAAATCGTAGTTACCTGGCTGGACTTAAACGGAAATGATTTAAAAGATCAGACAATTGATGTACAGTTTCAGGAAGAATAAAAACAATAGGAATATTTATGCGGGGAAAGATTATCAAAGGAATTTCCGGATTCTACTACATTCATGTAGCGGGATCCGGAATTTATGAGTGCAAGGCAAAAGGCGTATTCCGAAACCAGAACATCAAGCCACTGGTGGGGGACAATGTCGAGATTGCTGTGTTAGATGAGGAACATAAAAAAGGAAATATTGAAAAGGTCCTGCCGAGGGAAAATGAGCTGATTCGTCCTGCGGTTGCAAATATCGATCTTGCGCTGATCATTTTTGCGGCGGCAAAACCACAGCCTAATTTTAATCTGTTAGACCGTTTCCTTGTTATGATGGAATATCAGAATGTACCGGTTGCAATCTGTTTTAACAAAACAGATCTGGTTACGGATGAGGAACTGCATGCGTTTGCAGACATCTATGCGGCGTGCGGCTACCGGACACTCTATGCCAGTGCAAAAGAGGAAAAGGGTGTGGACGCGCTGTTAGAACTTTTGAAAGGAAAAACAGCGGCGGTGGCAGGACCATCGGGAGTTGGCAAATCTTCTCTTGTGAACCGCCTGCAGCCGAACATCACCATGCAGACAGGGGAAGTCAGCCGCAAGATCGAGCGCGGAAGACATACCACACGTCATTCTGAAATCATACCGATCGGCGGGGATACTTATATTATGGATACACCGGGATTCTCCACACTTTACATTCCGGGAATGGAAAAAGAAGACTTAAAAGGGTTTTATCCGGAATTCCGGAAATGGGAACCATATTGCAGATTTCAGGGATGTAATCATATCAGTGAGCCGGACTGCGGTGTAAGACAGGGGTTAGAAGAAGGAAGTATCAGTTTGCTGCGGTATGAAAACTATAAATTGCTGTATGAGGAATTAAAGGCTGTCCGAAAGTATTAAAATAAATGACTAAGATTACGGAGAAAAAAATGAACTGTTTATCGCCATCTATATTATCGGCTGATTTCAGCCGTCTTGGAGAACAGATAAAAGAGCTTGATGAAGCCGGGGCACAGTATGTCCATATTGATGTTATGGACGGAATGTTTGTTCCGAGTATTTCATTTGGAATGCCGGTCATCCGTGCTATAAGAGCATGTACAGACCGTATTTTTGATGTTCATCTGATGATTGAGGAACCGGGACGCTATATTGATGAGTTTGCCGAGGCTGGTGCAGATCTTATCACTGTTCATGCAGAGAGCTGCAGACATCTTGACCGTACTATTGAAAAAATCAAAGAAAAAGGACTTTTAGCAGGTGTTGCCATCAATCCTGCAACACCAGTTTCTGCAATATCCTGTGTCCTTGAAAAAGTGGATATGGTTCTTGTTATGACGGTAAATCCGGGATTCGGAGGACAGAAACTGATTCCCTATACGGTGGAGAAAGTCCGTGAATTAAGAAAAATCGTGGATGAGAAGGGATTAAAAACGGACATTGAAGTAGATGGCGGCGTAAATCTGTCAAACGTGGAAGAATTGATGGATGCAGGAGCAAATATTATTGTTGCTGGCAGTGCAATTTTTTCCGGGGATGTGACCGAGAATACGATTCGTTTCTTAAATATTATTAATGAATGATGGGAGCCGATGGATGAAACATTTTTTTATCATAGCGGGTGGAAAAATTGAAGATGCATTTGCGATAGAGGTTTTAAAAGGCTTTGCTGAAAAAACAGTGATCGCTGCAGATTCCGGTATGGAATTTTTGCGGAGAAATGAAATTGTTCCACAGGTCATTATCGGCGATTTTGATTCGGTAAGCAAAGAGACACTGGAATGGTTTCAGAAAAAAGAAGGGATCGTCTGGCACAGATTGAATCCTCAAAAGGATGACACAGATACAGAATTTGCGCTGCGTCTTGCAATTTCCATGGGAGCGGAGTGCATCACTGTGCTTGGTGGTACCGGTTCAAGGTTAGATCATGTGCTGGGGAATATTGAACTTCTTGGCATAGGGTTAGAGCTGGGAGTTGAAATTGAACTGCTGGATGCAAATAACCGTATCCGTATGACAGATCACGGCATGGTACTAAAAAAAGAGGAACAGTTTGGAAAATATGTTTCCCTGATTCCGTATACCGCGCAGGTAGAGCATCTGTATCTTGCGGGATTTAAATATCCGCTTGCCGATTATTGCTTAAAGGGTTTCTGTTCAATTGGTGTGAGTAATGAGATCACTGAAGAACAGGCAGAAATTACATTTGAAAATGGAATATTGATCGTCATTGAATCGCGGGATGATGCGGCAATGGCGGATGAATCATAGAAAAAGACGGAATCAGCCAATTTTTATGGCGGGTTCCGTCTTTTTGCAAAACAGTTATTGTTTTCGGCAGCCAGTGTGGTAGTCAGCGGAGGATTGGTTCTTCTGCTTTACAGGTATATCGGACTTACAGAATGGTCGTGTGTTGTCAGAGGCAATATCATTCATACCCTCTTTAATCTGGCTATATAATTCAAAGCGACTGGTTAATTCTTCGTAGGCTTCAATGCTTATAACGGCAAGGTCACCTTTTCCATAAATGATGACCAAGAAATATGCTTCTGGGTCATTTCATTTACCCTATGGCGGGGAGGATTTTTCTTGAATATTAGCACTAGCCATGTTAATATACTATTTGTCATATGGTGGCTTCTTTTATTTAATGAAGGGAGCAAATAAGAATATGGGAGTTGATTTAAAAGAGATTTAGGTCTAAATCTAAGCCAACGAAAAAAAGATGGTAAATATAGAGCACGTTTTATAACGGCTAGTGGAAAAAGAGTAGACAGGATATTTGATAATGTAAAAGAAGCCAAACAATGGAATGGATTTAAAGAAAACAACAAGAGACCTAATACGGTTAGAAATGGAAACTACCCAAAACTAAAAAAAAGA
>UMKP01001947.1_pt1 | contig 11145 bp, 9 predicted proteins | sample 1966341 | NCBI WGS metagenome assembly UMKP01 (sample SAMEA4836179, study PRJEB28245) | human gut metagenome | biome: gut microbiome; material: fecal sample | place: Denmark | collected 2008
TCTCGCAGGAATGCCCCTCCCTTTTATACAAACTGGTTCCGATCCACCTCATACACATACTCAATGGATTTCATCTTCTCCACCAGTTCTTCCTTCTCGATGCCCTTATCCTCACAAAGAGCATCCAGACTGGAATAAAAATCTCTCAGCTGCGTATTTACATAACTGAGTAACATCACCGGATCTTTCGGTATCATCTCAAAACTCCTTTATACAGACTGTACAGAAGCTGTCAACTCACCATCCGTCACATCCAGGACGATCGTATCATCCTGACCGACTTTTCCACCGAGGATCATCTTTGCAGCCAGTGTTTCCACATATTTCTGCAGATAACGTTTCAGCGGACGCGCACCATATACCGGATCATAACCGCCCTCGATGACGTAACTCTTCGCCGCATCAGTCAGACGGATATGGATTTCCTGATCTGCCAGACGGTTGTTCAGCTCTGCCATTAACAGGTCTACGATACCACCGATGTTGTCTTTGGTCAATGGTTTAAACATAATGATTTCATCCAGACGGTTCAAAAACTCCGGACGGAAATGTCCACGCAGGTCATTCTGTACCATCTCAGCCGCTTCCGGTTTGATGCTGCCATCCTCTTCGATACCATCCAGTAGATAGGACGAACCGATGTTAGATGTCATGATCAGGATCGTATTCTTGAAGTCTACGGTACGACCCTGAGAATCGGTGATCCGGCCATCATCCAGTACCTGTAACAGTACGTTAAATACATCCGGATGCGCTTTCTCAATCTCATCGAACAGAACTACCGAGTACGGTTTTCTTCTGACTGCCTCGGTCAGCTGACCACCTTCCTCGTAGCCTACATATCCCGGAGGCGCTCCGATCAGACGGGATACGGAGTATTTCTCCATATACTCACTCATATCGATTCGCACCATGTTGTTTTCATCATCAAACAGTGTCTGCGCCAGTGTTTTTGCAAGCTCGGTCTTACCGACACCGGTAGGTCCAAGGAACAGGAAGGATCCGATCGGCTTCGTAGGATCTTTGATACCCGCTTTGGAACGGATGATCGCATCGGTCACTTTCGTTACCGCTTCGTCCTGTCCGATCACACGTTTGTGAAGGACATCTTCCAACCCCAGGATCTTTGTCTTTTCTCCTTCCGTCAATTTTGCCACCGGAATACCGGTCCATCTGGAAATGATTCTTGCAATCTCTTCATCGGTAACACTCTCATGTACCAGGGAGAGATCCTCATTTTTCACTTTCTCTTCCTCGATCTCCAGCTGTTTTTGCAGTTTCGGCAGTTCGCCGTACTGTAATTCCGCAGCCTTGTTCAGATCGTACTGCTGCTGTGCCGCCTGGATCTGGCGGTTCAGATCTTCGATCTGTTCACGCAGTGTGGAAAGTTTCTCTACGGAATGTTTCTCATTTTCCCATTGTGCTTTCTGTACGGAAAATGCATCTTTGTATTCTGCCAGTTCTTTTTGCAGATCTGCCAGACGTTCCTGACTGAGTTTGTCGGTCTCTTTTTTCAGCGCCGCTTCCTCAATCTCCATCTGCATGATTTTACGCTGCTGTTCATCCAGTTCTGCCGGAAGAGAATCCAACTCGGTCTTGATCAGTGCGCAGGCTTCATCCACCAGGTCGATGGCTTTATCCGGCAGGAAACGGTCGGAGATATAACGGTTCGAAAGTGTTGCCGCTGCCACCAGGGCACCATCCGTAATTTTTACTCCATGATATACCTCATACCGTTCTTTCAGTCCACGAAGGATGGAAATGGTATCTTCCACGGACGGTTCATCCACCAGTACCGGCTGGAAACGACGTTCCAGAGCGGCATCTTTTTCGATATACTGACGGTACTCATCCAGTGTGGTAGCACCGATACAGTGCAGTTCTCCACGGGCAAGCATCGGTTTTAACATGTTGCCGGCATCCATCGCACCGTCGGTTTTTCCGGCTCCGACGATCAGATGCAGTTCATCGATAAACAGAATGATCTTTCCTTCGCTCTTTCTGACTTCTTCCAGAACGGCTTTCAGACGTTCCTCGAATTCACCACGATATTTTGCACCGGCTACCAGTGCACCCATATCCAGGGCGAAGATCGTTTTATCTTTCAGTCCTTCCGGTACATCGCCGCGGACGATTCGCTGTGCCAGTCCTTCTACAGCTGCCGTTTTACCTACACCGGGTTCACCGATCAGTACCGGGTTGTTTTTTGTTTTTCTCGAAAGAATACGGATCACGTTTCGAATCTCGTTGTCACGACCGATGACCGGATCCAGTTTCTGATTTCTCGCACGCTCTACCAGATCCTGACCGTATTTTGCCAGGGTATCGTAGGTTGCTTCCGGGTTATCGGAGGTAACTCTCTGGTTTCCTCTTACGGTGCTCAATGCCTGTAAGAAGCGTTCTCTTGTAATTCCATATTCCTGGAACAGTTTTTTCATGCTTGGACTCGGATAACGGAGCATTGCCAGAAACAGATGTTCCACGGAAACATATTCGTCTCCCATGGCTTTGGCTTCGTCCTCACCGCTTACCAGTACCTTATTCAGGTATTGTCCGATATATTGCTGTCCGCCGGAGACTTTGACTCTGGCGTTCAGGGCATTTTCCACGTTATTCAGAAAATGTTCTTTGTTAATCTCCATCTTTTCGATCATCTTTAAGATCAGACTGTCTTCCTGATGAAGCAGATTATACAGTAAATGCTCCTGCTCGATCTCCTGGTTGCCGAAGTCATATGCGGTCTTTTCCAGGTTTTGAACAGCCTGCAATGATTTTTGCGTGAATTTGCTGATATTCATAAGCGCCCCTCCTTTTGGAACACATTGTTTTCTTTGTTCTAGTTGCAATATAACACATGTTTTAGCACTCGTCAAGAGGGAGTGCTAATAATTTTTAATTTTTTTCCAGCCAGACGCGAAAGAGGCGGAACCGGTTAGGTGTCTGTTTTTCAGATTATACTCGTTTGTGCTTGCACAATAAGGCTTTTGAACTTAGGACACGCTTGATATGTGAAAGTAGCGATTTGCGTAGTAAATCAGCGAATTGCGAATATTGAGAGGATTGCGGGAACAGCTAAGCTGCGGAGCAATCCGTAGTATCAAATGAGTGGCAGAAGACCTTTTGACACTCATATCTTTATATACAAAAAAGGGATACCGTATGTTCAGGTACGGTATCCCCAGCTTTGACGGATCTGTGGTAATATTTCGCTCATGGACCAGTGTTTTTTGGTGTTGGCGGGGCTGTTTGGGTCGTTGACGGTAATTGCACCGTTTTCATCGATACCGGTCAGAACGATAAAGTGACCTGTGTAGGTAAAATCACCCGGATACATGGAACAGATCAGAGGGATGCCTGACCGCAGGGCGGCAAGGATGTTTTCTTGTGTTACCGGGATGTTTTCTGCTGTGAGGCCCAGGTTGTTGGCACCTTCGGTCATCAGCGACCAGGAGGTTCCTTCACCCGGAACGTAATAGCCTTCTTTTTCTGAAAACTGAGCTACGGTCAGGGGATTCCATGTTTCGGAGCCGGTCAGACCACAGGTGATCATGGACAGGCAGGTTGGACCACAGCCGGTGACGGCAAGGAAATCGCTGCCGTAGGTTTCATACCCCCAGCGTTCATCCCACTGCAAAAAATACGGTATCTCACTGTTTTCTCTGGCAGCTTCCACTTCGGATGAAATATCTATCGTCTGATAGTGTCTTCGCTTCGGATAATTTTTTACAAAATCTGTCGCCTCCGGATATTTTTCTTCCATGTTAAGAAGACTCTCCGGAATCTGCTCGTGCTGCCGGATCCAGGTTTTCCCTGCCAGCACAACGATGCAGAATGTGGCCAGCAAACCGACGGTCCAGACTATTTTTTTCTGTGTCATCTGAAATTTATGACCGCTTTGATTATGTATTTTTTGCTGTTTCCGATGGTTTGCCTGTGATGCCGCTGTCGCTGCAACGAATGCTTCCTGTTTTATCCTGTAATTGTTTACTTCCCGCAACTCACGTTTTCTTCTGGCTTTCCGCGCTCTTTCTCTTCTTATTCTGCGTCTCTTTGCCAAAAAGCCGATCAGTTTCATCACAAAATACGCCAATAATGCAATGCCAAAAATGATCAATGCCCCTTCTTCTGTCAGTCCTTCTGTACTGTCCAGCCAGATGAGCACTCCGACCACTGCCATCAGATACAGTAACAATTTCAATATTTTCTTCCCCATTCCCCTCAAAACCTCTTTCTGCCCGGATGGCGTTCTTTTTGTTTCTATTATAAAGAACACCACACGGGCAGACAATTACGTTTCTTTTAAGATTTTCTTATTTCTTCGTCCTCTTCTTTCCGATCCACAAAACCAGACAGGAAGAAAAGATTCCGACGGCCAGACCTCCCAGCACATCGGTCGGATAATGCACGCCCACATACAGGCGGGAAAATGCGATCAGCGCCGCCAGGAGCACTGCCGGTACACCGTATTTTTTCGGTAAGATCCGGTACAGCACCAGCGTGCAGGCAAAGGATGCACAGGTGTGTCCCGACGGGAAAGAATAATCCGTCGGTTTGCTGATCAGCGGCACCAGTCCTTCCACCACTTCATACGGCCGTGTGCGTGCTACCAGATTTTTCAGACACACATTGGTGATCAGCGCGCCGACTCCCATCGACAGCAGACCATACCATCCGGCTTTTCCAATCACCGCCCAGGAGCAGTTGCCATTTTTTATCGGATATTTTTCTCCGAGCGTTTTTGCAAATACAACCATCAGGATACATAATACGATCCAGAACCATCCGCCGTTTCCCAGGGAAGTGATCCCTTTCCAGAACCAGTTCATGCCCTCCCAGCGAAGGTGATCCTGTATCCATAAAAGAATGTTTCCATCCATATCTTTTTCACTTTTGTAACTGTTCAGTACCTTCACAGTTACTCACTTTCTTCTTAATTATATTTTTGTCGTTTCAGGCTTTATCCGTATTTGCCCCGTACACATCCGCGATCTCTGCGATCGATATATAGGCGGAGCGGTCATTTTCACGGACCAGTTCTTTCATTTTTCCTACCTGAAAACGGTTTACCACGATGTACACCACCGTCTTCGGGGAATCGGAATAATATCCTTTCGCCTCGGTGATCGTCATGCCACACTCAAAGGCTTCGGAGAGTGCCGCGCAGACCTCATCCGGGTGAACCGTTACGATGGTAGCCGCTTTGGATCGATCCAGACCTTCCACAATAAAGTCCACCGTCTTCAGTGCCGCCCCGTAGGTTACGATCGAGTACAGCGGCAAGATCCAGCTGTGGATCACAAATCCGCAGATGATATACAGCACCAGGTTATACGCCATCACAAACGTACCAACCGTAATCCCCAGCCGTTTTGCAAAGATGACGGCGAGCACTTCGATACCGTCCATCGCTCCTCCGAACCGAATCGCCATACCGCTTCCGATACCGGAGATCAGTCCGCCAAAAATAGCGCAGAGAAGCAGATCCGATCCGGCAAGCGGCGATACGATGCTTACATCCACCGGAAGTACATCCGTGATCAGCCATGCTCCGAACGAATAGACCGCCACCGTGTAGATCGCATAGATGGTAAATACGATACCCTGTTTCCGGAGTCCGTATAAAAACAGCGGAATGTTCAATACTAGCAAAAAGAGGGACAGTGACAGCCATTCCGGTGTCAGCTGTGACAACAGGATCGATGTTCCGGAGATTCCGCTGTCATACAGATCTACCGGGGCTATAAACATCGTGACTCCGAAGGCATTCACCATACCGGCAATCGTGAGGAAGAGAAAATTCTTCCATTTCAGCTTTCCAAGTTGTTGTTTCAAAGTCATGCATAAACTCCTTTCCTTTTCCGTCTGTGCAGTTTCTTCTCATTTTCTTCGCTTTTCCTTTTTCTCCCTGTTGCCATACCTGTATCAAATCCCATCTGTTTTCCGACATTCAGGTAAATACGTCATTCATTTTTTAACACAAATCGCTCGATCGCATACGCAACGCCGTCTTCCTCATTCGACTTCGTGATAAATGCTGCCTTTTTCTTCGTCTCCTCATCCGCATTCGCCATCACCACCGGAAGTCCCGCCATCTCGAGCATGTTCCAGTCATTTGGCGCGTCGCCGCATGCCATGATCTCTTTCTTTTTGATGCCGAGGATCTTTCCCAGTGCCACCAGACCGTTTCCTTTTCCGGCCTTGCCGGAAATGATCTCCATGTTAAACGGTGTCGCATGGCAGATACTCAGATTTGGAAACATCAGCTGCAATTCCTTTTCTCTGCGATCCCGCTCTTTTGTATCGGCAAAGATCAGATGCAGTTTTTCCATCCCGATCTTTTCCTTCCGGATTTTCTCTGTCAGATGTTTCTGGCGTGTCCGGGTGCTTCGGATATACTGTTCCATTGCGGGACTCATCGATTCGTGTCGCACAAAATGATACGTCTCTTCCTCTACATAAATCTTTCCGTCAAAATATGTTTCCCAGTTGCATGATTCTCCCGCCCACTGTTTCATCACTTCGATCACCTGTAACGTGACATCCCAGGGAATCAGTTCTTCATACACCGTCTCCCCGGAAGGGATCCGGATAATACGGGCACCATTAGAAGTCAGCGCATATTCCACACCGGGGATCTCCAAAAAAGCTTTCGGAAGTCCGATTTCCGGTCTTCCGGTGGCAGGAAGCACAACGCATCCCTGACGGATTGCCTCTTCCAGAACGTTTCTGGTATGTGCTGTAATCTCTTTGTTGTTATTAAATACCGTTCCGTCCAGATCCAGTCCGACCATGAGAATCTCCGTTTTCATATACTCTGCCTCCTTTTTCAATTTTCTCCGCGCTCCAGCCATCCGCATGCGCCCAGCCCGGAATACTCCATCAGCATCTCCCAGCCATGCACTGCCATCTGCCGGATCTGCGCCGTACTCCACAGTTCATCCGTCGCGATCCCGTCCTCACCCTGGAATGCCAGATGAGCATCCTGCGGATTGCCGTTTTCGCCTTCCTGTAAAAGTTCCTGTAAAAGATAAATCGGCGTATCGTACCGTTTACTCAGTTCCTCGTTTCGATAGGTCAGAAAATCCTTCTCCAGCAGATATTCCCGCTGTCCCTTTTTATCAGCAAAGGAAACCGCCGCCGGCTGAAAATACGGCTGTGCGATCCGGAAAATCTCCTGGCGCCGCTTACAGTATGCACCGGTTCGCTCATCCCGCGGTGCCCAGCAGCACAATACACCGAGAACCAGATGAGCTGTCCTTTTCTGTTCTTTGGACAGTTCCATCCGTTTTCTTTTCGTCCGCTGTCCGGCGTTTCCCGAAACCACTTCCGGCGTTTCTTCCTGCCCCCCGGCTTCTGCCTGATCCGCTTCACCTGCTTCCTGTTCCGGAACTTTCATGGTTTCCAGATCTTTCTTTTGAGCTTTTTCCGTCTCCACTCCCGAAACAGTTTCCGCCTTCGCCTCTTCCTCAGGTTCTTTCCGCAAAAGCAGCCATCCCATACCGGAAAATGCTGCCTCTGCCAGTGCAATTTCCCGATCCAGATTTCTCTCGATTTCTCGGATCTTCTTCAGGCATCGGCTGTAGTCTTCCTGTTTTTTCATGGACAGATGCGGCAGGATCAGTTTTTCCACCTCACCGGCACGGATCGGACGTCTCCGGCTGTCTCCTTCTTTTCTGGCTCCGTAGAGTACTTCGTCCATACACGGCTGGTTCAGATATGCATATAAGACTTCCGGCAGGACCTGTCCCTGATCCGGCACGATACGAAGTACACTGCGATCCAGATACAGCGGATCTTCCGCCTGATCCACCAGAATCAGTTTTCCGTTTCTAAGAAGGACATCTCCCGGGCAGACGCGGTATTTGTCATCAATCGCCCAGTCCGCACCTGCATTTTCCTCTGCTTTTTCTCCTGCGTGAAGTCCGGTGAGATAGGTCTTCCGGAAATCCTCCAGGCGCACACATGGAAATTCTCCGTTTGGCTCTTCATTTTTCGGAACGCCGGTTCCCACCGGTTCTTTCAGATAGTTTCGAAGTTTCGCCTTTTCTCCATATCGCAGCTGAGAGGCAAAGATTCTCTGAAACAATACCTGCTCATACCGTTCCATCCGGCTTCGCATCTCTTCTTTTTTCAACTTGATCTCTTCAAATCGCTGCAGGTTATCCACAATCTCCTGCTGTTTTTCCAGACTGTCCGGCACATAGATTCGATACTGTCCCAGTGTTTTCCTGCTGATCAGCGCCATCGTGGTCTGATTCGACAGTTTGCGGATTTCTTCCGCATGATACCGGAGTGCATAATATCCGTACAGTGGCAGCACCCGGGTCTCGTCAAAGATCAGAGATACGATCTGCTGGTTCGTAGCAAGTTCCCGACCGGCAATTCCCACTTTTCCGACCGTGCCGACAATGGAAAATAAGACACTGTTTTCCGGTACCAGATTGACCTTTTCTTTTCCCTGTTCCGACAGGTATTCCGATGCCTCCCGGATATAGCCCTGATCCAGATTCTCAATCTTGACCCATGGCGTTCCGGTCTCTGCATAATATTCCTTCTGCTCCCGCTCTGGTGTTCTTCCGGAGATCAGCCGGGCGAGAGATTCCAGTTTGTACATATTTTTCTTCTTACTCATAGTCCCTCGCCATCTCCATCAGTTCCTGTACTTTCTTCATCGTATCGGTTTCCAGATCTGCCAGTTCTTTCAAAAGCTGCGCCGGGGATTCTGTCACAACCGTCTCCTGCTCTTTCCATGGTTTGTATCTTCCTGCTGACAGGTTATTGTCATTTTTTGCGATCGTATCCAGACTTGCGAACCAGCAGGATTTTTCTTCCCAGTGTGCCGGAACCGGATTTTCCCACTGGTTCTGCGCAGCGGCTTCCTCTAACTGATGCTTCCACTGATCTGCCAGTTCTTTCCGATTCTCCCAGGATGCCAGCATCGCCGGAATATCATCCACACCTGTACGCTCCTGCCGGCGGTCCAGGCTGTATCCGAGGTTCTGGATCTCATAAAACCATACCGGCTGCTCTCTGTCGATCTCTTCTTCTCTTGTAAAAATCAGAACCGAAGCCTTGCTTCCCGTATACGGTAAAAATGCTCCCGCCGGCAGGGAAATCACCCCCTGAATCTGGTAGTCATTTAACAGATACTGGCGAACCTTCTGCTCTGCATCATACATAAACAGGGTTCCCTCATTGACCACTGCGATCACCATACCCTGCTTTTTCACATGGTTCATCAGCATCTGCATGTACTGCAGCTGTGCTTTTCTGGTACTGATCCAGTAGCGTTCCTGGTCTTCAATCGGCAGTTCTCCAACCGGTGGATTCGTCACGATCAGATCATATTCCTCATACGTCGGCACTTCTCCTTCCGGCGTGCGCTCCCCGGTTTTATCGATGCGGTCGGTTTCCAGCGGATCATCCCGACGGATCCCCTCCATGCCGCCGCCATGATAAAACTGCAGCATCCGGGCAATCTGCCACTGATTTTTCTCTTCCTCACATCCGTATAACTGCCACTGTGGATACTGCCGGTGTGCTGCCGCAAGGAAACCACCGGTTCTCGTCGCCGGATTCCAGACTTTTTCGATCTTGCGGCCATCTGCCAGCCGGATCAGTGCTTCCGTGAGATTCTCCGGCATCAGAAACAGTCCGGTCGTTCCCCAGGCATACATCTGGCGAAGCATCTCCTCAAGCATCGCACCGAACAGATGCGGCATCCCTTCTTCCCAGTCACAGTGATCTGCGGTCCAGTCAATGAGTTTACATAATTCTCTCATCCACAGACCGTTCTCTTCCAGCTTCGCAGTTTCCATAAAATGTCCCGGCTCCACCATCGAAGAACAATACTGCACCTGATACTGCAGCTGCCAGATCCGCTGACCATCCTCCACTTCTTCGTTCCCCGGTGTCCATTCCATTGGAAATCCGGCAAACGGAAAGCTCTCCTGCAGGCTGGCTCTCTTCTGTGATTCAATAAACAGGCGGACATACATCAGATACCCCAGCTGTTCCACCAGACGCAGCGGCTTTTTCTCCTGCTCTGCCTTCAATGTTTTTAAAAGTTCCTGTATTTTCTCTCTTACTTCTGTTTTGGTTGTATTTTTTTCCATACTATACTCCTGTTTTCCACATTCTGACTGGAAATCGTGATTTTTTCCACCGTCCACTCCTGGTTTTCCACTCCGTCTTCGATCGTAAGCACCGCCATCGTCAAAGGTGCGCCGAACCGCGGTCTGCCGCAGCTTCCCGGATTCAGCCAGAGTCTTCCGTCGATTTCTTCCACCGTAAACTTGTGACTGTGCCCGAAGACAACTACCTGTACGCCATTCAGATCCCAGGAAACATCTTTTCTGTCGTGCACCATGAAAAAGGAAATACCCGCCTGACAAAACCGCTGTGTTTTTGCGATACGTTCTGCCCACTCCCGGTCGTTGTTTCCACGTACCAGATAGAAAGGGGCATTCGGTTTCAGATGCATCCAGAGCTGATCCAGGGTCCGACTCTTATCCACATCTCCGGCATGCAGCACCACATCGCAGGCCGCGATCAGATCCAGAACCTGCAGATGCAATTTTCCATGTGTGTCCGATATGATCCCGATTTTCATCGTTCCATCCTCCTACTCTACGCCCACCTTTTTACAGATGTCGTTCACGCAGCACCGATCGCAGTACGGTTTGGTTCTCGCCGTACAGACTTCCCGTCCGTGCATTACCAGCCGGTGACAGAAATCACTTCCCTCTTCCGGCGGAACCAGCTCCCACAGCGCCATCTCCACTTTCTTCGGGTCTTTGATGCCATCTACCAGTCCCATCCGGTTAGTCAGCCGGATACAGTGGGTATCGGTCACGATCGCCGGTTTGCCAAAGACATCTCCCATGATGAGATTAGCACTTTTTCTTCCCACACCCGGTAATTTTAACAATGCCTTGAAATCGTCCGGTACTTTTCCGCCGTACTCATCCCGCAGCATCTTCATGCATGCACTGATATCCCGCGCCTTGCTCTTTCCCAGACCACAGGGGCGCACGATTGCCTCGATATCTTCCACATCTGCCTCGGCAAGAGCCTCCACACTTGGGTATTTTTCAAACAGCCCCTCCACGACCACATTCACTCTGGCATCAGTACACTGCGCCG
>UMKP01044299.1_pt1 | contig 11120 bp, 8 predicted proteins | sample 1966341 | NCBI WGS metagenome assembly UMKP01 (sample SAMEA4836179, study PRJEB28245) | human gut metagenome | biome: gut microbiome; material: fecal sample | place: Denmark | collected 2008
CCATTTTCACAGTCTGTCCGATAATGACCTGTCCGGAGTCCTGCGGAATAATACCTGCAATAATTTTCATCAGAGTAGACTTGCCACAACCGTTTGGTCCGATAAATCCAACTCTGTCTCCCTTCAAAAAGATATAAGAAAAATCCTCGATCAGTTTTCTGTCTCCATAAGCCTTGCAGATATTTTCCAGCTCCACGGTCGTTTTTCCCATTCTTGTAGAAATAGAACTTAATTCCATCTGTGAATCCTGCGCCGGATTTTCACGATCTCTCAGCTCTTCATAACGCTGGATGCGTGCTTTCTGTTTTGTAGAACGTGCCCTTGCTCCCCTTTGTATCCATTCCAGTTCCACACGCAGGATCGACTGACGTTTTCGTTCACTGGCTGCTTCCATTTCCTGCCGCTGGGTTTTTAATTCCAGATACCCGGAATAATTCGTCTGATAACTATAAATTTTTCCTTTATCAATCTCCACGATCCGGTTGCACACACTGTCCAGAAAATACCGGTCATGTGTTACCATGATAAGCGCACCTCTCCATTTTTTCAGATAATCCTCCAGCCAGTCTGCCATATCATTATCTAAATGGTTCGTAGGCTCATCTAACAAAAGAATATCTGCCGGGGAAAGAAGTACCGATATCAATGCCAGACGCTTTCTTTGTCCACCGGATAATTGTCCCGCAGGCTGCATGAAATCTTTAATTCCAAGCCGGGTCATCATTGCCTTGGCATCACTTTCAACAGACCAGCGGTTTTCATCTGTCACATTTCCTTCCAGTACACATTCCAGACTGCTTTTTTCCGGATCAAATTCCGGATGCTGCGGCAGATAACGCATTACCACATGGTTAGCCGTCGTAACGGTTCCTTCGTCTGTCTCCTCTTCCCCCATGATCATCCGCAGAAGTGTTGTCTTTCCGGTTCCATTGACGCCAATGATACCGACTTTCTCCCCATCCTGCAGCGAAAATGACGCGCCATCAAATAACTTTCTTTCGGTATAGACCTTTGTCAGATTCTCTATATTAATCAGATTCATGTATTTCCTCTTTCACTTTATTCTATGGCTCATGATACATCAAATAAATTTAGTACAGCTTCAATCCACTGCGTACCGGTTCACTTGTCAGATCCACACCCAGTTTTTTGAAGATTTTAATATCCACCTCGGAAAGCATAACCGACGTATGCACCTGACAGCCACGGAGTGCAGGGATCTGCTCAATGGCGCATTTTGCATTTTCATTGGAAACCGCCGCGAGAGATAACGCAATCAAAACCTCGTCTGTGTGAAGTCTTGGATTCTTTCCTCCTAAGAAACGTACTTTTAAATCCTGGATTGGCTCAATTGCCTCCGGGCGGATCAGCTTTTCGTCATGTTCAATTCCAGCTAAATATTTTAAAGCATTTAAAAGCAATGCCGCTGATGCTCCAAGGAAATCAGACGTTTTTGATGTAATAATTGTTCCATCAGAAAGTTCGATTGCTGCGGTCGGAACACCTGATTCCTCCGCACGTTTCTTTGCGGCAACGGTAACTTTTCTGTCGTCTGTTGTAATCTTCGCCTGTTTCATTAGAAGCTCGATCTTGTAAACTTCATTTTCGGTCGCTTCTTCTTTTACCAGCTTATTCACTGCAGTATAATAACGTCTGATAATTTCCATTTTAGATGCCACGCAGCAGGCTTCATCATCGATGATGCAGTTTCCTGCCATATTTACACCCATATCAGTCGGCGATTTGTAATAGGTATTTTCACCGTATATTCCCTCAAAAATTGCATTTAAAACAGGAAATATTTCTATATCACGGTTGTAGTTCACCGTGGTCTTTCCATATGCTTCCAGATGGAACGGGTCAATCATATTCACATCATTTAAGTCTGCTGTTGCAGCCTCATATGCAAGGTTGACCGGGTGCTTCAACGGAAGATTCCAGATTGGGAATGTCTCGAACTTCGCATAGCCGGCTTTGGTTCCGCGAATGTTTTCATGATAAAGCTGTGAAAGACAGGTTGCCATTTTTCCGCTTCCAGGCCCCGGCGCAGTAATAACCACAAGCGGTCTTGTCGTCTCAATATAATCATTTTTTCCAAAACCATTCTCGCTGACGATCAGTGGAATATTCGACGGATACCCCTCGATCCTATAATGCTGATATACTTTGATTCCACGTTTTTCGAGTTTTTCCCGAAACTGCACTGCACCATTTTGTCCGGCAAACTGTGTGATGACCACACTTCCAACATAGAGTCCTTTTTTCTCAAACTCTCCGATCAGACGGACAACGTCCACATCATAAGTAATGCCAAGGTCTCCACGCACCTTGTTTTTCTCAATATCTGCAGCACTGATCACAATTACGATTTCTGCAACATCTGAAAGCTGCATCAGCATCTGGAGCTTACTGTCCGGTGCAAATCCCGGCAATACTCTCGACGCATGGTAATCATCAAATAATTTTCCACCAAATTCCAGATAAAGCTTATCACCGAACTGACTGATGCGTTCTTTGATATGCTCCGACTGAATTTTTAAATATTTGTCATTATCAAATCCTATTCTCATCTTAATCCCCATTCTTGCGTGTGAAAAATCTTATTTTTCACACGCACTATCCTCTTATGTTTTATTTCTCTCTCAGACACGGAATATATTATACTATATAATCCAGTCAAAATACACGTTTTCTTTTTCCTTTGTTCATTATAAAAAGCTGCCTAATGATATTATCACTATCATTGGCAGCTTTTCTCCTACACATTCATTTTCACTTTATACCTGTCTCTCTTATTTGACCACAACTTTTATTTTTTGTGCACATCCGTTTGTTGCATATACATATATAGAACAGGATCCTTTTCCTTTCGCGGTGATCTTACCATTTTTAGATACCACTGCCACTTTACTGTCTGATGTAGCATATCGGAATTCCGATATATGATTAATGATCGGACGTTTCTTATTCTTCTTGACAATCGAAGCTTTTACGACAGCTTTTTTCCCTTTTGCCAATACATAAGAAGTCTTTTTCAGTTTAATGCTTTTTGCATCTGTTACTGATTTATTCTTCTTTCCTGCTGCATGTATCGTGATCGATTTCGCAACTGTTACTTTTTTGCCATCAACCATCTTATATGCAAGAACATGACATTTTATATTTTTTTTCTGATTGATTCCTTTCTTTTTCAATTTGCTGATCTCAACAGATAAACTATCCGCTGCCTTTACGGACTTTACAACCTTTTCCTTATCTTTTCCGCAGTATGCCATATAAACATCATAACCATCTGCATCTTTAACTTTTCCCCAAGTTACCTTGACCGTCTTTCCTGCTTTCACATTAAATTTCGAATTTAATGCTGCGTCTTTTGCCTCTGTCCTTTTTACTTTTACCGGTTCACTTTCCGTATTCTTTTTATCTGCTGCCTCAGCTTCTCTTTTTCTTGTTTCACTTACATATTTGCAGACACTACATGTATATCTTTCCGCACCTGCTGTTCCATAAACATGAGCTGCTTCATCTTTTTTTTCTGTGGTGTGTTCACACGTGGCAGCATGCCAATGGGACGTATCATTGCTGCTCCACTCATCCCTAAATGTGTGCCTGTGTTCTACCCATTTTGCATAAAGAGTCGTGTCGGCAGTAAGTGCCTGTCCCGGCCGCGCAATCGTCGTAAAATCTGCATCTGTATACCAGCCGGCAAAATCATATCCATCTTTCGTCGCAGCTGGCAGCGGATCAGGCAGGTTCGTCTGATTTCCCTCTGCTATCTGACTGCCACCGTTTGTATTATAGGTAATCTTGTATTTAATGTTAGCATTTTCTACGATCGTATATGGCGTATTTTTTAACAATGGGCCGGAGCTGTCAAGATTAAAATACCAGTTAAACTCGCTATACCCCACCTTATCCGGATGATCCTTATGGGCTTCCGTAGCCACCACCTCAGAGCGTTTCGTGTCTCCAGTACCGTAATCCGTGCCCGTCGTAATCCATATCATATTGCACTTTTTACAAACCACAATCTGTCTGTCTACCGTTAACTTCCCCCCCCTGTAAACCACATCTCCAGCTTTCAATTCGGCAGGATCAATCGTTCCTGTTGTATATTGTGCTGCATGTACCTGTGTCGTTCCCATTGCAGCAAGCATCAAAAATGCCATCATCATTGATACAACTACATTTATGTACCTGCTTCTGTGTAACTTATTCATCCTTTGCATCTCCTTTTCTGCTAATTTTCTACCAGATAATCCCGTTTTTCAAATCCGAGCATATGTGCAAGTACACTGGTTGGGAAAATGTGAAGCTCTCTGTTTAATTTTGTCACCGAATCATTATAAATCAGTCGGCTGGTCTGCACCATTTTTTCATAACACTCTACCGCGTCCATACATTTGATGTATTCATTTTCATCAGTCGAACCCGGATATTCTTCTAAAACCGTCTGTGTCCGGAAAAGCACCTCGTTTATCACACCTTCCTGGCGCAAAACCTCCTCCGGTGTGGAAGTTTCCATAATGATACACCGTTTTTCATTTACTTCATCTGTAAGTGTCTGTGCCTCGTATCCTGCATATTTTTTTGTAAAATCAAGCAGGGAAAGTAACGCATCAAACCGTGACGAAAGCTGCACTCCAATCTGATTCATGGAATGATTGATATTTTCATCCATGATCGCTAATTTTTTCCGTACAGAAACAATCCATATGGCAAGCAAAATCACAAGCAAACAAACAATTACAGAGATTTCCATTCAAATACTCCTTTACTGTACAAAATATACCGCATTGTATCCGGAAGTATCGGACAATGCTACCATTGTCAGTCCGTCAAAATCTGCAAACACGCAGGCGTATACCAGATCTGTGCCGTTATTGTCAAATGTTAAACGCACACCTTCATCCTCATAATGATATTCGCAGACACCGTCTAACGTTCCACCTCCCTGTACCATCTGTACAGTGGAACCATCATCGCTAAACACGATCTCCAATTTTCCGCCATACTGCTCTAATGCAGCATCATAATCGTCCTGTGTCATTTGCACACCGCCAAGGTTACCCCCACAGAAACTCCAGGTTGTTCCTGCTAAGTCCGGCATCTCTAAAATCGGCACATCAAGCAGGCAGAATAAGTCTTCGGTAGAATCTGTTTCCACATCTTCGCTTTGTGCATCTGCTGCCTCTGTGTCCACAACAATATCTGCTGCATCGTTCTCTGCCGCATCGTTCTCCACATCAGTGCCAGTATCTGTCACATCTACATCTGCCTCTGCGTTTGTCACTGTGCCATCAGCAGTCTCCTCGGTATTCCCGCAGGCGGTAAAAGAGAATGCCAGCATTGAACTCAACATAATTGCTAAAATTTTTCTTTTCATAATCTTTCTCTCCTTTGTCATTTGTTTTTCATTTCTCTCTGTTGACATTAATGTACCGTATTTTGTGCTGCAGTGGATTAACTTGTTCTGAATCGACTATAATGTGCACTCAATCGACATTTTTTATTTTTCATATGTAGTTTTGTTGTCTCTTTTAAAGTGCAGCATAAAGCTGCACCTTATAAAGAAACGCGTAAAATAAATTTATTATCTTCTACCAGAAAGCTGTACATACCACCATACCGGTCAACAATTGCACAAATACTGCGTACGCCGATTCCATGCCCCGGCCGGTCGGTAACCGGAACACCGTTTTCAAATGCTACTTCTTTTCTGCATGGATTCGTGACCTGAAAAAAGAACCTCCCGTTCTTCTCATACGCTAAAATATCTATCGTTCCCTTCTGCTCCTGTGCTGTACACGCATGGAGTGCATTTTCTAACGCATTTGATAAAAGCACACACAAATCTGTCTCCGAAACCGGAAGAATATATGGTACCACCGCTTTTATGTTCATTGTGGCACCAGCACTTTCCGCCCTTCCTGCAAAAGAGGAAAAAATAAGATTGACCGTCTCATTCTCACAGTAATTTTTTACCCTGCCTGCCTCAATCTGCGCACATACTTCATGAATGTAGCCTTCTGCCTGTTCAATTTTTCCATTCTCGATACATGATAACAGATGCTGCATATGATGTCTTAAATCATGACGGTAGGTACTGGCATCTTTCTGCGACTCCCTCAAAGCCTCAATCTCGCGGACCGCCTGGGAAATCTGCAGATTCAGACAGCTCTGCATCTGCTCAAGTTCATTTTTCTTCCGCTCCTCCTCCGAAGTACGAAGCACAAACACCAGATAAGCAATACAGCAGACGAACGGCATAAATTCCACTGCCGCCGGTATGCCTTCTGAAAGTAAATCCGTATAAACTCTCGTCAAGTAATCAAAGCCGTAGCCCAATGCCGGAATCAACCCGAACTGAAGCTGTATTGACACGGGATAATTTGATATTGCCCGCACCGAAGGTGCCACAAAGCGCAGTAAAAGAAATAATAACGGCAGTGTAACAATCAGTTCCGTCACATTTTGCACCGTTTCACTGTTCACAAACACAGCCATTATAAAAAGTGCCACCCACCTGCGAAGCTGACAGCAGAGATAAGCAGTCAGCACGGAAATCACTGTCCACAGACGTTTTTTCGTTAAAATGTAAAGGGCAATACACATCGGGACATGTGTGATCACAGGATAAAGATAACGGATCGTCGCTGCCCCTGCCAACAGATACATCACGCCCTGTATGGCAAGCAGCACAAAAATACTTCCAACAAGAAATTCCCGTTTTTCTTTCGTCCAGTGAATATCACAAAAAGCCCCGGACAAAACCATGCCGAATATCCCGACTGCTGCACCATTTGTTACATAAAGAAGATTCATGATAAAAATACCTGCTTTCTGTTAAACGCATACTCGAGATATTTATTCTTTATCTCCGAGCATTTCCCATGCGGGATTGGTATTTCTGCAAGACTTATCAGTTTAATTGCACGGTAAGAAATATTCTGTATATAATCCATATTTACCAGAAATGACCGATGTGGCCGTAAAAAATTGCCATAAGGCTTTAACTGCAAAAATAAATCGTCTAAACTGCCAACACTCTCAAATACTTTTCCATTTCCGAGATGAAAAAAGAGCGTCCGTCCTATCACTTCACAATATTCTAACTTTTCAAGGTCAATTCTTGTAATTCCTTCTTTGCTCCGCAGAATCAGACTGTTTTCCTGTGTCTTTGTGCACTCTGCAAGCACGGAATCCATCAGCTGGAAAAAACTTTCCTCCCAGACTGGCTTTAACTGATAAAAATATGCCCCGACCGTGTAAGACTGTACTGCAAACTCCGGAGATGAGGTAAGAAAAATAATTTTCATATTATTATCATACTGTCTGATTTCTTTTGCTGTCTCAATTCCGTTTTCCCCCGGCATTAAAATGTCCAAAAATAAAATATCGAAAGAAAACCCTTTCTCAATCGCGGCCAGTAACTCTAAGGGACTCTGAAATACCGTACAGGTAAGGTCTTCGTCTCTTTCTTTTTTATATTTGTCCAATAAGATACCAAGTTCTTTTAATATCTCTAAATCATCATCACAAAATGCTATTTTTAGCATAAACTTTCCATCAACTCTTTCCATATTCCTCTTTGGCAAAATGCATTCTTCTGATATAGCGCAGACACTCCGTCTCCGGCATCGGTTTCCCGTAATAATATCCCTGGATCATATCCACACCAAGCGCCTCTAGGGCATCACTCTGTTCTTTCTTTTCCACGCCCTCCATGATCAGCGGGAGACCGAGTTTTTGTATCGTCTTTATTTCATTTTCAATCACGATTTTTGCAGTTGGATTTTCAAAATAGGACCAGGTCATGTCTTTATCAATCTTGATTTCCCGAAATGGAAAATGAATCAGATAAGAACAGTTTGAATTGCCGTTTCCATAGTCATCCATTGCAAACCCCATGCCGATTTTGCCAAACTCCTGCATGTGCCATAACATCAGCTTTGGCGCTTCAATCGCTGTCCGCTCTGTCAGCTCCAGTGTGATCATATGTGTCGGCACGTGATAACGCTCTAACACTGGCAGTATGCTTTCTTTCAGATTCCGGTTCAGGCACTGCGCTGCAGCAATATTTACATGAATCGTCCGTATCCCAAGCGATGGATTTGGAAGTACATGTTTTGCCAGAAAACGGCAGCACTCTTCAAGTACGATCTCACTGATCTGTGTGATTGTTCCGTTTTGCTCCGCCAACGGAATAAACTCATCCGGTGGAATGGCTCCAAGTTTTTCATCCTTCAGACGCACCAGCGCCTCTAATGATACAACACATTTTTCTTTCAGGGAATAGATCGGCTGATAATATACTTCAAATCTGTTTTCCGTAATTGCACGATCCACCGCCTGCTCTACCTTATTTCTTCGGTAATAGTCTTTTTTTACGGCTTCATCCACCTCAAAAAAGATCTGTTTCCCTGAATTTTGTGCCGCTTCCAGCAAATATCCATACAGTGCCCTGTACTCTGCCAGAGAACAAAAATCTCTTGGATAATGCAGGGTGATCATGATCTCATTTAAAGAAATCGAATTGCCAGACACATGAAAATCCTGTTCAAATCTTTTTTTGATCTGCCCCTTTATGTGTTCTTCTTTTCCCTCATCCAGCAGGATGGTAAATGTATCCTCCGCATTGTGAAACACACAGAACTTTCCACACAGTGCGGTAAGATAATGTCCCACTTCGGCAAGCAGCCGCCTGCTGTTTTCATATCCTAAAAGCATTTCGATATGATGCATCTGTCTGATATGTACCACAAGAAATACTTTTTTGCCGGATTGCTCCGTTACATTTTTCATCTGGATCAGAAATGCCTGCTCATCACTAGTTCCGGTTTCACTGTCAATATAAGCAGACGGATTCTGCATTGCCATATAGATCATCAGAATAAACAGCATATTTGCCGCACTGGTAAGCAGCATTTCTTTTCTCTCATACTGAAGCACCACCATAAGAACTGCCACAATACTGTATAAGATAACGATTACCTTGATCCGCGTCTCAATACGCGCTCTCCCCAAAAACATAAGAAGCAGGTTCATAAAAAAATAGTATCCAATATACACATAGCCAAACCATGCAAAATTTCCCTGATAATAGCTGCCATCTTTAAAATAAAAGAAAAAGCCCATCCACGGTGTCGCTAAAAGCATGATCTCGAAAAAGAAAAACGGGACTTTTCCCATGTATTTTATCATTCGACCTGCTACTCCGGAAAAGCTGCATACCTCTTCCATATAGCGGAACATCAGATAAGAAGCCGCTCCCTCTAACGCAAAAAAAGCAAACGCAAACAATTCGTTCCAGATTAGCGGAACGATTGCTGCATTTGCCAGTCCAATACATGATAAAATATTTGCGATACACTCGCCAAGACACACCCAAAGCAGTCTGCCAAATACTTTTGACTTAACCGTTGGGAACTGTCTGATCAACAGGAAATGACCGCTGATAACCACAAAAATGACGAGCGACATAATCTCGAAGTCGTAATTATACTGCACCCGTCTGCTCCTCCTGTGCTTCTTTCGCCTGTATAATTGCTTCATTTAGCTGGAGCATCTTTGCATCCAGCATAGAAACAATATCGGAACATTCTCTTAGATCCCTGCTGATATAGCCGGGCGCATTTCCCTCAAATTTGTAATAGATCTTATGCTCTAAGCTTGCCCAGAAATCCATCGCCATCGTCCGGATCTGTATCTCCACCTTGGTATCGATCACGCGGTCCGATAAAAATATCGGAACAGTCACAAGCATATGATAACTTTTATAACCGCTCTCCTTTGGATTTTTAATATAATCCTTGATGGAAATAACGGTCAGATCATTCTGTTTTCCAATCATCTCTGCAAGCTTATAAATATCAGAAGTAAAAGAGCAGACAATACGGATACCTGCAATGTCATTGACATAATTGACCATGTTATCGATCGATGACTCATATCCGTAACGCTTTAACTTTTTCACAATACTCTCAGGCGTCTTGATCCTTGACTTGATATATTCTATTGGGTTGTACTGATGTACCTGCTGAAACTCATCGTTTAAGATTTCAACTTTTGTGCGTACTTCCTTCAATGCGGAATTATATAAAAAAATAATCGTATTCCAACTGTCAACGCCCTCACTTAAGGTGAATGGCTTTTCCATAAAAATCCTCCTTGTTTTGCGGAGTAAAATGCAATTTCATGCATATTATTCCTGTAATGACTACTGTTTACAGTATACCATACTTTCCTCATTATGGTGGATTTATTTCTAAACTTTTATGGATTTATAAGTCCAGCCTCATATCGCCTTCTTTGATCCAGCCGATCTTACGGAATAACACACTAAAAAGCCATGATAAAACGCCCGGCAGAAGAAAGCTTACGAAAACCAGTCCGATCCAGTCCATCGGTGTAATGGCAGCTTTGCTTCCCGCTTCAATATCTGCGATCCATCCGGTATAGACACCAATCTGTCCGACCAGTCCACAGGTTCCCATACCGGAGGAAACTGCTGCACCATTCATCTGTAAATGGAACAGACATGTTGCGATCGGTCCGGTGATTGCAGACGCCAATGTCGCCGGCAGCCAGATGCGCGGATTTTTCACGATATTACCCATCTGAAGCATGGATGTACCGATTCCCTGTGCAAACAATCCGCCCCATTTATTTTCACGGAAACTTGCCACTGCAAATCCGACCATCTGCGCACAGCATCCGGCAAGTGCTGCACCACCGGCTAATCCGGTCAGTCCAAGTGCTGCACAGATTGCTGCGCTGCTGATCGGCAGTGTCAGTGCAATCCCGACGATCACAGATACAATGATTCCCATGAAAAACGGCTGCAGCTCGGTTGCCCACATGATCGCATTACCGACTGCACTCGCTGCCGCACCGATCGCCGGAGCCCACCAGATAGAAAGCGCGACCCCGACAAAAATGGTCACAAACGGAGTGACAATAATATCGATTTTTGTCTCTTTGGAAACTGCTTTTCCGAATTCTGCTGCAAAAATTGCAACCACAAGTACCGCAAGCGGCCCACCTGCCCCGCCAAGTTCATTTGCCGCCGCACCGACTGCCGCAAGTGAAAACAGTACTAAGGGCGCTGCCTGCAGTGC
>UMKP01026798.1_pt1 | contig 11117 bp, 9 predicted proteins | sample 1966341 | NCBI WGS metagenome assembly UMKP01 (sample SAMEA4836179, study PRJEB28245) | human gut metagenome | biome: gut microbiome; material: fecal sample | place: Denmark | collected 2008
CTTTTCCGGCATCCATCAGCAGTTCAAAGAAAATTCTCACACCGCTCGGACTGGTAAATGCAAGCCACTGATAGGTGTCAAGTTTTTCAAATGCCTTGTAAATGTTCGTTCTGTCTTCCACCGGTTTTACACCGATTGCCGGAAGTTCCAGCACTTCCGCTCCCTGTTCCCGGAGTTTCTTTGCCATGCCGGAAACCAGTTCTTTCGGCCGGGTTACCAACACTTTGTAACCGGCAAGCGGCAGTTTTTCATACCAGCCGAACGTATCTGCCACCTGGCAGACCTGTCCGACCACGATGATCGCCGGTGTCTGAATCTTCGCCGCATCGGATGCCTGTTTTAAGGTGGCTACCGTTGCCACCACCCGTTTTTGTCCCGCGGTGGTTCCCTGCTGCAGCACTGCCGCCGGAGTTTCCGGATCCATACCGGCTTCCAGAAGCCCTTTGCAGATATCTTCCATTGCAGTGATTCCCATCAGAAATACCAGTGTTCCCCGAGTTCTTACGAGCGCTTCAAAATCAATATTATAGTTTTCCCCTGCCCGTTTGTGACCGGTGATCACATGGACAGAAGAACAAAAATCTCTGTGTGTGACCGGGATTCCGTTATATGCCGGAACCGCGATGCAGGAAGTCACACCCGGCACGACCTCATATGGGATATCATGTTCACACAGAAGTTCCAGTTCCTCGCCGCCGCGTCCAAAAAGGAACGGATCACCGCCCTTTAAACGCACGACACGTTTTCCCTCCTGGGCTTTCTCCAGAAGAACCTGATTAATATTTTCCTGTTTCATCGTGTGGTGTCCGGCGCGTTTGCCCACATTGATCTTCTCTGCGGACGCCGGCACAATCGCCAGCACGCCGTCGCCTACCAGACTGTCATATACCACAACCTCGGCTTTTGCGAGGATTTCTCTTCCCTTTATTGTAAAAAGTCCTACATCTCCCGGACCAGCACCTACCAACCAGACTTTTCCCTGTGTACTCATCCTTCTGCCTCCCTGATCAGTTTCTTTGCCAGAGCCACGCCAAGTGTCTCCGGGTCTTCTACGGATCCGCGCATCGTTCCGATCGTATGCTTTCCGGTACTCTCCTGATAATACAAACCGCGCAGGAAGATCTCATCTCCCTCGATCACCGCATGCGCCGCCACCGGCGAAGAACAGCCGCCGTCAAGATAGCGGACAAAGGCACGTTCACAGAGTGCCGCAATAGTTCCTTCCCGGTCTGAAAAATGCTCCAGATACGAATAGTCTTCTCCCTGCCGTCCCTGAACTGCAAGAATCCCCTGTCCTGCTGCCGGGATCACTTCGTCCGGCTCATAATACCTGGAGATCCGGTTTTTCAGTCCCAGTCTCTTTAATCCTGCCGCCGCAAGGATCAATCCGCTGTACTCTCCGTCATCCAGTTTTTTCAGTCTTGTCAGGACATTTCCACGGACACTCTGAAACATCGCTTCCGGATACATCTTCTGTAACTGCAGAATTCGTCTCTGACTGGAGCATCCGATTGGTTTTGTAAGATCCAGTGTATCTGCCCCTTCCGGAAGTACCAGCACATCTCTCGGATCCTCTCTTTTTGAAAATGCCACGATCGGCAGTTCTTCCGGAACTTCCATCGGCATATCTTTTAAGCTATGCACAGACAGATCACTTCGCCTGTCTATCAGTGCCTTATCCAGTTCTTTTACAAACAGTCCTTTGCCGCCCACTTTATCCAGTGTCCGATCCAGGATCTTATCACCGGTTGTCTTCATCGTCAGCAGACGGATCTCTTTTTGGGGACATTCTTTTTTCAGGTAATCCATCACCATCTCACTCTGGATCACCGCCAGACGGCTCTCCCGGCTTCCGATACAGATCGTATGATTTACCACTGCCTCGATCTGTTTTCGAAGTTCGGCAGTTCCTTTATGGTCTTTTCCCGAACCATTGATGCCGATCACATACGGGTCTTTGCGGATCACTCCCGGGAAATGAAAATCACATTTTTCCTGGTTACTTGCCACATTGACAAGCGCGCCCAGACATTTTGCCACACTGTAGATCCCGTCATTTAATTTCGAATCATTCGTAGCCACCAGTACCATCCAGGCATCGTAAATATCCTCTCTCTGATACTCCCTGTGGAAAATCGTAAGTTTCTTCTCATTTTCCAGTTCTTCCAGCTCTCCGGTCACTTCCGGCGCTACCACGACAATCTGTGGTGCAAACGGAAGTAAGGTCTTTACCCGTCTTGTGGCGATAGCTCCTCCACCGATCACCACAATCTTTTTCTCACTGATATCCACAAATAAAGGAAAAAAAGCGTTATTCTTCATATACTTTTTCCAGTCCTTCCACACAATCTATAAATGCATCGGTCTCCAGGGTATCCCGCAGTCCAAAAATCATCTTCGTCACTACTTTTCCCGCCGCCGTATCGATCGATGCTTCCAGGTCTTTTCGCTCCTGTTCGCTAAGAGGCAGTTTTCCAAGAATCTTATGTAACCGGAGGTTCAGATCCGTCACCGCATCCTCTTTGATCTCCTGGATCCGCGGAATCAATGCCCGTCCCTGATACCAGACATAAAAATCATCGATTTCTTCCTGAATGATCGCTTCCGCCTGTTCCATCGACTGCAGGGTTGCCGCACTCGGTCCGCTCAGTTTGAAATCATCGATCGTATACAGCTCTGCTCCTTCGATCTCACCGATTCCCGGCTCCATATCCCTCGGAACAGCAAGATCGATAAAAATGATCTGTTTTTTCAGATCCAGTCCTTCTATCTGCTCTTTCAGCAGTGTACAGTTCGGACTTGCCGTCGCACTGACAACCAGATCACAGCCCGGAAGAAAATCCAGACGTTCTCCGTAATTGATTCTGGAGCATCCCATCGGGATCGTCACCACACCACTTCGATACTGACGGACCGTGACTGTCACATCCGCTCCGGTCCGTCTCAGTGACTGTGCGGCCAGTTTACCCATCTCTCCGTTTCCGATAACCATGCAGCGTGCCTCTGCAAACGGAAAATTCCGTTCTTTTAACATTTCAATCGCCTGATCCATCGCGGTCTGATTGGCTCTGGAGAAAATAACGTTCGTCTTTACTTTCTTTCCCGCCGTCACCGCTTTTCGAAACAGGACTTCCAGTACATTATCTGTCACAAAAACATCTCTCGCCAGTGTCAGCGCATCTTTGACCTGTGTGATGATCTGGTCTTCCGCCAGGATCATGGATTTTAACCCACTGGTCAGATGAAACAGATGATCCACTGCCTCTTCTTCCTTTCGCTCCACAAAATACTCTCCGTACTGGGTAGGATCCACTTCTTTGATCTTACAAAGCTCTTCTAACAAAGTTCCGTCCCAGTCCGCTTTCGTGCTCGCCCACAGTTCCATACGGTTGCAGGTGGACAGGATGACACAACCCTGGATCCCCGGGATTTTCTTCAGTCGTTCCATCGCCACTGTCGCATTTTTCTTTGTAAAGGAAAACATGGCGCGGATATCTACATTTGCTTTATTATAATCAATTCCGATCATCGATATACTCATATCTTTTGTTCCTCCTTGACAGCATTTTACAGTTTTATAAAAATGCATTACGAGTTATCATACCACATCTTTCGCTTTTGGAAAACAGTCACACGAATTTTTGTACAGACAATTGACAAAAAGTAATCAATAAGGGTACACTACACACAGAGGAATTATTACTATTGATGAAAGGAACAAAACCTTATGTCTACAACAAAAAAAGCCATTCTGGTGGTCAGTTTCGGTACCAGTTTTCCGGATACCTGCAAAAAGACCATCGATGTGATTGAACAGCGTATCGGTGAACATTTCTCCGATTATAAGATTTATCGTGCCTGGACCAGTAAAATGATCATGGCAAAACTTCTGGCACGAGACAATATCAAAATCAACAATGTAACCGAAGCCATGGAGCAGATGATCACAGACGGCATCACAGAAGTGATCGTACAGCCTACCCATGTGATCAACGGTATCGAAAATGATCTGATGAAAGAAGATGCTCTTGCCTTCAAAAATCATTTTGAGCGCATTACCTTTGGCGATCCGCTTCTCACCACACAGCAGGATCATGTAGAGATCGTCAATGCCATCTGCCAGGAGTTCTCCGACCTCCCGTCAGACTGTGCCCTGATCCTTATGGGACACGGAACCAGCCATTATGCTAATGATGTCTACGCGGCACTGGATTACCGTTTCAAAGACCTGGGACATGACAACATCCATCTGGCTACCGTAGAAGGTTACCCGACACTGGAAAATGTCATCCGTCTGGTCAAAGAACAGGGAGCAAAAAAAGTGATCCTCACACCGTTTATGATCGTAGCGGGCGATCATGCGCGAAACGATATGTCCGGTGAAGACGAAGATTCCTGGAAAAATCAGTTCCAGGCAGCAGGATATGAAGTGGAATGTTGCCTGAAAGGACTCGGCGAGTATCCAGCAGTACAGAATATGCTGATCCGCCACGTCACCGAAGTCTGCTAGAGCGTGTCTGAAAAAGGCTTTTCGTGAGCTGCGAGTCTCAGTTTGTGGGAGATTTTATCCGAATGAGGGCGGCGTAGCGGGGGGCTACGGCAACCGAATGAGGGTAAAATATACCGCAAAGTGGGGCTTGCAGATTGCGGAAATGATTTTTCAGACACGCTCTAGGGTGGATTAGGAATTTTCACCCATTAGAAACGTGCGCCGCAAGGCGAACATGGAAAAGCGGTATGCCAATTCCTACCATTGCATACCGCTTCTTTTTTATCCCCGTTTTGTAGACCACGCAGAACAATCCCACACGCTGGTCGCCAGTCCTTCATAGAATTCCGGTTCGTGGCAGACCATCAGGATACTGCCTTTGTAGTCTTTGAGTGCACGTTTTAACTCTGCCTTTGCATCCGCATCCAGATGGTTGGTCGGCTCGTCGAGAACCAGAAGATTTGTCTCCCGGTTAATGAGTTTACACAGCCGCACTTTCGCCTGTTCTCCACCACTCAGCACACGCACCTGGCTCTCGATATGTTTGGTCGTCAGACCGCATTTTGCCAGAGCGGAACGTACTTCGTACTGCGTATAGGAAGGAAATTCTTCCCAGATCTCTTCGATACAGGTCTTTGTATTATCCTGTGAGGATTCCTGTTCAAAATATCCGATGTACAGATAATCTCCCAGCTGGGCAAATCCATCCAGCGGTTTGATCATTCCCAGAATACTCTTTAACAGCGTTGTCTTACCGATACCATTGGCTCCGGTCAGTACGACTTTCTCCCCGCGCTCCATCTCCAGATTCAGTGGCGAAGACAATGGTTCGTCATATCCGATCACCAGATCTTTCGTACAAAACAGCTGTTTTCCGGCAGTTCTCGCTTCTTTAAACAAAAACTGTGGTTTCGGGCGCTCCTGCATCAACTCGATTTTTTCCATCTTATCCAGTTTTTTCTGGCGGGACATCGCCATATTTCTGGTCGACACTCTGGCTTTGTTTCTCGCCACGAAGTCTTTCAGTTCACTGATCTCCTGCTGCTGCCTCTTATAGGCCGCCTCCAACTGCGCTTTCTTCACCGCATAGACCTCTTCAAAATGATGATAATCCCCCACATAGCGATCCAGCTTCTGGTTTTCCATATGATAAATGATATTTACCACACTGTTCAAAAACGGAATATCATGGGAGATTAGGATAAATGCATTCTCGTACTCGTTCAGATACCGTTTCAGCCACTCGATATGCTGCACATCGAGATAGTTGGTCGGCTCGTCCAAAAGCAGGATGTCCGGTTTTTCCAGCAGGAGTTTTCCGAGAAGGATCTTGGTACGCTGTCCACCGGACAGTTCCGTCACATCACTCTCCAGTCCCAGATCCAGCAGTCCCAGCGCCCGTGCTACCTCTTCGACTTTCGCGTCAATGATGTAAAAATCGTGCATCGTCAGAAGATCCTGGATCGTTCCCAGTTCTTCCATCATCTGTTCCATCTCTTCCGGGGAAGCCTCTCCCATCTGATCGCAGATGGTGTTCATCTTCTCTTCCAGTTCATACAGCCAGGAAAACGCAGAAGACAGCACTTCCCGGATGGTCATTCCTTTTTTCAGTTCCGCATGCTGATCCAGATAACCCACACGCACATTTTTTGCCCACTCAATTTTTCCCTCGTCCGGCATCATCCGGTCGGTGACGATCTTAAAAAACGTGGATTTTCCTTCTCCATTGGCTCCTACCAGTCCGATATGCTCCCCCTTCAATAAGCGGAAAGACACATCCTGAAAAATGGCTCTGTCACCGAATCCATGGGACAGGTGTTCTACGTTTAATATACTCATAAATGTTTATTCTCCTGTTCATTAGCATAAAAAGTGCCCCGCCATCTTGCGCAGCGGGACACCCTCTTAACAACTGCAAAATAAATTATATCCGATGATCATCAGGGCTGCTGCAATCAATACCGTCCACACACAGGTGGGAATCAGCAGCTGGATCAGCATACCCACGCCGACCCAAAAAAATACAAACCCCAGGACTCTCGTGATTACTCACCCTGCTTTTTCTCTTCTTGATTCAGTATATGCTCGATATCGTCAGAGGTATTCGCATCGTCCTTGTCTTTTCCTGTAAATTTATCTGCCAGATCCGGAACCATGTCGAGGATCTTGGTGATGGCATCCTGATTCTTTACATTGACCAGTTTGGTTCCGTTTTTATTGATGACCAGAACAGCTGACGGAGAAATCTTTCCGCCCATACCGCCGGCTCCGTTGTTTTTATTGCCTTCTGCAAATGCTCCGGCTCCCACACCAAAAGATACATCTACCAGCGGTAAAATAATCGTATCGCCTACGGTAATCGCATCTCCGACAACGGTTTTTGTAGTGATAAAGCTGTCCATTCCTTTAAAAAGTGCTTCTACTGTATTCTGAAAACTGTTTTCTGCCATAGCAAAAACCTCCTTTTATCTGATCTTTTTCAAAGTCTTTCGTACATCCGGATTGCGGTAGATCTTCCATGCCTGCCACAGCAGACAGGCTGCCACGATCCGTCCTCTCATCCGAAGGTTGCCCTCCAGAATCTTCTCCTCAAATCTAGGATACACTGCCACGCCTTTCCCGTACAGCGGATAGGCGATCGCCACTGCACCGAGTATCTGTCCGGTCAGTGCCGGATCCTCACATCCGAAGGTAATGGATCCCCTGATCTTTCGGGGCAGTACATGGCGAATCAGTTTTCTTCCCTTTTCTGTCAGAAAATGGAGCGCCGCCTGTGTACTCTCTTCTTTCCACAGCGTTCGCCATTGCTTTATTTTATCACAGAATCCCCGGAATGTTAACCGGATATTTGTAAGCTTTTTCTTTAGTTTTCCCGGAAATCCAAGAATCGAACCAATGATTTTTTTGCATCTGTTCCAAAACCGTGACAGTTTTTCGGAGATTGTTTCTTTTTTCGGAGTATTCTCCGTCTTTTCCGGCTCTGTCTTTGTAAGTTCTGTTTCTTTCGGCTTGTCCGTGTCCTGTTTTTCCGTTATTGTCGCGTCCGTTTTCCTTGTTTCGGACTCTGTTGTTTTTGCTTCTTTCGCTTCTGGCTCAGTCGTCTTCGATCTCTCTGATTCTATCTGTTTTTCTTCCACTCTGTGCTCTTTCTCAGCCGTCCGCGCCTTTTCTTCTATCTGTAGCGGCTTTTTCTCTTTTCTCTCCACAGCCGCCTTCTGTGCCTGTGCAGCCTTCTGCGCCGCCTGTTTTCTCTGTTCCTTACATCTCTGTGCTTTTTTCCTTCTTCTCTTCTTTTTCCATCTTTTCAGAGCCGCTCCGGCTTTCTTCAGTGGCACACCAAAAAGATAACACTCCCAGTCCAGTTCTTTCTCCCGGTACTGTATCCGCAGATGAATCAGATGCAGCAGCCAGGAAACCCGGATTTTTCCGTTTGCCTCACTCCATCCGGGGGATGGTTTTTCTCCTTCCAGCTGGTATCTTACCGGAACAAACAGCACCGAAAGTACAATCGCCAGAAGCAGTCCCAGGATAACCAGCAGGAGGATTCCCAGAATCTTTAAAATTGTCAGTATTACGTGCATGCTTCATCCTCCTGCTGACCGCTGAGATAGTGGCGGATGTCTCCGTTTTTCTGCTTTCTGTATGTAGCCTCGGCAAGCTGCCGGACCAGTTCCAGCGCCTCTCCATAACCGCATGCGATTCCGATGATCTTCGGGCATCTTCGATAAACAGTTTTCTGTAATAACTGGTTTGCCTCTGTGATCTCCAGCTGGTTTTCCGGATTCTGCGCCAGGGTGATCAGATAAACCTCATACTGTGGTCTTCGATGCTCCACACGCCAGCGGATCCGCGTTGCCTTTTTCTTTGCCTGTTCTCCGTAATATAAGTTCTTAGACCATTTCAGCATCCTGTCTTCAAAAACACCCCTTTCTTATGCGGAAAAGGGAGGGATCTTTTATCCCTCCCCATTTTTCACCATGTATCCGTTTTAAAAATACTTGCGATTTCCCCAGAGATTGGATTTTCGCAAATCCAGATACTCATTGTACGCCATCTCAAGAATCTGGCGTTCATTGGAAAATTTCAGCAGATGGTAAGCCTCGTGAAATTTGTAATAACCGGAATCCACAAAATACTCTTCCCGTTGCGGTTTGCTGTGATAGCTGTTCGCCGACATCAAAAACCAGTGCACGTCCTTTTCCACCACATCATCCTGAATACTGAAGCTGTACTGGCTTTTTCCCACGTATTTTACAATGGAAGCCTGTACACCTGCTTCTTCTTTTACCTCGCGGAGAGCCGTCTCGTGATACTCCTCTCCTTCTTCCACAGTTCCCTTTGGCAGAACCCATCCTTCATACCTGTTTTTATAGCTTTTGTATAAAGTCAGGATTTTTCCCCGATATATTACCACTCCGCCACAGCTCGTTGCCTCAATCATTTGCAAATCCTCCTGTAATGCGTTGTGTATCTTTTTGCCGCTGTACTTAACGATCGTTTTGCAGCATTTTCACTGCCTCAAGTATACCTCTTTTCTGAAAACTCTGCAACCTTTTAGTTATTGTAATACGCATCAAAGATTTTCTGTGCGATCGGCACTGCCACTTCGCTTCCGGAACCGGATTCCTCTGCGATCACGCTGACGACGATATCCGGATTTTCCACATTGGAAAATCCTACAAACCATGCATGCGGTGTCGTGCTGCTGGCATCTCCGTGCTCTGCGGTTCCGGTCTTTCCTGCTGCTGTGTAACCTCTTCCGGAAAGTGCAGATCCGGTTCCTTTTTCCACAACACCGGTCATCAGTTCTGTCAGTTTGGATGCTTCCTGTGTGGTCATCAGTTTTTTATAAATCTTTGGTGTATAGGATTTTACTGTCGTTCCGGTATAGCTCTCGATCTTTTCCACCAGATACGGTGTCATCAGGTTACCGCCGTTTGCCACAGCGCTTGTAAGCATCGCCATATACATCGGAGATACTAGGGTATCGCCCTGTCCGATCGCTGTCTGCATCGTCAGTGCATCTGCGCTGTTCGCTTCCAGGCCAAAATTACATTTGCGATAGGGAAGATCAATAGGAAGCTGACTGTTGAATAACAGCCCTTTTACCGTATCCACATACTCACTCCGATCCAGATCTACTCCGATCTGTGCAAATGCCGAGTTACAGGAATGGGCAAATGCACTTGCAAAATCCTCATGTCCATGAACCGTATTGTGATAACAGTGGATCGTATAACCGCCATTTTCCACCTCACCGACACAGTCAAAGGAGAAGTTGTCAAACGTATTGTTCTGTCTCCAGTAGGCAAGTGCCGTGACGATCTTAAAGGTAGATCCCGGCGGGTACTGTCCCTGTGTTGCACGGTTTACCAGAATCGAACTGCCAGCATCCGCATTGATCTGATCCCAGTCATCTGAGATCGTATTCGGGTTAAAGTCCGGTTTGCTGACCATTGCAAGGATCTTACCGGTATCCGGCTCCATCACCACAACCGCACCTTTTCGATCGCCGAGCGCATCAAACGCTGTCTGCTGCAGCTTTGTATCCAGTGTCGTATAGACATTATCCCCGACATTTTTCTCATTCTGAAACTCTTTCTGCACCTGTTCCGCCACATTCGCATGGGAGGTCAGAAGCTGTGAGTTCATTACCTGTTCCAGACCGCTGGTACCCTTGTCCGAATATCCTACCACATGGGCAAATACATTCTTATAAGGATACTGCCGGTACTCATTTCCCTCTGAATCTTTTTCCGTACTGGCAAGAATATCTCCGTCCGAAGCCAGGATCTTCCCTTTGGTTACCCGCTCCTGATACGTTCCCTGTCGTTTGCTGTTGTACGGACTGTTGGCGTACTCATCCCGCAGTTCCACATTAAAGTAAACCAGATAACCGATCAGGGCAAGGAAAATTCCCACAAAGCAGTAGGCAATGATTGTGTATTCCTTACCAGTTGAGGCTTTTTTCTGTTTGCTCCTGGATTTTTTCTTCGAGTGTTTTCTCCCGGTATCCAGATCCTCCTGAAACTCCATTTCCTCCAGGCGGGTTCTGTTTTGGTGGTTTCTTTGATTTTTTACGTTTCTCTTTTCTCTTTCTTTCAAGTTCTTCACCTTCGTCTTCTCTGAGAATATACAGTCCCTGGATGATGGCAAACATCAGAATCGTACAGATCACCGAGCTTCCGCCATAACTTACCAGTGGAAGGGTAATTCCTGTCATAGGAATAAATTTGCTGGTTCCGCCGACTGTCAGAAATACCTGGAACGCATATTCCGCGCCCAGTCCCATCGCGATCAGCTTATAAAATGGTTTGCTCATCCGCATGGAAACATTGACAATCATCAGATAGCAGCTCATGCAGACCAGAAGCATGCAGATTGCAAAGATCGCTCCCAGTTCCTCACAGATCGCTGCAAATATAAAATCCTTGTCCACAACAGGGATGATATTCGGCATTCCTTTTCCAAGTCCCATACCGAACCATCCGCCGGCACTGATACCGAACAGTCCCTGTGCAACCTGATATCCCCCTCCGACTTTATCATATACCGCAATCGGATCCTGCCATACAATCACACGCTGCCGTACATGATTAAACAGAAAATACGCCGCAACCGCAGCCAC
>UMKP01078624.1_pt1 | contig 11073 bp, 10 predicted proteins | sample 1966341 | NCBI WGS metagenome assembly UMKP01 (sample SAMEA4836179, study PRJEB28245) | human gut metagenome | biome: gut microbiome; material: fecal sample | place: Denmark | collected 2008
AGTGAAAGCCCTGCCGAAAGATGCTTTAGTGGAGATTGAGTGCATCGCGGTTCGCTAACAAATCGGCAACAATAAAACTACTGCCTCCTACGAAGATAAAGTCTTCCGGGAGGCTTTTTTCTTGTGCAGCCCGCACGGCAGAGGGAACATCTGGATAGCAAATTCCTTGCAATCCGGCCTCAGAGGCAAGTTGGGCAAGTTCGCATTCAGGTAATGCACGCCTTACGCTGGCTTTTGTGAAGTAATATTCGGCTTCTTGGGGTAATAATGCTAATACACCGTGTATGTCTTTGTCGTTTACCATACCTATAATCATATGTAGTTTCCGATAAGATTGCTGTTTCAACTGCTCTGTGATATAGGTGATGCCACCTACATTGTGTCCGGTATCGCATATCAGGGTAGGGGCATCCTGCAATTTTTGCCAGCGTCCCATCAGGCCGGTCAGTTCACAGACATGGGCGAAGCCACTTCGAACAGCCTGCTCACTCAGATTGTATCCGGCTTTCCGTAGTTCTGGGATGGCTGTGAGTAACGTGCGGGTGTTTTTAGTTTGATATAATCCTTTCAGCTCACATTCCAATCCGGGGTAATCATCCTTTTCATCTTCTTCTGCAAAGAGAATGGGAGCACCTACTTCGCGAGCCTTTTTTGCAAATACAGGTTTTGTTTCAGGAGTCGTTTCTCCGATTATGACAGGTATTCCACTTTTAATGATCCCGGCTTTTTCTCCCGCTATCTTTTCTAATGTATTACCCAGGAATTGGGTATGGTCAAAACTAATATTGGTGATGATACATAGATCCGGGTGTACAATATTGGTGCAATCCAGTCTTCCGCCAAGTCCTACTTCGATAACCGCTACATCTACATGTTCATCAGCGAAATACCGGAATGCCATAGCGGTAGTCAATTCAAAGAAAGAAGGATGCAGAGGCTCAAAAAAATCACGTTCTTTTTCTACAAACCGGACTACATATTCTTCCGGGATAGGCTGTCCGTTTATTCGGATACGTTCGCGGAAATCTACGAGGTGCGGAGATGTGTAGAGGCCTACCCGGTACCCCGCTTCCTGCAAGATAGCAGCAAGAGTGTGCGAGCATGAACCTTTGCCATTCGTACCTCCTACATGGATACTGTGGAAGTTCCGGTGCGGGTGTCCGAAGTGTTCATCCAGTGCCAATGTATTCTCCAAACCTTCCTTGTATGCCGAACTTCCCACCTGTTGAAACATAGGGACACTGTTATATAAGTATAATAAAGTGTTCTGATAATCCATCTTTTAAAATATTTAACGAGAAAGCAAACTATTCTCTCTTTTTAATTCCTATCTTAGAAGCTGCAAAGATAATGCAAACTGAGAGCAGAATAAAATGAACTTGTTCATTTTTTATGCCGAAGTACAGCTTATCTTCGCTTTGGAGGCAATATCAACAATTTAAATCTAAAAGAGTATGGGAGCAAAGAAAAATTTTGCGATTGATACGAACGTAATCCTTCTCGACTATAACTGTCTTAAGAATTTCCAAGAGAACGACATTTATCTTCCCATCGTAGTTCTTGAAGAATTGGACAAATTCAAGAAAGGGAATGAACAGATAAACTTCAATGCCCGTGAATTTCTCCGCGAGCTCGATTTAGTTACCGATGACAATCTTTTTAATAAGGGTGCTTCTCTGGGCGAAGGACTGGGAAGTTTGTTTGTAATTGCCGGTTCGGTGGATGCTCCGGATGTGTTCGATTCATTCCCCGAGCGTATTCCCGATCATAAGATTCTGGCTGTAGTGGACTGGTTGACGCGCCAAAAGAAGGATATGAAAACCATCCTGGTGACAAAAGACGTGAACCTCCGGATGAAAGCACGTTCCATAGGCTTACTTTGCGAAGATTATATCAACGACAAGGTGATAAATGTGGATATATTTGAAAAGTCAAATGAGGTGTTTGAGGGAATTGATCCTGCTTTGATAGACCGGATTTATTCTTCCAGAGAAGGACTGGATATTAGTGAGTTTGATTTCAAAGATATCATCCATCCGAATGAGTGTTTTATCTTGAAAAGTGACAGGAATAGTGTACTTGCCCGTTACAATCCTTTTACACATTCCATTTGTCGGGTGAATAAAACAAAGAACTATGGCATTGAACCCCGGAATGCCGAACAAAGTTTTGCTTTTGAAGTGTTGACCGATCCAAACATCAAATTGGTTGCTTTGACAGGTAAAGCCGGTACAGGAAAAACATTGTTGGCTCTGGCAGCTGCCCTTAGTCAAATGAATGACTATAAACAGATTTTGCTGGCGCGTCCGATTGTTGCTTTATCCAATAAAGACATCGGTTTCCTGCCGGGTGATGCCAAAGAAAAGGTAGCTCCTTACATGCAACCCTTGTTTGATAATCTGAATGTGATCAAACGTCAGTTTGCTTCTAACTCAACAGAGGTAAAACGTTTGGAAGATATGCAGAAAAGTGAGCAACTGGTTATTGAAGCATTAGCTTTCATCCGTGGACGTAGTTTGAGTGAAACTTATTGCATTATTGATGAAGCACAAAACTTGACTCCGCATGAGATCAAAACCATCATAACCCGTGCGGGTGAGGGTACGAAAATGGTGTTTACCGGTGATATCCAACAGATAGACCAACCTTATCTCGACAGTCAGTCCAATGGCTTGGTTTACATGATTGATCGTATGAAAGATCAGAACCTTTTTGCTCACGTAAATTTGTTAAAAGGAGAACGTAGCCAATTAAGTGAATTAGCCAGTAATTTGATGTAACAGAGCTTTATAGGTCGTAAATATGGTGGCAAAGTTATACCTGTAACTTTGCCACCATTTAATTTTATCACACATTTTTATCTTTTTCTTGTCCTATTTGATAAAAAATAATGTATCTTTGCCTCGCCTAAAACAAAACTGTCAAACGAAATGAAACATAAAATTTTTCATCGGTACCTTTCAGCAAAGGTATTGCCGATTTGGACTATTCTGTTGATCGATGTATTGATAATCGTCGTATCCAGCTTATTGGCTTATGCGCTTCGATATGATTTCCGGAGTATTTTCCTAGAATCCTCTACCATTGACAAAACGATTGTATGGACGGTCATTGTCAACTTAGTCTTCTTTAGGGTGTTCCGCACCTATTCCAATGTATTGCGCTTTTCTTCGTTTATAGACATTATGCGCATTTTTGTTTCATTGACTGTGTCTTATGCACTGTTAATGATTTCGAGTGTGCTTTTGGCAAGTTATCTGGATATTCGTCTGGCACCTGTGAGTGTGCTGTTTATGGCGTATATCATTAGCTTTGCCATTATGTCTTGCTCACGTATAGTTGTGAAGATGTTCTATGAACTTCTGAATTTTGATGGAAGTCATAGTGCCAATGTCTTTATATATGGTGCTAAGGAAGCGGGAGTGAACATTGCGAAAGCGTTGCGCGTCAATCTGCGTAATCACTATCGTCTGCGTGGTTTCATAGCGGATGAGCCGGAACTGATTAATAAGGTGATGATGGGCGTAAAGGTATTCCCGAATGACGAGTCTCTGATTGATGTATTGAATGACCGCGATGTGCATACAATTATTATTTCGCCGGCTAAAATGGAAGAACTGAAGAAGTCTGATATGGCCGATCGTCTTCTGGCACACAACATCAAGCTTATGACTGCACCTCCTTTGAGCGAGTGGAGCGGACAGACTTTGAACCGTACTCAGTTGAAAGAAATTCAGATTGAAGATCTTCTGCAACGCGATCCTATTGAAATAGATATTCATAAGGTAGCTTCCCATCTCGAAGGAAAGCGCGTAATGATTACCGGTGCCGCCGGTTCTATCGGTAGCGAAATAATGCGTCAGGTAGCTTCCTTCAATCCTTATAAGCTAATTCTGGTAGATCAGGCGGAGACTCCGTTGCATGATATTCGTCTGGAATTGCAGGATCGTTGGCGTGACATTGATGCAGAGACTATTATTGCGGATATTTCCAATGCTACGCGTATGGAAGATATCTTCAAGGAATACCAACCGCAATACATTTTCCATGCAGCGGCTTATAAGCATGTGCCGATGATGGAAGATAATGTTTCCGAGTCCATTCAGATCAATGTGTTCGGTACGCGTACACTGGCTGATCTGGCTGTAAAATACGGTGCTGAGAAGTTTGTAATGATCTCTACGGATAAGGCTGTAAATCCGACCAATGTAATGGGATGCTCCAAGCGTATCTGTGAGATTTATGTGCAGTCTTTAGCTAAGAAACTTCAGGAGAAAGGTGGGCATGTGACGCAATTCATTACAACACGTTTCGGTAATGTGTTAGGTTCTAATGGCTCGGTAATTCCACGTTTTCGTGATCAGATTCAACGTGGTGGTCCTGTAACAGTGACACATCCTGAGATTATCCGTTATTTCATGACTATTCCCGAAGCTTGCCGTCTGGTACTTGAAGCCGGTAGCATGGGGAATGGCGGTGAGATTTATATCTTTGATATGGGTAAACCGGTGAAGATTGTGGATCTTGCCAAGCGTATGATCAGCCTTTCCGGACGTACGGATGTGAAGATTGAGTTCACTGGATTGCGTCATGGTGAAAAACTGTATGAAGAGTTGCTGAATGTGAAAGAACTGACAAAGCCGACTTATCATGAGAAGATTATGATTGCTACAGTTCGCGAATATGATTATGATGAGGTGAAGCAACGCATTCAGAAGTTGATAGAGGTTAGTTACACGTATGATCAGATGCAGATTGTAGCTGCTATGAAGGATATTGTTCCTGAGTTTATCAGCAAGAATTCATGCTTTGAAGCCTTGGATAAGAAACCTGAATAAAGAAAAAGTTCCTCTGTAAAGGAAACGCCAATATATGTAATGCCCCGTAACAATATATGTTAGATATGCTAACAATATATGTTACGGGGCATTACTTATAATGATATGTTGTGCGGTTCCTGTTTATTTTTTACTGGAGAAATATTTCATGAACTGAGTACGTTCGAAGGTATTTACTCCATTCAAGTCGCTGACATTCAGCATTCCCTTGAATTGAGGGATGTTTTCCATGCCTTTGCGATCCATCCATAAGTTCAGGAAGTGGATATATTCTCCTACAAGGGCATAACTGTTCTGATAGAATGCGCTACAAATCTCTACAGCTGAAGCTCCTGCCAAAATTGCTTTTACAATGCCTTCGGGAGAGTGAATACCGCCTGATGCTGCATAATCCAGCTTATTCACAGCTGCGGAAGCGATACCGATCCAGCGTAAGGCTTTAGTCAGGTCAGCTCCTGTGCTGAATACATTTCCTGAGATTTGCTTCATCTTTTCGATATCAATATCCGGCTGATAGAAGCGGTTGAATAATACCACGGCAGCTGCTCCGTTGGCATATAGCTGATCTATCAGAGCTATCGGATTAGTCAGGTTATCACCCAGCTTCATGATGATCGGAATACGTACCGTCTTTTTGATGTGGCTGAGAATATCGATATGGCGTTGTTCGAATGAACCGTAATTGTATTGCATATCTGTTTGGAGAGCCAGGATATTGATTTCTATAGCATCAGCTCCTGCTGCTTCCATTTGTTGTGCAAATCCTACCCATTCAGCATCCTGATAGCAGTTTATGCTGGCAATAACTGGAATGGGGCATACTTTTTTAGTATCCTTAATCAGTTCCAGATACTCTGACAGTTTATGTTGGCGGACGTATTCTACCAAGTAATCACTGCCTTCAGGATACATATTCGGATCTCCCAGCCAGTCAGCTTCCAACATGATCTGCTCTTCAAAAAGAGATTTCAGAACAATGGCACCGACACCGGCTTCATAGAATTTCTGATTTTTTTCAGCACTATCAGTTAAACCTGAGCTGCTGACGATAATCGGGTTTCTTAATTCTAACCCGGCAAAAGTAGTTTTTAATGTTGCCATGGTAATAATGTTTAATGAATAATGATTAATACGTTCTGTCTCCAAAGATTTTGCTTCCTACGCGTATCAGAGTACTTCCAGCAGCAATAGCTTGGTGATAATCGTGGGACATTCCCATGGACAACTCCCGAAAAGCCTCCGTGTCGGCAAACCATGAGTCTTTCACTTCTTTGAAGAAGCTACTTAATGAACAAAATTCCTTCTCTATTTGTTCATTGTCGTCTGTATTTGTTGCCATACCCATCAGACCGCATAATTGTATGTTACTGAGAGTTTTCCATTCACCGGCTGCTAACATTTCCCGACATTCGCCAAAACTAAAACCAAATTTGGTTTCTTCTTCTGCAATGTGCAGTTGCAACAGGCAGTTGACTACTTTTCCGGCTTTTGCAGCTTGCTTATTGACTTCTACAAGGAGTTTGTATGAGTCAATTCCGTGGATCAGAGCCACGTAGGGCACGATAAACTTGATTTTATTGGTTTGCAGATGCCCGATAAAGTGCCATTCAATGTCTTTGGGAAGACTTTCGTACTTGGCAGTCATTTCCTGTACTTTGCTTTCTCCGAATATTCGTTGTCCGGTGCGATAGGCTTCTTCTATCGCTTCATTGGGGTGAAATTTGGAGACAGCTACCAGTCGCACCCCATCAGGCAGTTCGCTTAGCACTTGTTGAAGATTCTCTGCAATATTCATGATTAGAAAATTGAAATATGAAATTCAAAAGTTGAAGATCAAAGCATTCTGTGTTTACGCTAATCACTTCAACTTTCAATTCTCAAAAGATTAAACTTCCGGTTTGTCATTGGGTTCCGCGCTATACGGATATACATCCATAAGGGGTGTTTCGGATACTAAAGCGATCTGGTAATCCGCCATCGTACCCTTCATACCTTCATCCAGTTTCTTAACAGCATCGCGCAGGTCGGCAGCTTGTACCAATACCTGAGTGGATGTTTTCTTTTCAGCTCCACTCTTTTCGTCCAGAGTAATAAAGATCAGTTTACACTTGAACCAACGGTCGGCAGCCTCTTCTTCGCTGGGGAATAATTCACTATAGTTGGCACGTTTGATGTCTGATACTGTAAATTCGCCTGAAATAAACGGCGTCATTTCTTCAATGATGCGTGCTTCCGCTTCCGTAAAGCTGAGTGCGTCCACCAAATAAGGTTCTGTAACTTTCTTGTTCATACCGTTTTCCATCACTTTTTCGTAACGGATCTTGCACTCAAACCATGTATGCATTGCCATAATTCCTTTGTTTTTTAATTATGAATTTATATTCTTGTTATAAAACTGACTACAAAGATAATGCAATTTGAGTGCATAACTTTCATGCTCGCATGAAAAAGTTATGCTGAGATTTTTTATTGTTTCTTTTTATGACTGGTGCTTCATCCTTGAAAATGTACTTCTACATAATTTGTCTCATAGTATCAGAAATATCTGTTGTCAAATAAAAGAGCCTAAATAGAGGCAATCGCCTGTATATCATTGATTGGAGGGAGTGTGATTTCTCGCTGTTATTGCTGTTCTTTGGCGCGTTAAACCTATAAAAACAACAAAATTATGGTAGTAGCTTATTTAAGAGTAAGTACAGAAAAACAATTTCTGGCTAATCAACGTGAAGAACTTCTGCGTTTTGCAGAAAAGAATGGATTGCAGATTGACAAGTGGTACACCGAAACGGTGAGTGGTAGTGTGAGAAGCAAAGACCGGAAGCTATCGGGGGTGTTGAACCGAATGCAAAGAGGTGACTCGCTGATTGTGACGGAAATTTCAAGATTAAGTCGTACAATGTTGGAAATCATGACGATTCTTAATTCTTGTATCAAGAAAGAAATTGTTCTGTACAGCACAAAAGAGGGGTATGTATTTCAAAATGACATGAACAGCAAGGTATTGGGGTTCGCATTCGGATTAATGGCAGAGATAGAACGTAATCTGATTTCCATGCGAACAAAAGAAGCATTGGCGAGGCGCAGGCAAGAGGGGGTAAAATTGGGACGAAAGAAAGGAACCTGTCCTGCTATGAGGGTACTTCGTGAGAACAAAAGACGTTTGATAAAAGATGCTCAACGAGGTGTTTCCTGTTCGGAACTGGCTCGCCAGATGGGAGTATCCCGAACTACTATGCATCGTTTCCTGAAGTGTAACTAATGAGAAAACGAGTTGACAAGTTCCTGTTTCCAGGCACTTTAGTCAACTCGTTTCTCCGGGCAGTGGAATTCTTAACTATCCTACGGGAATTTCTTTATCTTTGTTTTCCTCTTTCATGCTTTTTCCACGTTTATGCAAACTTTTCAGTTCAAATGACAACATGATGCGGAAGAATCCGATAATCAGGAATGCGAATGAAATCATGTAAACTGCATAGAGAGCGCCTATTGCCGGTTGCCATAAGATGATGAGCGAACAAATTACGGCTAATATGCCGAAAGCAATATACCAGCCCCAGTCTCTTGTACCATATCTTTTCAGATCCATGGCATAGCCGACAGATGAGAAGCCCCGGAACATCAGCCAGAATGCAATAATGAAAGGAATAACTTCCATACTCAGTAATGGATAAGCTATCAGGTAGAAACCGAATATCATGTCGATGATACCTCCGGCCAGATACCAGCCCCAACTGGATACATTTTTCCGGTTGCTTACAGCAAAAGAAATCTCCAGCAAACCGCTGAATAACATGGATATGCTGAACAGGATACTTAAAACTGCGTAGCCGCTCAACGGTGCGAACATCAGGCTGACGGCAACTACTACGTAGAGTATGCCAAGCAAGAGAGAGAGCCACCAGTTTTTTACTTCGCATTGAAGTTCGTCAAATAAAGTTTTCATGCAAATTGAATTTTAAATGGTTATTGTAATCATGTTTGTGAGAGTAACAATTTACAGTTGGAAAAGTTTTGAGCGAACTTTTCTAACAGTTCGTTTGTTATATAAACATATAAAAAAAAGAAAACTATGGCTACAACAAAATTCAAGGGACAACCGGTTAAGATTATCGGTGAGTTTATAAAAACAGGAACAGTTGCTCCTGATTTCGAGTTAGTAAAGACTGACCTTTCTTCTTTTTCTTTGAAAGATATGAAAGGAAAGAATGTGATATTGAATATCTTCCCGAGTTTGGACACTAGTGTTTGTGCAACGTCTGTGCGCAAGTTTAATAAGTTGGCAGCAAGTCTGCCTGATACCGTGGTATTGGCGATTTCCAAAGACTTGCCTTTTGCTCACGCTCGTTTCTGTACGACGGAAGGTATTGAAAATGTAATTCCTTTGTCTGATTTCCGTTTTTCGGATTTCGATGAAAGCTATGGCGTACGTATGGCAGATGGACCATTGGGCGGTTTGCTGGCACGTGCAGTAGTTATCATTGGTAAAGATGGAAAAGTGATGTATACTGAACTGGTACCCGAAATCACTCAGGAGCCGGATTATGACAAAGCAATAGAGGCTGTGAAGAAATAGTAAATTCAGATTTTTAAATAGCAATAAAAAAGATAAGGTGCACAAGGGTCGTGAGGCTATTGTGCACTATTTGTTTTTTATATAGTGAGTTGGCGTGTGAATTGATTGTGGATTATCTTTTGTGTATTTTATTTGCTTTATGGTGAGTAACTGACTTTTTTTGTTTTACTTTGTACCATGAAATCAAGTATTAATAGATAACAAAGAAAAATGGAACGAGGTTTAAAAGACTACGCCTTACTCATGCTGAAAGGTGTGGGAATGGGAGCAGCCGATGTGGTTCCCGGAGTATCGGGAGGAACAATTGCTTTTATTGTGGGAATTTATGATGAACTGATAGATTCGATAAAAAGCATCAACGGAAAAAGTTTAAAGTTGTTTTTTACAGGAAAATGGGGAGCGTTCTGGAAAGCCATTAATGGTAATTTTTTAATTTCCATTGTAGCTGGAATCGCTGTCAGTGTATTTTCGTTGGCTAAGGTTATTACATGGTTGCTTACGGATCATCCGGTAATGGTTTGGGCTTTCTTTTTCGGACTGGTGCTGGCTTCCACCTGGTTTGTGGGGAAAGATATAAAGGAGTGGAATAAGAAAACAATTCCGGCTTTTATCATAGGAGTGGCAGTTGCTTATTACATGACGGTGGCAACTCCTGCTGAAACGCCATCCAATCTGTTTTTCATTTTCCTTTGCGGTGCGATTGCTATTTGCGCAATGATCTTGCCGGGCATATCGGGTAGTTTTATTTTGGTACTGTTAGGCAAATACTTCTATATAATGGAAGCGGTCAAGACATTTGATATAGTGACTTTATTAGTATTCTTGGCAGGCGCCTGTATAGGTATAACTACTTTTTCACGAGTTCTTTCATATGCACTAAAGAACTTTCGTAATATTACGTTGGCGGTATTGACCGGCTTTATGCTGGGGTCTCTTAATAAGGTATGGCCATGGAAAGAAACGCTTGAAACGTTCACAGACAGTCATGGAGTAGTGAAGCCACTGGTTGAAGCGAATATCCTTCCTAATCAATATATTGTTGAAGCTGTAGTATTGATGATTGTTGGTTTTTTCCTGGTATATTTTTTGGAGAAGCTTTCTACACGTAGCGCTAAATAAGGATACCCTCTACAATATAAAAAAACAGAGAGTAAAGCGATCAGCTTTACTCTCTGTTTTTTTTATTGCAATGCTTTTATGATATTTTGCATATAAACAGCCAGATCTTCCCGGTCTTCATTTTCCATCATAGCCTGCATTTTCTCCAGTTCTTTCAGATCAAAGGGGCGGGTGCACTTCTGATTGTACTTTATGAAGTTTTCCTTATCATGCAACGTCATGTAGAGAACGGTCAACTTTTCATTGATACCTTCAAATTCCGGTTCTAACTCACAAACACGTTCAAAAGCTATTTTCGCATAATCCAGATACCCGATTTCCATGCTGTGCATACCTATTTCATTCCAGGTATCAGCGCTAGGAGCACAATTCAAGGCCTTTGCCCATTGCTTTATTCCCTTTTCGTAGTCACCTTCTTCGACGTACATACGGCCTTCAATCAGGTAGGCTTCAGGATCTTTTGGTTCCAGCTTTTGGGCTTTCTTACAATACTGGTGCGCTTTGCGCTTCTTTTTCATTTTGGAAAGGCAAAGCCCTGCATTG
>UMKP01040736.1_pt1 | contig 10796 bp, 10 predicted proteins | sample 1966341 | NCBI WGS metagenome assembly UMKP01 (sample SAMEA4836179, study PRJEB28245) | human gut metagenome | biome: gut microbiome; material: fecal sample | place: Denmark | collected 2008
CAGAATAACGTCTGGACTCTGTCTGAGAGAAGCACGCAGGGCAGTGATATAATTTTCTGTATCCGTACAAATTTCACGTTGGCTTACGATGCTTTTCTTATGGCTGTGAAGAAATTCAAGAGGGTCTTCAAGAGTAATAATATGCTTTTCCATTGTGCTGTTAATTGCATCAATGATACAGGCAAGCGTGGTGGATTTTCCACTTCCTGCAGGTCCGGTGACAAGAACCAGCCCTTTGTTATGAGTTCCAAGGTCAATAATTTCCGGTGGAATTCCAAGGTCAGATGGATTTGGAAGGTGGAAGGTGATAACCCGGATGACGGCTGCCATAGAACTTCTCTGCATGTAGGTGTTGACACGAAAGCGGGAAAGACCGGAGACTGCAAAGGAAAAATCATCATCTCCGGTTTTTAAAAAATGGGAAATATCACGGTTTCCGGCAAGGTTATAAATCTCACGAATCAATATTTCAGTATTTTCCGGCATGATACGTTCAGAAGTCAATTCAATTAACTGACCGCTTTTTTTATAAGAAAGAGGAAGTCCTGCTACAATGAAAAGGTCAGAAGCTCCAAGTTCTGTTGTCTTTTTTAAAAAAGTAAGTGCATCCATGTTTATATTCCTTTCTTGGATTAGTTATCTCCGGTGTAGACAGGCAGGGTATCATCGGCTTCCCATGTCTGTGTGTTGATCAGTTTCCAGGTCTCTATCTGATAGAAAGAGTCCCCTTTTTTGATTTCAGAATTTAAAAGAAGCACCACCTGCAGAGTCTGATGTTCATTTACTTTGACTTCATAAGCAATCTGGTCTTTGGATGGAAAGGAGATTCCATCAAGACTGGTTAAATTCTGCTGTACCTGTTTAAGATAGTTGGAAGAGTCTGAGGATTGATAAGTGGATTTAAGGATGGAATCAATTTTATCCATTAATTCGTTCGCTGAATTTTCAGCCTCATAGACTTCATGAGTATGAGCGCTGTTTTTTTTCACCAGCTTATAGTCTGCATTTGCACTGACAAGGGAAAGCACTGCGAAAGTCAGCAGGCATAAAATAACGAAGATCAATAAGATAGAAGAAATTCCAATTCCAATAGGAAGCTGATGTTTGTTTTTCATTAAGAGTTCTCCTTTTTTTCATCTGCGGTGCGTGGAATGGCAGTTTTTAAATCAAGTGTATCGATAGAATCTCCGTCTGCATCTTTTAATACAATAGAATAATGGTTCAAATGATCGTTTGTTTCTTTTATAATAGTAAGATAGTAAGTGGCATTATTAGAAGAAACAGCAGTTCCATTTTCATCATAAGCAATTTGCCATCCGTCTTTGGTTTCTTTCGCTTTCGGAAATAATTCTTCAAAAGGAGTATCTGTATTAGAAGTATCCATATAGGAGAGTGCTTCTGCGACAGAAGAGACAAGAGTAGAACCAAGAGACTCTTCTTTTGCTTCTTTGCCGGTTAGATGTGCCTTTACAAATACCTGAACGCAGAGCATACTGGTAAGAGAAAAAAAGAAAATAACAAAAATCAGCTCGATTAAAAAAAGGCTGGACTGTGAAGCGTTTCTTTTATTCATGATGCTCCTCCTTTTGTGCTGGTCGAATGACTGCGGATATGAATGAAAAGAGAGGCAGAAGTATTTTCTTCGTCCGTTACGGTAAAGCGCAGTAAATTTTCGCCCGCCTGTTCAATGGAAAAATTTTGTATGGCTAAAATCGTTTCTCCCTGTGATTTTGTTACAGGTTGTGAGGCTTGTACAAACAGCTCTTTTAAGGCATTGTCATCTTCATAAATATAAGTAATGTAAGAAACACCGCCAATGGATTCGGAAAGTTCAAGGGCAGGAGCATCTTCAAGAGTTCCAAGAGAGATTGAAGATGTCGAATCATGCTGGCGGACTTTTTCAGCAACATAAGTAAGAGCCGTACGAGTCGTATAGTTTGTTTTCATATCAAGTGCTGTCTGTTTATAAACATGTGCTCCGATTAAAAGAACGGTTAAAGAAGAGATGGTAAACAGACATAGAAGCCCAAGGGAGAAAAGCAGGTCTGTAATATGCACTTGTTCATGGAAGCGCCTTTTTTTACTTATTTTACGCATGGCAGTTCCCCCTTGTTTGTCAGAAAAATGACATCAATATCCGGCATCAGGTTAGAAGCATGAACCTCATAGCTTATAAGATATTTCGAATGATCATAAGTGATTCCATAATGGTTCTCCAGATAAGAAAGACTTTCCGGATAAGTTCCTTCCACTGCATAACAGTAAATGGTACTGCGGATAACAGCCTGTTTTAAGTTCTCTATTTCTTCTTGTTTTGTAGTAGCTGAGATAGAAGAGACAGGAAGAAGAAACAGAAAAAAAACGGCAAAAAAGACAACAACAGGAACAAGAATCGAAAGGACACTTTTTGAAATTGGTTTTTGCTGTGTAAAACGATTCATAATAAAAACTCCTTTTGGATAATAGGTGCTTTCAGCCACAAAAGCAAGGATAATAAAGATTCCGAGCGTACATGAATCAGCCCATTCCGGACATAATTCCCATAAGAGGAAGCATAACAGATAAAAGAATCAATCCTACAATAATCGAAAGGACGGCAACGAGAGTTGGTTCTAATTTGCTGATTAATTGAAAGATGCGTTCATTTATATCTTCCGAATATTGAAGGGAAATCTGTTTCATGACCATGTCTACTGCACCTGTTTTACAACCGATAGAAATCATGCGGGTTGAAAGAGAATCGAAAATCTGGCTTTCGGAAATTGCTTCGGAAAAGCCTTGTCCCTCTTCAAGCAGGGCGCGTGTTTTGGCTATTTTTTCTTCTAATACCGGATGGTCGGCAAGACGGGCAGCCATTTCAAGACTTTCATCGGTATCCAGACCGCTTTCAAGTGCCAGATACATTCCACTTGCAAATCGGGAAACAGCAATTTCTTCAGAGAATTTTTGAGTAAACGGCAGCTTGGAGCTAAATCTGAAAAACTGGTTCCGGCCTTTTTCCGTAAATGTAAAATACAGGAAACATCCCGCAAGTACGCCTGCAAGGAGGACAAGAACAAAGGCATAACGGTTCATCAGGATTCCCAGGTTTAAAATATTTTTGGAAACACCGGTTAAGCCTGTTCCAAGCTGTTCATAAACCTGATTAAAGACAGGCATGACTTTGACAATCAAAACAAGAATAACTGCAAGCATCATGGTAATCATAATAAAAGGATAAGTAATGGCATTTTTGATACTGCGGGAGATGGTTTCCTGCTGTTCATAATGTTCAGAGAGTGCAGACATAACTTCATCGAGTCGTCCGCTCTCTTCTCCGATTTGTATCATATTGCACATATATTCCGGAAACACTTTGGTATCTCGAATTGACTGATGAAAAATACCGGTTTCTTCCATATTGGAAATCAGTGATTCTAATAATTCTTTTCCCTGTTCGGGGCTATCCTCTGCCATCAGGGAAAGTCCTTCGGTAGAAGAAATGCCGGAATGAAGAATCATTGACATCTGCCCACAGAACATAGAAAGTTCATTGTTGGATAAAGGCTTCATAATTAATATGGCTCCTTTCGTAAAGTAAAATAGGATAAGGATAGCAGAGTAAGATTAACGAGTATATCGTGTCACATAATTGTCTCCATCGCCAATATAGTTTAAAATTTTTTTACTGTTAGCATTTGCAGAGGCAAAGGTTGGATCCATTCGTTCCCAGTGTTTGCCGTCAAATTGGATGATATCGTCAATCCATCCTGTTTCCTCAAGATAGACACTAATCCAGGCATGATAAACTTTGCCTGCATAGCCAATTTGAAGCTTTGTTGGGATTCCCTGAGAGCGAAGCATTGAGGTCATTAATGCGGCGTAATCAAAGCAAATTCCTTTTTGGGTTTCCAGAGTTTCATCGACATCCGGCAGATATCCGTTTTCGACCGTTTCTGCTTTTTTTGTATCATAAGTGATGTTGTTGATCACATAATGATAGATAGAAGAAACCGCATCGAGATCTGAAGTGGCATTTTTTACGATATCAGAAGCTTTGGATACAATCTTGCTTTCTTTGGAAAAATTCACATACTGGTTTGGATAAAGATAAGGAACATAATCATTTTCCAGAGTGACTTCAATGTTTTCAGTATAAAGAGAAGCATACTGTGTTCCGGAAATATTTTCATAAGTCTTGACGGTATAGGTGCCGTTACCGCTTGTAATCGGCAGGGTTACATATCCATCTTCCGGTTTTATGAAATATTTATATTCAATTTCATCCGGTCCAATTAACTGGATATTTGCTTTTTCGGATGTTCCCGAATAGTAAGCCATCACATAGCCCTGGTCCAAATGGGATATGTCAATTAACAAAGGCTCTTGTCCGATTACAGAAGTACCGGAGGCTTTTGGAATATGTAAATCCGGTTCATTTGGACGGACAGTTTTTGAGGAAGAAGAATTTTCCTTTGTTGTACCAGAAGAAGATTTGCCGGAAGAGCAAGCAGTCAGAGGAAATAAAACCCATAAGAGATTAAAAAAAAGAAGAAAGAATAAAACCTTATGGTATTTATAAAACATAAGAAAAACTCCTTAATCTGAGGTAAAATCTGAGGTTAAAATCTTGTAATTATCATAGCATTTTTTAAAGATAAGTGCAATGATAAGCAAAAGTAACCAAAAACTATAAAAAGTTATTAAAAAACTTGAAGGATTAGATATTGTATTCTCTCAAAAAATTCGATAAAATAATGGATATGCATACGGGGACCTTATAGCGGAAGCTGTAAAGGAGTGATGCAATGAAAAAAATAATAAAATTAAAAAATAAATATGGTATGATTGTGTGTGTGTTGTTTTGTATGATTTATTTTTGTCTTGGATGCGGACAGGAAGATGAGACGGTATTTTTGGAGCAAAAAGAGGAACTTTCAGAAGAGACAGAAAAAACGAACGAGACGGAAGTGGAAAAGGAATCAAAGCCAAAAGAGTCAGAAGAATCTGAAACAGAAGACCGGGAAAACAAAAGTGCCGGTCAGGAACAGATTTGTGTTTTTGTTTGTGGATTTGTAAGAAATCCAGGGGTCTATTATTTGAATATAAATGCCAGACTTTATGAAGCGGTAGAAGCAGCAGGAGGTTTTTTGGAAGAAGCCGATGCCGGATGGCTTAATCAGGCTGAGATTTTGTCAGATGGAGATAAGGTTCGGATTTATTCAAAAGAGGAAACACAAAAAATGCAGGAAGCCGGAATGAAAGAGGAAAGCGGTACAGCAGAGAAAAGTGTGGAAACGAATCAGCAAAATCAGACACAAGATGCAGGAAAGGTAAATATCAATACTGCATCTGCAGAGGAACTTCAGACGATACCCGGAATTGGAGCGGCAAAGGCGGCTGCGATCATTGAATACAGGGAAGTGCAGGGGGAGTTTAAAAGCACAGAAGAGATACAGAATGTACCAGGAATCAAGGGGAAAACCTTTGAAAAAATACAGCCTTATCTAACGGCAGGATGAAAAAAAAGCAAGGAGAGAATCGATGAGTAAAAAAGTATTGGTAGTAGATGATGAAAAACTGATTGTAAAGGGGATCCGTTTCAGTCTGGAACAGGAAGGAATGGAAGTAGATTGTGCTTATGATGGAGAAGAAGCGTTAAATAAAGCAAAAGAAAATCAGTATGATATGATTCTCCTTGATATCATGCTCCCTAAAATGACCGGTCTTGAAGTGTGTCAGCAGATTCGGGAATTTTCTTCTGTTCCGATTATTATGCTGACCGCAAAGGGAGAGGATATGGACAAGATTTTAGGTCTTGAATATGGAGCAGATGACTATATTACCAAACCATTTAATATCCTTGAGGTAAAAGCACGTATCAAAGCAATCATGCGAAGAACGCAGAAAGAAAAAAAGCAAGAAGAACGCTCGAATACATTAGAGGCAGGTGATATGCGTTTAGACTGCGAAGGTCGTAGAATTTTTATTGCAGGAAAAGAAATTAATCTGACTGCAAAAGAGTTTGATGTGTTAGAATTGCTTGTAAAAAATCCAAATAAAGTTTACAGTAGAGAAAATCTGTTAAATCTTGTATGGGGATATGAATATCCGGGAGATGTGCGCACAGTGGATGTACATATTCGGAGACTTCGTGAAAAAATTGAAACAACTCCAAGTAATCCTAAATATGTGCATACAAAATGGGGAGTCGGCTATTATTTTCAACTGACAAAATAAATTCTGACGAGGGCATAAGACGTGAAGGAAAAAATAAAATTTACTTTTTTTAAGAGTTTAAGATTCCGGATTATGGTTATTTTAGTGGTAATCGGAATTGTCCCAAGTTTTATTGTAAAAAATGTAGTTGTAAATAGTTACGAGACAAGAGCAGTTTCCATACGGGAAGTCAATCTCAAAAATCAGTGTGATATTCTGGGAAATCAGCTGATGAAAGAAAATTATTTAAGAGAGCCGGATTCCGATGTGATCAATGGAGAACTTTCGATGTTGTCGGCAATCTATAATGGTCGGATTCTTATTATTAATAAGGATGCAAAAATTATTAAAGATACCTATGATATTGATGTCGGAAAATACGCACTTTCAGAAGAAGTCATTCAATGTTTTGAAGGAAAGAGTACGGCAAATTATGATGATAAAAATGCTTATATAGAGATGACAAGTCCAATTACCAAGATGGATTCCAATACAATCGAAGGTGTAATGCTAGTCAGTATTTCTACCAGTGAAATTGAGGACAGTATCGATATGCTGGAAAACAGGGGAAATCTTCTGCTTAGTATTATCTGTATTTTGGTACTGGTTTTGGGATACCTGTTGGCAGGAGTTTTAGTAAAACCGTTCTCAAGAGTTACAAAAGCAATCGAAGATTTGACAGACGGTTATCTGGATGAAGAAATTTCTGTTCCGGATTATACGGAGACCGAGCTGATTACAAATGCATTTAATAAGATGCTTGGCCGGATGAAAACACTTGATGAATCTCGTCAGGAGTTTGTATCAAATGTGTCTCATGAGTTAAAGACACCGATGACTTCTATAAAAGTACTTGCGGATTCTTTAGTGGGACAGGAGAATGTACCGGTAGAGTTGTATCAGGAGTTTATGCAGGATATCACAGTAGAAATCGATCGTGAAAACAAGATTATTACGGATTTATTATCTTTGGTTAAACTGGATAAAAAAGCAGCAGACTTAAATATTGCCGAAGTTGATATTAATGAAATGCTTGAAAATATTTTAAAACGGTTAAATCCAATTGCTTCTGTCAAGCATGTGGAACTTGTGTTAGAAAGTTTCCGTCCGGTTGTGGCAGAAATCGATGAAGTAAAATTAAGTCTGGCATTTTCTAATTTGATTGAAAATGGAATCAAATACAATGTAGAAAATGGATATGTGCATGTCAAGCTTGATGCAGACCATAAATATTTCTTTGTAACTGTAACAGATTCGGGAATCGGTATTCCGGAGGAAAGCATTGACAAGATTTTTGAACGTTTTTATCGAGTCGATAAATCACATTCCAGAGAAATCGGCGGAACGGGTCTTGGGCTTGCCATTACAAGAAGTGCAATTGTAATGCATAGAGGTGCAATTAAAGTAAAAAGTGAAGAACATAAAGGAACAACGTTTTCGGTAAGAATTCCGTTGACGTATATCGCGTAAGGAGGCAGAAGCATGAAAAAAATGCGGATGGCAGGACTCTTTTTTCTGATAGTCTGTATGTTGACTGCTTGTGGCACAAAGAAAACGGAAGAAAAAACAGAGTACAAAATGTATTATCTTTCCGCAGCAGAAACTTCTCTTGAAGAGGAAATCTATACACCGACAAAGACAGAAACAAAAGACATTGTAGAGGAAATCTGTGAAAAACTGACCGAGACGAATCCAGATAATGATCATCTTCGTCTGCTTCCCAAAAAAGTGGAAATTCTTGACTGTGAGTATAAGAATGGAACAGTCTGCATCGACTTCAATAAAGAATATAAGAAAATGAAAAACACCAGAGAAATTCTGGTGCGGGCAGGAATTGTGAAAGTTTTTACTCAATTACAGTCTGTTTCCGGGGTTACGTTTGAAGTAGAAGGAGAACCACTTTTAGATTCCAATGGAGAAGAAGTGGGAACTTTGGGGAAGGATTCCTTTATTGAAAATGAGGGAAGAAATATTAATACCTATCTATATACAGAACAGACGTTATACTTTGCCAATAAAGATGGAGATAAACTGGTGAAACAGCAGGTAAGCCGGCATTACAGCAGTAATGTTCCGCTTGAAAAAGCAATTGTGGAATGGCTGATTAAAGGTCCGACAAATTCTGATGCGCAGGCAACGATTTCTCCGTCTACTAAAATTTTGGGCGTTTCAATTGTAGAAGGAGTCTGCTATGTCAATCTGGATAAAACATTTTTAAGTGACCCGATGAATATACAGGAAAAACTTCCAATTTATTCGATTGTCAATTCTTTGATGGATGCCTGTAAAATTCATGGGGTGCAGATATCGGTAGAAGGTGAGACAAAAGTAACATTTCGGGAAAGTATGAATCTGGATAAACTATATAAAGCAGATTATAGTTTAGTAGAAGATGAGGAGACCATTGATGAGTAGGAGACCGTTGTGCATCATAGGATGTCTGGTCATACTGATTTTATGGAGTTTAAATCTGATGGGAGTTTCCACTTTTGGTGGAATTCCTTTGGATTTAACCGATTCTGACCGTTCAGTAATCATACAAGGCATCCTATATAAACAGGAATCAAATTCTTTTTATACAAGTCTATATTTAAAAAAAACAAATCTGATTCAAAATTCAAAAAAACAATCCATTGATAATGTAAAAGCAACAATCAAAACAGAATATTTAAAACAACTTCCTTCAGATGGTGACAGACTTTTAATACAGGGGAGATTAAAGCAGATCCAAGAACCGGGAAATCCGGGGCAGTTTAATGAACGAAGCTATTATTATGCACGAAAAATAAAATGGTATCTGGAGGCAGAACAGGTAACAATTCAAAAAACAGAGGCAGATAAGGGTGTCACATTCAGAAGTCGGTTAAAAGAGTTATTAAAAACAAAAATTAAGCAGATTACCACAAAAAAGACAAGTGGTCTTTTCATGGCAATATTGCTTGGAGAAAAGTCAGAAGTAGAAAGAGAAACGTTATTGCGGATGCAGTTAAGTGCTATGTCACACTGTGTTGTGGTATCAGGAACTCATCTTTCAATTTTAGGCTGGGGTTTGTTTCGTTTGCTTAGAAAATTAAGAATTCCGCTTTGGATGGCAGGAATGATCAGTATTTTTCTGATGATACAGTATGGAATTTTCACAGGAAACGGGGCATCAGCCGTACGTGCCGTGATTATGTTTTCTATGACCGTGGGAGCTGTGCTTGTGGGAAGAACGTATGACCTGCTTTCTGCGCTGGCACTTTCTATCTTGCTGCTTTTGTCAGATAATCCCAAATGGCTGACAGACAGTGGTTTTTTACTTTCATTTGGTGCAGTCATTGGTCTAAGTATTTTTTATCCGAAATTAAAAAGTAAGAAAGAAAACAAACTTGGAAATACATTTTTGGGAAGCATAGCCGTTCTGCTTGTCACCCTGCCCATTCAAATGTATGCGTTTTATGAAATTCCGCTTTTTGGAATTTTGGTAAATCTTTTTGTTCTGCCCACAATTGGAATTGTTTTGATAAGCGGAATGGCAGGCTGTGTAGCTGCATTTTTTTCTCTTTTTCTTGGGAAAATTCTGGCTTTTCCTGCAGTTCTTATTTTAAATTTTTACTTAAAAATTGGGAAAGTGATACAAAGCATTCCACAGGCGACGTATATTACAGGAAGCGTTTCTCTTAAAAGAGCAGTAATTTATTATGGAATACTGGCAGGTTGGTGCTTTTTAAGAAAGAAAAGTAAAAAAGTTCCAAGAGTTGGTCTGATTCTGGCAGTTTTGGTCTTACTGTTTCCAATTCCCGAAAATCAGACAAAGATTACATTTTTAGATGTGGGACAGGGAGACTGTGCTGTGATTCAGCAAAAGAATGAAGTCTATCTGATAGATGGAGGAAGCAGTGATGTATCAAAAGTGGGAACCTATCGGATTTTGCCATTTTTAAAATATAGTGGAATCCGAACAGTAGATGGGATTTTTTTATCGCATCCAGATAATGACCATATCAATGGAATTGAGGAACTGTTTGAGGCTGTTGCCAAAAAAGAGACCAGTCTAAAGATTGAAACGGTTTATCTTTCAAAAAATAAAGAAAAAGAAGAGAAAATCAATGAAATCGCACAACTTGCAAAGCGTGCAGGTTGTGAGGTGCGTTATATAAAAAAGGGGGCACAGTTAAAACAAAAGGCATTTCAGGTAGAATGTCTTTCTCCTGAGAATGAGACGGGAGAAAGCAATGAAAATTCCCAGGTTCTGCTTTTTAAAACAGATAATTTAAGTGTGTTATTTACCGGAGATATGGAACAAAAGGGAGAAGATGCAGTGACAGAACAGTTAAATGAAAGGCAGGAACAGATTGATATTTTAAAAGTACCACATCATGGCTCAAAAAATTCAGCAAAGGAGGCATTTTTAGAGGCTGCAGGTGCAAAGATTGGAATCATTTCCTGTGGAGAAGGAAACTCTTATGGGCATCCTCATAAAGAATTGTTGGAACGGCTGAAGGAAAAACAGATAGGGTGGTATGTGACCATAGAAAGAGGAGCGATTACCGTTACAGCGGGAAAAATAAATAAACTTTCTTTCTATAAAAAATGAAGTGTGATAGAATAGATAAAAA
>UMKP01019988.1_pt1 | contig 10788 bp, 9 predicted proteins | sample 1966341 | NCBI WGS metagenome assembly UMKP01 (sample SAMEA4836179, study PRJEB28245) | human gut metagenome | biome: gut microbiome; material: fecal sample | place: Denmark | collected 2008
CGCGGAAAGACACGCCCAATGAAGCGATAAGCAACAGCAGAGCCACTCCGAATACATAGGCGGACAGCAGTTGCAGTCCGATATAAATGAAAAACATACTGACCACACAGAGAAACAGGCTCGCAATTCCCAGTCCTTGCATGGTGCGGGTCAGATTCAAACGTTTCCGTAAGTTCTCTATTTGTGCTACCGTGATATCCGTAGGATTCTCCATATAGCGGTCGCGTAACTGCCGCACAAGCTGTGCGTACGATAAGAAACGATTGGTGTAAGCCAATAAAATCAGTGAGACTGCCGAGAAAAGAAGGGCAGGAGTCGTGAGAGTCAGTTCTTCCATATATAAATAAAAAAAATCTTCCATTGTTATCTTGTCAGCGCTTCTAATGCACCCCGATAATAACAATGGAAGATATGAAAAAGTTTTATTTCAATACGCCGAGTTCTTTACCCACTTTGATAAAGGCAGCGATACATTTGTCGAGATGAGCCTTCTCGTGTCCTGCAGAGATTTGCACACGGATACGCGCCTGTTCCTTCGGAACCACCGGATAATAGAAACCGGTCACGTAAATACCCTCTTCCTGCATACGTGCAGCATAAATCTGAGACAACTTCGCATCATACAGCATCACAGCGCATATCGCACTCTGCGTCGGTTTGATATCAAATCCGGCAGCGGTCATCTTGTCGCGGAAGTAATTCACGTTCTCTACGAGCTTGTCGTGCAGCGCATTGCTTTCTTTCAGCATTTTGAACACCTCAAGGCTGGCACCGATAATGCCCGGAGCCAATGAATTAGAGAACAGATACGGACGGCTGCGTTGACGCAACAGGTCGATAATCTCTTTGCGGCCTGTCGTAAATCCTCCCAGCGCACCACCGAAAGCTTTGCCCAGCGTTCCGGTGTAGATATCCACGCGGCCGTGTGTCTTATACAATTCGCTGACCCCGTGACCGGTGGCGCCTACCACTCCTGCCGAGTGAGACTCGTCTACCATCACCAGCGCATCATATTTCTCGGCCAGATCGCAAATCTGATCCATCGGAGCTACATTGCCATCCATAGAGAACACACCGTCCGTCACGACAATACGGAAACGCTGCGCCTGCGCTTCTTGCAGACATCTTTCCAAATCCTTCATGTCGGCATTGGCATAACGATAGCGTTTCGCTTTACACAGACGCACGCCGTCGATGATGGAAGCGTGGTTCAGCGAGTCCGAGATAATCGCATCCTCTTCGGTGAAGAGCGGTTCGAATACCCCGCCGTTCGCATCGAAGCAGGCAGCATACAGAATCGTGTCTTCTGTCTGGAAATAGTCGGAAATAGCCGCTTCCAGTTCTTTATGAATATCCTGTGTCCCGCAGATAAAACGGACGGACGACATACCGTATCCGCGGCGGTTCATCATCTCTTGGGAAGCCTTGATCAATCGGGGGTGATTGGACAGTCCCAAGTAATTGTTGGCACAGAAGTTCAGTACCTCTTTACCTTTTACTGTAATGGCAGCTTGCTGCGCACTCTCAATCAGGCGTTCTTCTTTGTAAAGTCCGGCCTCCTTGATTTCAGCCAATGTCTGGCTGAGGAATTCTTGCATTTTACCGTACATGGTGTTTATGTGATTAAGTTATATTGCAAAGGACACAATTTTTCTTGGAATAACAATGTCTTTTTGATTAAAATCTGAAAAAAAAGTGCTTACTTTGCGCACTATTTAAGCTTATTATTCTAAGTCAGAAAAAAAATGGAACACATTTTGATTATTGGAGCTACCGGACAGATCGGGTCCGAACTTACAATGGAGTTACGTAAACGCTATGGAAATACAAATGTTGTAGCAGGTTATATACCGGGTGCAGAGCCTAAAGGAGAATTGAAAGAGTCCGGTCCTTCGGCAATTGCTGATGTGACGGATGCGCAGGCGGTGGCATCTGTGGTAAAAGAGTATCACATTGATACGATTTATAATTTGGCTGCCCTGTTGTCCGTAGTTGCCGAGTCGAAACCCAAATTGGCTTGGAAGATAGGTATTGATGGATTATGGAATGTGCTGGAAGTGGCACGTGAACAAGGATGCGCGGTGTTCACTCCCAGTTCTATCGGCTCGTTTGGTGCAAGTACGCCTCACACCAAGACACCGCAAGACACGATCCAGCGTCCGCGTACCATGTATGGAGTCACGAAAGTAACGACAGAGTTGCTGAGCGACTACTATTTTAATAAATACGGTGTCGATACCCGTGCTGTCCGTTTTCCGGGCATTATTTCGAATGTGACCCCTCCGGGAGGAGGCACGACCGACTATGCTGTCGATATTTACTATTCGGCAGTGAAAGGAGAGAAGTTTGTGTGCCCCATTAAGCAAGGCACTTTGATGGATATGATGTATATGCCGGATGCGCTGAACGCGGCGATCACACTGATGGAAGCTGAGTCGGAAAGACTGATACACCGCAATGCTTTCAATATCGCTTCCATGAGTTTCGACCCGGAAACGATATACCAGGCAATCAAGAAGCACGTGCCGCAGTTTGAGATGGTTTATGAAATAGACCCCTTGAAGCAGCGCATAGCCGATAGCTGGCCCGACAGTCTGGACGACACCTGTGCCCGCGAAGAGTGGGGATGGAAGCCCGCCTACGATTTGGAAAGCATGACGGTGGATATGCTTGAAAAGTTACGAGAGAAATTAAAATAATGAAAAAACTAATTGCAGGGGTCATATTGCTCGGTATGCTGAGTTCCTGTGGAAACAAGAAAGCTAAGATTGACCCCTTCGCATCTATTACAAAAGAGGTGGATTCCATCCGGTACAAAACCGATTCAATCCACCAGGAAGAATTGCCGGAAGAGCCGCAGCCTATACAGGCCGACGAGTCTTTCGACGATTTCATCTATAATTTTGCCTCCGACGACGTGTTGCAGCGTCAGCGTGTGAAGTTTCCGTTGCCCTACTACAATGGAGACAAGAAGCTGGACATCGACGAACACCATTGGAAGCATGACGACTTATTTACCAAACAGCATTACTATACGCTCCTGTTTGATAGAGAAGAAGATATGGATTTAGTAGGAGATACTGTGCTTACCTCTGTGCAAGTGGAGTGGATATTCGTGAAGACACGGATGATGAAAAAGTATTACTTTGAACGCATCAAAGGAGCGTGGATGCTGGAAGCCATCAATTTGCGTCCTATCGAGCAGGACGACAATGAGGACTTTGTGGAGTTCTTCGGCCGTTTTGCCGTCGACAGCCTTTTCCAGAGTCGGCGCATACGCGAACCGTTGATTTTTGTTACCAGCGATCCGGATGACGACTTCTCCATTTTGGAGACAACGCTCGACCGGGACCAATGGTTTGCCTTCAAACCGGAACTTCCTTCCGAACGTCTCTCCAATATCAACTACGGACAGAGAAACGATGATAACTCGACAACGAAGATTCTTGCGTTGAAAGGTATCGGCAACGGTTTCTCCAACATCCTGTACTTCCGTCGGAAAGCCGGAGGATGGGAGCTGTATAAGTTTGAAGACACCAGTATATAACTTTTTTAAACAGATAGATTATGTATTCTCTTTTGCCCTACAATACCTTCGGCATTGATGTCAGTGCCTCCCGTTTTCTGGAATACGCCTCAGTAGCGGAACTGAAGGAGTATATTGCGCAAGGTGCCGTTACGACACCTTTTTTGCATATTGGCGGCGGCAGCAATCTGCTGTTTACCAAAGACTACGACGGGCTGATACTGCATTCCCGCATCGGAGGTATCGAAGTGACGGCCGAAGACTCTCAGACCGTATCCCTGCGTGTCGGCGCGGGAGTTGTGTGGGATGATTTTGTAGCCTGCTGCGTGGAGCATGGATGGTATGGAGCGGAGAATCTTTCGTTGATTCCCGGTGAGGTGGGAGCGAGTGCCGTGCAAAATATCGGAGCCTACGGAGTGGAGGTGAAAGACCTGATAACGGCGGTAGAGACAGTGAACGTTCAAGGATACGGGCGTGTTTACTCTGTCGAAGAATGCGAGTATGCCTATCGCAGCAGCATTTTCAAGCGTCCTGAGAACAAATCCGTTTTTGTCACCTATGTCCGCTTCCGTCTTAGTAAAGAAGAACGGTACACGCTGGACTATGGAACGATTCGCCAGGAACTTGCAAGGTATCCTGCACCGACGTTGCCCATTGTCCGTAAAGTGATTATTGAGATTCGCGAAAGTAAACTGCCCGACCCGAAAGTGATGGGAAATGCAGGCAGTTTCTTTATGAACCCCATTGTGGCGAAAGAAAAGCTGGAAGCCTTGCAGCGGGACTATCCCCTCATACCTTACTATGAGCTTCCTGACGGGCGTGTGAAAATCCCTGCCGGATGGATGATCGACCAATGCGGATGGAAAGGAAAATCCTTAGGACCCGCCGCCGTCCACGATAAACAAGCATTGGTGCTGGTGAATCGGGGTGGAGCGAAAGGCAGTGACATTGTCGCACTCTCAGATGCGGTGCGGGCTTCGGTACGCGATAAATTCGGTATCGATATCCACCCGGAAGTAAACGTAATTTAATGAAGTATGAAGGTAAGAATCATTGGAAGTGGGACATCGACAGGAGTGCCCCAGATTGGTTGCACATGTGCAGTTTGTACTTCTGCCGATCCGAAAGATAACAGGTTGCGTGCCTCTGCCATTGTAGAGACGGAAGATGCGCGCATATTGATAGATTGCGGTCCCGACTTTCGGGAGCAAGTACTGCATCTCCCTTTCGAGAAGATAGACGGAGTGCTCATTACGCATGAGCATTACGATCATGTGGGCGGTCTGGACGATCTTCGTCCGTTCTGCCAGTTCGGTTCAGTTCCTATTTATGCGGAAGAATACGTAGCACGCGGATTGCGTTCGCGTATGCCCTATTGTTTTGTGGAACATTCGTATCCCGGTGTCCCTAATATTCCTTTGCAAGAGATTGTGGCGGGACAACCCTTTTACATAAACCATACTGAAGTGCTTCCCCTGCGTGTGATGCACGGGCGGTTGCCGATTCTCGGATACCGAATCGGAAAACTCGGTTATATCACCGATATGCTGACCATGCCCGAAGAATCCTATGAACAATTGGCAGGCGTGGATGTTCTGATTGTGAATGCACTCCGCATAGCCCCGCATCCTACACATCAGAATCTGGAGGCGGCTTTGGCGGTTGCGCGGCGCATTCAGGCAAAGAAGACATACTTTATACACATGAGTCATGATATGGGCTTGCATGCCGAAGCTGAACGGAGACTTCCGGAGAATATTCACCTGGCATTTGACGGATTGGAAATCCTTCTTTAATTACCGGCGGATTTTTTAGCAAAAGTTTTGTTTTCTTTGTAGAAATTATTATTTTTGCACCGAGCCGATAAACAGCAAATATTATGAAACTTCGTACGATAGTGAAAATAGCGGTCACTTCTTCTGTTGTACTTCTGTGCGCAGGTTTCGTCATGTACTCTTTTTTCAGGCTGTCGGCGGCTGACGGAGAGAAAAATTTCAATCTTTACGAGCTGGTTCCCGCCACTACTTCGGCAGTGTTTGCTACCGATGATGTGCTTGAGTTTGTGACTGAAACCGATAATCTGACTTGCAGCAAAGAACGGCAATACCTGTATGTATCCAAGCTGTTTTCCTACTTAAAACATTCCCTGTACGAACTTTCCGAAGATAGTCCCCACGGATTGAGTCGGCAAATGAATCAAATGCTGATAAGTTTCCATGCTCCGGACAGCGAACGCGACCAAGTGCTCTATTGCAGATTGGGAGAAGGTGATAAAGAGCTGATAGACAGATTCGTGCAAAAATATATTTCATCACTCTATCCGCCGAAAACCTTCGATTACAAAGGAGAAAAGATAATAATCTACCCGATGGCGGACGGTGATTTCCTTGCTTGCTATCTCACGCCCGATTTCATGGCGTTGAGCTTCCAGAAAAAACTGATAGAAGAAGTCATTGACACCTGCAAGAAGGGAGATTCTCTGGCGGATGATCCTGCTTTCATGCAGATAAACGCACCGAAAAAAAGCAGAGCGGTCGCTACCATTTATACCCGTGTGAACGGCATGATAGGGTGGACGGAGTTTGACATGAAGATGAAGGACGATTATGTCTATTTTACAGGTGTCAGCCATGAACCGGATACCTGTCTCGCCTTTATCAACCAGCTTCGGCAACAAGAATCTGTCAAAGGATTTCCGGGCGAAGTGCTGCCTTCCACCACTTTCTATTTTAGCAAACAAAGTGTCACGGACTGGAACTCTCTGCTTGCCTATGGCGACAGTCGTGAATATATACCGGCAGGGGTGGACGATGATAGCGGAATGCAGGAAAGAAACCGTGAAATCTCGCGTTATCTGATGGAAAACACCGGGCATGATTTGGTGACCTGTCTTTTCCAGCGGGAAGATACATTGCGGGACGCGGCGTCTGTGCTGAGTCTTTCTGTGCCCGATGTGACGGAGGCTGAGAGGATGATGCGCTCCCTGATAAATACGGCATCCGCTGTAGAAAGGCATAAGAATCCCCGTATAACTTTTTGTTATACTTCGGATAAAGCCTATCCTGTCTACCGGCTGCCTCAGACAACGTTGTTTACGCAACTTTCTAGTTTCGTGGGGCCGGCTTCGGAGCTGTACGCTGCCTTTTATGCCGGTCGTTTATTATTAGCACCGGACGAAGACAGTCTGTCGGACTATATACTCCGGTTGGATAAAGGCGAAGTGCTTGACAGTGCTGTTACCTATAAAGCGGGGATGAGTAACCTGTCCGATTCTTATCATTTTATGCTGATGGCAGATTTCGGACACCTCTTCCGGCAAGTGGAAAAACAGGTCTGTTTCGTGCCCGATTTCTTTGTGCGCAATGCGGAATTTTTTCGCAATTTCATACTTTTTGCTCAGTTTACTTGTGCTGATGAAGTGGCATATCCCACCATCGTTTTGAAGTATAAAGCCGACTAAAGACAAGCTGGAAAAATCATTTCGGGTTGATTGGAAAAAGATTTCCGAACGGAGAAAAACCGGATTTGAAAAGAGGAAAAACAGGTGAAAAAACTACCTGCGAAAAAACACTGTTTTTGCAAAAACTAAAAGCGCTGAAACGCCTTCTGGCAGGGCGCAAAAACCCAACCATAACCCAACCATAACCCAAGAGAAGAGAAAAGAAGAGATTAGAAGAGAATAGAAATACTATCAGCGATAGTATTTCTGGGTTTTGGTTGCCGACGTTATTGCTGACCTTTTTTCACCTGTGGGCTTATTCCCCTGAGCCCGTGTCCGGGTGTTGTTCATCTGTGGGCTGAGAAGTGTTTACCTGTGGGCGGAATCTTTACAAAGTGCGGGCATAAAAAAACTCCCGGCAAAAATCAAATTCACCGGGAGTTTTTCAGTGCGTATCGTTACGCCTTGATTTTTTTTGTTTAGAAAGGCAGATCGTCTTTTGCGTCGCCCGGAGTAAATTCCGGAGTAGCGGACGGAGCCGGAGGAGGAACGGGAGCACCCGGAGCCATTGGAGTGCCTGCGCCTACACGTTCGACTTTCCATGCACGGATACTGTTGAACCAACGGTCCTGCCATTGACGGGCGTCAACATCAAATGATACGGTCAGTTCTTCGCCCATCTGAATATTGAACTGCTCGATTTTGTCCGCGCCGAATACGTCGAAACACATTTTACGCGGATATTGGTCGTGATTTTCGATAACGAACTCTTGCGATTTCCACTCGTTGCCGCTTGTTCTTGATACTCCACCTCTCGGAGGGAGAATAGCGATGATTTTTCCTGTAAATTCCATTGCGATTAATTTAAATTCTGCGGCGAAGTTACGACTTTTTAGGAATATCCCTCACACAAAGACTGTTTTTTCTTTTGTTTTGTTGGGTTGCCCGAATCTTTTTTCGTAACTTTGTGCGTTAGAATATTTAAAACTTAAATACACGAAAATATATGAAATTTATCGTTTCAAGTACTGCTCTTTCTAGCCATTTACAGGCTATAAGCCGCGTGATCAATTCGAAAAACGCATTGCCTATCCTCGATTGTTTTCTCTTCGAACTGGAAGATGGAACATTGTCTGTCACCGTATCCGACAGCGAGACAACGATGGTTACTACCGTAGAAGTGAATGAAAGCGATACGAACGGACGTTTTGCCGTAGTGGCGAAAACGTTGCTGGATGCATTGAAAGAGATTCCGGAACAGCCATTGACGTTTGATGTCAACCCGGACAATTATGAAATTACGGTGCAGTATCAGAACGGAAAATATAGTCTGATGGGACAGAATGCGGACGAATTCCCTCAGTCGGCTACATTGGGAGACAATGCAGTTCGCGTGGAGATGGAAGCGGAAGTGCTTCTGGGAGGTATCAACCGCTCGGTATTCGCAACTGCCGACGACGAACTCCGTCCGGTGATGAACGGTATTTATTTTGATATTACGACAGAAGACATCACGATGGTCGCATCGGACGGTCATAAGCTGGTGCGTTGCAAGACATTGGCGGCTAAAGGCAACGAGCGTGCGGCGTTCATCCTGCCGAAGAAACCGGCTACGCTGCTCAAGAATCTTCTGCCGAAAGAACAGGGCATGGTGACAATCGAATTCGACGAACGCAACGCCGTGTTCATGCTCGAAAGCTATCGCATGGTTTGCCGTCTGATCGAAGGGCGTTATCCGAACTACAACTCGGTAATTCCTCAAAATAACCCTCACAAGTTGACCGTAGACCGCCAGCAGCTGATGGGAGCTTTGCGCCGTGTGTCTATCTTCTCCTCGCAGGCAAGCAGCTTGATTAAACTCCGTATGCAGGAAAACCAGATTGTCATTTCCGCACAGGACATCGACTTCTCCACCTCTGCCGAAGAAACACAGGTGTGCCAATATGCGGGAGCTGCCATGAGTATCGGATTCAAATCTACGTTCCTGATCGACATCCTGAACAACATTTCCGCAGACGAAGTTATTATCGAATTGGCCGATCCCTCACGAGCCGGAGTAATCATTCCCGTAGAGCAGGAAGAGAACGAAGACTTGCTGATGTTGCTGATGCCGATGATGTTGAATGATTAATTATTCACCACAGAGGGGACAGAGGACACGGAGGAAAATTTTGAATATTTATTAAACAACCCTCCGTGTCCTCTGTGTCCTCTGTGGTGAAACGAAAAAATAACCAGAAATGAAATTAAATTTGAAAAATCCCATCGTCTTTTTCGATCTTGAGACGACCGGAACCAATATCAACACAGACCGTATTGTTGAAATCTGTTATTTGAAAGTTTATCCGAACGGGAATGAGGAAGCCAAGACTTTGCGTATCAATCCGGAGATGCATATTCCCGAAGCCTCTTCCGCCGTGCATGGCATTTACGATGCGGACGTAGCGGATTGCCCTACTTTCAAGGAAGTGGCAAAGAACATTGCCCGTGACATTGAAGGATGCGATTTGGCAGGATTCAACTCCAACCGTTTCGACATTCCTGTGCTGGCGGAAGAATTTCTGCGTGCGGGAGTGGATATCGACATGACGAAGCGCAAATTTGTGGACGTGCAGGTGATTTTCCACAAAATGGAGCAACGCACCCTTTCGGCAGCCTACAAATTCTACTGCGAAAAGAATCTGGAGGACGCGCATACGGCGGAGGCGGACACACGTGCCACTTATGAGGTGCTGAAAGCGCAACTCGACCGCTATGACGAGTTGCAGAACGATATTGCGTTTTTGGCGGACTACTCCAGCTATTCCAAGAATGTAGACTTTGCCGGTCGCATGGTCTATGATGATAATGGAGTGGAAGTGTTCAACTTCGGAAAGTACAAAGGAATGTCTGTAGCTGAGGTCTTGAAGAAAGATCCCGGATATTACAGTTGGATTTTGAACAGTGATTTCACGCTGAATACGAAAGCGGTATTGACAAAAATCCGTCTGCGTGAAATGAGCAATCTGATAACGAAATAATGCTAAAAGGAAAAAAGATAATTCTTGGAATTACCGGCAGTATTGCCGCGTACAAGGCTTGCTACATCATTCGTGGGCTTATCAGGCAGGGAGCGGAAGTGCAGGTCGTGATTACTCCGGCGGGAAAAGAATTTATTACTCCCATCACTCTTTCGGCGTTGACCAGCAAGCCGGTCATCAGCGAGTTCTTTGCACAGCGCGACGGAACGTGGAACAGCCACGTAGACTTGGGGCTGTGGGCGGATGCCATGTTGATTGCTCCCGCCACCGCCTCTACCATCGGCAAGATGGCAAACGGGATAGCCGACAATATGCTGATTACAACCTATCTTTCGGCCAAAGCTCCGGTGTTTGTCGCTCCGGCAATGGATCTCGATATGTATGCGCATCCTTCTACCCAGAAGAATCTGGATATTCTCCGTTCGTTCGGCAATCATATCATCGAGCCGGGCACGGGAGAGCTTGCCAGCCACTTGGTGGGGAAGGGAAGGATGGAAGAACCGGAAAATATCATCCGGGTATTGGACGAGTTTTTTGCCGCAAACGGTGAGTTGAAAGGAAAGAAGGTCATGATTACAGCCGGACCGACGTACGAGAAGATCGATCCCGTCCGTTTCATCGGCAACTATTCTTCCGGAAAGATGGGATTTGCTTTGGCGGAAGAATGCGCCCGTCGTGGTGCGGAGGTGACGTTGATTGCGGGTCCCGTGCAACTGGAAACGCGGCACTCCCGTATTCGCCGGATCGATGTGGAATCGGCGGAGGAAATGTATGCGGCTTCGCAAGCGTGTTTCTTCGATTCC
>UMKP01041783.1_pt1 | contig 10693 bp, 8 predicted proteins | sample 1966341 | NCBI WGS metagenome assembly UMKP01 (sample SAMEA4836179, study PRJEB28245) | human gut metagenome | biome: gut microbiome; material: fecal sample | place: Denmark | collected 2008
TAGTACCAAGGTCGATACCAATGATCTTACTCATAATGAAAGCTCCTCTCAAATTCAGAACGTTTTTTGTTTATGTGATGCTCAAATGTTACCAAGCGGATGTTATATTTGAAAACCCTTGCGGGGTCTTGCAAAATCACTCTGCCACAACAACAGTGGCATGGCGGACGATCTTATCGCCCAGCTTGTAGCCCTTCTGGTAAACCGTGATCACGGTGCCGCTCTCCTGCCCATCGGGGGCGGGGATCTGCTGCACGGCATTCATAAAGTTGGGGTCAAAGGGCTTGCCCAGCGCCTCGATCTCCTCCACATGGAGGGCACTCAGCGCCTTGGCGGCTTTGTCCAGCGTCATGGTCACGCCCTTCTTGTAATTCTCGTCGGTGGTGGGGGCGTTGGCCGCCATATCCAGCGTATCCAGAATGGGGATGATCTGGTTCACGGCAAAGGACACGCCGTCGTTGAACTTCTGGTCAGCCTCACGGGTGGAGCGCTTGCGGTAGTTCTCATACTCGGCGGCCATCCGCAGCAGCTGATCCTTGGCCTGATTGGCATTCTTCTCAGCCGCGTCCAGCTTTGCCTTCACGGCCTCCAGCTCCCGGGCCTTCTTGTTGAAGAAGCCATCCTTTTTCTTGGGGTCTGCCGCTTCAGCGTTCGTCTCGGGAGCCGCTGCCTGCTCAGGTGCAGTTTCCGGGGCGGCCTGCTCGGCGGTGTTGGGCTCCACGACAGGTTCTTCTGCCTGCGGGGTCTTTTTTGTTTCTTCGCTCATTCCAGGTCCTCCTTATAGATCACAGTCCGCCGGGGTGTGGCTGCCTGCGGGGTATCTTTTCGTTTGCCGCTCATTCCTTCGCCAAGCTGATCGGCAAAGGTGTGGAGCAGCGGCATCAGCTTCTGGAAGGGCATCCGGGTGGGGCCGATGAGGGCCACGGAGCCCCAGAGGCCTCCGCCCACCAGATACCGGTCACTCACGATGCACAGGCCGGGGATCTGAGGTTCCAGATCCTCGCCCAGCAGGATGCTTTCGCTCTGCTCTGCCGGGGGTGCAATGAGGGCGGCGGCCTGCTCTTCGTCGTTCAGCAGGCTCAGGATGCTGCCCACCTTGCCGTCCAGCTGGGGCCAGTCCAGCAGGTACTGCTCACCACCCAGATACACATGGGGCTGGGTGGAATCCTGCAGGATGGCGGCGGCGGCGCTGATCACCGGCACCAGCTCCGGGCTGATCTGGCCGCACAGCTCTGCAAGGAGCCGGGGCGACAGATCAACAGGAGCCACAAAGGTCAGGTTCCGGTTGAGCAGGGCGGCAAGCGCCGCTGCATTTTCCCGGGAAAGACCGGTGCGGACCCGCGCAACACGGATGCGGACATAACCGGCAGTGGTCACAGCCAGCACCGCTGCGGCGCTGCGGCCCACCTGCACCACCTCGTAGTGGGCGATGCAGAGATCCTCAGCACAGGGGGTGCTGACGGCGGCGGTGCAGCCGCTGATGGCGGCCAGCGCCTTGGCGGCACCCTGTGCCAGCTTTTCCGGCTCGTGGTCAAGGCTTGCGAACACCGCGTCCACACGGGCGCGGGTCACACGGTCCAGCGGCTGGTCATCGGTGAGAAGATGATCCAGATAATAACGGTAGCCCTTGGCACTGGGGACACGGCCTGCGCTGGTGTGGGGCTGCTCCAGCAGACCCAGCTTGGTCAGCGCGGCCATCTCGTTGCGCAGCGTGGCACTGGAGACTGCCATATCAAAGTAGTTTGCCAGCACACTGCTGCCCACGGGCTCGCCCTCGAGGCCATACAGCGCAACGATCGCCTGCAAGACACGCTGCTTGCGTGCATCCATCGTCATAGCGCCTGCCTCCTTCGTTCGCTTTTTGTTCTTTAGCACTCTTTCTTCCTGAGTGCTAAGACCATTATATCCAATTTTGCGGCGCTGTCAATAGCTTCTCAGAAAAGTTTTGAAAGATTCATAATTCTGTCATAAAGCTGGCTACACCCTCTCAGTCAAAGCCTGACGGCTTTGCCAGCTCCCCCGAAGGGGGAGCCAAGGGCTATCCCAGATTCAGCAGCATCTGCCCTCTGTGATGTCTTGCCTCTCCCTTTGGGAGAGGTGGCATTGCGTAAGCAATGACGGAGAGGGTTCGCAACCTAAAAAAGCCGCCACACATCGCTCTGTGCAGCAGCTTCTCTATTATAAGGTATTACTCCTCCATCTGCTTTGCCAGAAATGCCGCCGCCACGTTCACCGCCTTGAGCTGGGCGGCATCGGGCTGGGCAGTGCGGTCCTCCGTAAGCAGGCCCACACTGCCGGTGACATCCCCCGCCGCAATGATGGGCACAGCGCACAGCAGCGCCCGGGGTGAGCCCTCACAGGGCAGCAATGCCTTTTCGGGGCTGCCATCGCTCTGGTAGGGCTTGCGGCTGTCCATCAGCTTTTCCAGCGGCTGGCTCACGCTGCGGTCTGTCAGATCCCGCCTGCCCGCACCGGATGCCGCCAGAATGCGGTCCCGGTCTGAGACAAAGGCCGTCAGGGCAAAGCACTTGCTCAGCACATCCACATACTGGGCCGTCACCCCGCTCAGTTCCCCCATGGGCGAATACTTTTTGAAGATGACCTCGCCGTCCCCTGTTGTGAAGATCTCCAGCGGGTCTCCCCTGCGGATGCGCTGAGTGCGGCGGATCTCCTTGGGGATGACCACCCGCCCCAGCTCATCGATGCGGCGCACGATGCCGGTTGCTTTCATAAGGTTCCCTTCCTTTCCATGTTCCGGTTTTGCTTCCAGATTTCTGTGAAGTATGGTTATTCTGTGGAAACAGGAAGGGAATTATTCATTCAGCTCTGGCCGGAGCCTTACCTGCGCACATACTGCGTCTTTCTGCCCGCGCCGACCCTCTCCAGAACGCCCTCCTCTGTCAGTTTTTTCAGCGCGCTTTCAATCGAGCTTGTACCAAAGCCCGGGCAGGCCTCTGCGGCCTCCTGTTTTGTAAAGGCTCCCAGCCTTTCCATCGCATAACTGCGCACTCGTTCGTACGCCGTCACGCGCTTCTGTCCCCCGCCGACCAGATCGACCCGCTGCTCAAAATCCTGATAGCAGGAGCAGATCACTGCCAGCATATATTTGATGAACGGTGTCGGGTCATTTTCCTCCTCATGCCAGTGCTGATCAGCCTGCGCCAATGCTGCATAGTACTCATCCTTAGTCTCTGCAATTGCTTTTTCAATGCTGATGTACTGCCCCACAACATATCCATTCTGATACAGCATCAAAAGGGTCAGCAGCCGGCTCATTCTGCCGTTACCATCATTGAAAGGATGGATACAGAGAAAATCCAAGATAAAACAGGGGATCAAAAGCAGGGGATCAACGAGTTCTCTGTGCAGCACATCCTGATAAGTGCAGCAAAGTGCCTCCACAGCACCCGGTGTCTCGTATGGTTCCAGCGGACGGAACAGCACATGGCGTTCCCCGCTGGGAAGGGTCATATCAATCTCATTGGGTGTAGTCTTAAAATGTCCTCGATAGGTCAAATTCGTATATTTCAGCAGATCACGGTGCAGTTGCAGGATGTACCCCGGCTCTACCGGAATATAGGCATAGTTCTCGTGGATGAGATTTAAAACATTCCGATATCCCAATATCTCCATTTCGTCCCGGTTGCGTGGAGTCGTTTTATCTTCAACCAGCTGTTTCAGGCGTGCATTGGTCGTGATGATCCCTTCGATCCGATTGGAGGACTCTGTACTTTGGATCTTTGCGATCTCCACCAGCCGCTCCAATTCAGCGGGTCTTTGTTTCAGATATAGTTCCTGCCGCCCCTTGCATTCATGGATCTTCGCAACATAAGACAAGACCTCATTATCCCAGGAGTATTCTGCAATCTTTTTATAATCAAATGTACGCATGATTCACCCATTCCTTCTCCCAGCCCGTTCTTCCTTCTCCCAATTATACGCTCATTTTGGGAGAAAGCACAAGAAACTGGGAGAAAGCTTTTATCGTTCTCGTCACTCGCAGCCCCGGCCGGAACGCTGTTTATCCTCATACATCCGGTGGTCGGCCAGGATGCGGATGGCACGCACATCGTCGCTGTCACTTGGGTAGACCGCACAGCCGCAGCTGGTGCCAACCTGCACCTCTGCATCCTTCAGGCGGTAAGGCTCTCGGATGGCTGCCTTGATCTTTTCCACCCGGCTCTTGCAGAACCCCTCCGTTATGGCTCCGTTGACGATGAGGGCGAACTCATCCCCGCCGATGCGGAACACCGCATCGCTCTCCCGCACGCAGCCACGCAGGCGGCTGGCCACCTCCTTGAGCAGCTGGTCGCCCACATCGTGGCCGTAACGGTCGTTCACAGGCTTGAAACGGTCAAGGTCGAGGTAGAACAGGACAAACGGTGTCCTGTTCAGCTCGTTTTCTTTCAACAATGCGTCAAAATAGCGTTCATTATACAGTCCGGTCAGGCCGTCGGTGTTGGCCAGGTCCTCCATCTGCTGGCGAGCCTCCTCTTCCTGCCGGAGGGCGCGCTCCTTTTCCTCCACGCGCAGGCGGGCATCGATGCGGACACCGTGCACCAGCACGATGCCTGCGCAGAAGAACAGCCCAGCCAGCAGCAGGATGGTGGCGTTCTGGATCTTCCGCATTCCACTGTCCACCACGTCACGGCCGACGATGCCCACAATGGACAGATCCTGAAAGCCCACAGGCTGGTAGACCAGATAATAGCTCTTGCCCTCAAGCCAGCAGGAAAGGCTGCCGCTGCGGCCCTCTGCCACGTCCTGCCGGGCCCGGGTCAGTGTACCCGCATCCACCTGCGCATACTTCTGCAGGTAGTCGAACAGGTTGTCCATCCAGTCCTCGATCTCGCTCTTGGGCTCCTCTGAGAGCATCACATCGCCATCGGGATGGATGATGTAGCAGTCGCTCTGGCCGCCGTAAGCACTGCCGCCGATCAATTCCTCTATGGTCTTATTCCGATAGCTCACGGCAAGGCTGGTGTAGGTGGTGCCGTCGATCTCCACCGGCGCAATGGGCGCAGAGTATACCACCCGGCGCTCCCCGCTCCGCATGATGTAGCTGGACACCGTAGGCTTGCCGGTGCGGTACATCTCCTCAAAGGCCGTCCAGAGGTGATCCACTTTTTCATGCTTGCCCCGGATGCTCCAATATTCGCAGTTTTCATTGAACAGATACACGCTGCTGTACCGCCAGATCTCCCGCTCGGCCTCATAGCTGCGCAGGCGTTCCTCCGCCAGGCCCTCCTCATTGGCAGCCTGCAGGCTCTTGCCCCACTCGTTCAGCATGTTCCAGTTGCTCCGGCTGAAGATGGTAAACGCCTTATCCACCTGCTCATAGGTCTCCAGCAGGTTGCGGGTGCCTTCGTCATAGAACTGCTGCCGGATGTACAGGATGTACCAGCACAGACCTGTCACCACGACCATCGCCAGCAGCAGCGCAGCTGCCGTCCATCTTTCTTTTTTCTTCCACATATTCAGCTTCTCCTCAGCAGAGTCCCAACTTGCCCTTTTCCGGCCGCATTTCCACAGCCTGCGAAACCACGCAATTCCGTCGAATCAACACTACCAAATTCTGCTTTTTCTGTCAAGGCTTTCGTCAAAGATTATTCGCTGCAAATTTGGGGCATTCTTCTATCCTTTTGCTGCTGTGTATGTTATAATAAAATGTATGGATTTCTGAGGGGGTGCTCTTATGCAGCAGATCGTGATATTGGGCGGCGGTGCAGCGGGCCTTGCCGCCGCATTGGCCGCCGCCCAGTCTGCCCCGGCAGGGGCAGTGCGGGTGACGGTGCTGGACCGCAACCCCAGGTGCGGCAAAAAGCTGTTGGCCACCGGCAACGGCCGCTGCAATTTGGACAACACCGGCATTGCACCGGAGCAGTATTTCACCGCTGCCCCCGCCGCCCTGCGGCCCCTGCTGGCCGCGGTGGATGCCGCCGCACCGCTGGAATGGTTCGCGGCGCTGGGCCTGTACACCCGCACCGATGAGGCCGGGCGGGTGTACCCCTACTCCAACCAGGCCGCAGACGTGCTGGCCCTGCTGGAAGGCCACCTTGCCCGGCTGGGCGTGGAGGTGCGTACCGGCTGCACTGTGCAGACCCTGAGCCAGAACCGCAGCGGCTACACCATCCTGTGCGAGGATGCCGAGGGTCAGGACCAGACCCTGCGGGCCGATGCCGTCATCTGCGCCATGGGCGGCAATGCCGGGCCGCAGTTCGGCACCGACGGCTTCGGCACTCGATTCGCCGCCCAGTGCGGCGGAAAGCTGGAGCCGCTGTACCCCTGCCTGACCGCCCTGCAGACAGCAAAGCCCAACCGGTCTCTGGCCGGCATCCGGGCCAAGGCCGCTGCCACCCTGCTGGACCTCGACCGCCACTGCACCGTGGCTGTGGAAAACGGCGAGGTGCAGTTCACGGACTACGGGCTTTCGGGCATCTGCATCATGCAGCTGTCCGGCCATCTGGCCCCGGGGCGGGGGCCAAAGCGCCCGGCCGTTGAGCTGGACCTCTTCCCCATGCTGGACGAGACTGCCCTGACCGCCCTGTTTGCGGCCCGGGTGCCCCTGCTGCCGGGCAAGGCACCTGCGGATTTCTGGACAGGTCTGCTCAATCCCAAGCTGGGCCGCGCCCTGTGGGCAGCGGCAAAGCTGCCTGAAAAACTGGTGGACACCCTGCCGGATGCCGCCTGGCAGGTGCTGGCCAACGCGGCCAAGCACTGGCTGTTCGAGGGCCTGGCCCCCTGCGGCTGGAAGCAGGCCCAGACCACCGGCGGCGGCCTGAGCCTGACCGAAGTGACCCCCAGCTTCCAGTTCAAGGGCTGCCCCGGCCTTTACTTTGTGGGTGAAACGCTGGACTGCGCCGGCAGCTGCGGCGGCTTCAACCTGCACTGGGCCTTTGGCAGCGGCATCGCCGCCGGGCGTGACGCGGTGCGGAGCCTGAAGCGGCCTGCCCCGAAGCCGAATAAAAAGAAGCGATAAAGAATGACCCTCTCCATCCCGCATCTGACAGACAGACTGCAGGGACGGAGAGGGTCATTTTCGTTTCAGGTACGCTTGTGTCTCCCGGACCACCACCCCCGAAAGCCCCACCACGCCCACAAGATTGGGCAGCATCATCAGGCCGTTGAAGGTATCGGAGAGCGCCCAGGCCAGATCCAGCTTCATCGCAGCACCCACCAGCACCATGGCCGCAAACACCAGTTTATATCCTGCAGCGGCACGCTCCCCCAGCAGATACACCACTGCCCGGGTGCCGTAATGGCTCCACCCCAGCGTAGTGGAATAGGCAAACAGCAGGACCGACACCGCGATGAACTGCGGCCCGAACGCCCCGAACACCGTGGAAAAGGCCTGCCCCACCAGTGCGGAGCCTTCCACGTCGGTCAGGGCCGCGCCGGTGTCCAGATCCACAAGGCCGCTGGTGAGTACCACAAGGGCCGTGAGGGTGCAGACCACCATGGTATCTGCAAACACCTCAAACATCCCCCACATTCCCTGCTGAACAGGCTCCTCCACGTTGGCCGCGCAGTGCACCAGCACCGACGCGCCCAGTCCTGCTTCGTTGGAAAAGGCGCCCCGCTTGAATCCCCAGCTGATGGCCCGGGCCATGCCGTAACCCAGCACCCCGCCCCCGGCGGCCTGCAAGCCAAACGCCCCCCGGAAGATGGCCGCGAATGCCGCCGGGACAGCCGCCCAATGGACACAGACCACGGTCAGTGCCCCGAACAGGTAGAACAGGGCCATGAGCGGGACGATGGCCTCCGTAACTGCGGCCACCCGCTTCAGCCCGCCCAGTATGACCCGCCCGGTGAGCAGGGCCAGTACAATGCCCGTTGCCACCGGCGGCACCCGGAACACCGCCTGCAGATTGCCCGCAATGGAGTTGATCTGGCTCATATTCCCCATGCCGAAGCTGGCCAGCACGCAAAAGCAGGCAAACAGCACCGCCAGTGCCCGGCCAAAGCCGCCGCCCAGCCCCTCGGCCAGATAGTACATGGGCCCGCCGCACCATCTTCCGGCGGCATCCCGGCGGCGGTAGCAGATGCCCAGCACGTTCTCGGCATAGCTGGTCATCATCCCCAGCAGGGCCATGACCCACATCCAGAACACAGCCCCCGGCCCGCCTGCCAGAATGGCCGCCGCCACACCCACGATGTTGCCGGTGCCGATGGTCGCCGCCAGCGCCGTGCAAAGGCTCTGAAACTGGCTGATGGCTTCATCGTCCGTGTGGGCGGTCACATTCCGGTCCAGGAAGATGGCCCCGATGGTGTGCCGCATCCAGTACCCGAAATACCGCAGCTGGAAAAAACCGGTGCGCACTGTCAGCAGACAGCCGGTGCCAAACAGCAGCGCCAGCCCCACCGGCCCCCATACCACACCGCCGACCACCGCGTTCACCCGCGCCAAGCTCTCCCACATACACAAACGCCCCCTGTGCTCTACTGTATGGCACAGGGGGCGTTTTCATGCCCGGGCAGCGGTTTCTGTATAAAAAAGCGCATCCCGGCCCACCCTGTTCCAAAACGGAACGGAGGAACACGGGATGCACAAGAACGGTTGGAGGCCCTTCTGGGCGGCTTTGGGGGCAGCACTTCTGGTGCTGCTGCCGCTGGTGGGCGGCACAGTCCTGCTCACCCGGCAGATGGTGCGCACCCGCATCCAGACCGCCCAGCCCCAGAGCGGGGTGCCCATCCAGCTGCCCCGGGCCGAGCACCGGATGACCCTGCTTCTCTGCACCGCCGGGGAGCAGCCGGGCTTTTTGCTGGTCTACCTGAACGCCGCCCAGAACAGTCTGAACCTGCTGGCCGTGCCGGGGGAGCTGACGGTTCCCTTCAACGGAGAGACTGCCAGCCTTGCCCACTGCTACGGAGCGGCGGGGCCCGCCCGGTGCCGTCAGGCGCTTCTGGAGGTGCTGGGCCTGCCGGAGGATATGTTTTATCTGGCGCTGTCCCCCGCCGTGCTGGAAAAGACCGCTTCCCGCTACGGGCCGGTGCGGGTGGGGTTTTCGGGGACACTGACTGCCGATGAGCTGGCCGAAACCGGGCTTTCCGCCGCCGTGCAGAGCATTTCGGCCAAAGAGGCCCATGCTCTGCTCTCCGGCTGGGATGCGGACGGCACCCTGCCGCCTGCCCGCCGGGCCGCTGCCCGGGCGGCAGTGTGGGAAGCCTTTTTCCGGCAGGACCTCGCCCTGCTGCCCGCCACCCTGCCGGATGCCCTGCGGGCCAGCAGCACGGCCCTGCTCACCGACTTTGCGGCACAGGATTATACCCTGCTGGGCACGGTCCTGGAGTTTCTGGCCAACAACAGCGCCCTCCCCCACGCCGAAGCCCTGCCCGGGGCGTGGGATGCAAAAGCGGGCACTTACACGGTCACAGATGCTTCCCGGGCGGCGGTGCAGACCTTCCTCAGCGTTTCGCCCGCCTCGGGGAATGATGCCTCGCTCAGGGAGCCATAACCCAGCACAAACGTCCCGGAAAAATCCTGTTCCCCGCCGGTCAGGTCATAATCGCTCAGCAGGCTCAGGGCCACGCCCTGCGCCTTTGCGGCGGCGTGAAGGGCGGCATCCGGCGGGGCATTTTTCAGACTTGCCAACAGATGCAGGCCGGTGTGCAGGCCGGTCAGGGTCAGCTCGTCCGGCGCAAAAGCAGCGCGCAGAGAGGCAGCCAGAGCATCCCGCCGGGCCTTGTAGGCCACGCGCTCCCGGGCAAGGTGCCGGGTAAAGTAGCCCTCGCGGATGAAGCGGGCCAGGGTCTGCTGCTCAAACCGGCTGACGGTGCCGGAATAGATCCGGTACTTTGCCCGCCAGGCGGGCAGCAGCTGCCGGGGCAGCACCATGTAAGCGATGCGGATGCCGGGGGCCAGGCTGCGGGAGCAGGTGGAGAGGTAGACCACCGGGCCGTCGGCCCCGGCCATGCCCTGCAGGCTGGGCAGGGGGCGGGTATCAAAGCGGAACTCCGAATCGTAATCGTCCTCTATGATATACCGCTGGCCCGGGCAGCGGGATGCCCAGTGGAGCAGCTCCGTGCGGCGGCCCGCCGGCATGGTCACGCCCGTGGGGAACTGGTGGCTGGGCGTGACATAGCACACCGCCGCGCCCGAGCCAGACAATGCCTCAACAGAAAGGCCGTCCGCATCCACAGGCAGGCAGCAGCACGCCACGCCGTTGTTTTCCAGCACCTGCTTCGCGCGCTGGTAGCCGGGGTTTTCCACCGCCGTTTTGCCGGGCAGGAGCGGGGCCAGCAGGCTCAGCAGATACTCCATACCGGCACCCACCACCACCTGCTCGGCGGTGCACCGCACGCCCCGGTATTCCTCCAGATAGTCCGCCAGCGCCTGCCGCAGTTCCACATCCCCCTGCGCATCGCCATGGGTCAGCAGCTGGGGCGAGGAATAGAGCAGCTCTTTCTGCAGCCGGGCCCAGGTACGGAACGGGAACAGCCCCGGGTCCACGCCCCGGGTGGACAGATCGAACCGGACGGGCGGCTCAGCCGCTTCCGGCTGCGGAGCGGCAGATACTGGGGGCGGCACTTCCTCGGGCCGGGTGGGCAGGGCAAGATATTCCTGTACATAAAAGCCGCTGCGCTCCCGCGGCTCCATGTAGCCCTCGGTCGCCAGGATCTGATATGCCGCGTCCACCGTGTTGACAGAAACCGACAGCTCTGCCGCCAGCCGCCGCTTGCCGGGCATCCGGGT
>UMKP01014194.1_pt1 | contig 10675 bp, 8 predicted proteins | sample 1966341 | NCBI WGS metagenome assembly UMKP01 (sample SAMEA4836179, study PRJEB28245) | human gut metagenome | biome: gut microbiome; material: fecal sample | place: Denmark | collected 2008
TTTGCGTGGACTGCCAAGGGCTCCCACTTTGGGGGAGCTGGATTTGCGAAGCAAAGACTGAGAGGGCGAGGACGTTTAAGGAGAACCACTATGCCTCACCGTTATTTTACAACCGAAATCTCCAATGGCACCGCCACCCTGCGGGGGGCCGATGCCCATCATCTTTCCCGCGTGATGCGGGGCAAGCTGGGGGACACTGTCATCTTATGTGACGGCAACGCCGTGGAATACACCGCCACCATCACCGGCTTCGGGCCGGAGACGGTGGAGTTCAGCGTGGAGCCGGGCTATCCCAGCGCCGCCGAGCCCAGCGTGGAAGTGACCCTGTTCGTGGGTTACCCCAAGCAGGACAAGCTGGAACAGGTCATCCGCCACGGCGTGGAGCTGGGCTGCACCCACTTTGTGCCCTTCTTCAGCCGGTACTGCGTGGCCGCCCCCAAAAAGGAGGAGCAGAAAAACGAGCGCTACAACCGCATCGCCTTTGAAGCCGCCAAGCAGTGCGGCCGGGGCGTGCTGCCGGATGTCGCCCTGCCCCTGCCCAACTTCGGGGCCCTCTGCCGCAGTCTGGAAGAGTACGATCTCGTGCTCTTCTGCTACGAGCTGGGCGGCGCTCCCCTGCGCCAGCTGCTGGCAGACGCACAGCCTGCCGACGGCCAGCGGCTGAAGATCGCCCTCATCACCGGTGCCGAGGGCGGCTTTGCCGTGGAAGAGGCCGAAATGGCCGCCAATGCCGGTGTGAAAACGGTCGGCCTCGGCCCCCGCATCCTCCGGTGCGAGACCGCCCCGCTGGCCGTGCTCTCTGCCGTGATGACCCTGACGGGTAACTTGGAGTAATTTTTATTCCCACATATACAAAAAGGACGGCTCACGCCGTCCTTTTTGTTTACTTTATTTTCGCGTTCATCAGCGCTTTTTTCACCTCAATGAGGTTTTGCGGACTGACCGAGAAGCTCCGCAGGCCCAGCTGCAGATATTGCAGGGTGTTGGCCGGATTGCCCACCGCGCTGCCGCAGATGGTCACGGGGATCCCGCCCTCCCGGGCAGCCTCCACTACCATGCGGATGAGCTTTTTCATTGCGTGGCTGGCCGGGCGGTAGTAGCGCTCGGCAATGGAGATATCCCGATCCACCGCGTGGGTGTACTGGGTCAGGTCGTTCGTCTCGATGACAAAGAAATTGCACCCGTGCTCCACGAATTCCTCTGCCGTCAGGCAGGCCGAGGGCACCCCGAACATCACGCCAAAGGGCGTGTTCGGGTCAAACTCCTCCCCGCGCTCCCGCAGCAGCTGGCGGCAGTGCGCTACCAGCCGCATGGCCTCATCCCAATCTTCGAGGTTGGTCACCATGGGGAACATGACCCGCAGGGGGCCGTGGGCCGCCGCCCGGAGCAGGGCGCAGATCTGCGTTTCAAACTGGTGGGTCTGGCGCAGGCTGCTGCGGATGCCCCGCAGGCCCAGCTTGGAGGATTCCAGCCCCCTATGGATATCGGCCATGGCGCGGTCCACACCAAAATCAAAGGTGCGCACTGTCACCACACCGCCCTTTGCGGCGGCAATGCAGGATTGATAGAACACGAACTGCTCCTGCTCGTCCACCGGGCGGCCCGGCAGCATCATATAGCCGCTGCGCAGCAGGCCCACGCCGGAAGCGCCTGCCTGCAGCGCCGATTCAATATCCTCCTGCCCGTAGCAGTTGGCCAGAAGCTCAAACGGCACATCATCCTTTGTCCGGTTGGGCAGGACGCTGATGCGGGCGGCTTCCTCGCTCTCCCACTGCAGCTCACAGATGCGGCTGACCGCCTGCTGGCGGGTGTTGGCATCCGGGTCCAGAATGCACTCGCCGTTGTTGGCATCCAGCACCACGGTGCGGCCGTCGCAGTCGTCCAGAAACTCCCGTCCCACCTGCACCACGCAGGGAATGTGCATGGCCCGCGCAATGATCGCCGCGTGGCTCTGCTTATTGCCCTCCGAAGTGATGATGCCCAGGATCATTCCCGCCGGAACGCTGAACAGATCGCTGGGCATCAGCATCTCTGCCGCCAGGATCACCGGGTGATCCAGCGCCAGCCAGACCCGGGGACGGTTGGTCAGCACATTCACCACGCGGCGGGCGGCATCCAGAATATCCGCACTGCGCAGCTGCATGTAGGCGTTGTCCTCCATGGCCGCAAGCTGCTCTGCATAGCGGTTGCCCGCACGGTACATGGCTTCGGCAGCGCTGATGCCCGCCTTGATCTGGAATTTGACCTCGTTCATAAAGCCTTCATCTTCCAGCATCATGCTCTGGAACAGGAAGATGGCCTGCTCCGTAGGGCCGCTGCGGTCTGCCATGCCGTCCAGCTCACGCTGGGCTGTCCGCACAGCGTTTTCCAGCAGACGCTGTTCCCGTTCCGCGTTGAACGGCCCGGTGGCAAAATTTTCGTGCCAGCGCTCCAACCGGCTCACCTGTCCCATCACAAGGCCCGGCGAGGCGCTGTGTCCCTGATAGACCTTCATTCCTCAATCACCTCCGGCAGTACCGGCCCGGTAAGGGCACGGCAGACCAATGCCTGTAAGAACGTATTGGGCAGCAGAGCGGCCCGCGCGGCCTGTGCCGCATTGCCGCTGCCCTCAAACAGGGGCGCAAAGCTCTCGATGCGCTCCCGGTCGCATTTTTCCAAAAAGGCTTCCGCCAGTGTCCGGGTGGTATAGAACACGGTGGGGTCCACGCCCGCATCCTCGGCGGCAGCTTCCAGCGGGGCCAGCTGGGCATCCTTCATGTTGGCCAGCAGCAGGGCCGCATCCGCTGTCAGGGTCACGGGGTATTTTTCCCGCACCGCCTTCTGCACCTGCTGGAATTTCCACGCAAAAGCGGCGGCATCCTCACAGCTCTCGGCGCTGGTGGAAACGGCATAGGCGCAGCCCCGCAGATATCCCATGGCGCGGCGGGTATCGTAGTAGCCCAGCTCAATGTTCCGTCTGGCGGTATCGGGGTCAAAGTGGAGGATGTCCCCCAGCTCCCAGTAGCTGCGGATCATGGTGGTGGGCAGGCCGGTGCGGTTGGGCAGGGTGATGCCCACCCCTTCCAGGTCGACACAGACCAGCTCCTCCGCGCCCATCTTCTGGGCCAGCGCGGTGGGCATATTGTCCCGGTAGCCGCCATCCAGGAACTGCACCCCGTCGATCTGCTTTGCCCGCAGAGCGGGGAAACAGGCGGCCGAGGCCAGCAGGTAATCCTTCACCTTGCCCGCCGGGATATCCTCCAGCGTCAGCTCCCGGGGCTTCAGCCCCCGTTTTTCCACGGTGACAAGGCCGAACCGGATGGGCGAAGCCCGCAGGGCATCCTCATCCAGCACCCGCTCCACGATCTCTTCCAGCGGGGTCACGTCCATGCCGCCGTCCCGCACCACTTCCCGCAGGAAGGCGTGCAGCTCAGAGAGGTCGGCGTTTTCCTCCGGCAGCTCCATCACGTCCTGGCTGCGGATGCTCATCCACATATCCCGGGCCGTTTCGTACAGGTCCAGCGCAAACATGGCACCGTTCAGGCTGCCCACACTGGTACCGGTGATGATCTGGGGCCGCCAGCCCAGCTCGGTCAGGGCACGCCACACACCCACCTGATAGCTGCCGCGCGCACCGCCGCCTGCCAGCACCAGTGCCTTGACCGGGGTATCATTCTGTGCCATCTGGAACGCCTCCTAGTCATTCTTTGGAAATCTGTCAGAAGTATACCATATTTTCCGGAAAAATTCTCCCTGTTTTTGGAACAAAATCCATGGTATAATTTTGTTAACTTGTGTGAAACGATGGTGGAGGTAAAACAATGCACTGCAACAACTGGATCTTTGATATGGACGGCACCCTGACCGACAGCATGACCGTGGTATGGGAGGGTGCGCCCGATGCCCTGCTGGCCCGCTACGGCCGCACCCCAAAATCTGACCTCCACAAAACGCTCCTGACCATGGGCATGGCCGATGGCGCGGCCTACCTCATCCGGGAGTATGACCTGCCCCTGAAAATGGAGGACTACAACGATGTGATGTGGGATGTTATCACCAAGCTCTACGAGACCGTGGAGCTCAAGCCCGGCGTGCGGGAGCTGCTGGCCCGTCTGAAGGCCGAGGGTGCCCACATGTGCATCTGCTCCAACACCTGGAGCGCCCAGTGCCGCACCGTGCTCACCCGTTTGGGCATCGATGAATATTTCGACTTCTATGTAGAGGCACAGGGGGCGCTCCACAAGAGCAGGCCGGATGTATTTTTCCAGACCCTTGCACGCCTGGGCGGCACTGACCCCAACCGGTGCGTTGTCTGTGAAGATTCCCTCTACGCCGCCCGCACCGCCCACGATGCAGGCTTCCGCGTCATCGGCATCGCCGATGCCGCCAGCAAGTCCGATGAGCCCGCCCTGCGGGAGGTCAGCGACCAGTTCCTGACCGACTGGACGGAGCTGGACTGGGACAAAGTATGACCTCTGCACCATGCAGAAAGCGGCCCGCAGAAGCAGGCCGCTTTCTTTTTGTATGATAGACCTACCCTTCCAGAAACGCCCGGAACGCCGCCCTTACGGCGGGCTCACGCCCCCGGGGGATGGGCACCCGTGCCCCGCTGCGCATCCAGAGCTCCCCGGAAGAGAGCTGGGCGGCGGCGGCAAGGTTGACCACATAGGAGCGGTGGGGCTGCAGAAAACGGGCATCGGCCAGCAGGGGCTTTGCCACCTCGGAAAATGGGACCCGCAGGGAGAGGGAGGCCACGTCCTCGCCGCTGGCAAGGTGGTAGTGCACCACATGGTGGGTGCACTCCAGATACTCGATGTCCGCAAAGGGCAGGGCCCGCAGGCCCATGGCCGTGGTGACCGGGATGACCGGGCCGTATTCCGGCTCGGTGGCCCGGTCCAGCAGGGCTGTCAGCTGCTCCGGACGGAACGGGATATGCAGGTACTGCATCGCGTCCACCCGGAACGCTTCGTAGGCATAGGCCGTGGTGTGGGCCAGAAAGGCCAGCGGAGCCCGCACACCCCGGCGGCGCAGCTCTGCAGCCGCCTGCAGGCCGCTGCACGGGTTGGCGGCAGGCAGCTCAATGAGGTAGAGCTCGTACCGGGAGCCTGCTTTCTCCTGCTGCAGCAGGGCCGCTGTGCTTTCCAGCTGCTCCACGATGCAGGCATCGGCCCGGCGGGCATAATATTCCATGCAGTGGCGCTGCACCCGGCCCCGCAGCACAGGGTCCGGGCTGCACACCGCAATGTGAAAGATCATATCCGCTCCTCCTTTCCCTCTGCACAGCGCTTGATTTTTGCGCCATGAGGGAGTATTATGGACGAAAAAAGAAATGGGGGACACCGCCATGGATCAGCCGCTCGTCAGCATCATCCTGCCCGTATACAACGCTCAGAATCATCTGGCCCGCTGCATCGGCAGCATCCTGAACCAGACCTATAAAAACATTGAACTTATCATCCTGAACGATGGCTCCAAGGATCACAGCCTGCCCGTGTGTGAGGAGTTCCGCGCCAAGGACAGCCGCATCGTGCTGGTGGACAAGGAGAACTCCGGCGTGTCCGACACCCGCAACCTGGGCCTGAAGCTGGCCGGGGGCGAGTATGTCCAGTTCGTGGACAGCGATGACTACATCGACCCGGACTTCACCCAGCATCTGGTGGAAGCCGCTGAGGCGCACCACGCAGACCTTGTGATTGCGCCATACAAGATGGTGATCCCCGCCGGGGCCACAAAGCCCGAGCAGGTGCTGGAAAAACTGGAGGACAATCTGGGCGTGATGAGTGTTGCCCGGCCCCCTGAGGTGCGGGAATACGGTTTCCTGCCCGCCGGGGTCTACGACAAGGACACCTTTGCCCTGCGGCTGATGGACAAGCCCGCCTCCTACTTTTACAGTGTGCTCTGGAACAAGCTCTACCGCCGCATCCTGCTCACCGGCAATGACATCCAGTTCACCAGCGAACTGAAATGGGCCGAGGATCTGGTGTTCAACATGCAGTATATCCAGTATGCCGAGACCTTTGTTTCCATTGACAAAGCCGGTTACTACTACGTCCAGAATCCCCAGAGCATCTGCCACACCCAGATCAACCCGGCCTCCATCGTGCAGAACAAGATCCAGACGTTCCGGTATTATAAAGACCTCTACACCCGCCTTGGGATGTACGAGGAGGTGCGGCCCCAGCTGTATAAGTTCCTGGTGGATATCGCCGAGAGCACCTACCCCTCCGGCCCCTTCAAAAAGATCATTGAGGAAGCCAAGGAATATTGGAAAAACCGGAAAGAATAAACCAAAATCGGGAGACCCCCTGCGGGGTCTCCCTTTTTTGTGGTTATGCTCCGATGGCAGCGCACTTCTTTGCCAGCCAATCCCGCTCTTCTTCATTCAGGCGGGGAGCCAGCTTCTCAAACACTTCGCGGTGGTAGGCGTTCAGCCAGTCCAGCTCGTCCCGGGTCAGGACACCGGGCACCACAGGAGAGGTGGCAATGGGCACAAAGGTCAGCGGACGGAAGGCCAGGAAGGTGCCGTATTGGTTGTCGGCCTTGTGGTAGCACTCCAGTTCGTTCTCAATGCGGATGCCCACCTGACCGGCCTCGTACACGCCCGGCTCATCGGTGATGATCATGCCCGGCTGGAACACCGTGGTGTTGCGGCCGTTCAGGGAGTGGGGACCCTCGTGGACGTTGCCCACAAAGCTGACGCTGTGGCCGGTGCCGCAGCGGTAGTTGATGAGGTGCCGCCACAGCGGCTCACGGGCGATGGTATCCAGCATGTGGCCGTCGCAGTAGTTCAGCCAGACAGCCTTTGCGATGTCGATGTGGCACTGCAGGGTCCAGGTGTAGAACAGCTTTTCGTCCTCAGTCAGCTCACCCAGCGGGTAAGTGCGGGTGATATCGGTGGTGCCGTCCAGATAGGTGGCACCGCTGTCCACCAGCAGGAAGCCCTTGCGCTCCAGCTTGGCATGGTCCTCCTTGGTGGCGTGGTAGTGCATCATGGCAGCGTTTCCACCGTAGGCGGCAATGGTGCCAAAGCTCTCCACGATAAATTTGTCCTGTGCGGAGCGGTACTTGTGGAGGATCTCGTCCACAGTCAGCTCGGTCAGCTCTTCCCCGGCAGCCAGACGCTCTTCCAGCTCCTTCTGGAACCGCACCATGGCAACCGCATCCCGCAGATGGGCTTCGCGGTCGTGAGCCAGCTCGACCTCATTCTTCACACCCTTCATGGGCAGCAGGGGGTCGGCCTCATCCTTCACGGTCAGGGCGGCGTTGTTCTGCAGGGTCTCGTAAACGGCAAAGTTCACGGATGCAGGGTCGGCCAGCACGGTCTGGGGCTCGGTCTCAGCGGCCAGGAACTTGAGCACGTCATCGTACTCCTGGATCTCCACGCCGTTGGCCTTGAGCTCTGCGGCAGCTTCCGCACCCAGACGTGCAGTGTTGATGAAGAGCACCGCGCGCTCCGGGGTCACATAGCAGTAGGACATGGCATAGGGGGTGCACTGGATATCCATGGCGCGCAGGTTCAGCAGCCAGGCCAGATTATCCAGCTTGCCCACCAGCTGTGCGGTGCAGCCCAGCTCCTTGAGCTTGCCGCGCAGGCGCTCCAGCTTTTCGGCAGGGGAGAAGCCTGCATACTCCTTGGGCAGGATCCATGCCGGGGTGGCAGGCCGGGCGGGGCGGCCCTCGGTCCACAGCTCATCCTCAAGGTTCAGGGTCTTGATGGTGCCCTTCTTGGCATCCAGCTTCTTCTGCACGCCGCGCACCAGCCCGCAGGAAGCGGTCAGGCCGCACAGGCCCAGCACGCCGTTCTCAGGCAGCACCTTGCCGCAGTATTCCTCCACGGTGGGCACGCCCGGCTCACCCATCCGCATCAGCTGGATCTCGGTACCGGCGATCTCCTTTTCCGCCTGCACAAAGTAGCGGCCGTCTGCCCAGACAGCGCTCTCGGTGGGGGTGACGACGAAGTTGGAGTTTTCGCCGTGGAAGCCGGAGAAATAGGTCAGGGAGGTGTAATGGTCGGGCAGGTACTCGCTGGAATGCGGGTCACCCACCGGGATCAGATAAACGTCCACGCCGTTGGCCTTCATGGCAGCCCGCAGGGCAGCCAGACGCTCAGGAACCGTGTTCATGCTCATAATAAAAAGCCTTCTTTCTTCCATCTATCTGCCGGAAAAACGTCCGGCGGCGGGGGTCACTGTGTCTTATTGTACCATCACTCCGGGCAGAATGCAATTCACCGGCAGCGAAAAGCCCCCGCCGGGGCATCAGCACTCAGGCGGGGGCAGAAAGCACGGTCACTGCACACTCTTTTTTGCAAGATCTTTGGTGTACAGGGCACGGGTGGCGTTCAGCACAGCCAGCACCATCACGCCCACATCGGCAAAGATGGCGGTCCACATGCTGGCCAGACCCAGCGCGCCCAGCACCAGGCAGGCAAACTTGATCGCCAGAGCAAACACGATGTTCTGATACACGATGCGCAGGGTGCGGCGGGCAATGCGCATGGCCAGCGCGATCTTGGCCGGGTCATCGTCCATCAGGACAACGTCAGCGGCCTCGATGGCAGCATCGGAGCCCAGAGCACCCATGGCGATGCCCACATCCGCACGGGACAAAACCGGGGCATCGTTGATGCCGTCGCCCACAAAAGCGAGGTTTTCTTTGGGCTGCTTTGCGGCGAGGAGCGTTTCGATCTGGTCCACCTTATCGCCGGGCAGCAGACCTGCATGGTATTCATCCAGACCCAGCTCGGCGGAAACGGCCTTTGCCACAGGCTCTGCGTCGCCGGTCAGCATGACCGTCTTGCGGACACCGGCCTGTTTCAGGCCCTTGATGGCAGCGGCACTGTGGGGTTTGACCACATCAGCGATGAGCAGATAGCCTGCGTATCTGCCCTCCATGGCAACATGGACGATGGTGCCCGGCTCGGTGATCTCGGGAACCGTCAGGCCCAGCTTTGCCATCAGGCGGGCATTGCCGGCAGCGACGGTTTTGCCGTCCACCTTTGCGGTCACGCCGTGGCCGCCCAGCTCCTGCACATCGGTCACACGGCTGGGGTCAATGTCCTTACCGTAAGCGTTCTTGATGCTCAGGGAGATGGGGTGCTTGGACCAGCTCTCGGCCAGTGCGGCGGCTTCCACAAGGGCATCCCCGGTCACGCCGTTTTCGGGGTGGATGCCCACCACCTTGAAGGTGCCCTGGGTCAGGGTGCCGGTCTTATCAAACACCACGATGCCGGTGCGGGCCAGCTCTTCCAGATAGGTGGAGCCCTTGACCAGGATGCCGCAGGCAGACGCACCGCCGATGCCGCCGAAGAAGCTCAGCGGGATGGAGATGACCAGAGCGCAGGGGCAGCTGATGACCAGGAAGGTCAGGGCGCGGTAGATCCAGTCACCGAAGCGGGCGGGCTGGCCCATCAGCAGCAGAACGATGGGGGGAACAAAGCCCAGCGCCAGTGCGCCGTAGCAGACGGCGGGGGTGTAGACCCGGGCAAAGCGGGTGATGAAGTTCTCGGCGCGGGCCTTCTTCATGCTGGAATTTTCCACAAGGTCGAGGATCTTGGAAACGGTGGATTCGCCGAACTCCTTGGTGGTCCGCACCTTCAGCAGGCCGGTCATGTTCACACAGCCGCTGATGACCTCATCGCCGGAGCGGACATCCCGGGGCAGGCTCTCGCCGGTCAGGGCGGCGGTGTTCAGGGCAGAGGTTCCCTCCACGATGATGCCATCAATGGGCACCCGCTCGCCGGGCTGGACCACGATCACGGTGCCCACCTCCACATCATCGGGGTCCACCTGCTCCAGTTTGCCGTCCTCGTCCTCAACGTTGGCGTAATCGGGGCGGATATCCATCAGGCTGGAAATGCTCTGGCGGCTCTTGCCCACGGCCACGCTCTGGAACAGCTCGCCGATCTGGTAGAAGATGATAACGGCACAGCCCTCCACATAATCGCCCAGCGCAAACGCGCCCACGGTGGCAACGGCCATCAGGAAGCACTCGTCAAAGGGCTGGCGGTTCTTGATGCCCAGCAGTGCCTTGCGGAGCACATCCCAGCCGACCACCAGATAGGGGATGCAGTAGAGCAGCAGCTCCACCGGCGTGGGGAACTGGGGCAGCAATTTGAGGATGAGCACCAGCACCAGAGCAGCAATGATCCGGTACAGGTTCTTCTTCTGCTTTTTATTCATATCTGTACTCTCCTTTTTTCTGGGTTCTGGGCCGCAATGCGCCGCGGCGGGCGGGGTGGATTCAACAGGTTTTCCCCACGGGATAGACTTTTCCACGTTTTCCCCTGAGTTTTCCACGGACTTTTCCCGGAGAAAACCTGCTTTTTCGCGTTTCTTTTTGCACTTTTTCGCAGAAGCTGTTGAAAACCCGGTGGAAACTGTTGAAAACCCGTTTTCTTTTCCACAGTTTCCCACACCGGCTTTTGGGCCGTTCTGCCCGAAAAATGTGCTACAAAAAGCTCCCCCGCAGGGGAGCCGTACCGGAGTTACAAACCCCTGTTTCCTCAGATATCAAAGATCTCGCAGTCGTCCTCGACCTTTTTGCAGGCAGTCAGAACGTTCACCATGGTATCGTGGGGGTCTGCACCCTCAGCAAACTCGACCTTCATCTTCTGGGTCATAAAGCTGACGGTAGCCTGTGCCACACCTGCAACGGTGTTGGCGGCATCCTCCATCTTCTGGGCGCAGTTTGCGCA
>UMKP01047924.1_pt1 | contig 10528 bp, 8 predicted proteins | sample 1966341 | NCBI WGS metagenome assembly UMKP01 (sample SAMEA4836179, study PRJEB28245) | human gut metagenome | biome: gut microbiome; material: fecal sample | place: Denmark | collected 2008
ACTTCTTGCAACCTCAAGCGAATCTCTAAGACCAAATGCCACACCTTCCAATACTGCAAGTGTCATATCCTCTCTTGTCGTGTCCATTGACATACCGACAAACATTGCACGTGCATTCGGATTGTTGTGTGGGGAGCGCTCGCCCATCAGATACGGAAGATAGAACACCTGATTCTCACCAAGTGTCTGGATTCCCTTCTGCTCTCCGGCATAATCCTTCGTCTTTAAGATTTCATCCATCCACCACTTATTGCAGGAAGCCGCAGAAAGCATGCATCCCATCAGATGATAACCACCATCTGCATGTGCAAAGGAATGCAGCGCATTATGCTCATCCACGCCGAATTTATCACTCGACACGAACAGCGTTCCACTTGTTCCCAATGAAAGGTTGCAATGATTTGCTCCAACCGTTCCGGTTCCGACTGCTGCCGCAGCATTGTCCCCGGCTCCGGCAATCACCTTAACCGTCTCAGGCACACCAAGCTCCGATGCGATCTCTTTCTTTAATGTTCCGACAACCTCAAAGCTTTCATACAGATCCGGAAGCTGCTCACGCGATACGTGGCAGATTTCCATCATCTCCTTAGACCAGCATTTGTTCTTCACATCCATCAGAAGCATTCCGGAAGCATCCGAATAATCCGTGCAGAATGTTCCGGACAGACGATACGCAAGATAATCCTTCGGAAGCATGATCTTCTTCACCTTCGCCCAAAGATCAGGCTCATTTTTCTGCATCCATAAAATCTTCGGTGCCGTAAATCCGGCAAAGGCGATATTCGCTGTGTACCCGGTCAGACGTTCTCTTCCGATCTGCTCATTTAAATAAGCGGTCTCCTCTGTGGTTCGTCCGTCATTCCAGAGGATGGCAGGACGAACGACTTCATCCTGTGCATCCAACGTTACCAGTCCATGCATCTGTCCGCCAAAACTGATACCGTCTACCAGACTCTTATCGCACTCTGACAGAAGCTCCTTTAATCCATCCAGAGTCTTATCATACCAGTCATACGGATTCTGCTCCGACCAGCCGGAATGGGGAAAAGACAGCGGATATTCACGTGATACGATTTTCTCTATATGTCCTGCCTCGTTCATGAGAAGAAGCTTGACTGCGCTTGTTCCAAGATCAACTCCAATATATAACATTTCTGCCTCCTATTCGTGAACGTCAGCCACGAAAAGTGGTCTGTCGACAAAGGCTGACGCTACATGCCAAGTTTTTCAAACTTGACACATTAAAAAGGGTTCTCCGTTGGGTAACGAACACCTGCCGGCTGGTTGTAACCAATCTCCTCAACCGGAACACCGATGTACTTGAATACCTCGTACAATGCCTTGCCATAATGTCCGAACGCAACTGCTCCATGATGTGGAAAATTCTTCTCAATCAGCACGTGACGGTAGAATCTTCCCATCTCCGGGATTGCAAAGATACCGATGGATCCGAAGGATCTTGTTGCTACAGGCAGAACCTCACCGTGTGCAATGTATGCACGAAGCTGGGCATCTGCGGTACTCTGCAGACGGAAGAATGTGATATCACCAGGCATAATGTCTCCCTCAAGTGTTCCGTTGGTCACTTCAACAGGAAGGCTTCTTGCCATAATCTTCTGGTTTCTCATCTCACAGAAAGACAGCTTGCAGGAAGCAGTATTTCCACAGTGGAATCCCATGAAAGTATCCTTTAATGTATATGGGAATTTACCCTTGATCTCATCATTGTACATATCAGCAGGAACGGAGTTGTTAATGTCAAGAAGTGTTACAACATCCTCACTGACAACGGTTCCAATAAACTCGCTTAAGCATCCGTAGATATCAACCTCGCAGGATACCGGAATGCCCTGTGCAGTCAGACGGCTGTTCACATAACAAGGAACAAAGCCGAACTGTGTCTGGAATGCAGGCCAGCATTTTCCTGCAATTGCAACATATTTGCGGTAACCTCTGTGAGCCTCAACCCAGTCTTTTAAAGTCAATTCGTACTGTGCAAGCTTTGCAAGTACCTCAGGCTTTTTGTTTCCTGCGCCAAGTTCTGCCTCCATCTCTGCAACAACGGAAGGAATTCTCTCATCTGACTCATGCTTATTGAATGCCTCGAATAAATCTAACTCTGAATTCTCCTCGATCTCAACGCCAAGGTTGTAAAGCTGCTTGATCGGTGCATTACATGCAAGGAAATTAAGCGGTCTTGGTCCAAAGCTGATGATCTTGAGGTCGTTTAAGGCAACGACAGCACGCGCGATCGGCTCGAACTCATGGATCATATCTGCGCACTCCTCAGCAGTTCCGACCGGATACTCCGGAATATATGCGTGGATGTTCCGAAGCTTTAAGTTGTAGCTTGCATTCAGCATTCCACAGTAAGCATCTCCTCTGCCATCAAGAAGACTGTCTCCAGACTCCTCTGCTGCTGCAACGAACATCTTTGGTCCGTCGAAATGCTTTGCAAGTAATGTCTCAGCAATCTCTGGTCCGAAGTTTCCAAGATATACGACCAAAGCGTTACATCCTGCCGCCTTCACATCCTCAAGAGCCTGCACCATATGGATCTCACTTTCCACGATGCAGACCGGACACTCATAGATGTGCTCCTCGCCATATTTTGCCTTATAGGCATCAATCAAAGCCTTTCTTCTGTTTACAGAAAGACTCTCCGGAAAACAGTCGCGGCTTACTGCCACAACTCCGATCTTGATATTTGGCATATTATTGTTGTTCATGATAACTCTCCTCCTAGATAAATTTGTATGTTCTGCCACCCCATGTTGGGTTTTGTCATGTATTTGTTAATGCAAGTATAGCAATTGCTCCGACATTGCACGAGTAAAAACTTGCCTTTGCAATGTCACTTTTTTGTCATTTTATAACAATTCCAAGTGAAAGCAAATAGAACAAAAGCACAACTGCTACACTATATCCTTGATGCAGCGCCCATGTATCGTGAAATCGTGACTTAATGCTCCTGAAACGCAATCTGCGCAAAATTGTAGAAGCCCAGATACCAGATATTAAAGTCATGCGCGCCACTTAACTCCTGCCACTCAAAGTTCTCACCATCCCTAAACTTGTCACAGACCTCCGGCAGGTTCTTTGCAGCCGCAGCGGCACTGTCGTATGCGATCTCATCCTCCGTTCCACAGATATTGTAGAAATAAGCAATCTCATACGGCGAATCCTTTAAAAGCCGCGCCGTCTTCGCCGCCGGATTGCTGGTCGGTGCTGCAGAGAAAGCGCCAAAATAACTGAACAGGTCGATGCATTCGCCGATTCCAATATTGATCGTCTGCATGCCGCCCATCGAAAGCCCCGCCATCGCACGGTGTTCCCTTGCCAAACTCATATTATCTGCATCCACATACGTCGAATAATTTGCCTCGATATAAGGAATCAAATCATTCCTGAGTTCCTTTCCAAACACATAGAACGAATTGAAATCCGATCCCTCTCTCGCACAGTTCTCCGTCGAGCGTCCGTTCGGTGTCACCACGATAAAAGGCGTGATCTCCTTGTAATAGATCAGATTGTCCATCATTCTTTTTACAAGAGAATCGTCATCTACCATTCCCCATTCCGCTTCATCTCCGCCGATTCCATGCATCAGATATAAAACATTATATTTGTTATCCTCACTGTAACCATACGGAAGGTATACATTTGCCTCCTTTGTGATCGCTTTTCCATCAAGGAAATAATCCCTGGACGGATACGAAATATGTACAATCGTTCCTGCCTCATCCGTACGCTTCTTCGTATATTTTTCAGGAATCGCATCTACACTGACATGTTCCTGATTGGTCTCCTGCGCAATCGCTTTTGCGATCATCCCTTCGCTGCTTTCCATCTTAATACCTGCCTCCGTTGCCCAAATCATTCACAGGTGCCGACCAGCACACATAGTCTTCCAGACAAAATACATGTCCGTTGTACCGGTCATGCGATCCATACACATATACCCGGTCACCAAAGACATACTGCGCTCCATCCGGAATATACTCCCACGACGGAAGATACGGATTAAACGCCTGTCGTTTCATTTTTGTCCCCCTATCAAATATCCTTTCCTTGATTCATTGTGTTGACTTCATTGCAAAAATCTCCTGTCATTCCAGCAATTAATAAATGCGGTAATTTCCAGACAACGCAAGCATCGCAAACATATACAGGAAATTGTCATAGTACCTGCGGTCTCCGGTACGAAGCGGCGTATTCCAGAATTTCTCCACACACTGCTTTGCATAACTGTCGTCTGCCGCAAGTGCACTCTCTGCGTTGACCGCGATGATTGCAACCGGATGCAGTGCCTTCTCCTCAAGTCTTGTTCCGTCGATCGTAAAGACACCATCCCAATGCTCCTTCTGATCTTCACAGTAGAACCGCTGCAGCTTTCCTGCGATCTCCACCTGCCACGGATCCTTGTCGAACCACAGATGATCCATCGCGATATTCGCGATTGTCCGGTATGCATCACTATAATACCAGTCATGTCTGCCGAAGATCTCCTGATGTCCGGTATGCGGGGCTCCGTCATAATCCGCATACTCTGCCGACAGTCCCGTGTCCGGATGACACGCCTTATGCAGATAGTCCCTGCTCGCCTCCGCTGCCTCCTTCCAAAAAATGCGATCCTCCTCATCCGCATATTCTGCAAATAATTCATAAAAATGCGGCAGATGATACGACGGATCGCTGAAATCCAGCGATGGAACGAATTTGATCAGCTTATTCTCCGGCTCCCACATCGGATCGCCCGGATGTCCCGGCTCGCCTTTGTGCACACACTCATGTAAGATTGCCCGCGCTTCCTTACTGTAGGCAAAGATTCCATCTCCGTCGCCCCATCTCTTTGAAGCGAAGAACAGTGCCATCGCAAAATACTCCTCGCCATCCGGTGCCGGTCCATCTGCATTCCTTGTTCCATCCGTGGCACACGACCACGCAAAGTAGTTCTTTCCCGGTCCATCCTCGATATACATATAAGTGCGCACCCATTTCCACAGGCGGTCAAATTCCGCCTTGCGGTTCAACTGCACGCACACCATCATTCCGTAGGACATTCCTTCCGTACGAACATCATGATTGCCGGTATCCTCCATATATCCCATATCGACTCCCGCCTCATGATAAAAGCGCTCCTCCTCACTTCCATAGAAGATCGTCTGGAACGTATCCTGCACTCTTTTCTCAATTTCTTCTCTCGTATATCCGCACTCCTCAAATACATTGCGGTACTGTTTTGTCTCATATGCTCCTGCCATATCCATTCTCCTTCTTATTTTTATTTGCAAAAAACCTCATCCATTTGCATCATGAATGAGGTTTCTATCACTATATCACTTTATTTCATCACTGCCCGTCACGGATCAATCTGGTCCAGATGCTCCTGAAGCACATCAAAGTAGACTTCCGGATCACAATCCTGGTAAGCGTCCATATATGCAGCCCAGACCGCATCAAAATCATCGCTCATAATGATCCGCGGAAGCCAGTTGCGTTTCACCGCATCTATTTCGTCCCGCACTGCTCCGCCTCTGGAATTTGCGACTAAAGACTGCGAATAGGAATACATCGGATACCAGTCGCCCGGTGCTTCATTCGCCCCGAGAAGTTCCACATAAGTCTGTACCCCGTATGCCTCGAAGCACTCCCGCACATCCGGCTTTAAGCTCTTCATAAACTCGTTCGGCTGATACTCCATCGAAAAAGCGTTAATTCCATCGTCAAGCAATCCTTCCACACGTGGGAAGTAGCCGTAACTGCAGAAATGGGATTCGTTGAGTTGCGCGTTTCCATGCCGCTTTCCCTGCTCCTCGTCCATATAGAACATCCCATTCTCATCGACCGAGTAGTCCAATCCTTCCTCGCCCCAGAAGCGCATCCGCGTAATGTCCGAGTCAAGCAGATCGTTGACAAACTGAAGCGCGCCTGCGATATCCTGACAGGATACGGTGATCGACAGGCCACTGGAAGTATCCAGTTCTGCGGATCGATCAACATTCCACTGATTTTTCATCCCTTCATCAATCGTGATCGGGAGCGGAATGTAATCACAACCCAGATCACTGAGTCCATTCGACTCATAAGACTCCACCAGATTGTAATAGAACTGCCACCACTGATCCACCATTCCAAGAACCGCGCCTGAGGAAAGCTTGTTCAGATACTCCTCATAGGTACTCGTGAAAGATTCCGGGTCAAACATTCCCTTCTGATACTCTTCATTCAGCCTCTTAAAATAACGCTTCGCAGTCTCCGTCGTGTTATAATCCAGTACTTTCTTGTTCACCGGATCTACCATGCAGCATCCGTCGTTCGGATAGCCATCCAGGAACTGTGGAACATTCTCCAGACAGAAGAATCTCCAGTCATCACACAGAACCGTAAACGGAATATTCTTAGTTCCGTCCTCCATCGTCGGATTTGCAGCCGCATACGCGTCTAACAGATCAAAATATTCATCCACCGTTGTGATCTTCGGATAACCTGCCCACTTGAGAACACGTGCCTGAATCCAGAACGCCTCTCCGTTGTGCGTCGGTCCCATATCCTGACCATGCGTCACACAAAACTGTGGAATCCAGTAGATGTGTCCGTCGTCCTGCCGAAACCGATCCCACTGTACGTCCGTAAGATAATTTCTGATATTCGGATAATCATCCCAGTACTCATCGATCGGAATCAATGCATCCGCGTCGAGAAGCAGCTTCTCTCCGGAGATAAAATCCGGGTATTCCCCCGAAGCAATATAAGAGTTTAATGCTTCCTCCTTTGACTGTCCTACCAGCCAGTTTTCCTCACAGTCGGCACCAATCTTTTCTGCGATTGCAGCCTTCATATCATTCTGCGAGCTCGCGTTCTTACCAGCCACACTGAAAAAAGCGGTAAAATGTTTTATATTCTGACGGCTTTGCTGTGTTACTCCATACGCCTGTGCTCCAAGTGCTCCGAGCAATCCAACCAGCAACAGCGATGATACGATTCTTTTTCTCATAACCTACCTTCTCCCCAATCGCTTTCTTTTATTATAACTTCTTTCTTTTTTCAGGGCAAGTAATCGTATCCTCAGCAATAATTAAAGTGATATGTTTTCTCCTCTTAATCCATTGAATGCACCCTCGATTGCCGCATCCTCGTGCGCGATCAGCCACTTATTCTTTGCCGTCATAAGTGTATCTTCGCCCTCTGATGCCAAGGCAAAATCGATGTCCGTATTCGTTCCTTTCGGAAGAATCACAATGCACTTGAATCCACCTTCTGCTGCGTTGCACGGTGCATAGTGAAGCGTTGTCTCATACATCTCAACCACAGTTCCGGCAGGAACCATAAATGCCTCAATCTTTGACGTATCATAAGTGAATTCGTCGGTCACATCCGGCAGCCATCCGAGCAGTAAGATCATATCCGTTACCGCAATATTAATCTCTGAATTGCGATGATATTCAACTGCATTCAGCTTATGATTGTTACCGTTACAATAACCGATCTGGATTGGAAGTCCTCCAAACACACGATTTTGGAATGCCTGTGCCTCCGGCACAGCCTCCAGCTCCTCCACGGACGGAACATAGATCACATCCTCCGGAAGCGGTGTATGCTCCATGCCTTTTACCAGTTTTGTACTCTCAATATTGTCCCATACTTTACCATATCTACGGAATTTTTCATCCCTAACTGAAAAAATCTCCATGAGTTACCCCCTGTTATCTTTTTTTCGAGTATAACAAGTAAGGTCTCATGGAGACGTGCTTTTCTTTGTCTTTGTAATGTCACTTTTTTGTCTTATGCGATCCATTGCACTACTGCGACTTACGCATTTCTTTTGCCGGCGAGCTGCTTGCGATACTCGCTCGTCAGCATCCCATACCGCTTCCGGAACAGATTCGTAAATGCCTTACTGTTCGCAAATCCATGTGCCAAAGCGATCTCTCCAATCTGGTGATCCGTCTCTTCCAGTTCAGTGATTGCATGCTCAAGGCGCACATTCTGCAGATAATCCTTGTAGTTGATGCCCGCGTAGCGCGCAAACATCTTCGAGAGATACGACGTGGAATAGCCGAAAATTCCCGCCAGCTTTTCTAACGAGATATCTTCCGTATAATGCTCCTTGAGATAAGTCGTGATCACGCCGAGGCGATTCAACTGCTGATTGCTTTTGATCAGTTCATCCTGTACCTCCTGCTTCCTGTACTTCTTGATAAGAATGTGAAGCAGTTCATAGAACATGCTAAGGATCTCGAACTCATATCCGTCGGCTTTCTCCTGATACACCTCGTACATACGAAAGATCAGACAGGCCACCTGCGCATCGTACGCCCGCTCACTGTGTGAAAACCAGATGAACTGCTCCCCTGTGAAATACGCTGTAAACTGGTTTAACGGAATCTGCAGCACGATCGTGTGGTTCGGCTTCGCCGCATGGATTGCATGCACCTCGTTGCTGTTGACAATGATGAATTCGCCCTCCGCCAGATGATAATGCGTGTTGTCGAGAATGAAATCCAGCTCCCCCTTCTGCACCGCAAAAATCTCAATCGACCTGTGCCAGTGCTTGTCTCTTATGTATTTTCCGTTGTATCCTTCAAACAGGAACAGCTTGAACGGAAATCCTGCGTCCGTCACGATCATCTCGTGCTGATACTTCTGCTCTGTCATACCCCCACCCTCAATCCATCATCTGAAAAAAGCATTGACGATCACTCATCAATGCTTTTCTTTTGTCTCCTGTGATTATTCTGTCAAAAAGACCATCATCCTCTACTATTATACATTGAAGCGGAAAAGAATGACATCTCCGTCTTTGACAACATAATCCTTGCCTTCCATTCCGACAATTCCCTTCTCTCTTGCTGCGGAGAGACTTCCGTTGTCGAGAAGATCCTGATAGTTGACAACCTCTGCCTTGATGAATCCACGCTCGAAATCGGTATGGATCTTACCGGCAGCCTGTGGCGCCTTGGTTCCTTCCTTGATCGTCCATGCGCGGCACTCATCCTCACCTGCAGTCAGGAAACTGATCAGTCCAAGTAAGCTATAACTTGCAGCCACCAATTTATCAAGTCCGCTAGATGTCACACCGAGGTCATCCAAATATTCCTTCTTCTCCTCGTCCGAAAGTTCTGAGAGCTCCTGCTCGATCTGTGCACAGATAACGAATACTTCTGCGCCCTCTTCCTTTGCCATCTCGCGCACCTTGGCAACATGTGGATTACTTGCTCCGTCATCAGCAAGATCATCCTCTGCTACATTTGCAGCATAGATCGTTGGCTTCGCGGTCAGAAGATTGTATCCCTTGAACCAGATCTGTGCATCGTCATCATCCGGAACCTCGAAGGTTCTTGCCATCTTACCATCCTCAAGGTGTGCCTTGATTGCCTCTACCAGCTCAAGCTCCTTGGCAAGTGTCTTGTCCATTCTTGCCTGCTTAGCGATTTTTGCAATTCTTCTGTCAAGAATTTCTACATCTGAAAAAATTAATTCAAGATTGATCGTCTCGATATCACGCGCCGGGTCAACGGATCCGTCCACATGGATAATGTTGGTGTCCTCGAAGCAGCGTACTACGTGTACGATTGCATCCACCTCACGGATATTTGCAAGGAACTGGTTTCCAAGTCCCTCACCCTTGCTGGCACCTTTTACAAGACCTGCAATATCGACAAATTCGATGGTTGCAGGTGTTACCTTCTTCGTATGATAGAGTTCACCGAGCTTTACGATTCTCTCATCCGGAACCGATACGATTCCAACATTCGGGTCAATCGTTGCGAATGGATAGTTGGCAGATAAGGCACCTGCCTTGGTCAGTGAATTAAATAATGTACTTTTTCCCACGTTCGGGAGTCCGACAATGCCGAGTTTCATGATTTATATTTCTCCTTTGAAAAGTATTGTACCGAATAACACAACTTATAGTTTACCACATGAAAGCGAAAATGTACATTTCTTTCTTCCTTGCGCGTGTCATCATTTCTTCGTCTTATTTTCATACTCTTTCAAGGCCCCAAGTGCCTGCCCTCCGAGCAGATACAACATGCCAATATTGAAGATCGTCATCAGTCCGATCCCGACATCCCCAAGATCCCACACGAACGTATACGTTGCGATACCTCCGACGAAAAGCATCACAAGTGCAAGCACCTTGTAAAGTGTCTGCCAGATCCACTTATCCCCAAACAGATACGCGACATTGCTCCTCGCATAGAACAGAATTCCGAGGAACGTCGAAAAGCTGAACAGGAATAATGTGATAGCAATAAAGATCACACCAAACTCACCGAGGTGATAATGCATCGCAGACTGCAAGAGATCCATTCCCCCCTTACCATCAATCACATTCTGTGGAGCGGTCAGCATGATCATCGCCGTACAACTGCAGATTACGATCGTATCGATAAATACACCGAGTGCCTGCGTCAGTCCCGCACGCACCGGAATATCGCACTCTGCGGCAGCGGCCGCACACGGTGCCGAACCGGAACCTGCCTCGTTGGAGAAGAGACCTCTCTTAACACCATTCATAAGT
>UMKP01040270.1_pt1 | contig 10383 bp, 8 predicted proteins | sample 1966341 | NCBI WGS metagenome assembly UMKP01 (sample SAMEA4836179, study PRJEB28245) | human gut metagenome | biome: gut microbiome; material: fecal sample | place: Denmark | collected 2008
TGGTACGGAGCGTATGGATAAGCATGTGCGGGTTTTCCTTGCGGACCAGGGGATCGGATTGAGACATGTGGATATAAACCGTCTTTTTACCTGTTTTTACCAAGGTGAACACGACCGTAAAGGGAGTGGGATCGGGTTGGCTTATGCCCGGAAACTTATAGAGTTGCATGGCGGAAGTATAGGTGCTTACAATAATGAGGATGTAGGTGCCACTTTCTATTTCGACCTTCCTTTCACGCAAGCGTTTGCTGCCGCGGAACCGGATAGCGTTATCGATTTAAGCGTGAAGGGCACTGACAAGCCGGAAACAGATGTGTGCGGGGTACAGGTAGATACGGAGCTTGCTAAATATACATTGTTGGTGGTTGAAGATGAGATAGAGCTGCGTAACTACTTACTCGGTGTCTTGCAGGCAGAGTTTAAGGAGGTTTTTGTAGCCGGAGACGGGGAAGAGGCTTGGGAAATCTTGGGTCAATGTCAGCCGGATATTGTAATCAGTGATGTCATGATGCCTCGGACTGATGGTTTTGAGCTGTGTTACCGAATCAAGAACGACGTAGCGGTTAGCCATATTCCTGTGGTTCTGTTGACCGCAAGGGTGGATCAAGCAAGCTCGGTAGAGGGGGATAAATCAGGGGCGGATATCTATTTGGCGAAGCCGTTTGATATAGATTCCTTGTTGGTGATTCTGCGGAATATATTAAGACAACGAGACCTACTTCGTGTGCGTTATCGTGAGTCCGGTTGTCTATTCTCTCCAAAAGAGGATGCGACAAGCAATGCGGACGAACAATTCATGTGTAAATTGAATACGTTGCTTCGGGAGAACTTGAGTAATCCGGATTTGAATGTGCCTTTTATTGCCTCTGCGATGGCGATGAGTAGAACGACGCTTTATAGCAAGTTCAGTCATTTGTCGGATGTCTCGGTTGGTGATTATGTGATTCGGTTTCGTATGGTCGAGGCTTCTCGGTTGCTTTCATCTCATAAGGATATGAGTATTCAGGAAGTAGCGGACCGTGTCGGTTTTTCCAGCGCTCGTTATTTTAGTACGGCTTTTAAACAAAGCTATGGGGTCACTCCAACCGAATATCGTCGAAATAATTAAGTGTTAGTTGCCGATCTCCAAAAACTGAAACCGGAATGTTGGACTATTTGAGAAAAGAGATTGGACTCCTTCATGATAGCGGTCAATTCAGTACTTCCCGTAATTATTTACGAATATTGAACAGCTTTTCCTCTTTTTTAGAGAATTGTGATATACCTCTCACCGCATTAGACTCCGATACGGCTTGCAAATATGAGAAATGGCTATGGGGAAGGAGAGTGAGTAAGAATAGTAGCTCATTTTATATGAGAATCTTGCGTGCCGCTTATAATAAAGCTGTACAAGAGCAACTTGTGGAGCAAGCTTTTCCTTTTCATGAGGTATATACCGGGATCGCCAAGACATCGAAACGTGCCGTTAGTGAAAAGACCATTTTGAAGTTGCAGAGACTTGACCTGTCTTATTCATTGGCTTTGGCTCTCTCCCGGGATTTCTTTTTTTATCGGGTGGTTTTTTGATATCCATTTTACAGGGATTGATACTTAAAATCTTATATATTTTTTGCGAACCGGTCTTCTTTTCTCCTTAGGGGAAGTAAGAAGGCCGGTTTCTTTATCGTCTATCCTTTATCACTTTGAATGTCCTCTTCCCTTTTAGATAAAATGCCAGAATTAAACTGTCCCGCATAAGTTCCGGGATGGTGCTCAGTGTTCTTTTCTCCAGATTCTCTTTACGCTTAGGCGTATATTCCGGTTTGAGTTGGTGATAGGCTTTCCGTGCCTCATAAACAGCTTTGGCGTTCGCGAAATGTCCTTCCAGCAGGAACTTTGCGGCGGCGATATAGTCTAGCCAAAAGCGGACACACATCACATGCTTTAGATCTTCTTCCCGGGAATTCTTGTAAAGCATCAATAAGCTGTTTCGGAAATTCAAGAAAGTCTTGCGGGGACTTTCCGCGTTCAAGGTGGCTCCACCGACATGGTAAACGATGGATTGTGGGACGCATATCAACCGATATCCCCGGGAACGTAAACGCCAACACATATCGACCTCCTCTTGATGTGCGAAGAATCCGGCATCCAATCCCCCGACTTCCTTATACGTAGCCGTGCGAACGAATAAGCAGGCTCCTGTCGCCCATAAGATATCGGCGGGAGTGTCGTATTGTCCCTCGTCCTTTTCCACGATATGCAAGATTCTCCCCCGACAAAATGGATAGCCGTATTTATCAATGTATCCTCCGGCCGCACCTGCGTACTCGAAGTATTCTTTATTTCGTTGAGCCCGTATTTTGGGTTGGACACAAGCGATTGACGGATCAGAGTCGAGAGTGGCAATCGGGGCATCCAGCCAATTGGGAGTAACTTCTACGTCGCTGTTTAATAAAACGCAATATTCATGGTCGAGCCTTTTGAGCGCTTGATTATATCCTTCGGCAAATCCGTAGTTCCGGTCGAGGCGGATAATGCTGACCGTGGGGAATTTTGCTTTCAACATCTTGATCGAGTCATCGGTAGAACCGTTATCTGCTACGATAACCTCCGCCCATTCCGGAGAGTTGGATACGACGGAAGGAAGGAATTCCTCCATTAGCTTTCTTCCGTTCCAGTTTAAGATGACAATCGCTACTTTTTTCATCCTTGTTGCTCGTGTTTATGTTTCCAACGTTTATGGGTCCATAGCCAGTAAGCCGGATCACGCAAGATCATTTTCTCTAAAAGTCGTGCGTATCGCTCGGTGATGTAATTCTCCGGAGTCTCTTTTGGATTCTCCGTAATCAGCTTCATGTCTACGGTGTAATATCCTCTTTTTACCTTTTTGGTATCGAGGAAGATCACAGGCAGGTTCAGTTTCCGTGCGATACGCTCCGGACCGGTTAATATGGCTGTATCTTGATGAAGGAACTCGGTCCAATAATGCAGGTTGGCCTTGCTGGGTGTCTGGTCCGCCAAGAAGATGACGACTGATTTGGTTTTGTCTTGTTTTAACTTGATGATATCCCGTATCGTATCGTTTTTCTTGATGCCGAAAGAACCGAACTGTGTCCTGAGATCGGCGAATAGCTTATCAAAGGCCTTGTTGTTTAACGGACGGTATATCTGATAGATGCGTGAGTCCTCGAAACGGGTGGTCGATCCGGAGAACCATTCCCAGTTGCCATAATGCCCCATCGTGAGGATGAAGCAAGTATGGCCTTTCTTCATAAGTTGGTCAACCAATTCCGGGTTCTTCAGATAGGCTCGCTGTTGTATCTCATCCAGAGAGATATGGGCTAGTTTAATCGTTTCTACGATATAATCGGCGAAATGATGATAGAACCGACGTTCTAATTGGCGTAATTCTGCCTTGGATTTATCCGGGAAAGAGGCGGTTATATTACGGCGCACTACTTTTACCCGGTATCCGGCTATCTTATAGATAAGGACATATAGGATGTCTGATAACACGTATAAAGCTCGCATGGGAAGTAAGGCGTGTACTTTTACCCAGCTATAAAGAAAGGCATATTGTATTTTATCCCACATCTTAGTTGACGGTTGATGATTGATTGTTGACTATTAATGCGGTGCGATCCTCATTCCAGCCGCCTAGTACGACTTTGCGGGTCTCATTGACCAAGGTGGCATCATAAGGGATTTCTACCTTTATATAGTTCTCGGTGAAACCGTGCATCTTGCCTTCTTTCTTGGTATGCTCGAATAAGACATTCGCTTCCTGTCCGATATGGGCCTCATAAAAGGCATGTAGTTTCCGATCCGAGATATCCAAGAGTTGTTGGCTGCGTGCGTGTTTGGTCTTTGGGTCTACTACATAATCGATCTTCAGCGCTTGGGTACCCGGGCGTTCCGAATAGCTGAACACGTGAAGTTGGCTTATATCCAAACTGCCTATGAATTGGCGTGCCTCCTCGAAGTACTCGTCTGTCTCGCCACGGGTTCCAACAATTACGTCTACACCGATAAAAGCATGCGGCATTACTTCCTTGATCTTTTCGATCTTATGACGGAAAAGAGCGGTGTCGTAACGGCGGCGCATTAATTGCAAGACAGCATCGCTGCCGCTTTGTAAAGGGATATGGAAATGAGGTGCGAAACGTTTGCTGTGAGCCACGAAGTCTATTGCCTCGTCGGTAATCAGATTCGGCTCGATGGAAGAGATACGATAGCGTACGATTCCCTCTACCTCATCCAAAGCCCGGATTAAGTCGATAAAGGTCTCGTCGGTACTTTTGCCGAAGTCCCCGATATTCACGCCTGTCAATACGATCTCCTTGCCTCCTTTACGTGCGACTTCCTGCGCCTGTTCCACCATGCTGGCGATCGTCCCGTTCCGGCTTCTTCCGCGGGCGAAGGGTATGGTGCAATAAGAGCAATAATAATCGCATCCGTCTTGTACTTTCAAGAAATGACGGGTACGGTCGTCCGCCGAGCAGGAAGGGGAGAAGGAACGTATATCCTTGCTTTGTGAGGTGATAACCGCTCCACCATTTTCTTTCTTCTCAAGGTTCTCCAGATATTGAAGGATCTCTAATTTCTGTTCGGCGCCAAGAACCAAGTCAACGCCTTCTATATGGGAGACTTCCTCCGGCTTCAACTGTGCGTAGCAACCGGTCACCACGATAAAGGCACCGGGGTGTTGTTTACCGATCCGGCGAATCGCTTGCCGGCATTTCTTGTCGGCTAGTTCCGTTACGGAGCAAGTATTCACCACGCATATATCCGCTTTTTCACCGGGGCGCACCTTGCGTACCCCTTGTTCGGCTAATAGCTTTCCAATGGTAGAGGTCTCCGCAAAATTTAGTTTGCAACCCAGCGTATAATAAGCGGCCTTTTTATTGTTAAATACGGTCTGATCTATCATTTTCGATTTAGTTAGAGTGCAAAGGTACTAATTAAGCCCGGATTAGTAAAGAGTTCGGATTGAGATGGACTTAAAAACTCATTACTATTGCATAAATAGTTTTCCGGAAGCTTATCTATTCTTTTTTGCTATTGGATATATTCTACAAACCACGGCGTGGTTTGTGCGATTCACGTCGTGGTCTGTATAAACCATGACGTGGTCTGTAAAAACCATGCCGTGAACTAAGGAATAGATACAGTCAAGCAACATTATTTATGAAGACTTGTTATCGAATAGTCCTTGCTGCGGCCTTGTTTTGTTTATTGTGCCGATAGAGGAAATACGGCAACTAGGGTTCCACTAAGATTAATACCGGATTGTTATCATTCTCGGGTTGCTCCCAGTCGATTAGGTAACGGTTGTCGTTTGAGATGTATTTGGGAGTGAAATAGGCTTCTTCGGGAAGTTCAAATGAGTTTTCCGGGTATATGAATTGTACATAGGCTAATTGCTTCTCCGCTATATCATAATATAATGTATAGGTATCTTTATCAGAGAAGTTATGCATATAGAGCCGGTCTCCGATTTGCCCGGGTATGACAGGGATTGTCTTTGTCCTGAACAGGTCGTTTTTTATATCGTCTATCGTGATATTATAACGGAGTTCCTCGGGTGTTCGGTATTTACCTAGATCGAGGACGGCATAAGGAGTTAGCTTCATGTCGTTGGAAACTTTAAATATCGTATCGCAGAACAACTCCTTAAATGCGGCAATCTTATTTCCGTCGAAAGGACGGAACTCATAGGTAAATGTCATGACGAAAGGAGGTTCTGTATAAGATTTATAGTAAGGTATGCTATCCGATATGACTATATCTTGGCAAAAATAGAACCGAATGGGTGCGTTGCCAGAGAGGTTGGGTACGTGACCTAGGATAACGTTCGTCTTAGGGAGGGGATAAAATCCCCGGATGTTCTTATCCGGAATTTGAATGGTTTGGTGGAATTTCCCTTGCCAATCGTATATCTTTATCCGAGTGGGGCTATCTTTTATATAAATAAGATGATCATGAGGTTCTAGTCCGGATATACGACTAAACTCATCCGGACCTCCTCCTTGTTTGCCGATATCGTATAAATATTTTCCTGCCAAGTCGAAAACGGAAGCTCTGTTATCATGCTGTACCAATAGCTTATCGCCATGTTTAATAATGCGGGAGATGTATTTGATCAAGATTGAGTCATTCGTTTGCAGAGGGATGAATTGGATGGATTTCGCCCATTTCTTTAAGGCTACTTCTTGAGGCTGATGGTCAAAAACAGTTGCTAGGTCAATTGTTATACATTCCTCTGATTTCTCGCTTGTGCCGGTACAAGCGGTTAGTAATATCGCAAATATAATAAGCCATTTATTCATAAAAATATCTTTGTCCTAAAGTTGATAGGACAAAGATATTTAATTTGTTTCGAAATATTCGTAATATTATGAAGATTTTGTACTGTTATTTCCAATCCACTAAGGATGATTTAAAATAGTTCCAATCGGCCTTTTCCCATAAGGGGGCTTGCGCACCAAGTCTTACTTTATATTCGTCCCAATGTGTGTTCTCTACTTTGGACCAACCTTTTTCGGCGACACCTGCCAAACGAGGCATTAACAGGAATTGCAGATCTCTGAAATTGGTGATCGTCTCGCACCAGATAGCGGCTTCTATACCCGCTACATCTTTTTGAGGATTCTCTACAGTCGGGTTGAAGGTCATCGGGTCCCAGTCGTACATTTCTTGGATCGTTTGTTTCTCGTAGGCGGCCATACCTAAACGTTCTTGCTCCGCGTTTTGGGTGGAGTCCGCACTTGGTTCCAGATATTTATGGTCCAGATAAACGTAACCGCTCGGCGAGAGAATCACTTTCGCTTTTTTGGATATACCAAGACCCGGATCTTTTGGTGCCTCTTTCATGAATTCGGCGAATAAGGCCATGATCTCTTTATATTCGGCAGGTATATTATCTTTTTTCTTAGAAGAGTCCTCGTTTTTTTGCTTCAGATAAATCCAGTGCTGGATGACATCGCCTTCCGAGATATCCGCACGGGCGGTTTCTTGCCAGCCGACCATTTTCTTTCCATTCTTCAATACGATTTCCCGTGTCTTATTTATAAAACGGACGAACTTATCATGGGGTAAGCCGATCGCCTCGTCGCCTCCGATATGAATGTAGTTTCCGGGTGCTAAAGCGGCTAGCTCCGCGATAACATCCTCCGTAAATTGCATCGCTTTCGGATCATCTACATCGAGGGCATTGAAGGCCTGCCCCGGGATGTTAACCTTGGTCTTGAATTTAACCGCGTTCTTGAAATCCGGATAGGCGGCGAATACGGCAGCTGTATGCCCCGGGATATCCACTTCCGGGATGATCGTGATGAAGCGTTCGTTCGCGTAATTCACGAGATCCTTGAATTCCTCTTGCGTATAATAGCCTCCTTTTCTCCCGTTGTTGGGAAGTTGACCTCCTATTTCCGCTAGCTCGGGATATTTCTTGATCTCGATACGCCAACCTTGGTTATCGGAAAGATGCATATGCAGTACGTTCATCTTATATAAGGCGACCATATCGATCACTTGTTTCACTTCCTCGGGATCGAAGAAGCAACGAGATACATCGAAAGAAAGCCCACGCCAAGCGAAACGAGGTGAGTCCTTCACTTCCAGTAGCGGTAGATAAATCTTCTCGCCTCCGGGTTGTAGATTACCACCCACGATTTGTTTCAAGGTAGTGATACTTCGATAGATACCTTCTAGGGTAGTGGCCTTGATGTAGATGTTTCTCTTTTGGATGGAGAGGGAGTAAGACTCATCTACGGGGACACTATCTTTCGGACTCAATCCATAAGCTTTTGGCAGGTCGGCGAACTCTTTCGGATCTGTCAACTCGAGGAAGATGATGCAATTCGATTCTTTGTCTGAGGCGGAAGCCAGCTTGATGCCGGATAGCTTTTCTATCTCGTTGGATAGCAACTCGCCCATACCCTTTAAGGATTCGTCCGCATAACCGATCTCGATGCCGGGATGGATCGTGAATGTACCTTCGCCTACTGTCATTTGGGCCGGAGCGGGGATAATGCTTACGCTTCTTTCTCCAACATCTGGGGATGAACAGGCGATAAATGTAATAAAACTACAGAGGGTCAATGCCCATGCGAGAGTGATTCTTTTCATTCTTATTTTAAATTTATAGGTTATATCATGGCAAAAGTAAGGATTTGTTTTTACTTTTACGCAAATTTCACAAAAGTGTGCTATGATCAAAGAGAATTTCATTAAGATTTACGAGGAGAGTTTCAAGGAAAACTGGGCCTTGCCGGCATTAACGGATTACGGGAAAAGTAAAACCTTTACTTTCGGTGATGTAGCAACGGAGATCGCACGTATTCATCTTTTATTCCATGAGTGCCAAGTCCGTCGTGGAGACAAGATCGCGTTGATCGGTAAAGACAGCTCCCGTTGGTGCATCGCTTATATGGCGGTTGTTACTTATGGGGCGATTATCGTGCCTATTCTTCAGGACTTTAATCCGAATGATGTACATCATATTATTAACCACTCGGAATCTGTCTTTTTGTTTGTTAGCGACCGGATTTGGGATTCTTTGGAGGAAGATAAGATCGAAGAGGTTCGCGGTGTATTCTCTCTTTCTGATTATCGTTGCTTGCATCAACGGGATGGGGAGAATATCCAGAAGTTGATGAAATCGCTGGATGAGAAGATGACCGAGAAATATCCGGATGGCTTCACCCAAGAGGATATCAAATACGCTGAGCTGGATAATGACAAGGTGGTAGAGATCAACTATACATCGGGTACGACCGGATTTAGCAAAGGGGTTATGTTGACGGGGAATAATTTAGCCGGAAACGTGACGTATGCCCGGACACTGGATCTATTGTTCCGGGGTGAACGTGAGTTATGTTTCCTGCCTCTGGCCCATGCCTATAGTTGCGCTTTCAATTTATTGGTACCCATGGCATTCGGTGTGCATGTCTATTTATTAGGTAAGGTGCCGTCTCCTAAGATCTTATTAAAGGCATTCGAGGAGGTGAAGCCGAACTTGATCTTGATGGTTCCCCTGATTTTGGAGAAGATCTATAAGAAGATGATCCTTCCTCAGTTGAATAAGCGAACCTTGAAGTTGGCCTTGAATATCCCACTGTTGGATTCACGTATCTATGCGCAGATCCGCAAACATTTGGTGGATGCCTTGGGAGGACGTTTCCGTGAAGTGATCGTGGGGGGCGCCGCCATGAATCAAGAAGTAACGGATTTCTTGTATAAGATCAAATTCCCGTTCACGATCGGTTATGGTATGACGGAATGTGGCCCGTTGATCAGTTATGACCATAATAATGAGTATGTGCCCGGTTCTTGCGGACAGATCTTGAAAGGGATCATGAAAGTCCGTATCGATTCGGAAGACCCTTATAATAAGGTAGGCGAGATTCAAGTATCGGGCGAGAACGTAATGAAAGGCTATTATAAGAATGATGAGGCAACCCAAAATGTCTTCACGGAAGATGGCTGGCTAAGGACGGGTGATTTGGGTACGATCGATCATGACAACCGTATTTTTATACGTGGACGTAGCAAGACGATGATCTTGGGCGCTAGCGGACAAAATATTTATCCGGAAGAGATTGAATCCAAATTGAACAATTTGCCATTCGTGATGGAGAGTTTGGTCGTGGAGAAAAACGGGAAATTGATCGGGATGGTGTATCCGGATTACGATACGGTGGATAGTACGGGTATCTCGCATACGGATCTTCCAGTTATCATGGAACAAAATAGGATAGAGTTGAACAAGCTCTTGGCTCCTTACGAAACGATCTCGGAGATACAATTGTATCCGACAGAATTTGAGAAAACACCGAAGAAAAGTATTAAGCGTTACCTGTACAGTAATTATTGATAAATAAATAGAAAGCAAACGCAGCTAATATTCAGCATATTGTAAAAGCGGTAGAAAATAATTCAAAAAAAAACGTCTTATGTTGTACAACATATATGATTAATACATACATTTGCATCGTTTTACAACAACAAGATATTATAGACCGTTTAAATTAAGAACAAAATGAAAAAGTTAGTTGCATTTGCTGCTGTTATCGCAGCTGTATCATTCGCATCTTGTGGCAACAAATCTGCTGAATCTACCGAATCTGTTGCTGAAACAGAAGAGGCTACTGTAGTTGAGGAAGCTCCTGTAGTAGAAGAGGATGCTGCCGCTACTGATTCTGTAGCTGTTGAGGTTACTGACTCTGTTGCCGTAGAAGCTGCTCCTGCTGAATAATAATCAGTAAACGAGTTTTGAGGACAGTCTGTATGCGTTGAACATACAGACTTTTTTTGTTTATAAACCATAGATAATGATATGAGACAAATTTTACTTCTTCCATTGGCCGCTCTATTGGCTATGCCGGTATTCTCGCAGACTCC
>UMKP01007301.1_pt1 | contig 10369 bp, 9 predicted proteins | sample 1966341 | NCBI WGS metagenome assembly UMKP01 (sample SAMEA4836179, study PRJEB28245) | human gut metagenome | biome: gut microbiome; material: fecal sample | place: Denmark | collected 2008
GGCAAGTTCTACAACAAGAAATAGGATCATCAGTCCAAGCCACAGAAAAACTTCTTTTTCCATATAACTCCTTTCCCTGCTTCTCTTTTGTATTCATAATATGAGCAGTCATGTTATTATTATCATAATCGTATTTTCTCTTTTATACAACTTATTTTTCTTTTAAGTTTCAAAAAAAAGCCGCGAAAAGAAAAAAAGAAGAAAACCGCCCCGGAAAGACATCTCAATCCCCCGGTTCGGTAATCTTCTTTCTGCAAAATCAATAACTTATTCGCACTCTCTGATCCTCTTTCTCAGTGGCAATACAAGTGCCGGAGATACAGACAGCTCGTCCAGTCCCATCTTAAGAAATTCTTCCGTAAGTTCAAGATCTGCACCAAGCTCTCCACAGATACCGATCCATTTTCCCTCTGCATGTGCATTGTCTGCCGCCATTTTGATCATGGCAAGCACTGCCGGATGATGCGGATCATAAAATGTATCCAGCTTCTGGTTCTGACGGTCGATCGCCAGTGTATACTGCGTCAGGTCATTCGTTCCCACACTGAAGAAATCCACTTCCTTCGCAAGTTCACGGCTTATCATCACTGCTGCCGGTGTCTCGATCATGACACCAAGCTCTACATCCTCTTTATAAGGGATGCCCTCTGCCTTCAGTTCTGCCTGCACTTGTGCAATGATCTCTTTGATCTTCTTTACTTCACTTACAGAAATGATCATCGGGAACATAATAGACAGATTTCCATATACTGCTGCACGATAAAGGGCACGTAACTGAGTCTTGAAGATTTCCGGTCTTGTCAGACAGATACGAATTGCTCTGTATCCCAGTGCCGGGTTCTCTTCTTTGTCAAGATTAAAATAATCTACCTGCTTATCTGCTCCAATATCAAGTGTACGGATGATAACTTTCTTTCCTGCCATGCTTTCCGCAACCTGCTTGTATACTGCAAACTGCTGCTCCTCTGTAGGAAATGTGCTGTTCTCAAGATAAAGGAACTCACTTCTGAACAGACCGATTCCACCTGCATCATTTTTAAGTACTGCTCCAAGGTCGGAAACATTTCCAATGTTCGCATAAACATTGATCTTCTGACCGCTCCTGGTCACATTTTCCTTTCCCTTTAACTGATTCAGAAGCTCTTTCTGCTCCAGATCCTTTGCACGCTTCTCCTGCATTCTGGCAAGTGTCTCTTCATCTGGATCTACATAGAGGATTCCCGTAAATCCGTCAATCACTGCCATCTTTCCGTCATACTGAGATGAAAGAGTTTCTCCCAGACCGATCACTGCAGGGATATTCATGGTTCTCGCAAGGATGGCTGTATGGGAATTAGCTGAACCGTACATCGTCGCAAATCCAAGTACCTTACTCTTATCCAGCTGAACTGTCTCACTTGGAGCAAGATCATCTGCTGCAATGATACACGGCTCAGTCATCTCTTTTACTCCTGCACTGACTCCACAGAGAATATCCAGCACACGCTCCGATACATCTTTTACATCGGCTGCTCTTCCCTGCATATAAGCATCATCCATTGATGCGAACATCTGTGCAAAGTTATCCGCTGTCGTCGCAACGGCATACTCCGCATTTACTTCCTGAGAACGGATAATATTTTCAATTGATTCAAGATAATCCAGATCTTCAAGCATCATCTGATGGATCTCAAAGATCATGGCATTTGCTTCTCCCACATCTTCCAGAGCTTTCTCATAAAGCTCTTTTAACTGGTCAACTGCCTGACCTTTTGCGGCTTCAAAGCGTTTCCATTCTGCATCTGCATCACTGATATGCTCTCTTTTGATGACTTTTTCATTTCTCTTATAGAACATCAGTTTTCCAATGGAAACACCGCCAAACACGCTTTTCCCCTGAATTGTTATCATAATTATAAGTTCTCCTTGAAGAATGCCTCTAATTCTGCTGTTGCTGTCTCTTCGTCCTCTCCGTCTACCTTAATCGTAACTTCTTCGCCTGTCTTAACACCAAGCCCCATAACTCCGAAGATTCTCTTCGCATCAGCACTCTTCTCACCTTTTACGATCGTAACTGCTGACTTATATCCTGCTGCCTGCTTTACAAGGATTCCTGCAGGTCTTGCATGGATTCCTTCCGGGTCTGTTACCACATATTTAAATTCTTTCATAGTTATATCCTCCTTTTATTAAGACGTTGCGTTCATTATATAATACATCCCAACATTTTTCAATCAGCTTTCAGTGGTTTTTTCAACAAAACAATTCCTGCCATTCCCACAACTGCTCCGATCAGGATCGCTAAAAGGAACATCGGGCCATGATCAATAATACCGATTACGAAAATTCCTCCGTGAGGTGCTCTTGAACCGCATCCAAATGCCATGGATAATGCTCCTGCAAGGGCTGAGCCAATCACGCATGGCGGGATGATTCTCAGCGGATCAGATGCAGCAAACGGAATCGCTCCTTCTGTGATAAAGGAAAGTCCCATAATGTAATTGGTCACGGTTGTCTGCTGTTCGCTCTTTGTAAAGCGATTCTTAAAGAACGTCGTTGCAAGGGCGATCGCGATCGGAGGAACCATACCTCCTGCCATAACTGCCGCCATGATATCGAACTGCCCGCTGGCGATTGATGCTGTACCAAATACATAAGCTGCTTTATTGAACGGTCCTCCAAAATCAATTGCCATCATGCCGCCAAGAACTGCTCCCAGTGTGATCTTACTGCCTTCTCCCATGTTCGTCAGGACATCATTAAGCCATGTATTGAACGCTCCCATCGGTGGATTTACAATAAAGATCATGATTGCTCCCACTGCTACGATTCCCAAAAACGGATACAGCAGAACCGGTTTTGTCCCCTCCAGTGCATGAGGAAGTTTTTCTAACAGTTTCTTAATCAGAACCATCAGATAACCTGCCACAAAACCTGCGATCAATGCTCCGAAAAATCCTGAAGAAATCCACTGATCTTCCGGCAGGAAAATACTCGTTCCTGCTTTTGCAAGCAGACCGCCCACGATACCGGGCATCAGTGCCGGTCTTTCCCCGATCGCCATGGCAATGTATCCGGCAAGGATCGGGAACATCATTCCAAACGCTGTATTTCCGACTGTATTAAAGAACTTTGCAAGAGCCGTTCCGTTTCCAAACACATCCGTTCCTGCATTTGCCCCGTCACAGATAAAAGAAAGAGCGATCAGGATACCGCCGCCGATAACAAATGGAAGCATATGGGATACTCCGTTCATCAGTGCTTTATAAAGCTTTCTTCCAAGGCTCTCATCGCCAATGCCTGCCGTTTCCTCTCCCTTGCCATCATTATGATATATCTTTGCCTTACCATTGATGATGTCTTCAATCAGTTCCTGTGGTTTATGAATTCCATCTGCTACTTTCGTGACAATGACCGGTTTTCCATCGAATCGTGCCATTCTTACTTCCTTGTCTGCTGCCACGATAATGCCGTCACACGCTGCGATCTCTTCCGCTGTCAGGACATTTTTATCTCCGCCCGAACCATTGGTTTCAACTTTAATCGTATATCCCAGTTCTTTGGCTGTATTTTCCAGACTCTCTGCCGCCATATAGGTATGTGCAATTCCGGTCGGGCATGCAGTTACTGCCAGAATACGGTATCCGCTCTCCGGTGCATTTACCGCTTTTTCTTCCTCTGCTTCATTTTTTGCATTCTCTGCTTGATCCACAACTGAGAGAAATTCTTCTACGGTCTTTGCTTTTAAAAGATTCTGCTTAAAGGATTCATCCATTAAAAGCATGGAAAGTCTGCTCAGTACTTCCAGGTGTACGTTATCTTCTGTATTTGGTGCAGCGATCAGGAATACCAGATCAACCGGCTGTCCGTCCAGTGCATCATAATCTACACCCGCAGGGATCACCATCGCTGCAAGTCCCGGTGCATTCACTGCATCGGTCTTTGCATGAGGAATCGCAATACCTTCCCCAATTCCTGTCGTTCCTTCTTCTTCACGGGCAAAAACCCCTGCTTTATACTTTTCAACATCTGTCACATTGCCACCCTTTTCCATCAGGGCTACCATCTGTTCGATGGTTTCTTCTTTTGTCTGCGGTGTACCATTCAGTTCCACGCTGCAGGCTTTGAGCAAATCTGTGATCCGCATACTCATTTCCTCCTATATTCCATACTCTTTTTCCGAATGTTCCAGTTTATCTGTGATCTCTTCCTTTGTTGCAAGCCAGGATACAAAGGCTGTCGCACTTCCCGCTGCTGTTCCCAGTTCCAGTGCCTTTTCATAATCACCTGTATTCAGCCATCCTGCAAGGAATCCTGCCACCATGGAGTCACCTGCCCCAACAGAGTTGACCACCGTTCCCTTCGGTGGCTTTTTACTGCTTACAGTTCCGTCTTCCGTTACCAGAATCGCACCATCTCCCGCCATGGACACCAGGACATTGACTGCTCCCATCTCCTGAAGTTTCTTTGCATACTCAACGATATCAGCTTCACGCTCCAGTACTTTGTCGAAAATTTCACCAAGCTCATGGTTGTTCGGCTTGATCAGGAACGGATGATATTTCAGTACATTCACCAGCAGATCTTTCGTTGCATCCACCACAATCCTGATGTCTTTTCCCTGAAGTCTTGCCATGATCCGCTCATACATATCTCCCGGAAGTGTATTCGGAATACTTCCGGCAAGTACAAGTACATCTCCTGCCGTCAGCTTATCCAGTTTCTGATAGAGTGCCTCAATCGCTGTATCTGTAATAACCGGTCCCTGTCCGTTGATCTCACTTTCCTCATTTGATTTCACTTTCACATTGATTCTGGTCAGCCCTTCTTCCAGCGGGATAAAATCCGTATAGCATCCGAATTCTTCCAGCATGGTTTCCATCTGCTCTCCGGTAAAACCGGCCTTGAATCCAAGAGCTTTGCTCTTGTGTCCCAGATTAGAAAGGATTACGGATACATTATTGCCCTTTCCACCCGGATAAATTTTTTCTGATGTTGTCCTGTTCACTTCCCCAAGTGTCAGGTCATCGACCTGAATTACATAATCAAGAGAAGGATTAAATGTTACTGTATAAATCATGCTTTCACCTCTACAATATTTTTTTCCTTTTTCAGATCCTTATCCGTAAGTTCTGTAGTGATTAATTTTGCCTGATCGAATTTTGCAAACGTAACCGGAGCGATTTGACCGATTTTACTTGAATCTGCCAGAATATAGCATGTTCTGCACCGTTCCATGGCAGCTTTTTTTATCATCGCTTCCGCAGGATCGGGCGTCGTAAACCCATGCTTTTTATCTACACCATTCGTTCCAAAAAATCCTTTTGTAAAATTATACTTTTTCAGATCCTCCACAGCCTGACTTCCGATCACCGCATCCGTTGCTCCTTTAAACATCCCTCCAACCAGATAGACAGTAATCCCTTTCTTTGTCAGGCTCTGTGCATGGGCAATCCCATTCGTCACAAATACCGCCCCACTGCCGGTCATGTATTTTAGCATCTGTGCAATACTGCTTCCCGAATCCAGATAAACAAAATCTTCTTTCTCGATCAAGGATGCCGCATACTTTCCGATCAGGGATTTTTCATCTACATTCTGTGTCATCCGCGATGTGATTTCTACATCTTTGGTTGTATAATCCATCTCCAAAGCCGTCGCCCCACCATGAACTTTCACCAGTAATCCCTTTTCCGCAAGTGCTGTCAGGTCTCTTCGGATCGTCGATTCTGAAGTTGCCAGTCTCTCCGTAAGTTCCTGCACTGTGACCGATTTTTCCTCTCCGAGCATTCTCAGAATCTCGGCAAACCGCCCTTCCGTAAGCATCTCTGCACCTCCTTCTTTCATTTCTCTGCCCTTATAATAAAATCATTTTCAGTCACAGTCAATCATTTTCAGTCATTTATTTTCACGAATAATCGCTTTCGGCATTTCGCATAATTTTAGCACATTATTTTTGTGTAATTTTACAACCTCAATCAGATTTGCATTGACTTTTATTGTTAAATATGCTATTCTAAAACGGTATCGGGTTTTTGATTCCCGGTCTAACAACTTATTTTTTTATGGAGGGCAACAACAATGACAGGTACAGTAAAATGGTTTAACAACCAGAAGGGTTATGGATTCATCTCCGACTCTGAAGGAAATGACATCTTCGTTCACTATTCAGGACTGGTGATGGATGGATTCAAATCACTTGAAGAAGGTCAGGCTGTAGAGTTCGATGTAACAGAAGGAGCTAAAGGACCTCAGGCAACAAATGTAGTAAAACTTTAATCAAATATTCATTGTACCTTTTAATTATTATAGATAAGCTCGAATTTAATATTAAAAGTAATACAGGAAATAAGATTAAAAATCCCCCAGCAGATCGTCTGTGACCTGCTGGGGGATTTCTATTTCATTTTTCTTTTTTAACAGATTATATAAAGAGCCTCTGCTCCGGTAATCAGATCACGTCCCACTTATATTCGATACATACGCCTGATCCGCTTCCCAGACATCGAATCCACTTCCTCTTAAAATATCAACAACCCTTGCCGGATCATCGGTCTTAAGAACTGCAGAAGCATCTGCCCCGTTAGCGAAAGCATACATATATTCAATATTTACATCACCTTCCACGATCTGATGCATTGCCCGGCTCAGTGAACCAGTCTCATGAGGAACTCTCAGTGCAACAACATCGGTCAGCATGGAAGTAATTCCATTTTCTTTCAATACGGCTTTTCCTTTATTCGGATCTGATACGATCATACGCAGCATTCCGTATTCGGAGGTATCTGCAAGACTTAATGCTACGATATTGATATCATTTCCCGCCAGTACAGAAAGCACTTCATCAAGACGTCCTTCTCTGTTCTCAAGAAAAACTGATAACTGCTGAATTGTAATTCCCATTCTTCCTTTCCCCTTTCTACAGATTCCTGTTGTCGATCACACGAACTGCTTTTCCTTCGCTTCTCTGGATTGATTTCGGCTCAACCAGTTTCACTCTGACAGACACTCCAAGTGCTGTCTTCAGAACTGCTGCGATCTTATCTCTCAGTGCATCCAGTTTACGGATCTCATCTGAGAACATGCTCTCATCTACTTCCACCATAACGGTAAGTACATCCAGATTATCCTCTCTGTCTACGATCATCATATAATGTGGAGCTACCGCACCACCCATACTAAGCAGTGCTGTCTCAACCTGGGTCGGGAATACATTGACTCCACGGATCACCTTCATATCGTCTGTTCTTCCAGTGAACTTGGAAATTCTCGGAGTTGTTCTTCCGCAGGCACAACGGCTGTGGTCAATGCTGGTCAGATCTTTCGTGCGGTAACGCAGAAGCGGCATTGCTTCTTTGGATAACGTTGTAAAGACAAGCTCTCCGGTTTCCCCGTCTGCACACGCTTCATTCGTTGCAGGGTTCAATACTTCAGGATAGAAATGATCCGCATTGACATGAAGTCCTGCATGATGGATACAATCCATTGCCACACCCGGTCCGGTAATCTCACATAATCCATAAATATCAAAGCAGTTGATATGAAGAATATTTTCAATTTTTTTACGCATCTCTTCTGTCCATGGTTCTGCTCCGTGGATTCCTGCCCTGATCTTCAGCCGGTCTGTCAGTCCAGCTTCCTGAATGGACTCAGCAAGATAAAGTGCATAAGACGGAGTACATGCAAATGCAGTTGCTCCAAGGTCTTCCATGACCATCATCTGACGCCTGGTATTTCCTGCTGACATCGGGATCGTCATTGCACCTAACGCTCTTGCCCCAAAATCCAGTCCAAGACCACCGGTAAAAAGTCCATATCCATAGCATACGTGCAGAATATCATCTTTTGTAAGTCCTGCCATCGTCAGACATCTTGCCACACATTCTCCCCATACTTCCACATCTTTCTGTGAATACGGTGCGATCGTCAGTTTTCCGGTAGTACCGGAAGTTCCCTGCACACGTACCACATCTGACTGCGGAATTGCAAGAAGTCCGAATGGATAATTGGCCCTCAGGTCTTCCTTCGTAGTAAAAGGGAGCTTGTTGATATCTTCAATAGAACGGATATCGCCCGGTTCTACTCCGGTCTCTTTCATTTTTTTATGGTAAAAATCCACATGGTCATATACTCTTTTTACCACATCTACAAGACGCTTGCTCTGCAGTGCTGCCATCTCGTCACTGCTCATACATTCCACTTTGGGATCCCGGATCCGTTCTTCCCAATTTTCTAATGATACTGCCGCCATCTTCGCTTCTCCTTTTTCTATAAATCTTCTTCCTCTACCAGTTTCACGTCTGCCTTCTCCAGGACTTTCTGCACCTTGTCAAAATCATCCGTATGGAATACGATCACCGGTGCTTTTCCCTCGCGTATCACAAACGAATAAATATAATTTACATTGATCTCTCCATCTGCAAGGATCGTAAGCATCCGGTTCAGGTTTCCTTTTTCATCCTTAAGCTCAGCCCCGACTACTTCCGTGATCCTTGTAACAAACCCTTTTGCTGTCAGACTTTCTTTTGCGCACTCCGGCTCATCTACTACCAGACGCATGATCCCAAATTCCGGTGTATCAAATGTGGAGATCGCACGGATATTAATATGGCTTTCTGTCAGTACAGAAGTCACTCTCATCATACTCCCCGGCTGGTTTTCCACAAATACTGAAAGCTGTCTGATCATCTTTTTTTCTCCTTTCCCTGCACATATATTTAAAGATTAAATCCAACCTCAAATGCTTTTTTATTGATCTCAATCGTCTTCGGAGGTACAGTCTTTTCAATTACTTCGTACCACTGTTCTTTTGTGAAATCCATATGCTGTGCGGCAATTCCAAGGACGATCAGATTAAAGACACGTGGATTACCCAGCTTTCTGGATTCTTCTGTGGCATCTACTTTATAAACTTTGTATTCCTTTTCCAGATCCTCAATGATATGATCCGGATATTCTGCATTTCCGATCACCACCGGCATCGGATCAATCCTCCAGTCATTCACAATCAGCACACCATCCTTTTTCAGGAAATGTGCATAACGGAGTGCCTCCAGTCTCTCAAATGCGATCAGAACATCTGCCTGTCCCTCTTCTACGATCGGCTCTGCGACCTTGTCGCCATAGCGGACAAATGTTACAACACTTCCGCCTCTCTGTGCCATACCGTGTACTTCCGAAAGTTTGACGTCATATCCACCTGCGATCGTCAGACCTCCGAGGATTCTGCTCGTAAGAAGGGTTCCCTGTCCACCGACACCGACGATCATAATATTTTTTACTGCCATCTTATTCGCCCTCCTTCACAAGTTCTATCACATTGAATTTACACAGTTTCGCACACAGCCCGCATCCGGTACACATCGTATCATCAATATGAACACTTCCGTCTGCATTCTTTGTCATGGCCGGACACCCCGGCTTCATACAGAGACCGCATTTCTTACACTGATCTTCATGTGCCAGATACAATGGCTTCTTTCTCTTGTCAAGCAGAACACAAGGAGTCTTTGTGATGATGACGGAAACTTCATCTCTTGCCACTTCTTCTTTGATCGTCTTCTGAAGCAGTTCGATATCAAACGCATTTACCACATGAACATGCTTCACTCCGACTGCATGACATAATTCCGGAATATCAATGGCATAAGTCGGATCTCCCTGCAATGTTTTTCCGGTTGCGGAGTGATCCTGATGTCCGGTCATTCCTGTCGTAGAATTATCCATGATGATCACGGTTCCGGTCGCTTTGTTGTAAACCATATTCATCAGTGAATTAACACCTGTATGCATGAAAGTAGAATCACCGATCACGGCAACCCAGTTCTTGATATACTCTTTTCCCTTTGCCTTTTCCATTCCGTGGAGTGTCGAAATACTTGATCCCATACACATCGTTGTATCAATGACGCTCAGCGGAGCAACTGCACCCAATGTATAACATCCGATATCACCTGCTGCATGCATTTTCAGACGGTTCAGGACAAAAAATACACTTCTGTGCGGACATCCCGGACAGAGGATTGGCGGTCTTCCCGGTGCTTTTGCAGACTCTTTCAGTTCCAATTCCTGCTTCAGGATCGCTTTACGGAGCATATTGGCACTGTATTCGCCCTGTACCGTAAAGATCTCCTTGCCGATTGCCTGGATCCCCCAGGATTTTACCTGCGTCTCGATCACCGGATCCAGTTCCTCTACAATATAGAGTGTATCAACTTTTTCTGCAAAGTCCTCGATCAGCTTTCTTGGGAGCGGATTCACCATTCCCAGCTTCAGTACAGAAGCCTCCGGCAATGCTTCTTTTACATACTGATACGGGATTCCGCTGGTAATAACTCCGATCTTTGTATCGTTCATTTCAACTTTATTGATTGGAAGAGTATTGGCTGTC
>UMKP01029032.1_pt1 | contig 10350 bp, 7 predicted proteins | sample 1966341 | NCBI WGS metagenome assembly UMKP01 (sample SAMEA4836179, study PRJEB28245) | human gut metagenome | biome: gut microbiome; material: fecal sample | place: Denmark | collected 2008
TGTCAGGTTCTTGGAGCCGCATACCGGGCATACATCCATTTCCAGTTCTTCGTGACCACAGTCATCGCAGTAAGCCAGGGAAAGGTTTACACCCTCATAATATCCCAGAGACATCGCTCTGCGGATCAGGGTACGGATTGCTTCACGGTTATAGTCGATCGGGTATCTTACATACTGAATCTTACCGCCATTGCAGAGTTCCCAGAAACGTCCCTCCAGATCCTGTTTCTCGATCGGAGTCACATCCTCTGTTACATGGCAGTGGAAGCTGTTGCTCACATATGGTCTGTCAGAAACGCCCTCAATGATTCCATACATCTTACGGAACTGCTCTACCTGCAGGCCACAAAGACTCTCTGCCGGTGTTCCGTAGATCGCATAAAGATAACCATCTTCCTTCTTGTACTGATTTACCTTGTCATTGATATATTTCAGGACCTCCAGAGCAAACGCCCCATCCTCGGCAATGGATTTGCCATTGTAAAGTTCCTGAAGCTCATTTAACGCTGTGATACCGAAGGAAGCTGTCATAGGCTTCAGGATCTTGCCAATCTTTTCATTCGGTTTCAGATGTCCGCCGTAGAAACCGCCTTCACAGTATGCAAGCGGGTTGGTGGATGCACGCATCTGTCCCAGATATTCGTAAGTGCGGATGTGCAGGTTACGGATCATTTCCAGATAGAAATCCAGAACCTCATAGAAATCTCTGCTCTCCGCTCTGGCCTTTGCAAGGATCATCGGAAGATGAAGGCTTACCGCACCAATGTTAAAACGTCCCACAAAAACAGGCGTATCATTCTCATCCGCCGGCTCCATACCGCCACGCTCATACCACGGACTTAAGAAAGCACGGCATCCCATCGGGCTGATGACCTTCTTGTATTTCCTGTACATACTGGAAATATAGCCTGCGCCGGACATAGACAGCCAGTCCGGATACATGGTTTTGGAGGAACACTCCACACCGGCCTCAAAAATATCCTCACAGCACTTTCCTGGACCATGGATCTCTTTGTCATAAAGGAATACGATCTTCGGGAAAAGTACCGGTTTCTTGTGTCCGGCCTTACCCTGTCCTCCCTGATGGACCTCAAGAAGGGAAATCGTACACATCTTCTCAAACTGCTCGGTTCCGAGACCAAGTGTCACCGTAACAAACGGATAATCACCTCTGGAAGAACCGACGGTATTCAGCTTGTACTCAATTCCCTGCCAGCCCTGGTCATAATCCCTGCGGACCTTATCAAGAGCATACTCAATAGCTCTCTCCTCACGGCCACTCCAGCTCTCATCCGAGTATTTCATAAATTCGGAAATATATTTATCATAGCTCTTCTTTGCATACGGTGCCAGGATCTTATCAACCTCCGGCACTGTAAAGCCACCATACTGCTGTGCTGCTGTACTGAGAATGATATCCCCCATAACATCAAAGGCTGTATCCAGAGTCTTCGGCTCGTTATACCAGACATTACCCATCTCAAAACCGCCACTTAAAACAGCTGCCACATCGAACAGACAGCAATTCATGGTATCCAGACGTGCAGACTGGTCATGAATATAAATGTAGCCGTCCTTACATGCCTGAAGCTCATTACGGTTCATAAAAAACTTCCGATAGAGTTCCTTGTTCAGCTCATTAAAGATCAGGCTTCGTTTCGTGGCAACAAGGGCGCTGTCTGTATTGGCATTACTTTTATCACCGATATAACGGATCGCCTGACTCTTGGTATAGACATCATCCATCATATGGATAAAATCCAGCTTGTAATTCCGATAATCACGGTAGCTCTTGGCAACTGCCGGATTCACACGCTCCAGAGCCCCCTCCACGATGTTGTGCATCTCCTGGATCTCGATCTCATTCTTTCCAAGGGAATCCGCATGCTCCTGGGCAAAACGGCAGATAAAATCCTTCTCCTCGTCTGAAAAAGTATAAAGAATACGCTCTGCGGATTTGTTCACGGCAGCCACGATCTTCTGCGGATTAAACTCCTCTCTTGTCCCGTCTTTCTTGATCACATATAACATTGCTCATCCCTCCCTGTGCTATATATAAGTCGCTATGCAAAATACTATATATAGTACCTATATCCTCTATATATTGTTTTTCATCTATATGTTGTGCTAGGCATGAGTATAACACAGCTGAGGAGAAAAGAAAAGGGATATTTCTGTATACACGAAAATACAGACACTTAGCACTGCCTGATCTCACTGCAGAAATATTCTCACAAATTCGTTCCGATCCAGTCTGCAAGAAAATCCCATAATTTCGGAAGCAGAATGGCCAATGTCACTATAAACCATATGATCCAGCCTGCCCCGCTGCTTTTCTGATCTTTTTTTTGCTGTTTTTTTCCCTGATCTAAAACTTCTGCACGATTTCTGCCCACCATTGTTTTATTCCTGGTATTAACTGCCGCTGCAGTCTTACGTCCGGCTGCTGCACCTGTATTCCGGCTTCCGGTTAGATTCCGATTCAAATCGGTATTGCGGCTTGCATTCGTATTCCGGTTTACGTTTGTATTCCGGTTTACGTTTGTATTCCGGTTTACGTTTCCGTTATGTTGTGTTGTTGGATCAGCAGTCTGTCCATACTGCCGCATCATATCCCGCACTTTGGCGGAAGCATGTTTATAATGTATCTCCCGGGGCTCATTCAGATGATATAACACCTCATCATTTCTGTAAGGCATCCCACATAATGAACACCTGCCATTTACAACCTTACCCCCACAAACCTGACACCTTTCACCTGCCATAAACTCCCTCCATTCTATCCGTCAAAACGGATATTTATATTTCCGTCGTAAACATAAGCATTCTTTTTTCAGTATATCACACCAGGCATTTAATACCCAGCATTTTTCTACGATACCCCAAAAGACTTCCCCTCTCATTATATTGCCACTCCACCCATTTTCTGCTATAATACCCCACAGAGCAATAAGCCTAAAAATCATCAGGAGGAGCCGATAATGAATACAATCACGATCCCCGCAACCTATCATGCAGACCTGAACCTCCATGACACACAGATTGCGATCAAAACAGTAAAAGATTTCTTCCAGCAGACACTCTCACAGAAGCTGAACCTTCTTCGAGTATCCGCTCCAACATTTGTAGCGCCGGAATCCGGCCTTAACGACAACCTTAATGGTGTAGAGCGCCCGGTAAGCTTTGATATCAAGGCTATCGAAGGAAGCAACGCCGAGATCGTACACTCCCTTGCCAAATGGAAACGCTACGCACTGAAAAAATACGGATTTTCTCACGGAGAAGGTCTTTACACAGATATGGTAGCCATCCGCCGGGATGAAGATCTGGACAATATCCACTCCGTTTACGTAGACCAGTGGGACTGGGAAAAGATCATCTCCAAAGAAGAACGTTCCATGGAGACTCTCAAGGAAACCGTGCGCACCATTTACAGTGTCCTTCGTAAAACTGAGAAATACATGGCTGTACAGTATGACTACATCGAGGAGATCCTTCCGAAGGATATCTTTTTTATCACAACTCAGGAGCTTCTTGACATGTATCCGGACTGCACACCGAAGGAACGTGAATATCGGATCACCCGTGAAAAGGGTGCTGTCTTCCTTATGAAAGTCGGCAAAACCCTCACCAACGGCGAGCGCCACGACGGACGTGCCCCGGACTATGATGACTGGGAACTGAACGGTGATATCCTCGTATACTATCCGGTACTTGACATTGCCCTTGAGCTTTCCTCAATGGGAATCCGTGTTGACGAGGACGCACTTGACCGCCAGCTTACCGAAGCAGGCTGTGATGACCGAAGAGAGCTTCCATTCCAGAAGGCCATCCTGAACAAAGAGCTTCCGTACACCATCGGTGGTGGTATCGGACAGTCCAGGATCTGTATGTTCTTCCTTCGTAAAGCACACATCGGAGAAGTACATGTCTCTCTCTGGCCGAAGGAGATCACAGATGCTGCAGAGACACACGGACTTCAGCTTCTCTAAAACAGCCTACAGATTTATTTATAATTTTCGCGGAAATGAGGTAATAACGTGAACATTCTGTTTTTTCTGATTCCCAAAAGCGAAGTAGCCTACATCTTTGAGGATGAAACTCTTCGCCAGACCCTCGAAAAAATGGAGCACCGCAAGTACTCCTGCATTCCTATCCTCACCATGGACGGCAAATATCTCGGCACCATCTCAGAGGGAGATCTCCTCTGGGGCATGCGCCGTGCAGATATCCACGACATCAAGGAAACAGAGGGAATCCCAATCATGGCGATTCCACGCCGTGCCACCTACAAACCGGTCCATGCAGATTCCAATATGGAAGATCTCCTGGATCGCGCCATTAATCAGAACTTCGTGCCGGTGGTAGATGACCAGGGCTCCTTCATCGGGATCATAACCAGAAAATCTATCATCAAATACTGTTACAACGAAATAAAAGCCGCACAGAAAACTGCCGGTGAAGAAATCCACTGAGCAGCGGAAAGAAAAAAGATTTTTTTTTGCAACTAGCACTACAAAAAACGGATGCTTTATCTCCTGCAGCATTTCCACAGGAGGATGAAGCATCCGTTTTTAATATTCTTATATTTATAATGTCATTATAATGTCTTTGAAAGAAACTCTCGAAGTCTCTTATTCTTTGGATTTGCAAAGAATTCCTTAGGAGAATTTTCTTCCTGGATCTTTCCTTCATCAATGAAGAGGACTCTGGTTGCCACCTCGCGGGCAAAGCCCATCTCATGAGTTACCACAACCATGGTCATGCCGGATTTTGCAAGCTCCTGCATCAGCTCCAGAACCTCTCCGACCATCTCCGGATCAAGAGCAGATGTCGGCTCGTCAAACAGCATCACGTCTGGATTCATGGCAAGCGATCTTGCAATGGCAATACGTTGCTTCTGACCGCCGGAAAGCATATCCGGATAGGAATCCGCCTTATCAGGAAGACCTACTCGCTTCAGCAGCTCCAGTGCCGTTTTTTCAGCCTCTTCCTTACTCATAAGATTCAGTGTCACCGGTGCGAGCATAATGTTCTCTTTTACCGTCTTATGAGGAAACAGATTGAACTGCTGGAATACCATTCCAATTTTCTGACGATGACGGTTGATATCCACCTTTGGATCTGTGATGTCGGTTCCCTCAAAGAGGATTTTTCCCCCGGTCGGCTCCTCAAGGAGATTCAGAGAACGGAGAAATGTGGATTTACCACATCCGGATGGTCCGATGATGGCTACTACTTCACCTCTGCGGATCTGTGTGGTGATCCCGTTGAGAACCTGATTGCCGCCATAGGCCTTTTCAAGTCCCTGTACATCCAGAAGCACTTCATTACTTACGCTCATTGGTTCTCAGTCTCCTTTCAAGTCTTCCTACCAGATAGGTAAGGAAACAAACGATCACAAGATAGATCGCAGCTACTACCAGCAGTGGGAACAGTGCACTGTAGGTCTGGCTTCGGATAATGTCTCCGCCACGGGTCAGATCCATAAGTCCGATATAACCACTGATGGATGTCTCCTTCAAAAGTACGATCAGCTCATTTCCCAGAGCCGGCAGGATGTTCTTGACCGCCTGCGGAAGAATGATCTTGATCATAGTCTGTGTATAGTTAAGACCCAGGCTCCGTCCTGCCTCAAACTGTCCCTGATCAATAGACATGATACCAGAACGGACGATCTCAGCCACGTATGCAGCAGAGTTCATACCAAAGGCGATAATGGCAACGACTATCTTACCCGGATCTATGGTTGCAAAAATAACATAAAATACGATCAGCAGCTGTACCATCGTTGGTGTGCCACGGATCACCGTCAGATAAACACGACAGATCACATTAAGGATCTTAAGCTTACCTGTCTTATCATGTGTAGAACGGACAATAGCAATGACAAATCCCAGAAAAATACCAAGAAGTACAGCAAAAAAAGTAATGATGATGGTATTTTTCAGACCGGACAAAATGAACTGCCAGCGATTGTCGTCCAGAAAGTTAAACTGAAACTGTTCAATAAGACTCAAAATTTCCACCCTTTCCAAAACTACAGGTTCCGAAATCCGGAAAACATACCCGGATATCCGGAACCTGATCATTCGCTACTGAACCCTGCAACGAATATCTGTTTCTCAGCTTATCCGTTCAGAATCCTCTGATTTCTCTGTGCAAAATTATTTCTTTACAATAACAACCTGCTCTGCAGTTGTGTACGGATCAGTGAAATCAACGCTCTTTTTACGATCCTCTGTTACTGTCATTCCTGCAGCACCGAAATCAGCTTTTCCGGATTTAACAGAATTTACGATCGCATCAAACTCCATATCCTCGACCTTCAGCTCATATCCAAGCTTGTCGCAGACAGCCTGAGCGATATCAACATCAATACCTACGATCTTATCTCCGTCATAGTATTCGTATGGCTGGAAGGTTGCGTTTGTTGCCATGGTAAGAGTTCCCTTGGAGTGATCTGCATCCTTAGGAGTCTCATACGGTGTCTTACCTGCATCATCACCGATGTAGTTATCTCTGATGGAATCCAGAGTTCCGTCATCCTTCAGCTCCTTCAGCGCTTCGTTGAACTCTTTGGTAAGGTCTGCATTATCTTTGGAAAGACAGATTGCATACTCCTCTTTATCAAAAATATCCTCAACGATCTCAAGATCATCGTTTTTCTCAACAAATTTCTTGGCAGGCTCGCTGTCGATCACTACGCAGTCAATCTTACCCTGTTTCAGAGCCATAACAGCGTCATTACCTTTGTTGTATCTCTCTACTGTTGCGTCTTTAACCTCTGTAGCGTCTGCATCACCGGTTGTTCCAAGCTGAACACCGATCTTCTTACCCTCCAGATCATCTGCGCTCTTGATCTCATCTGCTGCAAAAACAGCGGATGTCATAGAAACTGTCATAGCTGCTGCAAGTGCAAGTGCCATAAATTTTCTCTTCATTTTTTCTTCCTCCTGAATTCTATGTACTTTACGTTAACTGTCTCTCTGCTTCTGTCAGTCCAATGTTACTGTTCACTTCGTGACCAGCAACACGCTCCGCGATGCACAGAAATCATGCTTTTGCATGATTTCGCGCCGAGATTCTCGGGTTTTCTGTGACCTGTGGTCACAAAAAACACCTCGCGGAATATTACCAGTGAACAGTAACAGCACAATCCGTAATGTACAGCATAATTATACATCTCCATGCATATTACTTTGTTTTATGATACCATGTTTCTGACAAAATGCAAGCACATAAAATCCATAAATACAAAAATCCACTTCTAATTTACCGGAATTCCACAGGGAAAATTCACTTTTCGATAACAATTGTCCAGTATACTATACTATTAAAGGCAACAAATGGAAAAAACCTGCGTGTTTTTTCCATGGGGGCTTGTGCTCCAACAGAAAAAACAAGTATAATATTCATAAACAAGAGGAGGTTACTATTATGAAATTCACGAAAATGCACGGCATTGGAAACGATTATGTATATGTAAACTGTTTTGAGGAGACTGTTAAGGATCCGGCCGCAGTGGCAAAATTTGTCAGCGACCGTCATTTTGGCATTGGTTCCGATGGTCTGATCCTGATCCGCCCGTCTGAGATTGCAGACTGCGAGATGGATATGTACAATCTGGACGGCTCTCAGGGTGCCATGTGCGGAAACGGTATCCGCTGCGTTGCCAAATATGTCTATGACCACGGCATTGTGGACAAAACTTCTTTAAGCATCGCCACAAGAAGCGGTATCAAATATGTGGATCTTACTATCCGCGACGGCAAGGCCTCCATGGTAAAAGTCAACATGGGCTCCCCGATCCTCACTGCAAAAGAGATCCCGGTGGTTGCCGAAACCGAGCAGGTGATCGACGCTCCCATCACCGTCGACGGAAAAGAATATCACATGACCGCAGTTTCCATGGGTAATCCTCATGCCATCATCTACGTAGACGATGTGGACAGCCTTGACCTGGAAAAGATCGGCCCGTCCTTTGAAAATCACGTATGCTTCCCGGACAGAGTCAACACTGAGTTTGTTCAGGTGATCGACCGCCACACCGTAAAGATGCGTGTATGGGAGCGTGGCTCCGGAGAAACTCTTGCCTGCGGCACAGGCGCCTGCGCAGTTACGGTAGCTTCCATCCTCAATGACAAGGTTGACGGCAGCAAGCCGGTTACTGTACAGCTTCTTGGCGGAGACTTAAACATCTCCTGGGAAAGAGATGAAAACCTTGTATATATGACAGGACCTGCAACTACGGTGTTTGACGGAGAGATCGATCTTGGATTTTTAGGTGAATAAATGAAAAAGGAGGGAGCTTTTCGAAGCTCCCTCCTGCGTATTATATTTCCGCATATCCCCTCTTCAAATAAATACCAGAATCCTCTCCACGATAAACACCGCCGCACATGCCAGCAGGGCTACTGTGATCAGGCTTTTTTCCTTATATGCAGCAATAAGTGCTACCAGGAAACCTGCTGCACCGGAGATGATGCTGTCTGTGGCCTTCAGGATGGCCGGGAAGGTCATGGCTGCCAGACAGGCATATGGCACATAATACAGAAAGGACTTGATAAACGGGCTTCTGATCTCGTTTTTTGCAAGAGCAAGGGGCAGCATACGGATGAGATAGGTGACAATTGCCATCACCAGGATATAGAGATATACATTATGACTCATGAGATGCTTCCTCCTTCTCTTCCACCGGGCAGAAATAAGCTGCCAGGCCTGCTACCAGAAGTGTTGTGATAATGATCATAAATCCGGATGATACCTGTTTTAACACCGGTGTCACCGCAAAAACAGTGCTGACTGCCATGGATGCCGCAACAACCCCAAGAACTGGTCTGCTCTTTTTGGACGGCGGGATGATGATGGCCAGGAACATTCCGTAAATGGCAACGCTCAACGCACTAAGCATAAAATCCGGCAAAAGGCTTCCGGAGATTCCTCCTGCCAGAGTTCCAAGAGTCCATCCGGGAATTGCCACGCACATGGCTCCGTAATTATAAAATACGCTGACCTTTCCCTCCTGGGCCGCACTGATCCCGAAAATTTCATCGGTGATACCAAAAGCAGCGATGTATTTCAGGATACCGGACTCCTCACGCCGGAATTTCTGGGACAGGGAAAATGACATCAGGCAGTATCTCAGGTTGATGATCAGCTGGGTCATTGCCATCTCCCACATGGAGCCTCCCGCAAAAATAATGTCCAGTCCCGCAAACTGACCGGCCGATGTCAGGTTGGTCAGGGAGATCAGAACTGCCTGCCAGATACTCAAGCCGCCGGCAACAGCCATCATGCCAAAGGTAAAGGATACCGCAAAATATCCAAGAGCGATGGGAACTCCATCCTTCATACCTTTTCTGAAACTTTCTCTTTTCATCGATTTCCTCCATTGTATGTACATTCCGTTATAAAACGCAACTATGAAAAGCACCTTTGCAGGCTTCTCCGATCTGTGCAGCGATCACCAGCGTCTCGTCTTACAGCGATCCAATAAATTAGTGCATCGCTATAGTTCGTTGTACATGTAAATAAGAGCGTGTCCGGAAACTTTTCTGCTTCCTGACACGCCCCTTTATTGTAGCATTGCCATATCAAAACTTCAATACTTCACAGCAAACACAGCTGTGCTTTTTCACCGATTTTATGCTTTTTCCACTATTTTATAGTAAGATCTGGCTGTCATGGAGTAGATCAGTCCATAGACCAGCGCAAAGGCCAGAACCGTTCCCGCAGTGCAGCCCACGTACAATTTTGTATTGGCCATTCCGAACAGCAGCAGGAGCCGGCGGATCAGCGGAAATGCCATGGAAATATGCACCATTGCCATCACAAGCGGGATAAAAAATACCAGAAGGATCTGTCTGCGGATAGCTCCTTTCACCTCTCTGCGGCTCATACCTACTTTCTGCATGATCTGGAACCTTCCCTGATCTTCGTAGCCCTCTGAGATCTGTTTGTAGTAAATGATCATCGCCGTTCCCATAAGGAACAGTGCTCCCAAAAAGATTCCAATAAACAGGATCGTTCCATTATCTACATAATACGTTTCGTACTCACTCTGGCGGACACCACCGATCACGATGGTATTCTCTGAAAAGCCACCGCTTCTGCAGTAATCTTTCAGTGCCTGATAAACAGCCTGGCCATACCGGATCTTTTCCTCCCCGCTGCCACGGATATCTACACCCAAATGAACTGTGAGATCTTTTCCAGCCTCGTAGGCATCAAGACCTTCATACATCTTTGTCCGAAGCCCGTCAATATACTCGAAATCGGAATCCGTCACAACAATTGCCGCCATATTGGATACCAGATTGTTCTTGGCACTTAAAGGTGCTTTTTCCA
>UMKP01071522.1_pt1 | contig 10267 bp, 6 predicted proteins | sample 1966341 | NCBI WGS metagenome assembly UMKP01 (sample SAMEA4836179, study PRJEB28245) | human gut metagenome | biome: gut microbiome; material: fecal sample | place: Denmark | collected 2008
GTCGCCCACGGAGGTGGCCAGGCCCCTGGCCTTCAGGATGGAAGCCAGAGCGTGGAACACCTCGGCGCACCAGCGCAGGGCCTCTTTGAAGCTGGGCGCACCCACAGGCATGATCATAAACTCCTGCGTGTCCACGGTGTTGGTAGCGTGTGCGCCGCCGTTCAGGATGTTCATCATGGGCACGGGCAGGCGGTTGCCGTTCACGCCGCCCAGAAAGCGGTACAGGGGCATCTCCAGAGAAGCGGCGGCAGCGCGGCAGGCGGCAATGGAGACCGCCAGAATGGCGTTTGCGCCCAGATTGGATTTGTCCTTGGTGCCGTCGGCCCGGAGCATGGCGGCATCAATGGCGTAGATGTCGGAGGCATCCATGCCCACCACCGCGTCAGCGATGACGGTGTTGATGTTCTCCACAGCCTTGGTCACGCCCTTGCCCAGATAGCGGCCCTTGTCGCCGTCGCGCAGCTCCAGAGCCTCGAACTCGCCGGTGGAAGCGCCGGAGGGGGCACAGCCGCGGGCAACCGTGCCGTCGGCCAGAGTGATCTCGGCCTCAACGGTGGGATTTCCGCGGGAGTCCAGGATCTCGCGGCCGATCACAGATTCAATTTCCAGATAGTTCATCACAGTAACCTCCCGATCTTCGATGAGATATATAGATAGTCAAAACTAACTAACTGCCTTTATCCTACCACGTCCCGCACCCTTGCGCAAGAGGGTCTGCGGATGTTTGCCGCTGTAAACATTGATAGGATGCCCGCCGGGGCGGGTGCGTATCCGGCAGAAAGCGGGAAAAGGATGGGGGAGTGTGTGGATTTGTGAGTTTACATTCCGAAGAGGGGACGGTAAAATGATAGATGGACAAGAGAGAACCAAAGACTGAGGAGGATTTTTTTACATGAACAAAGACCTGACCGTGGGCTCCCCGTCCAAGGTGCTGTGGCAGTTCTGCCTGCCCATGTTCGGCAGCATCCTGTTCCAGCAGCTCTACAACATTGCCGACAGCCTTGTGGCGGGCAAGCTGATCGGTGAAAACGCACTGGCCGCTGTGGGCAACAGCTACGAGATCACCCTGATCTTTCTGGCGTTCTCATTCGGCTGCAACATCGGCGGCTCTGTCATCGTTTCCCGGTATTTCGGCGCAAAGGACTATAACACCATGAAAACCGCCGTCTCCACGGCGCTTATCGGCACGGTGGTGCTCTGCGGTGCCCTGATGGCGGTGGGCCTGCTGGGCTGCCGGAGCCTGCTGGTGCTCATCCGCACCCCGGCGGAGCTGATGGCCGACTCGGCAGAGTATCTGGACATCTACACCCTGGGCCTGCCCTTCCTGTTCCTTTACAATGTGGCAACAGGCATTTTTACGGCGCTGGGCGACAGCCGCACCCCGTTCCTGTTTCTGGCGGGTTCCTCTACCGCAAACATCGCGGTGGACGTGCTGTTCGTGGCTGCCTTTGATCTGGGGGTTGCCGGTGTGGCCTGGGCGACCTTTCTGTGCCAGGGGGTGAGCTGCGTGCTCTCCCTGTGGGTGGTGGCCCGGCGGGTGCGTGCTGTCCCGAGTGAGGGGGAGCGGGTCTGGTTCTCCTGGAAGATGCTGGGCCAGATCGCAGTGGTGGCCATTCCCAGCATTTTGCAGCAGAGCTTTGTCTCAGTGGGCAATATCATCATCCAGAGCGTGGTCAACTCCTTCGGTGCCAGCGTGATCGCGGGCTTTGCCGCGGCCACCAAGCTGAACAATGTACTCATTTCCTCCCTGACCACGCTGGGCAGCGGCATTTCCAACTATGCCTCCCAGAATCTGGGTGCCGGGAAGAACGAGCGTGTCAAGGCGGGTTTTGGGGCCAGTGTCAGGCTGCTGGGCAGCATCTGCCTCTGCTTCACGGCCCTGTACCTGCTGGCAGGCCGCCAGCTGCTCATGCTCTTTATGAACAGACCCACGGGTGAGGCCATCAACACCGGCCTGACCTTCCTGCAGACGATCGCACCCTTCTACCTGCTGCTGGCCTTAAAGCTGACCTCAGACGGCCTGATGCGCGGCTGCGGCATGATGGGCCGCTTTATGGCGACCACCCTTTCCGACCTGTTCCTGCGCGTGGTGCTGGCCATACTGTTTTCCCGCTGGCTGGGCGTGAACGGCATCTGGCTGTCCTGGCCTGTGGGCTGGTTTGTGGGAACCGTGCTCTCCGTGGTGTTTTATCGTACCTCTATTTACCGGCAGGCAGAAGAAAAAACGACGCTGTAACCTTTTTGACATGCATGAAAGCCCTTCATGTCACGATGAAACAAAGTGAACAAAATGAAAAAATAACCAAAAATGACACGGGTTTTTTGGTGGCTTTCACATAAAATGCCGGAAAATGCCCGGAAAAGTATGGACGGTTTGTGAATTGCACAACCCGCCCGGCGAGACTATAATGAATACACACACAAAGCAGGGCGGCTTTGAGGGAAGCGCCCTGCTTTGTGCATCTATCATACGAAAAACTTCCAACAGGAGGATATTGTATTATGAAAAAGATGATCTCTCGCCGCAACTTTCTGACCGCTGCCGGTGTCGTGGCTGCTGCCGGTGTCCTGACCGCCTGCGGCGGCTCCTCTTCCAGCACTGCCGCTTCTTCCACTGCCGCATCCGCTGCAGGCTCTGCCGCTGCTTCCGGTGACACCATCAAGATCGGCGTGATGGGCCCCCTGACCGGCAACGTTTCCGTTTACGGCCAGGCCGTTGTCAACGGCGCTTCCCTGTACCTGAAGCAGGTCAACGCCGACGGCGGCATCAATGGCAAGCAGATCGAGATCCTGACCGAGGATGAGCAGGGTGATGCTACGCAGGCTGTCAACTGCTTCACCAAGATGGTGGACGAGGGCATCACCGCTTTGGTGGGCGATGTTACCACCACCCCTACCCTGGCAGTTGCTGCCGAGAGCGCAGATTACAACATGCCCATGGTCACTGCTTCCGCTACCGCTGAGGCTGTTACTTACGATGCCGAGACCGACACCGTGAACGAGAATGTCTTCCGTGCCACCTTTACCGACCCGTTCCAGGGCATCAAGATGGCTGATTATGCTTACCAGAAGCTGGGCTACACCAAGGCAGCTGTCATCTTCAAGAAGGGCGCTGACTACAACGAGGGTCTGGCCGAGAACTTTGTCAAGGAGTTCGAGAGCCTGGGCGGCACCATTGTCGATCAGGAGAGCTACTCCGATGGCGACGTGGACTTCAAGACCCAGCTGACCAGCATCCTGGGCAAGGGCCCCGAGACCGTGTTCTGCCCCAACTACTACGAGGAAGTGGGCCAGATCCTGTCTCAGGCTGAGAGCGTCGGCCTGAATGTTCCCTTCCTGGGCGGCGACGGCTGGGATGGCCTGGAGGGCTATGCCACTGCCGATCAGCTGAAGGACAGCTACTTCTGCGCAAACTACGCAAAGGGCTCCAGCCCCGAGTTCGAGGATGCTTACAAGGCAGAGTACGGCGAGGATTACCCCAACGGCTTTGCTCCTCTGGGCTATGATGCCGCCAAGACCGTGGTCTACGGCGTGCAGGCTGCTGAGGATGCCGGCCTGGAGGCCGGTACCGATGAGTACAAGCAGGCTGTCAACGATGCCATTGCCTCCGGCACCATCGAGGGCATCACCGGCACCTTTACCTTTGATGAGCACCACGATCCTGTCAAGAAGACTGCGATCCTGACCTATGTGGACGGCAAGCCCGAACTGAAGGAAATGTTCTGATCCCGCTTCTGCGCCGCACACCGGTGTGCGGCCTGAATGCCGGAACCAGAGAATGATGTACCCTTGCGGAGGCCGCCGGAACAGGTTGTCTCCGCTTTTTTGGTAGAAAGAAAGGAAGTGTCCATCCAATGACAGTGTTCTTTAGTCAGCTGATCAACGGCTTGTCCCTTGGCAGCATCTATGCACTGATCGCACTGGGTTACAGCATGGTGTACGGCATCATCCTGCTGCTGAACTTTGCCCACGGCGATGTCATCATGGTGGGTGCATACATGTCCTGGTTCGTTATGAACCAGCTGGGCCTTGGCCCGGTGACGGCTGTGTGCGCCACCATTATTACCTGCACTCTGCTGGGCGTGGTGATCGAAAAGGTCGCCTACACCCCGTTGCGCAACGCGCCCCGCATCTCCCTGCTGATCACGGCCATTGGTGTCTCCTTCTTCCTGGAGTACACCGCTGAGCTGGTGATGGGTTCCGGCGCAAAGGTCATCCCTTCCTACTACGGCAACAAGACCTTTATGATCGGCAGTGTGCCCCTGGGCCTGACCTCCGTGATCACACTGGTGGTCACCGTGCTGTCCATGCTGGTGCTGACCTTTCTGGTGCAGAAAACCAAGCTGGGCAAGGCCATGCGCGCTGTCTCTGAGGATATGGACGCTGCCCGCCTGATGGGCATCAATGTCAACAGCACCATCTCCTTTACCTTTGCGGTGGGCTCCGCGCTGGCCGGTATCGGCTCGGTGCTGTACTGCTGCTCCTACCCGCAGGCTACCCCCACCATGGGCTCCATGCTGGGCCTGAAAGCCTTTGTTGCCGCCGTTCTGGGCGGCATCGGCTCCATCCCGGGCGCAATGATCGGCGGCATTGCCATCGGCCTGTGCGAGTGCTTTGTCTCCGCCATCGGTCTTTCTGCCTGGAAGGATGCCGTTACGTTTGCCATCCTGATCATCGTGCTGCTGTTCAAGCCCACCGGCTTCCTCGGCCGCAAGGTGCAGGAAAAGGTGTAAGGAGGGCAGGAAGATGAATAAGAACCGTAAAACGATCAAAATGCCCGTGCGCTACCTGATGAACGCGGTGCTGGTGGCTCTGCTGTTCGTAGCGCTTTCCTACCTGACCCGGAATATCCTGTCCACCTACCAGAACAAGGTGCTGATGACGGTGGGCATCAATATCATCCTGGCGGTCTCCCTGAACGTTGCCACCGGCTATCTGGGGCAGCTGCCGCTGGGTCATGCCGGTTTCATGGCTGTGGGTGCCTACACCTGCGCCCTATTCACCAAGTTCTGCCCGCTGCTGGACGGTGTCTCTTTTGCCATCGGTCTGGTGCTGGCCTGCATCGTGGCTGGTCTGTTCGGTGTGCTCATCGGCATCCCGGCCCTGCGCCTGACCGGCGACTATCTGGCCATCCTGACGCTGGGCTTTGGTGAGATCATCCGCATTACCCTGAACAACATCGATGATGTGCTGGGCTTCAAGCTGTTCTATGGCTCCAAGGGCCTGAAGAACATCCCCAAGTACTCCAACTTCACCAACGTGTTCCTCTGCGTGGTCATCACCTGCTTCCTGATCCACGCCATGATGAAGAGCCGCCACGGCCGTGCTGTGCTGGCCATCCGTGACAACGAGATCGCCGCCGAGAGCTGCGGCATCCAGACCACCTACTACAAGGTCATGGCCTTTGCCTTTTCCGCTGCCTTTGCGGGTCTGGCAGGCGGCCTGTATGCCTGCTACATCGGCGTGCTGAACCCCTCCACCTTCGGCTTTATGAAGTCCATCGAGATCCTGGTCATGGTGGTGCTGGGCGGCATGGGCTCCATGCTGGGCTCCATTCTGTCCGCTACCGTGCTGACCATCCTGCCGGAGGCCACCCGCAGCTTCGACAGTTACCGCATGGTCATCTACTCGCTGGTGCTGGTCCTGATGATGATCTTCCGCCCGGGCGGACTGCTGGGCAGCTACGATTTCTCCATGAGCCGCCTTGTGGAGCGTGTCCTGTTTGGCAAGAAAAAGAAGGAGGGTGCAGACCATGAGTGAGTTCCAGACCAGACTGAACAGTGTCCCCTCCGGCGGCTTCCTGACGGACCGCGATAAGGACAAAAAGCCCATTCTGGATGTCCGTGAGCTGGGCATCGATTTTGGCGGCCTGACCGCCGTGGATGGCTTCAACCTGATGATCGGCCGCAACGAGATCACCGGCCTGATCGGCCCCAACGGTGCCGGTAAGACCACGGTGTTCAACCTGCTGACCAATGTTTACCAGCCTACCCGCGGCTCCATCCTGATCGATGGAATGCCCACAGCGGGCAAAAAGACCTATCAGGTCAACCGGATGGGCGTGGCCCGCACCTTCCAGAACATCCGTCTGTTCAAGGAAATGAGCGTCATCGACAACATCAAGGTCGGCCTGCATGAGTCCATGAAGTACGATCTTGCCTCGTCGCTGATCCGCCTGCCCAACTACTGGAAAGAGGAAAAGCACTGCACCGAGCGTGCTTTTGAGCTGCTGGACATCTTCCACATGGCAGATATGGCCTATACGCAGGCCGGCAGCCTGCCCTATGGCGCACAGCGCCGTTTGGAGATCATGCGTGCGCTGGCCACCAGCCCCAAGCTGCTGCTGCTGGATGAGCCTGCCGCGGGTATGAACCCCTCGGAGACCGCTGAGCTGACCGAGACCATCCGCCGCATCCGCGATGAGTTCAACATCGCCGTGCTGCTGATCGAGCATGACATGAGCCTGGTCATGGGTATCTGCGAGGGCATCGCGGTGCTGAACTTCGGCCGCATCATCGCCAAGGGCACCCCGGATGAGATCCGCAACAATCCCCAGGTCATCGAGGCCTACCTGGGCAAGAAGGAGGGCTGAACCGATGGCAGAAACGATGCTGAAAGTTGACAACATCAACGTTTATTACGGCAACATCCACGCTGTCAAGGATGTTTCGTTTGAGGTGAACGAGGGCGAGATCGTGACCCTGATCGGTGCCAACGGTGCCGGTAAGTCCACCACCCTGAAAACCATCTCCGGCCTGCTCCACCCCAAAACGGGCGACATCCTGTACAAGGGCAAGAGCATCAAGGGCGTGCGCGCCCATAAGATCGTGGAGGCCGGTCTGGCACAGGTGCCGGAGGGCCGCCATGTGTTCCTGCACATGACCGTGGAGGAAAACCTGGATATGGGTGCCTACACCCAGCCCGCTTCCACCATTGCGGCCAACAAGGAGAAGGTGTTCACCCTCTTCCCCCGCCTGAAGGAGCGCCGCAGGCAGCTGGCCGGTACCATGTCCGGCGGCGAGCAGCAGATGCTGGCCATGGGCCGTGCCCTGATGAGCAACGCCTCCATGCTGATGCTGGACGAGCCCTCCATGGGCCTTTCTCCGCTGCTGGTGCAGGAGATCTTTGATATCATCCGCGATATCCACAAGGAAGGTATGACCATCCTGCTGGTGGAGCAGAACGCACAGATGGCCCTTTCCGTGGCCGACCGCGCCTATGTTCTTGAGACAGGCCACGTGGTCATGGATGGCACCGGTGCAGAGCTGCTGACCAATGAGCGCGTCCGCAACGCTTATCTGGGCGGCTGAGACCGCGGCTGTAGAACGCAAAAACAATACGCCCGCCGGGCGGTACGAGAAGTACCACACCCGGCGGGCGTTGTTCTGTCTGTAAGGGAATTATTCCGGCGCTTTCATGCTTTCCACCATGCTGATCTGGCGGACATGGCGGCGCATGAGCAGGCAGACGGCAAAGTTGAAGAGCATGGTGAGCGCCACGCTGAACACAAAGCTGCGGGGGGCGATGGAACGGATGAACATCATCTGGTCCATTTCCACAGTGCGGATGATGAACTGGTGCAGGGGAATGCCCACCACCAGACCCACCAGGGAGCCGATGAGAGAGAGCAGGTCAATCTCCCGGAAGATGTAGCGGTAGACCTCCTTGTCATAGAATCCCAGCACCTTGATGGTGGCAAGCTCCTTTTTGCGCTCACCCAGGTTGACGCTGATGAGGTTGTAGAGCACCACGGCGGCCAATGCGGCAGCGCAGACGATGACCAGCATGACCACATAGTTCAGGCAGCCGATCAGGCCATCGAACATCTGGGTGGTGTCCTCGATGAAGGAGACGGAGCTGACATAGTTGCAGGCCAGAATGGCGGAGGAGAGGGAGGCGCGGGCTGCATCGGTGGGGCAGTCGGTCTGACCGTAAACGGCGTTCCAGGCGGGAAGAGCACCGCCGTTCAGCGTTTTGAGCTGCGCCTGCGAGAGGTACAGCCGGGTAAAGACATAGTTTTCGGTGATGCCGGTCAGGGTCAGGGACCTGCGCCCGCCGTCAGCAGTCTCCACCTCAAAGCTGTCGCCCACCGAAAGCCCCAGCTTTTCGGCGGTCTTTTCGGTCAGGATGACGCTGGAATCGTCAAAGGCAATGGCCTTGTGACCCTGCCGGGTGCGGAAGGTGAAGTACTCGGTCATCTGGCTTTCGTCTGCGGCGGCAACCAGGCTGACGGTTTCCTTTTCACCCTCGGCGTTGTAAAGGGTGATGCTCTTGGTGTAATAGCGGCCCCAGCTGGTGATCCCGCTGCTGGAATCCAGCAGGTCGGCCAGACCGTTCTCCATGGTCAGCGCCTTTTCGTCGCTCAGGGAGATGGTCAGGTCGGCGTGGGTCAGCTCGGTGGTCTGCTTGGTCAGCATGGGCAGCAGGGAATCCTGGATGCCGAAGCCGATGAGGAGCAGGGCAGTGCAGCCCGCCACGCCCAGAACGGTCATAAAGAAGCGCTTTTTATAGCGGAACAGATTGCGGGCGGTGGTTTTCTGGGAGAAGCTCATCCGCTTCCACAGCGGGGTGAGATATTCAAGGAGGATGCGCTTGCCCGCTGCAGGCGCACGGGGCAGCAGCAAGGCGGCGGATTTTTCCTTGAGGCTGGTGCGGCAGGCCTGCAGGGTGGCAAGGCCGATGACCGCCGCGCTGAGGGCCATGCTGCCCAGTGCCAGGCCCGGGTAGAAGTGCAGGGTAAAGGTGGGGAGGGAGAACATCATGGTGCGGTAGGCGTACCAGAAGATGGTGGGGAACACCACAAAGCCCACGGCAATGCCTACGATGCTGCCCAGAACGCTGGCGGCAATGCCATAGAGTAAGTACTTGCCTGCAATGCTGGTGTTGGAGTAGCCCAGCGCCTTGAGGGTGCCCATCTGCAGGCGGTTCTCGTCCACCATGCGGGTCATGGTGGTGGAAGCCACCAGCGCCGCCACCAGGAAGAAGAACACCGGGAACACCCGGGCAATGGCAGCCATCCGGTCGGCATACTGTTCCAGTGTGACAAGGCTCAGGGTGCTGCCGCGGTCCAGTACATACCACTCGCCGTTCTGGATGTCCGCGATCTTCTCTTCCGCATCGTTGATCTGCTGCTGGCCTTCGGCGAGTTTCTGCTCCGCATCGGCCTTCTGGGTCTCGTATTCGGTGCGGGAAGCGTCCAGCTGCTCCTGCCCGGACTGGTACTGTGCCCAGCCCTCGTCCAGCTGGGCACGGGCGGCCTCAAACTGGGTGTAGGCGGTGGCAGTACCGGTGCTCAGCTGGAGCTGGCCCTGCAGCAGCTGTACCTTCATTTTGCGCAGGGCGGCCTTGGCCTCGGTGACAAGGTCGGTGTTGGAGAGGTGGGGCGAGGAGATGAGCCCTTTGGCATACATCTGCTGCTTGCCGGCATCCAGCTGGGCCTGATAACCGTCCAGCTGGCCCTTGATGTTATCGTAGGCGGCCTGCGCCTTGGCAAGCGCATCCCGCAGCTCGGTGTATTCCTCGTCCTCGGGCTCGGCCTCATCCAGCGCCTTTTGGGCATTGTTCAGGGCGGTCTCGGCATAGCCCAGCAGGGGGTCAGCCACCTGTTTCAGGTTGACCAGCAGCTGGATCTGCTGAAGCTGATCCTCAAATTCCAATACCTGATCTTCGCTGCTCACCAGCGTGGCGGCACCGCTCTGCATGGTATCGGGCAGGGCGGCCTTCTGGGCGGCAAGCTCGGCTTCGCCTGCGTCCAGCTGGGCCTTGGCGGCATCCAGCTCCCGCTGCGCGTCGGTCAGCTTCTGCTCGGCTTGTGCAAACTGGCGCTCGGCCTCGGCCTTCTGCTCGCTGTAGGTCTGTTTGGCATCGTCCAGCTGGGTGGTGGCATCCTCGATAAGCTGGGCCCGGCGGGCCACACAGTGCTCCTTGCTGATGGCATCCAGCCGGTCAGCCACAGTATCCACAGCGGTCTGGTATTCATCGCTGTAATTGTCATACTGGGCGGCATCTGCTACTTTGAGATAACAGACGGTATAATAATCTGCGGTCAATTCACCGTCCTGCACGAACACAAGAGCATCCAGGATGCCATCACCGACGGTGCTGGTCTCCTGGGTGGCAGAAAAATATTGGGGGTCCTGCACCTGGCCCACCACGGTATATTCGGTGCGGCGGATGTCCTCGGTATCCTCGGGCAGGGTGACCACGGTGCCCAGCGGGACAGGGTCAGCGTGGCCCAGCACCTGCACCACACACTCGTTGGCGGGTT
>UMKP01003473.1_pt1 | contig 10221 bp, 9 predicted proteins | sample 1966341 | NCBI WGS metagenome assembly UMKP01 (sample SAMEA4836179, study PRJEB28245) | human gut metagenome | biome: gut microbiome; material: fecal sample | place: Denmark | collected 2008
ATAGATATCCTCTAAATTATATTTATCAACTATATTAAATCCCTTGTTTTCTAATATATTATACATTTCATCTAATGAACATTTTATTCTAACAGTTATTTCGTTGCTCAATTTGATATATCTCCTTTAAAATATTACTTTTAAATTATAACATATTATGTAAATTTTGTAAAGCTATGGATTGCCCATTTACCTATAAATAATAGTCTTTAGTGTGCTTATTCAAGCCCCGCTCTTTTCTTAGGAAAGAAAATGAAGATCATGTTTTTCCATCCAGTCCTCAATCAACTTTAGTTTACCTTTTCCTAATCCTTTAATTTTTAATAATTGTTTAGGTGAAGAATGTATCAATTCGTTTATAGTAACATCCAAAGGATATCCAGAAATCTCAAGAATATCACCGATTTTATAGCACCACATAGGTCCCAAAGGAAAATCCTCGCACGATATTAATGTTGTATCATAATACGAATCTGGAATATTTTTATATTCTTCCAATTTTTCCTTCATACCTAACAATTCTTCCTGCAATTGATTAAGCTCCCGCTCTTTTTGTTGTATTTCTTTCTCCATTTCTCTTATTGCAATTTCTTTTGATGTCATTACTATTTCCTCCTAGTTGAAATTTATTTGAATCATTATAACATTTTTATGTAAATTTAGCAAGACGGGTAAAAGGGATTGCTAATCAAAATCAGCAATCCCTTTTGTAAAAACTATAATTATCTAAATCTTTGGATAATATCCTGCCAGTTATTGTATCTTTGCTTTTCGCATACTTTCTGGCAAATCGGATTTGAGATTAATACCTGATACATTTTGTCCTCATCAAAATGATAAACATCACCAAATTCGTGCGGTGTATCTTCTTTTAAGATTGTAAGCATTTTTTCAATCTCGCCATTAGGTAAATTCCCAATCTGCTTGCATACCTTTTTGAAAAAAGACATACTATGATTATTATCCTGAACAAATCGTGTATTAAAAAACCTCTGATTCACTCCTCCGTTGTTTTCTGCTGCAATTCCTTGTGCCACACTGGATAAATTTTTCCTTGTTGGATGTTCTCCAGCTAAACCGTCATAATGTACGCTCATTTTTTGTCCTCCTGTTAGTTTTTACTAAATCTTTAATGCAAAATTAAATTGCATTAATAAATGTTGAGTGTCGCATACTATATTAACATACTTTTAAAGTTATGTCTACTATTTTTATAATATTATTTCTATTTTTGATTCATCAACATTCCTTTTTCAACGTTTGCTTTACTTGAATTAACTAATATTTCTTCTATATTTTTACATTTCGCTGTGTAATTTACCCTTAACTTGTTATCTGTCTCTGTTGATGTGCTTTGAAAGCAATTAATAAAATATGAAGGTGTAGTATCCATTAATATTTCTCCTTGTAAATTTACACAACCGGAAAAAGTTTGTCTAACATCATCTACACTGCTAGGAATCACAAAGTTATCTTTTATATTCTTCAATTTTTTGCAATTATAAAATAATTGTTGTATATTAGTAACACCATTAGAAATTCTAAAATATTCTGGCACATCAGAAATATTTTCACAATTTGCAAAAAGACATCTCAATGTCTTAACACTACTAGGTATTTTTGTAATCTTTACAAGCTTTGAACATCCACTAAATGTCCCAGTAAGATTTTCTACCCCCTCTGGTATGTCTGGCATTTCTATAATTGGTGTAACTTCAAAACAATAAGCTAAATTTTCAACATTTTTTGGGATAATTGGAGCTTTAGTTACACCCGTTTGTGAAAAAGCACAAAACATTTCCTTTATAGTTTCAGGGATTTCTGGTGCTACCTTTAGTTGTGTACATTTTTTAAATGTACTATACAAACTAGTTACTTTTTCGTAGTTTTTTCCATTATCAATACTTATATATTGCGGAATTTTCCCATATATTTTTCCATCTTCCGAAAAATCACCCACATATCCATTTTTGCTTGACGATGCACTTTCATTCAAAACAAATGTATTATCTTCTAGTTTAGAATATAACCATAGATCCATGTTAACAGGTTTCCCATTTGTTCCAATGCCAATTACTCCATTATTTCTTTCCTCTTTTTGCTCTTCAGGAGCTTTTGCATTTTTTCTAGCATCCTCCCAATCTATTCCTGTATAATTCGATATTTGCTCTTCATAATCATTCAATAAACTTTGTTCTTTTTGTTGAGATATTAGTGTTTTTTCTCTTGCTTCTGTAGATTTATTTAAAATGCTATTTGAACCTGTTAGCATTGCTATACCTATTCCGTGCTAATATTAATAAAATTATGATTGTAATAACTAACGAAATTAATGTAATTCCTCTTGTTTCTTTTGTTTTCATATATTTTAACCCCTTTCTAATATATCATTAAGTCATTAACTTAATGATATGTTGGAAATTGTAATAAATTTTGAAAATTCAACGTTTATCTTACTTTCCTAGTTGATTATATATAATTCAAATTCTTTACAATAAAAATATATTTTTTTCAATTACTTATATTGATTTTTTAATATTTTGTTGCTATAATAGTATTAAATTTAGAGTTCGTTAAGTTAATGACTTAACGAGTTTTTTGCTTATTTTAGTACCTAATAGCTTTTTTTATGTTAAAAAATTGAGATGAATTTATCATCTCAATTTTAATATTTTGTTAAATTCTTCATAAATATTAATAATACATCGGTATATCGTAACAAATTTCAAATACAATTTTAAACTTGCCATCGGCTAAACCCGTTGATTTTATATCTAATCCATTTATTTTAACTGAAATAGAACCATTTTGTTGTATCTCTAATGTTTTTTCTTCTTCTTTTTTCATAGCTCCAACTACATTTTCATTAACATATATTTGTCCATTTTTATATATCTTTACAGACGAATTTTCATCAAATGTACAATCCTCTATACAAACAATTTTAGCAGATTTTAACCAACATGCCATATTTCTGTCTGAATTTAATGTAATTGCATTAATATCATTTATATTATAATCGTTATATTCTTTAGATTCATAATTTGTTATATTTACTGGATTAATTTCGTTTTTACAACCTTGTAAATACATAACATTATCTTTAAAAAAGTTTGAATAACTGTTTTTTCCTATAATTATGTTTTTGAATTTATCATTTTCTCCATTAGCCATAATTATTCTTCTATCTAGCCCTGTATTTATTGCATCTAACTGATTCTCATTAAATTTTATGCTTTCCGCTGCATTTTGTAAATAGATAAAATTGCACATATTATTTCCTAAAATCCCTTTCATCTGGTTTGAATCAATACTAATGTCTTGACTTATTAAATTCAGATTTTTTTCTGATCCAATAGTTATATTTGTATTATAATTATTTAAAAAAGTATTCTTTTCAATGTTAATATTCTTACTAGACCAAATAATAATCCCTCCATTACCTAATTTCTTACTATTTCCTTCTATGTAATTTTCTGAAACTATTACATTTTCGCTCCTATAATCGTTTGAATTTGAATTAGTTCCATCTATATCGATTCCATTAGAGGCATTACCACAAATTTTATTTTTAGTAATAATTGTATTTTTTGCTCCGTGAAAATTTATTCCTTCTCGTAAATCATTTGAATTTTCTCCATAACCATTATTGGCTATATAATTTTCCTTTACAGAAAAGTTTGTAAAAACACCTCCATTGCATTCTATTCCAGTACCTCCATTATCATATATACTGTTTTTACTAATTTCAACATTATTTACATTGCTAATTAAATCTATTCCCGTTCTAACATTATTATATATTTCATTGCTTGTAATTTTACCATTTTCTGAATTGTACTCTGAACGGATACCAAATATACTATTATAAAATTTATTATCTACTAAATTGTAGTTATTTACCCCATTTAGATATATACACATTGATGCATTGTTAAAAGTACAATTTTTAATATTTATATTGTTTCCATATAATTTTAAAAATTCTCGATTTTCTCTATTATTTATTCCATCAAATATAATTGATTCGAAACTAATATCTTTTACGTTCTTTTCAAATTCAATAAAAGAATCATCAAAATCTGCTATAAATTCCGTATTATCAGATCCCGTTACATAAATTTTTTTAGTAACTTTTACTTTATTGTTAACAATATACTTTCCTTTTGGTATGTATATATTATCAAAATTTGAAAACGCATAGTTTAATATTTCTGTTTCATCATTAACTCCATTACCATATGCACCTACTTGTTTTAAATCAATTTTGTTATTAATAGGATATAACATTGCACATAAACCATTATCTAAAGCTATATATTTTTTTTCGTCTAAATTAATACCACTATTATTAATAATTTTATAATATGCACTACCACCTATATCTTCGCTATAATACCCTAGTGTTCTAACATATAAATTCTCTTTTAAACTTACATCTTTTTTCATTTCATATATTGATGAATAAGTTGCATAAGTATTTATATCCAATTTATCTATTGATAATATTTTTTGTTCTTCTCCATCAATTCTTACTAAATAATTTTTATATATACAATAAAAATCATTATTATTACCTGTAGTTTCTAAATTCAAGGCTTGTGAAAAATAATCTTTGCATGTTTCCACATCTTCCAATGTTTTATTAATCTTATAATTTTGCAGTTCCATACTAATAGCCTCATATATTCCTGCATATTCGTTTTCTTCTTTACTCTTACTAGCACTCTTTAAAATACCATTTTCACTGCTTAGCATTGTTATTGTTATTCCTGATAATATTAATAAAACAATTATCATTACAACTAATGATATTAATGTAATTCCCCTCATTTCTTTTGTTTTCAATATATTCACCTCTTCCAAAATTATCATTAAGTGATGTACTTTATGATAGTATGAAAAAATGGTAAAACTATTTACTTTTTAGGTATTTTAGCTATTTTTATTATATTTAAAATTCTTATAATTTTGCATATAAATTTTTTTTTAGATTTTATTAGTTTTTTATTGATTTTTCTGTCTTTTATTGTTATAATCTTTTTAGCTTGAAGCTCGTTAAGTACATCACTTAACGAGCTTTTCACTTATTATATAATATTTTTATTAATTATTTGCCATATTATGATATGTAACTGTTTTTATATAATTATCCTTTATTTCTTCATCTGTTAAAATTTTAGTATATAAACGACAAGCATAAATATTCATTTCTGAATAATTTTCTGTATATGAGCTTCCTCCAGCTTGTAATCCTATTGTAAATGGTATTTCTGAATCAAGAAAGCCACCTTCAGTATTTACCATCCAATCATGATTCACTGTGGTTCTATCCACATAATCACCATTCCAATACAAAGTAACCGTATTATCAACTATATTTATAGTAACAGTTATATACCCATCTGTATTATTAATATAATTAATATCGAATTTTTTTCTTATCCAATGACTTTGTGGCTTTTCTAAGCTCCATGACGAATCAGAATCATCTATTCCATTCATTGATAAACTAAATGATGCACTTTCTCCTGCTACCAGAGCAGATCTAAACTTTCTTGAAAATCTTTCCCATCCTTCTTTTGGTTTCTTTATAGTTTTATTAAGAATATATGCAGTCTTACCTTTTAAATTTCCATAATACTCGAAAGTAATTCCCTCATTTATTTTATTATCTCCTGTATAAATTTCAATATAATCATTTATTCCATCTAATTTAATTTCATCACCATTGTACCCATATCCATCATTATTTTCTACACCATATAGTTTTATGTTTTCTCCCCATGATGTCGAATCCGACATATTTATAGGATCAACATTTAATACCAGTTCATCTTTTACTGCCAAATTACTACCATACATTAATTGTGTATATGTATTTTCTTCTAATTGTTTAAGCTCTCCACTCTCATAATTTACTAACCAATTATATTGGATTTTACCATAATTTTCAATTTCTGTTCCCTTAATTAAGTAATTCCATCCAGTTCCATATACCTTTTGTGTTTCATTTTCAACAATGATATTCCATTTATTTCCGTTTTCCAAATTTTTATCATATAAAGGTATTCCAGTATAATATTTACCCGAATTATTAAAAATTCTCTCCATATTTACAAGTGCAATATCCAGTTCTATTGCCTCTTTTTCATTTGATGCCTTTGACATTTCCTTGGCTAATTTCGTTCTTTCTAAAATTCCATTCTGCCCTGTTATTGATGATATTGTTACACCTGATAATATTAATAAAATAATTATAGTAACCACTAATGAAATTATCGTAATTCCTTGAATCTTGTTTGTTTTCAATGTTTTCACCCTTTCTATTTTATCATTAAGTGCTAAACTTAATGATAGTATCTAAAATGATGAAAAACCTTTATTTTTCAATATTTTATGCAATATTAATTCTAGTCAAAATTCAAAAAAATTCTCCAAAAATTTTTTATATTTTTTATCAACTTTTTATTGATTTTTCCAACTTTTATTGTTATAATTTTTACATTAAATAAGCCATTAAGTTTAGCACTTAACGACTTATTTTTGTTTTATTAATAGTAATTCCTCTACTTTTTTCATTTTGCACTAATATAAACATTGAAAATGTTCCTTATACATGCTAAAATATATATTAACAACTAATAGGAGGAAAGCATTATGAATAAAAAAGTGAACTTTAAAGAATTAGCAAAAAAAGCAATTCGGAAAGCTTTTGAGGAGGAAGAATACTCTACACTATGCATTGATTCACAACTTATAGGATTAACATCGGATAGTGACATTGAAAGTTTTTACAATACTGAAGGTGAATTTAGGGAATTCTTAAATACCAGATGTCCCTTCTTTAAAGAAATTGATGTAAAAGCTAACTTGTCAATTCTTTTAAAAGCCTTAGAAGATGCATATACTGAAAAGTATAAAAATCTAGAGAAAGAAAATTTAAAGCCAACACAAGTTGCATTTATTATTTTTGGAATGGAAACATTTCATAGTTGTACTTGGGTAATAAATGACTTAACGGAAAGAATGAAAAATTTTCCGATAGGAACATATTTAGTTGCACAATTATATGTTCTTCCTGCGATTCACGATAGCATTTTAGAACCGACATTATTTATAGAATATTGTAAGGAACTGAATAAGGCTTTTTAACTTTTTTAGGCACAAGAGCTTAATTATAGCTTTTGTGCCTTTTTTCTATAAAATATAATAAAAAAGTCCTAAAATCTCACAGTTATCTACTGCCAAAATAATACTGGACATCCATTATTGATGTTATTGTTATCGTTTTTAAACTTATCATCATCATTTATTATTTCCAAAAGATCAGGAAAATCCTCTTTATTTATTAATTTTGCAATGCCTTCTTCTTTTTCCTCTGATGTTGCCAATTTTCCAATTCCTTTAGAATATGTTTCATTTAAATAAAAGCATTTGTTATATACTGAATTCCATTTTATTCCAACCAAACTACCTATTTTTTCGTTTTTCGTTTCTTGGTCTACAATTATTTTACCTAAATTATATCCATTGTCAATATCGCCAAATGTCGCTCCCCCTGCAATTCCACCAATTCTTATTTGCGTATTTTCATTTATTACATCAATCTCACCTAGATTAACAACATTTGTAATGTTTGTATTATAATTTTGTCCTATAATCCCTCCTAAGCTTGCTTTTTCGTCAGTTGTTGTACCATTATACACAATCTTTCCAGTATTATATAAATTTTTTACAGTATGTTGGGAATTGTCCCCTGCTGATATTATTCCGCCTATTCTTACATCCTTGTTACCTGTAGCATTTATTTCTCCACTATTATAGCAATCTATAACGTCACATCTAGTTATATATGTTGTAATTCCACCTGCCAAAACATCTATTTCTGATCTAGCATTTACTTTTCCTGTATTGTAACACCCTTTAATATATGGCGTCAAATCAGTACTTGAAGCATTATTATTACAACTTCCGACAACTCCTGCTCCGACTGCTTGACCATCTGTAGCATTATTTTCACATATAATATTTGCACTATTTCCACAATTTTCGATATTTCCATTTTCTCTCATTGCACCTGCTACACCTGCACAAAGTAAATATCCAGTTCCTTTTAAATATAAATTTCCACTACTTACACAGTTACTTATTCTTCCATAATTTATTCCTGTAATGCCACCAATACTGGCTGAAACACATTCGGCATTTATATTTATATCAACTAGTTTAATATTTTTTATGATTCCAATATTAGTTCCAAATAAACCGATTCTCTTAACTCCATCATTTGCATTTTTATTTATATATAAATTTTTTATTTCATGGTTATTACCATCAAATGTTCCTTTAAAGCATTTTTCTTTTGTATTTTCTATTGTTCCAATTGATAAAAAACCTTCTCCGCTTGTTAATAAAGTTTTCAATTCTCCATTATAACCATACTTTCCATAGTCTGTTCTAAATGCATCTACATAGGAATTATCTGAATTAAAATTTAAGTCTGTCCCTAATTTTACTATGTTTCCTTCATAGGTATTACCATTTCTCACATCATATGAGAAAAAAACTAAATCTTCAATGCTATTTATGATGTAAATATTCTCACTTTCTTTTTCCAATATTCCTGGGTTATTATCAGTCACTTTGTCTAAATATTTTCCCTCAATGCCATTACTTATTATTTCTTCCATATTAGCTAAATCTGCTTTTTCTTTCTTTTGACTAAATGTTGTTTCTTCCTTTGCTTCAGATGCTTTTTGTAAAATATTATTTTCTCCAGTAATCATACTTATACTAATACCGAGCTAATATTAGCAACACAATTATTGTTACCACTAATGAAATCAATGTAATTCCTCTCATTTCTTTTGTTTTCAACTTATTTTCCTCCCTTTTTTCATCATCATTAAGCAAACAACTTAATGATATACAAAATTAGCAAAAAAGCCTGTAAATCCCTAGTTTCATATATAAATTCAAAAGTGTTTTTACACAAAAAAATTTTTTATTTTTTATCAATTTTTTGTTGATTTTCCCTAATATTATTGCTATAATAATAAAAAATGAAATTGGCGTTAAGTTGTTTGCTTAACGATTTTTTTATAGCTTTTCAAGGAATTTTCTTTTTAATTTATCAGAAGAATGCACATATACATTTAGTGTTACACTTACATCTGCATGACCCAATATTTCACTTAACGATTTTATGTCCATACCTATTTCGATACAAATTGTTGCAAAAGTATGTCTTAATGCATGAAATTTGTATGATGCTTTTATTTTACTCTTTTTTAGAATAACTTTAAAATGATACTGATAGTTTCTTGGTTCTATGTAATGTGTATCTGATCCTGTTAGCACATATTCATTCTTTTTACTTTTTCCTTTCATTTTCTTTAATATTTCATATAGCTTATTATTTATAGGAATTTCTCTTATAGAAGAATTTGATTTTGGAGTATCAATAATAATTTTAGTTTTCTTTTCTTTTTTTATATAAACTCTTTCTATTGTCTTTTTAATATATATTTTGCGTTCCTCTAAATTAATATTTTCCCATTTCAAAGCACATAATTCTCCAATTCTTATACCTGTATTCAAGCAAATTAAAATTCCTAATGTTTTTAAATTATTCTCTTCTAGGCAGTATTTTTCTAGCTTGTCTTTTTCTTTTTTAGAAAGTATTTGTATTTTCCTTTTTACCAGTTTTGGTAAGCTCATTTTTTTTATTTTTAATTTTACATTTTTTTCATCTTCGTAATATTTAAAAATACTATTTAATTTTGATATTATATCCCTAACAGTTTTTGGTGCTAATGTATCCAATAAATCATCAATAAAATCATTGCAGTCTCTTATTTTTGTAATATCCTTACCTGCGAATTCAGGATATAAGTATTTTTCAACACTATAAGAATAATTATAATAAGTAGATAATTTTACTGAATTTTTTTTAGATTTTAACCATGCCTCTGCTACTGTTTCAAATTTTTTTTCATTCTTTTTTTCTTCTAATTTTTTTAATATTCTATCTAACCCTTCTTTTATATTCTTTTTTAACGACTCCATTTTCACTCTTCCTTTCCTATATGGTAAATAATTGTTATATATAACTACATATTACACAATTAAGTCAAATTCTTTTTTGAAAAAATACCATCTTACTTTTTGATGTATGCATATATAATCTTTTTTCAATTTTTCTTTCTTTAGCTGCCA
>UMKP01033015.1_pt1 | contig 10106 bp, 5 predicted proteins | sample 1966341 | NCBI WGS metagenome assembly UMKP01 (sample SAMEA4836179, study PRJEB28245) | human gut metagenome | biome: gut microbiome; material: fecal sample | place: Denmark | collected 2008
TCATTTATAAAATGTAGATTTCAAAATTTTGCACTATGGAAAAGTCAATATAATAATGATATGACTACTTCTAAAGATGTACAATTTAATCATTGTCGTTTTGCAGCATGGTTTGAGCCCGGAGAATCACAAAATATGAGCATCAGTAACTGCATAGTCAATGCTTTAGGCAGAAATAGAGATACTTCAACCATAAACATACAAAATTGTATAATCTTTACTGTACTAAATAACCTTAGAGCAACATTGAAAAACAATATAATATATCGAAGTATTCATGGTGATTACGATTTTGAATATTCAAGTGGCAGTTTTAACCCTCTTCATCCTGCATGTTCAGTCTATAACAATGTATTTTGTACAGAAGGAGATTTCCTTAGTAATGTTATAACTAAAGATAATAATTGGCTAAACGTTGAATATAATACCCTCCTCAATAAAGATATTCAAATATATAGCGATGATGAAATGTATGAACTCACTAACGAAGCCCAAACAGCTTATATAGGTACTGATGGTACACAAGTCGGTATTTATGGTAATGTTAGCCCTTTCAACACTACTCTCACCATTCCTCATATCATCTCTAAAAAAATTGCTCCTAAGACAGAAAATGGGAAATTGAAAGTAAACATCAAAGTAGAAATCGGCGACAATACCCTTTAACACTGAAACAAGATGAAAAGACTCACCTATATACTATTTCTATTCTTCTTGTCAACCTCAATAAGAGGACAAAATCTAGTAGGATATGAATACTGGTTTGATACAGATTTTCCATCAAAAGTTTATACCGCACATATGCAATCCGATATTTCTTTTGATGCAGATATATCTACATTCCATCAAGGCATGCACTACATTACCTTTCGCGTCAAAGACGATAAAGGTAAGTGGAGTACGCCTCTAACCCAGTACTTCTATCGTACCAGTAGCGACAACGGAGCAGATAATTCACTAACAAGTTACGAATACTGGCTGGATACGGATTATGCAGAACGAAAAAACGTAGAAAGCACCAAAGGAGTAATCACTTTCAATCTGGACACATCAACTTTACGCCAAGGCATGCATTACCTCAATTTACGGGCAAAGGATAAACTCGGGAATTGGAGTAACCTGCTAACGCAGTTCTTTTATCAAACTAGTAGCGACAACGGAGCAGATAATTCATTGATAGGTTATGAATACTGGCTGGATACGGATTATACAGAACGAAAAAATGTAGAAAGCACCAAAGGAGTAATCACTTTCGATCTGGATACATCAACTTTACGCCAAGGCATGCATTACCTCAATTTACGGGCAAAGGATAAACTCGGGAATTGGAGTAATCTACTGACGCAGTTCTTTTATCAAACCAGTAGCGACAACGGAGCAGATAATTCATTGATAAGTTACGAATACTGGCTGGATTCAGATTATGCAGAACGGAAAACTGTAGAAAACACGAACGGAGTAATCACTTTCGATCTGGATGCTTCATCTTTACGTCAAGGTGTACATTATCTTAATTTCCGCGCAAAAGATAAACTCGGAAATTGGAGTAATTTGCTGACGCAATATCTGATGAAAACCAGTGCAGTAGCAGATAACAAGATCAGCAATTATGGTTATTGGCTGAATGATGATCTAAACACTTTAAAGATTGTAGACATCGCTCCCGTTAATCCTTTAGAATGGAATGGTTTCCTCCTTGATATACCTCCATATATCATTCCGGAATCTATGCCTCAAAAGATTCAACTGACCAGTTCGGATAAAGAAAACCGGAAAGGTACATTTGCCTGGACCGATTCCCTGCAACTGAACTTACAGTTTAAGGACATAGCGGATAAATGGAGCACAGTAGAGATGGACACCTTTGTGCACACCAGCCAGATAGAACTGGAAGTACCCCCACTGTCTATAAATAAAGGGGAAAGCATCGCCAAGCCGGCAAACCGGAATCTGGCTGCAATCAGCATCGACATCAATAAAGAAGATTCCGTCTACTGGAAAGCAGATCAGCCTTGCTTCCTCACACTGTTCAATGCAAAAAAAGAACAGGTTTATACCTTCTCCGGTGGTGAGTTGTTGGCAGGAAAGAAAATAGAGACCCTGGAAAAAGGCACCTACTACGCCCTGCTGCATGATGCAACACGAGATGAAACCTATAACAAGGATGTCATCACCATTGTCTGTATCGGGCAAAACACCTCCGACACCATCCATGTGGAACCCGCCGGAACTTTACCCGAATTAGCAGGCGATCCGGAAGCCATCGTCAACCTAACACTAACCGGTTACCTCAACGGAACAGATATCAAATTCATCCGTAGTTTGAAGAATCTGCAACGACTCGACATCAGCGGAGCACGCATCGTAGAAGGCGGAGATAAATATTATCAGAATTATCTGACTGCCAATGACATTACCGGAGATTATATGTTCTACAATCTGTCCAACCTGACACGCCTTGTACTCTCCAACCATACGACGAAGATTGCAACCGCAGCTTTGAACAATTGTACCGGATTGACAGAAATAGAAATCCCCGCCAGCGTGACTTCCGTAGAGAAAGCCGTATTCAACGGCTGCAATCAGCTATTACTGATAAACTGGAATGTACAAGCCGCCATCACCGCCGAAAGCTTTGATACGCCTGCCAAGATGGGGAATTTGTTGATCTTCGCTCCCGAAGGAACCGGATGTACTTATGAAGGCAACGTGGTAATTAACGGCATGGCAGAAAAGATTTCTTTGACTCATGGCAAAGGTTTCCGCTCTCCGCAGGCATTCAAAGCAAAAGACATTACCTACAAACGTAACTTCAGCATGAAGTCCGGTAACAAAATCAATGCCGCCGGATGGGAAGCAATCGTACTGCCATTTGATGTACAAAGTTTCAGCAACGAGAAGCAAGGAGAACTGGCACCTTTCAACAGCGGAAAGAAAGGAGTCAAACCTTTCTGGCTGGCTCAGATGACAACCGATGGCTTTGAACATACCACTGCCATGAAAGCAAACAAGCCCTACATCATCTCGCTGCCAAACAGCGAGTCGTATGAAGACGAATTCAACATCAGCGGAGAAGTACAGTTCCATGCCGAAGATGCCGGCGGCGTAGAGGTTAAAGCTACTTCTTATAAAGAACTCGCCCGTATAGAAGGAAGTAATCGAATAATGATTCCCGCCTACGAAACTGTATTCAAACACGATACGGTATATGCCATTAACCCGGCTACGTATGAGAATATCGCCCCGGGTGGCGCATTCGTCCGTAACTTGCGCGATGTGCAACCCTTCGAAGCTTATCTGATTAGTAAAGAGGCGGCAGTCAATGCACCAAAGCTTTACAGTATCGGAGGAATAGGAGGAGAAATCACCGGCATAGAAGAATTACCGTCCGACGCATTGGACGGCATAGAAATCTATGTCCGATATGGTGTTCTTTACATCAAGAGCGACCGCGAGCGTACACTTTCCATTTACGATACAGCCGGACACATGGTACGTCAGGTTGAAGTACAGGAAGGCACCACTGCTGTCACCGGATTGGGAAAAGGCATCTATCTGCTGGCAAGAAAAAAGATTCTGGTTCAATAAGTAAATTGTTTGTTAATTTAGAGAAAGGTCCTACACCATGATGAATGAGTGATAGGACCTTTATTATCGAGTATATTCGATAATAACATATTCATTTTATCGAATATATTCGATAACTATTCGTATATTTGCCTGTCATCAATTACAAAAAGAGATATGGACAAAGACACCATCAAACGTTTAATCATTGAATATCAGCAATTTGTTGCTAATATTACATTAATAGAGCGTGAAATACATCTATCTCATCAGTTGAACTATGTCTTCGTGGGACTCCGACGAGCCGGGAAATCCTATCTGATGTACCAACAAATACAAAGCTTGTTGAATGATGGACATCAACCGGAAGAAATTCTCTATTTCAACTTTGAAGACGATCGCCTGGTCAATTTGACTGTAGAAGATTTAGACCTTATCAAAGTTTCTTACGAAGAACTTTATCCGCATAAACCTATCTTTTTTCTGGATGAAATACAGATTGTGGAGCATTGGGAGAAATTTGCACGCCGTCTGGCCGACCAACAGTATCGCGTTTATATTACCGGCAGCAATGCCAAAATGCTGAGTGCCGAAATTGCTACTACACTGGGAGGGCGATATATAGTACAAAATGTGTATCCTTTCTCCTTTTCTGAATTTCTGAAAGCTTCTAAAATTGAGATTGGACCAACATGGTATTACAAAAACCGTACAGAGATAGTCCGGACATTCTCCGACTATTTCAGTTATGGAGGTCTACCCGAATTAATGCTCATAGAAACAATAGAAAAACGGCAATGGCTCAGTAATCTATTCAATAAGATTTTCTTCGGTGACCTGATAACCCGTTATTCCATTCGCAATGACCTCGCTATGAAAGTCTTGATTCGTAAACTGGCTGAAAGTGTGAAACAACCTTCTTCTTTCAACCGTCTGACCAATATCGTTTCAACAACAGGCGCCAAAGTTTCAACGGACACCATTATCGATTACCTTAATTTCTTGCAAGCCACATGGCTATTCTTCTCACTTGAAAACTATGCCAGCAAATTAGTAGAGAAAATATCGAACCGGAAATATTATTTCATCGACAATGGGCTGCTGAACTTATTCCTAATAGACCCGGTGACCTCGTTATTGGAAAATATAGTTGCCATCTCATTAAAAAAGAAATATGAAGAGGAACTCTATTTTTATCAACAAAATATAGAAGTAGACTTTTACATCCCTACTGCAAAATTGGCCGTACAAGTATCCTATAGCCTAAAAGAAGAATCCACCCGTAAAAGAGAAACAGACGCTTTATTGAAAATAGCAGAAACACAAGCGGTAGAGACGTTACTCGTCATCACCTACGATGAAGAGGAGACTATTCAAAAAAACGGCATGGAGATAAAAGTTATCCCCATCTGGAAATGGCTGCTGGATACATAATTTTAAAACCTAATATTCAACCATTTATGGAACATCCTTTTTCTCAATTCAAATACTGCCCCAAGTGTGGCTCCGTGCATTTTGAAATCAACAATGAAAAGTCCAAACGTTGTGCCGACTGTGAATTCGTCTATTACTTCAACCCGTCTGCCGCCACCGTGGCACTGATAATGAATGAACGGAACGAATTATTAGTATGCCGCCGTGCCAAGGATCCGGCTAAAGGAACTCTGGATTTGCCGGGTGGCTTTATCGACATGGCGGAAACCGGAGAAGAGGGAGTCAGCCGCGAAGTGAAAGAAGAAACCGGAATGGAAGTGAAAAAGGTGGAATATTTATTCTCTTTGCCCAATATATATGTGTATTCCGGTTTCACCGTCCATACTCTGGATTTATTCTTCCGCTGTACAGTAACTGACACCTTGCATTACCAAGCAATGGATGATGCCGCAGACGTCTTCTTTCTGCCACTGAAAGATATACATACAGAAGATTTCGGACTGAGTTCCATCCGCAAAGGGGTAGGAATATTTCTGAAAGAAATGGGCGAATAATGATTCGCACAGACCACGGTATATCCTAAAAAAGCCAAACAAGTGTAACAAATTCGACTTAAAACCCGTACTTTTGTAAAAACGCGTTGCATTATGAAGAATAAACTCTCCCGAATACTATGCACGGCACTCTGCTGTGCACCTTTGCTCGCTACGGCACAGACCAGCGAGAATATCACTTCCCCTCAACGACTTTACCAGGAAGGACAGTCACTGTTCCAACAAAAAGCGTATGCAGCTGCCATCCCACCGTTGCAAGCATTTGTACGCCAGATAGATGCAGAAGGCAAGCCCCTGCCTGTCGCAGGCGAACGGATGGAAGCCGAGTATATGCTGGTATGTGCTGCCTACGAACTAAAAGACCTTAAAAGTTTAGACAAATTGCAGGCCTATCTGGATGAATATCCCGATACACCCTATGCCAATCGCATTTATGCACTTATGGCATCCGTATATTTCTTCGAAGGAAAATATGATGAAGCCATGGCTATGTTCAATTCTGCCCGTCTCGATCTGTTGGGAAATGAAGAACGCGACGATATGACATACCGTCTGGCAACCTGCTATTTGAAAACAGGTAATGTGAAAGAAGCTGCCATATGGTTCGAAACTCTCCGTAGCACCAGTAAAAAGTATGCAGCCGATTGCACATACTACATTTCTTATATCCGCTACACCCAGCAACGTTATGACGAAGCAATGACCGGCTTCCTGTCTTTACAGGATAACGCCAAATACAAAGCGCTTGCGCCTTATTATATCGCAGAGATTTACCTGATTAAAAAAAATTATGATAAAGCGGAAATAGTAGCGCAGAATTATCTGTCCGCCTACCCGAATAATGAATATACAGCTGAAATGTACCGTGTTCTCGGTGATGCCGACTATCACTTCGGAAAGTATCACGAAGCCATGGAAGCATTTGAAAAGTATCTGGAAAATAATAAAGAGGCTGCCCCCCGTCGGGATGCACTCTATATGCTGGGACTTTCGTACTACAACTGCGGTGTATATTCCAAAGCGGCCAATACCCTCGGCGAAGTAACCGCTGAAAATGACGCACTGGCACAAAATGCCTATCTGCACATGGGGTTGGCTTATCTGCAAATGTCAGATAAGAACAAGGCACGCATGGCATTTGAGCAAGCTGCTGCCTCCAATGCAGATATGCAAGTCAAAGAGCAGGCTGCTTACAATTACGCCCTTTGTATTCACGAGACCTCCTATTCCGCTTTCGGTGAATCTGTTACTGTTTTCGAGAAATTCCTTAATGAATTCCCGAATTCCCAATATGTAGACAAAGTCAGCAGTTATCTGGTAGAGGTATACATGAATACCCGCAGTTACGAAGCCGCCTTGAAATCCATCGAACGAATCGCTCACCCGGGCACTGCAATTCTGGAGGCGAAACAGAAAATCTTGTTCCATCTCGGCACACAGTCTTTTGCCAATGCACAATTTCAAGAAGCTATCGGTTACTTTAACCAGTCTGTAGCCTTGGGACAATATAATCTGCAAAACAAGGCGGATGCTATTTATTGGAGAGGAGAAGCTTATTATCGTCTGAACCGGATGCAGGAAGCAGCAAGTAACTTCAGTGAATATCTGAATCTTACTCCGGACAGAAATACAGAAACTTATGCACTGGCATACTATAATCTGGCCTACATAGCTTTTCATGAGAAAGATTACACACTTGCCCAGAACCGTTTCCTGAAATTCACACAACTGGAAAAAGGAGAAAATCCCACTGCACTCGCAGATGCTTACAATCGCATAGGCGACTGTTATCTGCACGCACGCCGTTTCGATGAAGCCAAGCAATATTATACCAAAGCAGAAAACATGGGAACTCCTGCAGGTGATTATTCTTTCTATCAGTTGGCTTTGGTTGCCGGTTTGCAGAAAGATTATGATGGTAAGGTTGCATTGCTCAACCGCATGGCAAACAAATATCCGTCTTCACCCTATACCATAAATGCTCTTTACGAAAAAGGCCGTTCGTATGTACAGACAAGCAACAGTCGCCAGGCTATCGCAGCATTTAAAGAATTGCTGGATAAATATCCCGAAAGCCCGGTCAGCCGTAAAGCCGCTGCTGAAATCGGCCTGCTTTATTACCAAAACGATGAATATGATCGCGCGATAGATGCTTACAAGCATGTAGTAACCCAGTATCCGGGTAGTGAAGAAGCACGTCTCGCCATGCGTGACTTGAAATCGATCTATGTAGATGCTAACCGTGTAGATGAATTTGCCGCCCTGGCAGCCAAGATGCCGGGAGAAATCCGCTTTGATGCCAGCGAGCAGGATTCTCTGACTTATATCGCCGCAGAAAAGGTATATATGAAGAGAGAGATCGCTCCTGCCAAATCAAGCTTTACCCGTTACCTGCAAAGCTTCCCCAACGGCGCATTCAGTCTGAACGCCCATTACTATCTTTGTGTGATTGGCAAAGAACAGAAAGATGAAGCCGCCGTATTGGAACATGCCGGCAAACTGCTGGAATATCCGGATAATCCTTATTCACAGGAAGCACTCATTGCACGTGCGGAAATTCTGTTCAACCGTAAGCAGTTCGACCAGGCATTGAATGACTACAGACAGTTGAAAGCAAAAGCTACCACTCCCGAACGCCGCCAGCTTGCAGAAACAGGAATGCTGCGCAGTGCCGCCCTGATGCAGGATGACGTGGAAACAATCGCTGCTGCCACCGACCTGCTTGCCGAAACCAAATTGACACCGGAGCTACGCAACGAAGCCCTGTATTTCCGTGCCAAGGCCTATCTGAACCAACGCGCCGACAAGAAAGCCATGAACGACCTTCAGACACTGGCTAAGGATACACGCACACTTTATGGGGCCGAAGCCAAATACCTGGTTGCTCAACAACTGTATAAGGCAGGTGAATACACTGCTGCTGAAAAGGAAATACTCAACTTCATTGATCAGAGCACACCACACGCTTACTGGCTGGCAAGAAGTTTCGTTCTGCTGTCGGATGTATATGTAGCAATGGATAAAAAACTGGATGCACGCCAATACTTGCTGAGCCTGCAACAAAATTACCATGCCGACGATGACATCGAACAGATGATTAATGAAAGATTAGAAAAACTGAAGTAAAAAAACCTAGTCAATTATAAATATGAAAAAGGTACAATATATATTCGGGGCATTGGCACTTATAACCATACCGAACTGGGTGCAAGCCCAAACGCAAGCTAAAGATACTACCCTGAGCCGCACGGTCGTGGTAGAACAAGAATACAATCCGGACATCATAGATGCTTCCAAAGTAAACGTACTGCCCAAGGTAATGCCGCCAACAGTCAGCAAAAAGACTGTAGAATATGATGCCACACTCGCACCTGCGGGAAATATCCCTGCAACTACCATGGAGGCGTATACAGGAGCAGAAAGCCAAGATAAAGCCAAACGCGGCTACGCCCGTCTGGGATATGGCAACTACGGCAACCTGGACGCTCGTGCCAACTATCTGTTCATCCTGCCTAACAGTGACAAACTGAACCTGAATTTCCACATGAACGGCATGGATGGCAAGTTAGATCTGCCTGATTCCAAGGATAAATGGGATGCACGTTATTACCGTACACATGCGGGCATGGATTATGTACATGCTTTCCGGAAAATGGACTTAAATGTAGCCGGAAACTTCGGGCTAAGCAACTTCAACTTCATGCCCGGCAGCACAAATAATAAGCAGAAATTCCTGTCGGGTGATGTACATTTCGGAATAAAATCAACCAGCGAAGAATTACCGCTTCAATTTCATGCCGAAACCAACCTGATGTTCTATGAGCGCCAACACGATATACAATATCAGGACGCACAGGAAGTTATGGTACGGACAAAAGCCGGTGCAATGGGAACGATCTCCGAAGAGCAGTTTGTTGGAGTAGATCTCTCCATGGACAATACGTTCTACAAGAACAATCTTTTTGAAGATTATACCTCTGTGGAATTAAATCCCTATTATCTGTATCAGAGCGAAGACTGGAAAATCCGTCTCGGCGCTCACGTGGATTTTGCATTCGGATTTGGCAAGAAATTCCGGGTAGCACCGGACGTGACAGCCCAATATATCTTCTCTGACAGTTACATTCTCTACGCCCAGGCTACAGGCGGACGACAGACCAATGATTTCCGCAAGCTAGAAATGGTTTCACCTTATGGCCAAAGTAGTACACAACTGGATGCCACCTACGAACAGCTGAATGCCGCTCTCGGCTTCAAAACCAGTCCGGTAACAGGTTTATGGTTTAATATTTATGGTGGATATCAGGATTTAAAGAATAATCTTGCTTCTGCCGCAATTGCGAACTATAGCGGTTCATACCTTCAATTGCTCCAAGGAAATATGCATAACATATATGCAGGCGCCGAAGCCAGCTACAGCTATAAGGATATTATTTCCTTCACCGCTTCGGGCATTTACCGTGACTGGAAAACTGCTAAGACAGAAAATAACAGCGGAGACCAGCTACTCTATTACATGCCTTCTTTCGAAGCAAACTTCAAGGTAGACAT
>UMKP01063550.1_pt1 | contig 10046 bp, 8 predicted proteins | sample 1966341 | NCBI WGS metagenome assembly UMKP01 (sample SAMEA4836179, study PRJEB28245) | human gut metagenome | biome: gut microbiome; material: fecal sample | place: Denmark | collected 2008
AGAAGTGCATAAGCCGGGATCAGCTTATAGGAAAATACTGTAAGCTTGTAATTTCGTTTGTGATCGGTAATAACAGAAAAAGCCGTAACCTCTGAACCGGTTCCGGCAGTTGTGGGAATAGCGATCAGTGGGATGATCTCCCCCGGAACCTTGTCCGCACCTTCATATTCTGTGATGCTGCCGCCGTATTTCGCCACAACGCCTACTGCTTTTGCCACATCCATAGGGGAACCGCCGCCAAGAGCAACAATAAAATCCGCCCCGCTTGTCAGGAATGCTTCAGCTGCACGTTCCACAGTCTCCACCGATGGATTTCCTTCTGTATCACAGAAGGTGCTGACTGCAATGCCGGCCTGTGTAAGGATTTCTTCACACTGCCCCACTACGCCAAGTCTGTTCAGTGTGGGGCCGGAAATGATAAAGCCATGTTTTCCGCCAAGCTTCCCGGCTGCCCCGGGAAGCTCCTTTAATACACCTTCACCAAAAAGAATATTCTGCGGTACGGAAAATGTAAATCTTTTCATGCTGTTCGTCTCCTCTGCTTATTCTGAAAGTGCATTTACCGTCTCTTCAATGATGGCAGCCGCCTGATCACAGTCTTCCTCTGTAATGATCAGCGGCGGTACCATACGGATGGTATGTGCTCCGATGGCAGTGATCAGGAGATGTCTGTCAAGACAGCCATGCTTTACATCCACACCGGAAATAGTATCATCAAATTCCACACCTACCAGAAGACCCTGACCACGAACCTCTTTTACATGAGGGATCTTTGCAAGCTTTTCCATAAAATAAGCTCCCATTTTTGCCGCATTGCCAGCCAGATCTCTGTCAAGAAGTTCACCAACCTCGGCCAATGCTGCAGCACAGGAAACCGGATGTCCGCCGAAGGTTGTTCCGTGAGAACCAGGTGTGAAAGCTTTTGCCACTTCCTCTGTAGCACAGATCGCGCCGATCGGCATACCGCCTCCAAGTGCTTTTGCCATGGACACGATATCCGGTTTGATCCCGTAATGCATATAGCTCATCACCTTACCGGTTCTGCACCAGCCTGTCTGAACCTCATCAATAAGAAGGAGCATATCGTTCTCATCACAGAATTCCCGGAGTCCCTTCATAAATTCCATGGTTGCCGGATGGACACCGCCCTCGCCCTGTACAGGCTCTATCATAATGGCAATGGTATTTTCCGTGCAGGCATCTTTGAAAGCCTCAAGATCATTGTACGGTGCATAGGAAAATCCGTAGGTCATGGGACCAAAGCCAACCTGGCATCCGTTTCCCGGCTGTCCGGTGGCGGACATGGCGCCAAAGGTTCTTCCATGGAATCCCATTTTTGCAGTTACGATATGATAACGGTTCGGACCATATTTTTCGATTCCGTATTTTCTTGCCATTTTGATCATGGCCTCATTTGCCTCTGTACCGGAGTTCTGGAAAAAGATCTTATCCATTCCGATGGTTGTGCAGACCTTTTCAGCAAGAAGAGCCTGGGGAATGGTGTACGGATAGTTGAAGGTATGCATCAGTGTCTGCGCCTGGTCTACAACCGCTTTTACTACCTTCTCATTGCAGCTTCCTGCGGAGTTTACTGCGATACCTGCATAAAAATCCAGATATTTTTCGCCCTTCTCATTGTAGATATACTGGTCTTTTGCACTTTCTGCCAGAAAATCCATTCTCTCATAGGTCTCGATCATGTATTTGTTTACTTTTTCCTTGATATCCTCAAATGTCAGTCCTGTTTCTTCCAGCTTCATTTCTTTTCCTCCCCTTTTGTGATCTGTTCTGATAAGATCTGTTCCCGTGTGATCAGACCCTTCATCACCAGATATTCTTCGATCATCTTTACGCATCCTGCAATTCCGACTTTTTCACTGTTCAGCGTCATATCGTAGTTGACGGGATTGGTCCAGTAATTACCTTTTGTATAATATTTATAATAGTCCGCTCTGTACTTATCTGTATTCTCAATGGTGGCTGCTGCCACATCTGAGGATACCTTCATCCTCTGCATGGTCCGCTCCAGACAGAAGGCACGCGGCGCTTCGATATAGATACTTACCACATTTTTTCTGCCCTTTAAGACATAATCCGCACATTTTCCGACAATCACGCAGGATTCCTGATCTGCCAGGTTTCTGATGATCTGTGACTGATACTCAAACAACCGGTCATCGGAAACAAATTTCTCATTTCTTGCAATGTACTGCCTGGATCTGGGCAGCCCTTTAAGGAATCCTGTAAATCCTCCGTTATTCCGGATACGCTCATTGATATCCAGGAAGAGCTTTTCATCCAGTCCGCTCATCTGGCTTGCCAGTGTCAGGATACGGTTTTCATAACAGTGGATCCCAAGATCTTTTGCCAGCATGGAGGCGATTTCCTTTCCGCCGGTTCCAAAACCTCTGGCAAAGGTTACAATAAAATTTTCCATTTTATACTCCTTCCTATCCTGCCAGATAACGGCTCAAAAATTCTCTGGTACGGGCATTTTTAGGATTTTTAAACAGCTCCGCCGGAGGTGCATCCTCCACAATGTAACCCTGATCCATAAAAATCGTCCTAGTGGAAACATCTCTGGCAAATGCCATCTCATGAGTCACAATGATCATGGTAAGGCCTGTGGTCGCCAGCTCCTTCATAACATTTAAAACCTCGCCTACCATCTCCGGGTCCAGTGCTGATGTAGGTTCATCAAAAAGCAGGACCTCCGGATTCATGCAGAGCGATCTTGCAATGGCAACCCTCTGCTTCTGTCCACCGGAAAGCTGTGTTGGATTTGCATTGATAAACGGTGCCATTCCTACCTGCTTCAGATGTGTGATCGCCCTGTCAAAGGCTTCTTCCTTTGACAGATGAAGGACTTTTCTTGTACAGAGCATACAGTTCTGAAGAACAGTCATGTTATTAAAGAGATTAAATGACTGAAATACCATGCCGACCTTTGACCGGTAATCATTGATCTCCTTCTGGACTGCTCCGATCTCTTTTCCATGATAGCGGATCTTTCCGCTGGTCTGGGTTTCCAGCTTGTTGATACAGCGAAGCAGAGTGGATTTTCCGGAACCGGAGGAACCAACGATACAGATGATCTCACCCGGCTCCACGTTGAAATCGATTTTTCGCAGTACCTCATGCTGCCCGAATGCTTTACTTAATTCCTCAACGGATATGATTGCATCACCCATTATTTTTCCCTCCTTACGGATTTTCCATATATTCCACTGCCAGTGCGTAGTTCTCTGTTTTCTTCACCTTCTTTTCAAGGAATGTAAACAGACGGTTGAATACAAAGCAGAGTACAAAATAGATCACTGCAATAACAAGATAGGATTCAAAATATTTATAATAATTTCCGCCTACAGTTTTCGCTGCCATAAACAGCTCCTGAACTGCGATAACATTCAGAACGGAAGTCATTTTCAGATTTGTAAGAAATGTATTTGCCATCTCAGGGATGATGTTTTTGAAGGCCTGTGGAAGTACTACATAGATCATGGTCTTCATAGGTGACATTCCCATGGCCCAGGCGCCTTCTCTCTGTCCCATATCAATGGAACCGATGCCGGCTCTGACAGTTTCTGCCATGTAAGCTCCGGTGTTCAATACCGTTACCATAACACCTGCAAACAATGGTGTAATATTCACATTTGCCTGACGGATACCATAATACAGGACCATTGCCTGAACGATCATTGGCGTATCTCGGAAAACCTCCACATAGATCCTGCAGATTGCCTTTAAGATTTTAAAAATTCCTTTTTTCAGAATGCTGTCGCCTTCATTGATACGGATATCCTGGATGATACCGATGATATAGCCCAGCAGGAAACCAAGAATGGTTCCTGCTACAGCTATATAGAGAGTCAGCCAGGTTCCTTCCAGAAACATACTGGAATATTTTTTTGCCAGAAAGATCATCCATTCCAGGGAATTGGAAGGATCTGTGATTGAAAAGCCTAACATATCTCCACCTCACTTGGACTAGTTCGCTGCCGGCTGCTGTGTCAGAACAGTATCCATCAGCTCATCCATTTTCTCTTTATCGTTCCAGCCGATGTCATCCATAGCACCCTGCAGCTTATCTCTCAGCTCTGTGTCATCTTTTCTTGTTGCGATGCAGACATTGACCATTTCATCATCATCTTTAAAGGTATCCTTCTCATCCAGGTTGATGATCTTCAGATCCTTGTTTGTCAGTGCTGCTGATTCTGCTGTAGGAACATCTACAACGCAGACATCTGCAACTCCGTTGGAGATTGCCATAAAGCACTCTGATGTTGTCTCATAGTTTCCGGACTGCTCTGCACCGTCGATCTGATCCAGAAGCGGTACCCATCCGGTTCCAAGCTGTGTGGTAACCTTACAGCCTGTTCCTGCAAGATCGGAAAGACCTTTGACATCGTCATATTTGCCGCCTGCCTTTACCACGATACAGTTATCTCTGTAATAATATGGTTCTGTAAAAGCATATGATTTTTCTCTTTCTGCCGTTTTTCCCATACCTGCGATGATACAGTCATAATCGCCGGCATCCATGGAGATTCCGATGGAGGACCACTCAACCTTGTGGATCTCCAGCTTCATTCCAAGCTGATCTGCAAGCTTCTGGGCTACTGCCACATCGTAGCCATATGCGTAATAATCACTGTCGTAAATAGGTTCTGCCTTGCTTCCGTCCGGGGTTGTGTCTGTATCCTGGGTCCAGTTGAACGGTGCATATGCACATTCCATACCAACCCTTAACACATCCTTATCGGATTTGTCTGCTGCCCATGTGGAAGCTGCTGTAGATGCTAACATTGCTGCGGAAATAATACCTGTGATCACCATTTTGCCTAAAAGATTTTTTTTCATATTCGTTTCCTCCTCTTCTACATAGCTGGCACAAAACATATTTAACTGGTCGACCTGAACGTTTTCGCCTGTAAACAAAAAGGGCGCTGAAAGAAATTTTTTATTTCCTTCAACGCCTTCGTTGTTTGATAGACTTCATTATACTCAGAAGAAGCCTTTCGTCAACTTTTATTTTGCACAAACAAACTATTCATTTTGCACAGTGTTGTAAATATATGAACCTGCTCTTCAGGAAAACATCAGCTGTTTGATCAGGATACAGTTTATCATATCCAGATATTCCATATAGTCATCCAGCTCAAAATCTATCAGCTCCTGGATCTTATTCATCCGGTACTGCAGGGAATTTCTGTGGATAAAAAGTTCCTTCGCCGTTTTTCCGACGCTGAACCCGTTCATGTAATAGGCAAGCAGGGTATCCAGAAGAAACGTTCCGTTGGCATGATCATATTCCTCCAGCTTTCCCAGCCGTTCATTGCAGTAATTCAGGATCTCATCATGGTTGTCGTTATTGAACAGATACTGATAGATTCCCATGGCTGTTGCACTTAAGACTTTCTTGTGCTTGGGATTTGGAAGTATGTCTTTTTTGGGGATCAGACGCTTTGCCTCCTGATAGCTGGTGCCGAAATCTGCCGGATTGGTGTAGATACCGCCCAGGATACAGGTGCTTCGGATGGTTCCGTGAAACTGCGGACTGGCATCGATCTTCTGCAGAACCTTCTCCAGCTCATGTTCAATGCTTTTGTCTTTTTTTGCCTCAAAAAGAAGAACAAACTTGTTAAGAAACCTGAGGAACATGGGCTTTCCTTCCATTTCCATAACTTCCTGGTTCAGATAATTGGCATAATATTCATAGATATGTTCATCCTGTTCCAGATTGATGCCGTACTTCCGGTCAGCCACAATGATCCCTACTCTGCAGGGTGTGGTAAAGTTGATCCCGAACTGCTGGGAGATTTTTTCGATATAGCGATCATTAATATCATAGCCAAACAAAAGATTGTAAAGATAATCTCCCATCCGTTTATTCTGCATTTCATATTCCAGGATGATCTTTCCCACACTCTGGGCAATATCCACAAAAGAAGCTCCTTCCCACCGGATGTAAAACAGCGGAAGCTTCAGTTCATTTGCTTTGTCGATCATCTCCTTCGGGACGGGCTCCTTGTCATCGGTGATAGAGATCCCAAAGCCGGAAATTCCAAGCCCATACAGTTCTTCCATGGCTTTCTGTGCTTCTTCCAGGTCAAACCGGACATAGTCCACCACACACAGGGCAAAATTCCCCTGGTTCATATGCTCCTCAAAAGGCCGGGTCTGCACCATATAGGTCCATGTGACAGGTCTTGTGAGACCTTTTTCCCCGGCGATCAGTTCCACTCCGTCCAGCTGCAGTTCCAGTATATCCTGACAGGTGATCATATACATCAACTCCTTATTTTTGCAGTATTTCACACACTCGCATCCATAAACAGGCAAAACAATATCTGATTTTCTCATCCTTCCGTTATCCTAGCAGAAATATCTGATTCCGGCAACTCATAAAAAAACCTGGAAGAACTCAGCCACAGGCACATTATTTCTTCCAGGTTTTTCTGTTTTCAGATTCTCAGTCAGCTGTTTTTGATCCGGCAGCCGGCACAGCTCTGCATCCAGTTACATTCAGATTTATTCTGCCTGTGGTTTGCGTACCTGTGCTGTACCCTTCTTTGCTCCGACAGATTTTTCAGCATGCTCTTTCACAAGATTTCGTCCAAGCAAAGTCAGGCATACAAATGCGATCACTGCAAAAACAGCTCCGATCCCAAATACCACGTTCATCTCATAACCATTGCTGCTCACCAGACCGGAGATCGCCGGTGCGCCAAAGGTTGCGAATACGATACCGAACATAACAAATCCATAATTTTCTCCGGTGTGTTTCATTCCGAAAATGGAGCTTGTCAGAGATGGAAAGCTTCCCATGATGCCGCCATAGCAGCCGTACATCAGCACAACGGCAACCGTTACTGCCAGGGATCTTGATACAGCGAGAACTCCCATAGCGATCACTGCCACGATCAGCACTCCTTTGATGCAGACAATCCTGCCCACTTTATCTGCCAGTGTGGGAAGCACCAGTCTTGCTCCTGCATTGACAATGGATCCAAGCATAACGGCACTGACTGCCACTGCAGACGGGATTCCAAGGTCGATCTGGTAGGTCTGGGATACCGGTGAAACCATAAAATAAGAAATCAGTCCAAAGAACATGGTCGCAAGAAGAAGATAAAAATTCTTTGTTCTCATCATCTCTCCGGATGTATACTGCTTCATCTCCGGTGTCCCGGACTTTTCCGCAGAGCCACCTGCGTTCACCAGACTCTTATCGGGTGCCTGAAAAAAGATACCGCACAGGATCCAGGAAATCGTGATGGCCACGCCAACGATCAGAAGGGTTTTCTGCACACCTTCCGCTTCCAGCAGCTTTCGACTCAGCGGTGCCAGGAAAAATCCACAAAGTCCGTTGGCAGTTACCACAACGCCGGAAGCAAATCCGGTACGGTCCGGAAACCATCTTTGTACTGTTGCCAGGATCACCGTATAGATCATTCCCTGACCAAATCCCTGCATCACTCCATAGGAGAGATACATAGGAAGCGGTGTGGGAACGATCAGAAATGCGGATGCCAGGATTCCTGCTGCAAAGATCCCGCCTCCGATCCATACAATCGTCTTTTCCTTAAAGCGGTTCTGCATCCTTCCGCCTACGATATTTCCGAATACAAAGGTGCTCAGTGCCAGATAAAAGCACATGGATGCCTGTCCCTGGCTCCAGCCTGCCTGCTCCATCACATAAGGCTGGTAAATAGACCATACATGGGGATATCCTGTAAAAAAGATCGCGAAAGCTCCGAATATCATAGTCAGCAGACGCTGTTTTTTCTGTGTTCCTGTCATAATTTCCTCCTCTGAAAAAGATTTCCGGCCTGCTCTGTACTCTCTGCCCACAGAATGCAGCCTGTTTCTGTACACACGATCTGCACGTTTTCCTGCACATTAGCTTCACTTATCTTTGATATTCTTTTGTTTGCGTGCTATTTTCTTTTATTTGCGTGTCAAATGCGTGTTAATTATGTTGTGTGTATGTTATCACACGCAGTCTTATTATGCAATATAAATTTACAGCTTTTTCTGTTTTCTCATTTTTATCCAAAGTTTACGGTTATTTCTTTGTATATTATTCACAACGGCGTTGTTTTATGCACGCATGTGCACGCGTTAATTCTTGTATGAAATCCTTATTTCATCTAATATATTTCAAATTTTGATCCTTTTCCCGCAGCAAAAAGCACGCATTTTAAGCAGGCGTGCTTTTCCGTTTTTTTATCTCTTTTTCACTTTATCTGTTCACAGTCTCATAACTGTCCCTTAAAAAATTATCTATATTGGATATTTTTAAATACACAAGTAAGTTTTATAATCTGGAACCAACAGAAATCAAACACAAAATCAATGATTACGGAGGAAAAGATCATGTCTGCAACAAATGAAAGATATAAACTGAACAAAGAACTGGCACAGATGTTAAAGGGCGGTGTGATCATGGATGTCACAACACCTGAGCAGGCAAAAATTGCCGAGGCTGCCGGTGCCTGTGCGGTTATGGCCCTGGAGCGTATTCCTGCCGATATCCGTGCAGCAGGCGGTGTTTCCCGAATGAGTGACCCGAAAATGATCGAAGGGATCCAGAACGCAGTTTCCATTCCTGTTATGGCCAAATGCCGTATCGGACATTTTGTGGAAGCACAGGTACTGGAAGCCATTGAGATCGACTATATTGATGAAAGTGAAGTTCTTTCTCCTGCTGATGATGTTTATCATATTAATAAAAGAGAATTCAAAGTTCCTTTTGTATGCGGTGCAAAAGATCTTGGAGAGGCACTCCGCCGCATCAATGAAGGTGCTTCCATGATCCGTACAAAGGGTGAGCCCGGAACCGGTGATATCGTTCAGGCAGTCCGCCATATGCGAAAAATGAACAGCGAGATCGCAAAGCTTACCAGTATGCGTGAAGATGAACTTTTTGAGGCTGCAAAAACTCTCCAGGTTCCTTATGAACTGGTATCCTATGTACATGACAACGGCAGACTTCCGGTTGTAAACTTTGCTGCCGGCGGCGGTGCCACTCCTGCAGATGCCGCTCTTATGATGCAGCTTGGCGCCGAAGGTGTCTTCGTCGGTTCCGGTATCTTTAAATCCGGAAATCCGGCAAAAAGAGCTGCTTCCATCGTAAAAGCAGTTACCAACTACACCGATGCCAGACTGATCGCAGAGCTTTCCAGAGATCTTGGCGAAGCTATGGTCGGGATCAATGAACAGGAAATCGCCTTACTGATGGCAGAAAGAGGCAAATAATGACAATTGCGGTACTGGCTTTACAGGGTGCTTTTGCAGAGCACGAAAAGGTTCTTGACCGCCTCAGCGTTTCTCATATCGAGCTGCGCCAGGCAGGTGATCTTAAAAAGCCCTTCGACGCTCTGATCCTTCCGGGCGGGGAAAGCACTGTTCAGAGCAAGCTATTAAAAGAGCTTGATATGTTTGAGCCCCTGAAAAAAAGAATCGAAAACGGAATGCCCGTTCTGGCTACCTGTGCCGGACTGATCCTTCTGGCTTCTGAGATCGAAGGACAGGACAGCTGTCATTTTGGCACCATTCCCATGTGTGTGCGCAGAAATGCCTACGGAAGACAGCTTGGAAGCTTTCATACGGAAGAAACGGTTAAATCTGTGGGCAAAGTTCCCATGACCTTTATCCGTGCGCCTTATGTGTCTGACGTCCACGATGATACAAGGGTTCTGGCTTCTGTCGAAGACCGGATCGTTGGCGTACAGTACAATGATCAGCTGGCCTTTGCTTTTCACCCGGAACTGGATGAAGACACCCGGATCCATGAAAGATTTCTGGAGATCGTCCGGGATTCCTGCAGCTGAAACTCCGGGATAACAGCCTCTTTTCATCACATGAAATTGTTTTCTGAAAACGAATGCCACCAGGCACACCTGTAAAAAGATGTAAAAATCCGGGAACACAGAGTAATATGAACTGTGTTCCCGGATTTTCTGATATTTTCTGAGCTTTATTTCTCAGCTTATTTGATTGTCTTCAGCTCATATTCCCTGGTTCCCAGACCGATCTTTTCT
>UMKP01033634.1_pt1 | contig 10016 bp, 4 predicted proteins | sample 1966341 | NCBI WGS metagenome assembly UMKP01 (sample SAMEA4836179, study PRJEB28245) | human gut metagenome | biome: gut microbiome; material: fecal sample | place: Denmark | collected 2008
GAAGATGCGATTGCTGCTCTTGAGAAAAAGCCTGCCAGTACTAAACTGGGAACATCAGATAAGAGTCCGCTGACTGGCAATACAAGCAACCTTGCACTGTGGATTTCCCTACTGTTAGCCAGCGGCGGCGCAACCCTTGCTACAACGGTTGCCAGCAGAAAGAAAAAGTACAACAGATAATTGAATAACATTCCCTTGCTCCATCTTCTGAGCAAGACAAAAGCGTCGTAGAAATACGGCGCTTTTTTGTTACCTAATTATTGAATAGAATATACGAGACTTGAGTTTGGATTAAATCTGATTGAATAATTAGCTTTTATATTCTTCGTCATTAAATTGCACAGTACCCTGCTGTAAAAGATGATGCGGATTTAGAGTTTCTTTCGACACCTCATTGTAAGGTTCACAATTCCTCATACGAATTTGCGGTTATAAGGAAAAATAAAATTCTGAGAGATTTTTGAGAGACGCAAAGTCTGAAAAACGGCTTAGATAGGCGGTTTTGAAAAAAGATTGCGAGGCTCTGGCTCCGCCATTTTAGGTTCGAATCCCTATTACGGGTTTATAATGCAATTAAACCCGTAAAAACGTTCTGTCAAGTCTTTAAGGTGGAGATTTGCAAAGCAAATACTACCGTGACTTGACAGGTTGTTATACCTCTGCCAAAACCTCGGAACATTCGTGTTCCGAGGTTTTTTTATGCCCGAATACCGCTTTTTACAGCAGCATTCGGGCATTTTTTCTTTGCCGTAAAATATCGTGAGGGTTTTTGAGAGATTCTAAGAGACAGCTAATTTCAAAAGTTCAAAGTCATTTTAGTGCGATTTAGGGCATTTGTGACTGAGACTTTTGAGAGACATTGCTCAAATCAAAATCATAACACGAATTGAAATGAGCAAAAAATTTGAGAGACATTTCAAAAAAATAAAGAGAGCTTAAAGTAATAAAACTTTAAACCCTCTCTTTAAGTTTGTCCTTTTATATTGTTTATCCATCAAAAATAGAAAGGTAAAATTATATTTCTATCAATTTTCTGCCGTAAATAATTTAATTATCTTTTTTCTTCCGAACAAGCAATACCGTTGCAAAGGAAAGAGCCGCCAAGGCTGTGAAAACACCTGTGTAGGTTTCACTGCCTGTCATGGGCGAAATAACGCTTTCGTTTTTGCTTGGTTTATCCGGTGTTGTGTTGCCGTTCGTTTTATCTTGTTCGGGATTGATAATCGGCTGTTCCTGCGGCTTTTCTTCAAGTGCATCTATCGCCGCAAGTATCGCCTTTGTTTGGAGGTCTACCTCCTCCTGCTGTGTGATATTTCTGCCGCCGACATCAACAGCTAATTCCTTTTCAACCCGTGAGAAATCAACATATTTCTCTTTATCAAGTCCCTTTGCTTTGGCAACCGCTTTGTCGTATTCGGTGTAATCCGCAGGCTTGTATTCAAGTGCGGAAATTGCGTTTTGCAGCTGCTCAGCGTAAGAGTTTACTACCTCCTGCTTTGTAATATCCAAGCCGTAATCAATGCCGTTTAATATTTCATTCAAGGCATTAACGGTTTTATCCGTGTAATATTCCAAATGTTCGGGAACGGTATTGATTTGCTCATTAACCCGTGAATAATCGGCAGGCTTCAAAACAAGGTTATCCAAAGCGGCTTTGATTTTTTCTGTCTGCTCGTCAACAACGTTTTGCTGTGCGTTTGACAATCCGCTTATGTCAGCCGAAAGGGCTTCGTCAAGCTCGGTCAAATCCGTGTACAAACTGCGGTCTATTGCATTTGCCTGTGCCACAACTTTGTCGTATTCCGAATAATCAGCGGACACAAATGTTGTGTTCTCGCAAACGCCTGTGCGTATCTCGATTGAGTCATATCCCACATCGGTACTTGTTACAACACAATAATAGTATGGGTATGCAGGATAATCGATAGGGTTAAAGTCCTTATCCGTTGCACCGTCAATGGGTGCACCTGCATTATTGTCCGCTGAAAAACTACCGTACCACTGATAAGTGCGATTGAAGCCGATTACATCTGCGGTTAAAACTCCGTCCGCATCGGTGTATTTTTCAGGCAGTGGAGTAAGCACAGCAGTATCCTGTGAAATTTCAACGAATATATGCTCGTTTTCGTTTGCCCACTGCTCCGCATAAGTCCCCTTTGTGCCGTACACCTTGTAATTCCTGCCTTTTGTGTCTTCGGTACATTCTCTAAATGTTGAGGGCATAGAAATTATACAGCCTTCCGTCTGTGGCAGGCTCTGTGCGGTTTCAAGGTGTGAAAGCTCTATGCGAGCAGTCAGATATTTTCCAAAAGCATCCTTTTCAATTTGAGTTATACTGTCAAAACGGAAAAAACGAGGTTTGGCAATTGGATTTACTCCGTATGAACCAAAAGCCTGTTTGGGAACGGTAAGAAGTGCCGGCATATTTACATACTTCAATTCAAAACAATTATAAAATGCTTTTTCTTCTATTGTTTTTATATAAGGAAAATCAGCTTTTAATATTGCTGTATCATTAAGTGCATAAGCGGTTAAATTTGTAATAAGCGGCATTTCTACACTTACTAATCGAGAACAGGAGTCGAATACACCAGTATTTCCCCAAATTTCATTGATTATTGTGCATTGCGGGAAATATACCTTTTCCAATCTTGAACATTGTCCGAAAGCACTATCATCAATTTCTTGTACCTCTGGACCGTAGAAGGATATGATTCGTGAATACGAAAAGGCGTCCCCTTCAATGATTTTAACATTTGGGAAATAGCCTACGCAAAACTTTGCAGCAAGATTAAAAGCCTGATCTTGAATACATTCGGCGACAGGAAATTCGACATACATAATATTGGACTGTGAAAAAGCACCTGATTTGACAGTAACTATACCTTCACCACGAACAAATTCTATTGTGGAATTTTTTGCAAAAGCGCTTACGGGTATTTCCGTAACGGTTTCAGGAAGTGTTAGCCCGATTACAGTATTAAACGCACCTTTAACAAATCCCGTTACTGTAATTCCGTTTATTGTTTCAGGGACATATAAATCGGAGATATTCCCATTATATTTTGTAACGATACCGTCATTAGTGATTTCAAAATTATCATCGCTGTCTGTATATTGAATGCGTGGCGTTGTCTCGACTTCATCGCTATAATATCCACCATCTGCATAATATGCAACTGCACGGATGCGTGTGCACTGTGTGATTTGAAACGGTTCTGTATATACATTGGCATTCTCTAAAGCAGGGTACATGCCGTCTGTTGTATACAAAATAATTGCATCTTCATCCGGGCAAGTGATTGTGCAGGTCTGCTCACCGACATAGACTTTATCCTTTAAATTAATCTCATTAGGTGCGGCGAGTTTTTCCAGACCGAGAGCATTACAAAACTGAATCATCCCAACACCGTCCCACAGAGAATGGTAATTATTCATAAATCTGCCCTGTGAAGATTGGCTTTCGTTATACCGTTTAACATCAAAGGAGGTTCCTTTTAATCGGGTATCTATCTCGTCAACTGTTATTTCCGGGTTAGTTGATTTTAAAATCGCACCCAAAGCAGCGGCGCACGGAGCCGAATAAGATGTACCCGAAAATCTGGCGTAACGATTTCTGGGAATTGCTACTGCTATATGTTCTCCGGGAGCAGAAATATCAGAATTTAAAGTCAAGGTATTCATAAATGTAGTTGCATTATTAAAATCAGTAGCAGATACAGCAATGCATTCCGATATATTGGCGGGGTAAAGCGCCATATCCAGCATTCCGTGATTGCCTACAGGAGCAAATACAGGAATGTTTTCAGCGTAAGCTTTTAAAACACATTCTTGAATTAAAGACTCATTCGGAGAGGTTAGACTTACATTAATAATGTCACTTTGCTTTTCAATTGCCTTAAGAAGACCGGCACAGATTGTAGTAACAGTCAAATCATCATTGCTATCGCTGACTTTATATACAGCAACTTTCACATTTTTCGGTGAGTTATTGATAACAATGCTGCTGACAGTCGTTCCGTGATAAATTGTCTCAGAATCCATTTCATCGTTTGCGTTGCCTGAAGAGGACGCATTAAAATATGTTCGCTCTACCCGACCTTCAAAAATTTCATGGTTGTAGTCTATGCCTGTGTCCACAACACCGACAATAACTTCTTTCATAGGAATGTTTGACTTTGCAAGATATTCCTGCAATCTTTTTGACTGTGTTCTGTCACGGCTCCAATCATTTAAAAATTCATCTTTTGGGATAATATCCGGGTCGTCAGGAGAACTTTCATATCCGCAATAGGTACAAACCAAATCAAGGTCAACTTCTAATATGTTTTTTTCTTTCTGCAACTGTCCATATGCATCCATAGCCGCTTCGGGACTTTCATATTGCAAAATATGAAAGTCCTCAAAGCCGCTGACATCCTCTAACGCGCCGCATTTGTCAAAATTACCATCAGCACGAATAATCAATCGGGCTGTCTGAAAATCCTGCAAGGTATATTCAGTTTCAGTGATGTCTGTGACTTCTTCTGAATTTCGAGCAGAAAAAGCTTGAATTTGTGCCGTTTCATCCTCTTCGGGGGCAACAAACTCTTTCCCCGAATCATATTTCCTTGCCAAGTCTGCAATCCCGTTTGTAAATTCAGTTATCTTTTTTGATTCATTTGTATCTGCTGCGCAAATCGTAAATGAGGGCATAAATAACATAATTATAATAATTGCAGACATTATAATACAGATTAACTTTTTCATAAAAAGCCTCCTACTTTACAAACACACATAATCATTTATTCGCATAAATAATTATTGTTGTATTGTTTAACGAGATTTACAATACAGAAAAAATAAGAAAATAAAATCATAATAAGCGGCGGAAAAACGCCCAAAAACAATGCTGAAATTTTATTAAACCCTGCCATGTAGGCATCTGATTCCCAATGTATAATATCATAGATAGCGAGTCCGCCAAAAACCGTTATTAACAAAATAAAATAAATTGTCCAAATAACCATCTGAGAAAAATAAAATTTCTTTTTCAAAAGTTTATTATATAATACAGAAAATTCCTCTTTCTGAACTTTTATATTTGAGCTTTGGACAATTACGGGATGCAAACATCTAGCTCTTATATAAAGGAAATTATTATAATAGCTTGTTTTAATGGCAATTTCCAATTTTGCATTACGATGAATATGCAGTATGTATGTTACTTTGAAACAGGATAAATCATATCTGAAAGCAAACAAATGATTCAATATTCTCTTTTGAAATGATTCGGATAAAAACGAAAATTTCAATTTTCCTAATTGATTTTTCTCAAAAGGAATGCTTTCAAATGTTAAAATATGATTTCCGACTTCTGTTTCAAATACATAATTGATTGCTTTTCCCGTATTTTCAAAGTCCATAGGTTCTTTCCCGTCTAACAGAAGCCGAAATTTATTATACTCGTTAAAGTGCAAGATCAATGACAATTTGACCTTACCATATTCCGCATTTGCCATTGAAGCTACAATCCCTTCTGCATATTATTCGCAACAGTCATTAAAATACATATGTTTATTTCCGCCGAACGGCACGGCTCAAATTTTATTTTTCTGAATATTTTTCAATGAAGCTCTCAACCGTGTTCCAATAAAGCTCCGGCTCAACCGAGGATGAAAGCGCGTGTCCGGCACCATTGACGGTCAAACATTCTTTCTTGCAGACTGCCGCCGAATACAGCTTATCGAGCATACTGTATGGAACAAGCTCATCATCGGAGCCGTGAATAAACAGAGTCGGAATACGGCTTTGTTTGACCTTCTCAAGAGCGCTCGCTTGCTTGAAATCATACCCGTCGCGAAGTCTTGACATCACAGATGCGGCGTTGAGTACGGGGAACCACGGGATATGCAGAGCGTTTGCTTCGCATTTGAATTCATCCCATTCCGAGGTGTAGCCGCAATCTGCGATTATAACCTTGACATTTTCGGGCATCTCTTCTCCGGAGGCCATAAGTACCGTCGCCGCTCCCATGGATACGCCGTGTAGTATTATTTGCGCATTTGGCTCCCAAGAAATAATAAGCTTTATCCATTCAATAACGTCAAATCGCTCCGGCCAGCCCATTCCTATTTTCGTACCCTCACTGTCGCCGTGTGCACGTGCGTCTGCTGCCAGAACATTATACCCGAGTGAATAAAATTTGTTTACAAAACCGGCCATATGCTTGGCCTTGCTTGTGTATCCGTGGCAGACAAGTACATATTTTGAACTGTTGTTTTTAAATATCTTACCGTGCAGACGAAGAGAATCGGACGTAATGTAAACATCCTCACCGTGCTCATTGTACCATTTTTTCATTTCGGGAGTACCGGTAAGTCCGCTGTATTTTTCGCTCGCATCTTCTTCGCTGCCGGATGTGTTCGTGACCTTTTGAACGAGATTGTTGAGCTTACTCATATGTATAGGTGATTTTGTGTTTATCGAGAAATTATAGAATATTTCAGCCGACATTGCGGTCAATGCCGTCAGTCCGCAGAGAGTGCCGAAAAACGCACCTGCATTTTTTCTGTTCATAGAAATTCCTCCGTCTTTTTTTAAAATTATACCATACTCACGAATTTTGTTTCAAGTCTTTTGCTATTTATATATTTTATACGGCAATTAGAATTGCTTTTTTGTTAAAAAAGCGAAGAGACTCAAGTAGACCGTTTCAAGCATTTTGCTCCGTATCGAAAATGTTGTGCGGTATTGATTCCGATTTATCGCTTTGATATAATAAGATAAGAGTAATAGAGGTGTATTATGAAAATAACATACATTAACCACAGCGGATTTTTGGTTGAAACCGAGGACTGTTATTATGTTTTTGATTATTACAAAGGCGAGATGCCGAGCCTTGACAAAAGCAAGGAAACCATAGTCTTTTGCAGTCACTTTCACCAAGACCATTTCAATCCGAAAATCTTTGAAATCCTTGATGATATAGGTATCAATTATCAGGCTGTTTTGGCGAAAGATATCAGCAAAAAGAAGTATCCTGCCGGTGTGAAAGTCACGACGGCTTATCACGATCAAACCTATATTCTTGACAACGGTACAAAGGTTACTACGCTTCTTTCAACCGACAGCGGTGTTGCTTTTATCGTCAAGACAAGCGAGGGCGCAATTTACCACGCAGGTGATTTGAACGATTGGCATTGGGAGGGTGAGACGGAAGATGACAACCGCCAAATGGCCTCCATGTACCGTGCGGAGATTGACAAAATCAAGGGCGCTCATTTTGATGCCGCATTCGTTCCCCTTGACCCACGGCAGGAGAAACACTATGCCAACGGTATGCTTTATTTTTTGAAACATGTCGATTGCAATGCTGTTTTTCCTATGCATTATTGGAACGAGCCAAGCGTGATTGATAGGTTTATCACCGAATATCCGCAGTATAAATCACGAATAAAAAATACAGAATCAGCAAATGGAGAAAAAATATGAGTTTTAAGATGATTCACGAAAACTATAATGTTTCCGATTTGGATAGGTCGATTAAGTTTTACGATGATGCACTTGATTTGCACGAGGTCAGACGAAAAACCACCGACGATTTTATTATCGTTTATTTGAGCAATGATTCAAGCAATTTTGAGCTTGAGCTTACTTGGCTTAAAGATCATCCGCAGCCGTACGATTTGGGTGAATGTGAATTTCATTTGGCATTTAAGGCAGATGATTTTGACTTGGCGCATAAAAAACACGAAGAAATGGGTTGTATCTGCTTTGAGAATCCTGAAATGGGTATCTATTTCATCGAGGACCCGGACGGCTATTGGCTCGAAATTTTACCGTAACACAGAATAAACCCAAAAAGCGTCGGAGATTAGCTTCCTCCGACGCTTTTTGTATGTTATTAAATAATTTAGCTTCCAACATTCGTTCCAATTCACTTGTTGTCGGGTCAACCAAATTCTGTTGTTAGACATTTATGGTGCGTTTTTTTGTACATTTACCTTTAAATACAGATGCGTTGCGGTATTTCCTACCAAACACATATACCTTGATTTATAAATTGAATTAAGATAAAATGATATTATAATTTAGCGGAGGTGAGTGTCATAAACAAGATTTCAAGGGATATTTTCAAAGCGATTCATGAAGGTAAGTGGATTGCTGTGGAATACAGGAATAAACAGCAAAATGTTACAAAATATTGGATTGGAATTAAAAACATAAACCCGTATAAAAAATTGCTTATTGTTGATGGGCTCAATGTCGCTACATCGGAAATGAAAGAATTGAATTTGTATTATGATTCTATAATTGACGCAAATTTGATTGAAGGTTCGTTTTGTAAAATAAACTCTAAACTGCTTGAAGATATAGAAGAACACACCTCAAGGTATTCGTTCATTTTTAATAATGTCGCAAATTTGAAACTTCTTGATTATTATAGCGAATGTAATAAACTCGATAACACTCCCTATCGCAACGATTATAAACTTATTGATGAACTTGATGTTGATGTCATTGGTGAAGGAGATTACAATTTAAGCAATGAACAGTTTGATCATTTAGTAAAAGTTTATAATTATGATGCTAAAAATAAGAGCCAAAACAAAATGCCTCGTTCAGTATCTTTGTGTATGAATATATGTAGTATTCATACTAAAAAAGGACTTTATGTACTTGCTTATAAAAAGCTTTTGTTTGATGTCAAAAATCGCACCCTTACACAAGACGATGAAGTATCTGTTTGTCGTGAGTTCACGGTTGACGGTGTAAAGATAAGTGCTCATTGGTTTCTTGATGCAGACGAGTTCCAATTGCTTGATAAGTTTGAAGAAAATGCCGAACTTATTAAAGATTTAATTACTAAGAATAATCCTGAATACAACGGTGTTGATGATATGCCATATGTTATGGCTTTATCAAGGGATTTTACAATAAATCTTGATAAAGAGTATAATGCCATTCTTAAAATGTATGAAGATAACACGGTGACATATCCGATTAAAGCATTTTTTGGTGACTTAACGGATAAACCAAGGAGAATTAAAAATTACCCTTTGGCTTTATATAATGATAAAGTAAACCTTGACCAACTTTTAGTAATACATAATGGGTTGAAATATCCTGTTTTGTATGTTCAAGGACCTCCCGGAAGCGGAAAAACAAATACGATTCTCAATACAGTTGTTACTGCGTTTTTTAACAATAAAACCGTTTTGATTTCATCGTACAACAATCATCCGGTTGATGAAATTTATCAAAAGCTATCACATCTTAAATATAAGGGAGATGATATACCTTTTCCGATTATTCGTCTTGGTAACGGTGAAAAGCTTAAGGATGCAATTAAACAAATACGACTTTTATTTAAAATCACTTCGTCAATGCAAGTGTTTGATTCGTCATTAAACAGGAAAAAAACCTATGAAGAACACAAAACAAAAGCTTTAAGCGATTTGCTTCGCAAATATGAAGAAAAACTTGATTTGAGTGAGCGAAAGGAAATGATAAAAACAATGCTTTCTTCTTCAAGTAACCTTCCTTTTCTTGCGAATTTGCAAGGTGAACAGCTTGTTAACGTAAATAATACACTTAAAGAAATCGGTGAAATTACAGATGATGATATAAAACCTTTAATCTCACATGACAGACTGGAGCTGTTTAAATTTTTGAATTTTACATCTGCTAAGTTTATAAAGAGATTATCCGAGCCAAAATATGAAGAACTTACCGATATTATATTTACTAAAGACTTAAATGAAGCGGTAAGACAATTAAATCAGTACCTTTCAAATGATGAGAATTTTCAAAAATTTCTTAAGATATTTCCTGTTGTTGCAACAACAAATATTTCCGCTCACCGGTTGGGCGAGCCCAAACAATACTTCGATATGGTTATTATGGATGAGGCTAGTCAGTGTAATACTGCGGTGGCACTTGTTCCGATTATCAGAGGTGAACAACTTTTACTTGTCGGTGACCCACAGCAATTAAAGCCGGTTATTTTGCTTGATGAGAGGAACAACCTGATT
>UMKP01048622.1_pt1 | contig 9978 bp, 2 predicted proteins | sample 1966341 | NCBI WGS metagenome assembly UMKP01 (sample SAMEA4836179, study PRJEB28245) | human gut metagenome | biome: gut microbiome; material: fecal sample | place: Denmark | collected 2008
TCTTGACATCATCCCTGCTGGTTATGTTGACTCTGTAGAAATTCTGTACATGTGCAACATCTTTTCCATATGCAAGTGAATCATTTAACTGCTCATTTTCAACCTGTCTTATATAATCTATAGTATAAGGAACAACATCCTCATTAACAGCACCTTCCCAGTCAAGAAGTGAGTTAGCTGCCATCTCGACATTGCCACCATACTGCATTACAGAACCATATGATGTATCAAACTTGTTAACATCGCCTTCAAGTCCGCCCAAAGGGTCATTAACACAGTTATATGTGTAATTCACAAGATGTAATTCTGATAAATCAATATCACTAGAAGCAAGATTTTTCTTTATAAGATTAGTTTCTATTAATGATATTGTTGAAAATGACCAGCATACACCATATATTCCCTGGTCTCTTACAGCAGGAAGATTTTCTGTTCTATAGGCAGCCGGATATGTAGCTGCCTTTGCAATCTCCATTCCATCTATACTAGAATTATCATTACTGAGAACATCTGGAATTATCTGATATTCTTCATCTAATTGCCTATAACCTGTTGCAACATAACGTGAACCTGTATCGGTTGTTTCATTCTCATAATTCACATCTGCACTATTATTATCATTATTCCCGGCAAATGCCATTGATGAAGATGTAACTATAAGATTAACTGCAAGAAATGCAGCCAATGCTTTTTTTAACAATTTTCTTCTGTGCATATCATACCTCTTTTCTTAACAGATTATACTTTAAACTACCATTCCGCCAACAATGTGGTATGTATAACCTTTATAATCGATTGTTCCTGAGAAGTTCCAGTCTACCATGCCATCCTGTATGTAGAATTTATTTCCATTATACTCTATAACTGCTGTTGTCCAGTCGACACAGCCACCAGATACATAGAACCATGTATCCCTGTAGTATATAAGACCTTCATAATCCCAGTTAATTGTACCTCCTGATACATAGAACCATATATCATTATAATATACAAGTCCCATATAACTCCAGTTAATCGTTCCTCCTGAAATAACAAACCACATATCATTGTAATATGTAAGTCCAAGATAATTCCAGTCTAACATTCCGTTTGAGATATAGAACCATGTATCGGCAAAATATGCAAGACCTGTGTAATCCCAGCCAATCATTCCGCCTGATACATAAAACCATACATCGTTGTAATATACAAGTCCTGCATAATTCCAGTCTATCATTCCGCCTGATACATAGAACCATATATCATTGTAATATACAAGTCCTGTATATCCCCAGTTTATCTTTCCATTTGTTATATAGAACCACACATCATTGTAATAAGTAAGTCCTGTATAATCGGAATTAACCTTGCCATTTTCAACATATAACCAGTCATCGCCATCCTGAACAAGACCTGTATATTCTGTATCTACAACACCTTCACTTATATAATATCTGTCATCCTCATAATCTGCAAAACCTGTGTATGTTATGTCTACAACACCATTTCTTACATAATATGTACTATCTTCATAATCCACAAGACCTGTGTATGTTGTATCTACATTGCCGTTGTTAAAATATGTCAACTTACCATTAACATCTCTTAAACCTGTATATGTATCTCTCTTGTTGACTGTTATTGTACAGCTTGCGCTGACACCATTTTCACTTGTTGCCGTAATTATGGCTGTTCCTGCTTTTTTGGCTGTTACATTTCCCATAAGGTCAACTGTGACTACAGTGTTATTATTGCTGCTCCATTTAATACTCTTTCCATTAGTTGTATTTTCCGGATATACAGTAGCAATTAATTTTATTGTTTCACCCTCATCAACAGCTACACTTGTCTTATTAAGAACAACTTCTGTGATAGGTATTTCCTTCTTTTCTACTGTTATTGTACAGCTTGCGGTCTTTCCGTTTGAACTTGTTGCTGTTATTACAACTGTTCCAGCCTGCTTTGCTGTTACTTTTCCTGTTGAGTCAACCGTAGCTATATCGTTGTTGCTGCTACTCCAGCCTATGTTTTTAGACTCTGTTGTATTCTCTGGAAGTACTGTTGCTGTTAAGTTTAATATATCTCCTTCTGTAATTGTCGCGCTTGTCCTGTTAAGTGCAACATCTACAATAGGTATCTCTTTCTTGCTTACTGTTACTGTACAGCCTGCGGTCTTTCCGTTTGTGCTTGTTGCTGTGATTACGGCTGTTCCGGCACTCTTGGCTGTTATTGTTCCATCCTCAGATACTGTTGCTACAGCTTCATTGTTACTGCTCCAGCTTACACTCTTACTGTCTGTTGTGTTCTCTGGAAGGACTGTTGCTGTAAGCTTATGTGTGTTTCCTTCTATTATTCCTACCGCGCTCTCACTAAGACTTACCTCTGTGATTGGTATAAGCTTCTTTTCCACTGTTACTGTACATTCTGCGGTCTTTCCATTCTCACTTGTTGCTGTGATTACTGCTGTTCCGGCACTCTTAGCTGTTATTGTTCCATCCTCAGATACTGTTGCTACAGCTTCATTATTGCTGCTCCAACTTATGCTCTTACTATCTGTTGTATTCTCTGGAAGAACTGTTGCTACAAGAGTTGTTGAGTCACCCTCTGTAAGCGTTGCGCTGCTCTTATCAAGATGTACCTCTGTGATTGGTATTTCCTTCTTGCTTACTGTTACTGTACATCCTGCGGTCTTTCCGTTTGTGCTTGTTGCTGTGATTACGGCTGTTCCGGCACTCTTGGCTGTTATTGTTCCATCCTCAGATACTGTTGCTACAGCTTCATTATTGCTGCTCCAACTTATGCTCTTACTATCTGTTGTATTCTCTGGAAGGACTGTTGCTGTAAGCTTATGTGTATTTCCTTCTATTATTCCTACTGCGCTCTCACTAAGACTTACCTCTGTGATTGGTATAAGCTTCTTTTCTACTGTCACTGTACAGCTTGCTGTCTTTCCATTTGTGCTTGTCGCTGTAATTACAGCTGTTCCTACGCTCTTTGCTGTTACTGTTCCATCCTCAGATACTGTTGCAACTGCTTCATTGTTGCTGCTCCAGCTTATGTCCTTGCTGTCTGTTGTATTAACTGGAAGAACTGTTGCTGTAAGCTTGAAAGTATCTCCTTCATACATATCAAGCGCTTCTCTGCCAAGCTGTACCTCTGTTATAGGAACCTCTACCGGCTGCTCCGGCTTATCAGCAGATTTTACTTCATAAGAACGAACAACTGCTTTACCAGTGTCACTGTCAAGATATGTCGCATATATCTTAGAATTACCGTAGCTTATATTAAGACCACTAATATCCTGAATAGATACATTAGTTCCAAGCTGCTGCCACTCGCCATCGACAAGTCCACTTACAAATGTAATGTTATCACTTGCAGTAGTTCCTACATATACATTATCACCATCAAAGCACAGACTTGCGTTATTAACACCCTTGTCTGTTATACTATTAGTCCCTACCTGAGTCCACTCTTTAGCAGAGTTGGCATAGTCAAGGCTGTATAGATAACTGTCTTTTACTGTATCGAAAGCAGTTCCTTTCTTAAACAAATAAAGCTTTCCATTATTATTACTTAATACAACCTCATTAGCCTGTATTGAACCATTTAATACAGCATTCCAACTGTTATCAATTTGATTATATTTTTTAATATATATCTTACTATTATTAGCTGTATCTCTGTATTCAACAAATATATTTTCATCAGCATCTACAGATATAGCAGCATTAGCCGGCATACTACTTACTGCTCCTGCTAATATATTATCAGATAAATTCTTTAATGTATTTCCATCATACTTATATGCATAAATATTGCTGTTATCCTGACTTGTATATGAAAAATATATGCCTTCAGAACCTGCAACAAGTGATACATTATCAGAATAACCTGAGGCTTTATATATATTCTGCCAACTACTTCCATTCCACTTATCTACATGTGCATAAAAATTAGTATCAAGATATGAAATATACACGTCACCATTGTAAGTAACTATAGACTTTCCATCATTAACAGCCTTAGGTCCGTCTGTAATCTTACTCCATGCTCCATCACTATACTTAAATAATACTGTATCATTTGTCGCATAACCATAGCCATCACCTATATTGGCTATAAAATATTTATTCTGTTCACTATCTGTATATGTTTCTATATCACTAAGCGAAAGTCCAAGTGTATCCGTACTTTCTGTTATCCAGCGACCTTCCTGTCCGTCATCTGCAAATGATATATCAAATGTTATTGTGTCGCCAGAAGCACTGCCTACATTTTCTATAACAATTCCGCTGTTAGTTCCATCTGAATATGTAATAGCATTGTCAGCTATACCTGCATTCTTATCATGTGTTCCATAAGATGTACGGTTGCTTTCCGCTGATAAGAATGATTTATCTAAGTTAGTATAATCTGCCTTTTCATAGCCATTAAGTATAGAATCACCTGGCCTGAATACATATGCCTTATATGGAGGACCATACATATTACCACCGATAAGAGAGGCGTTTATTCTATATATGATAAGTCCTGAACCATATATCTTGCTCTCGTATGACTTATCATCATAAGAAGCAACATCATATTTAACCTTCTGTTTTCTGTATTCAACAACAAAGAATTCATTAGATGAATAATCTGTTCTTAATATAACCGCCTGATTATTTCTTGTATCAAATGTTGTAGAAGAAGCTGCATATATTGAACAATTCTTCTTTGACTCTGTTACTGTCGGTATATCAAACCAGCCTGAATAAGCTGACCTGAAATATGCCAGAGGATACTGGATGAACTTGCATTCCATCGCCATAATATCCCACTGGCCTACCGGTACAACACCAGAAACATTAGTATTAACATAAAGGTCTGGATATCCAAGCGTATGCATAAATTCATGTATGACAACGCCGGTTTCACTTAATCCGAAGTATGCTAAACCCTCTGGAATAACCGTATAACTGCCTATTTTCTTGGAATTAATCTCATCTGTTCCTGCATATGTTGACTTATGTCCATACATCTGTGAATTAGAATTACCCTTTTCACAGGCTGTTACAATCATAAGATTATCAACACATCCATCACCATCATAATCTACTATTGCATCCTTAGGAAATCTGCTGTCTTTAGCAAGTAATTCAGAAATCTCCTTAACCATTCTTGTATCTCCGAGGGCTGGTCCTGAAGTTCCAACAGTCCTGTCCCCATAATATGATACGTCATTGCTTAACACATATGGTTCTATCTTATTATTCTCACTGTCATACTGTGGAATAATATTCTGGACATTAAGCTGCCCATAAGAAATGTTAGAAACATACTGCTTAAGCGCTCTTGGGTGCTCCTCATCCCCCTCGAAATATTCTGTGATTTTAGGGTCTTCCTTATAACACTTCCCTAGTTCAGTTTTTTCGTGTTCATGTGTTGTATCCTTAAAATCTACAAATACAACTATGTTAGCGTATTTGCGGGTTGATACACTCTGTGTCTGCACTGTATCAGACACCTGTGCAGCCGGTGCTATACTTACTGATGTAAGCACAAGCATTACACTTAAAAATGCCGAAGCTATTCTTTTGAAATAGTTTCTTTCCATATACTTCCTCCTTTTCGTATTATGATTAATATATACTTGTCTTTTTGTATCCCAATATATGATACCAGGGTCACAAGGTCATTCACCCACATACACCTGCTCATAGTTGTGGCTTTCACCCCAACATCATAATATTATGCGGTTCACAAATTTAAAGCCCTATCATATATTATATCGGCAAATATTACACATAATCTTACCTGATTGTAATATTGCGTGTATTACTTTATCATATTTTGTTCAAATATAATTATATATACTGTTCACGGTTACAAGTAAATCTAATTTTAGATATAGTATATTATATATAAACAATTAAGTAAACAAAAAATACGCCAGAAATCAGCTTTTATACCATTCTGACGTATTTTTAATATTTGTATTATATATCTTTATACTATATTATATTTTCACGCAGATTATGAATATCATACGTTCTTAACTTGAGCTGTAACTTCTTATATTGTAATAAACCACTTAATATAATTAGTTGCTTCTTACTGATAACTTTCCTGTTACACTAGCCATTTCCAGGATATAGGTATTTACTGTGTTCATAGTAATATCACCTGACATAGCCTTATCATCTACATCCTTGTATGTATGATATATATAGCTATAATCAGAGTTAGAACCGCCAATATTGATTTTTCCTGTTTCATTTTCTATTGAACCCAATAAATTTCTCTTCTTAGTCCAGCCTTCATCTACAATATACTCTTCCTCACCTGATGAAAAATCATATGATATAGTTGAATTCCTATTAACAAAGCAATTAATGTCATATGTTATTGTAGTATATTCCCCTGGGTTAAGTTTTTCCATTATCTCTGGCTTTACAGCTAATCTGCAGTAATATGTAAGATTAGCTATACCATCAGCATCATATTCAGGTACTATACATTCATATACATATAAGTAATCCTTCCAGTTATCCTCTGTAATATCTACGTCTTCATATTCCGGAACTATTACATCAGTGTAATTATCCCTGTATGTATCTCCACATACTGAGCATGTGTGCTCTGTATAACCTTTTTCTGTATCTGTTGGCTCAACTACTGTATCTACATACTTATGACCTGTCTTTTCTATAGATTCTGTGTAAGTATCATTACATATTGAGCATGTATATGTCTTTTCACCATCCTCAGTACATGTTGCCTTTTTAGTTACTTCAGATGTATATAAATGATTATGCTTAACTGCAATACCATTTATTACTTTATATGTAACATCATCACTCTTTACATAACCATTATATTCTTTATTAACCATACCATTTTCAACATACCAGAGAACACCTGCACTATCCTCTACTACACCTGTATAGTCCTTATCAAGAATGCCGTTCACTATATAAGCTGTGCCATCTTTACTATATACAAGTCCTGTATAACTCCAATCGAGTACACCTTTCTTTATATAAAATGTACCGTATTCATTACTTGCAGTTCCTGTATAACTCCAGTCAACTATACCACCTGAAACATAGAACCAGTTTCCTGCATACTCTACAAGTCCTGTATAGTTCCAGTTAACTATGCCACCTGAAACATAGAACCAGTTTCCTGCATATTCTGCAAGCCCTGTATAACCCCAGTCTAATATGCCACCTGAAACATAAAACCAGTTTCCTGCATATTCTGCAAGTCCTGTATAACTCCAATCTAATACACCATTGTTAACATAGAACCAGCCATATTCGTTCTGGGCAAGTCCTGTATAGCTCCAGTCTAACACACCATTGTTAACGTAAAACCAGCCATACTCATTCTGGGCAAGTCCTGTGTAGCTCCAATCTAATACGCCATTTTTAACGTAAAACCAGCCATATTCATTGTTGGCAAGTCCTGTATAATCATAATCAACTTCATCATTAACATAGTACTTCCATGTTCCATCAGCTTCCTGCAGCAGACCTCTTTCTGTTCCATAAGCTGAACCATCCTTGAATATACCATGAAAACTTACACTATCCTCATCGCTTGTATACCATATAGCCATATCACCATACATAACTGGCTCGCACTGTGACAGCTTACCCGTCATAGTTCTTATCTTATCAGTCTGATTACCATTATTATCTACAAATGTATAATATACAGTACCCTCTCTATCGCTTCTCTTGCACCAGAGAACTAAGTATCTGTTATCAGCCATCTTAACAAGATGTGGTGTTGTTGCTGAATAATCATCACCTGTATAATCTGTAATCCAGTTTATCTTAGTATTTCCATCGGCTTTAGACTTTGAAAGTATACATATATTTCTGAGTTTACCATTATTATCCTGGTCTATAGAAGAAGCTGCAACTATATATGCGCTGTCTGTCACTTCAAAACCACCAACTGATGCATTAGTTGTATTATCACCTGTAGTACCAGCTATATTAAGTAAAGATGTACACTTGCAATTATCTCCCCAATAGTCCATATTGGAAATAAACTGACCAGTAGTAAAATCTGTTGGATACTCTATAAGTGCTATACTTCTTGGATAAGCATCGCCATGGTCTACAGCAACAAGATGATTACCATCTGTTTTAATAAACTGATTAAATGAATGGCTTACATAACCATACGCAGAATTCATAACCTTAGTAAATGAATCCGTAATATTCATATTCTTCTCATCAACCTGTATCGTTACATTTGCCTGATGATTATAACCATCTGATGACTTATACATAGTATGGCTTGTTCTTATGAACAGATATCCATCTGATTCTGTCATTCTTAGGCTTCCAGCATGAAATGGTCCAACTGTGTTGCAATTATATAAACCAGTAGATGTAATTCTGTTCCATGACTTATCGTACTTAGTTATTCTGAAACATTCTACATCTGCTGACTCTGATGGATTACTCTGTCCGCTTACTATATAATAAGCATCTGCACCATCATAAAATCCACCAAACTCAGAAAGTTCTGTAGGAATCTGCTTATAATCCGTAACTTGTAATTCTGAATTATAATATTCTACATAAACATTAGAACCATCAGACTGTACTCTCATAAGATTTCCATCACCAATATTGACAAGATATGCCTTAACAGGTGTTGCCCATCTTATATAATTATTGTCTGATGTCTTTACTGAAATGTTAGTACCAATAGTTGCCTCTGCATAAACCTGTGTGGTAAAACCAGACACTGCTGTACTTACACACACCGCACTGACAAATACAGCCATTGATGCAAGCAATTTCTTAATTCTTTTGTTCTTTAAGAACTTATCCCTTATCATATTTCCTCCTTTTTTTCTCACAATGCACATAATTATATCAGGGTTAAAAGGAATTATATTCCTAACTGATATACCCATATTGATACATTGCTATGCAATTCTTACAATTTCCTAAATCATAATATGCCTTGCTGCTTTATCTTCAAAGCGTTTAACCACTAAGAATACCGCTATAAGTATAATACTTTAAATGTTATATATCCAGTACTTTTAATTAATAAAGCAAAAAACACAAACCTGCATTTACATAACCATTTTCTTTAATAATGGAATTCTTCTTACTATACAAGTTATCACCATACACACAGCAGTCATTACAACAGTTTTTATAAGATTAGCTGCCAGTGAATAATTTTCTATATTAATATATGGATATATATATTTCACACACAATATCAGTAGAATATAATGTATATAATATACTCCCATTGTACACTGGCCTACATATTTTCCAAACACATTTTCCTTATTAGAACTGTAATAATCAAAACACATAAACAGCCCTATTGATGCAAGCATAACCGATATTCTTTTATATCCATTATTAAGATATATGTTATTCCAGCTCATTGTTTTCGTTTCTATATACTTTTCAAGAACAATAAGCAGCACTCCCACAACAAATAAAATAACCGGAATATATCTGTTAATCTTGTTTTTAATATCGTCCCTGTATTCATGCATAAATGCACCTATAAGAAAATATGTAAGCATAAAAGCATAATTCGTATATGGAACAAGTGTACTCACCGAACTTATATCAAAGCTGCCAAAATATGATAACAATATATTAACTGCACCAACGCCTATATCTCCTATGAAGCTTACTATAAGCATACCAAGTACAAACTTCCTGCCATCGTGTCTGAACAGAAACCATGTAACCGGATATATAAGATAAATTACAATATATGCTTTCATATACCACAGCGCCCCGAAGTCTACACCATTTATATCCGCCGCAAATAATGTTGCTCTTATATATTCGCTTACAGTATGTGTTTCGTCATATATGTTACTTTGAACGCACATATATATTAATCTCCATACTACGAACACTATGTATGTAGTTACAAGCCTTGTGAAATATCTTTTCCAGTCAAATGTTTCTTTCTTATGTAAAAGATATCCTGTTGTCATAATAAAGCATG
>UMKP01043481.1_pt1 | contig 9944 bp, 10 predicted proteins | sample 1966341 | NCBI WGS metagenome assembly UMKP01 (sample SAMEA4836179, study PRJEB28245) | human gut metagenome | biome: gut microbiome; material: fecal sample | place: Denmark | collected 2008
GGGCTTTTTGATAGTTGTCAAGACTGGCAGGTTCTTGGAAAATGGAAATTCCCAGACCAAAGTTAGTTGACTTGGGTTTGACAACAATTTGCTTATCCTTGATAAGAGGGTAGTAGGCAAGTCCTTCCTCAAGACTGGTAAATTCGTCTCCTGAAGGAACTGGAAAGCCAGCATCTGCTAGAATCTTCTTGGTTACGGTCTTATTAGCCATAGCAAGGGGAACCACGTAGTTGTCTTTTGAGGTCATGTTACCGTTTTTGACGTATTCAACATGGTCTTGGTGCCAAAGTTTTAGGAATTGATCTTGCTCATCCAATATTTCAAAGTGAATCCCCTTTTGGATGGCATCAAAGAGCAACATCTGGGTGGAGAGTTCCATCTCTTCATAGCCCTTGAGAGCATAGTGGGCAGTCCAGTCGTAATCATGATAGGCAAGAGCCTTGTTTAAAGCAAATTCGGCTAGAGATTTGTCTTTGATATAGGGTAAGAGCTGGGCAGAGAGCGTTTGATTTGGATCCGCAAAGGCTGCCTTAACTTGTTTAACCAGATCTTGATGATAGTCACCAAGTCCAAAGTGTTGCACCAGTTGGTCTAGGGCAGTTACAATGTCCTGAGTTTTAGCCTCCGAAGGTAGAGGTTTTAGAGGATGAGAGAGGGCAATTTTCTCATTTAGCGCGTGGCCTTGTGCAAGAGCTTGGTCGACATTTTCAGGGCTATCAAGCCAAAGGAAGGCTAAAATGAGTAAGTGCACAGTGTCCATAGTAGTCTGACTAATACCGATACGCTCAAAAGGATTAAGGTCGAAATTACGGAACTCTAGGTAGGTGATTCCCTTGTCAAGGAAGGAACGATTAACCTTTTGTCCACGGAAACGAACAGCTGAGTAAAATTCTTTCTCTGCAATCAAATCTCCTTGTTCGATATAGGTTTCAATGGCTGAGACATAATCTTCTAGACTTACAAAGGATACTTGAATCTCTTCCTTATTGACATAGCCGTGGTCACTGTTACGGAAGGAACGCACAGGTTCTGGAACTTCCTGGTCAAAGAAACCTTGTTCGGCGATGGGTGAGGCCCCAAAGAGATAGGTAATCACCCAACGGTAGCGCAAGTAGTTCTGAGCCAGCTTAAGATAGAGGGCGTTTTTGAAGGCAATCATATCGGTCTGATCACTTTCTTGAAACAAGGCCTCAACTAAATCTTTACCCAGTTCCATATTATAGTGGATACCTGAGATAGCTTGTAGTTTAGTTCCGTATTTTTCAGCCAAATAGTTACGATAATGGCGTTCGAAGTCATTTTCCAGTTGAGCAACTTGAATCTCCTCTGCCTTTAGACGAGGTGGCATGGACAAAGGCCAGAGAACCTCGTCTGTAGCAATAGAGCGGCCTGCTACATCAGTAATAGCTCCCAGAAATCGGCGAGCCTCAGTAGTAGATTTGGCAACTGGTGTGATGAGTTCCATCTGAAACTCGCAAAAATCAGTCTGAATATAGGGGTGGAAACTACGAGCTCCTAGACAGGATGGGTGAGGTGTATGCACCAGTTGTCCTTGCCTATCGACACGTAGACTCTCGCGCTCGATTCCAAAATTAGCTTGGAGAATAGGGCTGGTAGCTTCCAGTTTTTGAAGAAGTTGGTTTAATGTCATAGAATCACCTTTTCATCTAATGTTAGTGATAGTCTATTATAAATAGGAACAGAAAACAAATTTCTGCTACGGTTAAGAGGAATTTCCGAATATTTTGAATGAGTTTGTGAAAAATGAACAGATTTCAATCAAAATATTCGGAAATTAGAACAATTCTCAGTTACATAAAATTTTACTTGCAATTTAAATCAAATTAGCCTATACTAGTGAAGTATATATGAGAACGAAAGAATCCCTAGGGTATGCCCTCAGGGGCTTTTGTATGCCTTCAAAAGGGTATAACCGTTCTTTTATAGATAAAATATGAGTATTTAGCTGGATATTTTAAATGTTTCCTTTGAATAGAGCAGACATTTTTTTTCATAGTGGCAGTAGTTAACCAATAGTCTAGGTCTTGTTGAGAACAAAGTAATAATCTCATAAGTCACCCTGTTCGCCCAGCGATACTTTCACTGTGATGACTTGGAGAACTCGCTTTATCTATCACTGAATGAAACACGTTCTGCACAGAGTAGGCGATATTTTTCACCGTGGTAGTAGTTATAGAAGTCAAAAGACTTCTATAACACGGAAGTTTTGAGACTGAGGATCAAAACTTAGCTATGAGATTTCGACGGAAGCTGCTAGCGTCCGAAGCCACTTAAGAAAAATATCAAAAGAAAAAAGAATAAAAACGGAAGTAATTATGTTTCAAACCCTGATCGCCCAGATAAAGGAATACAAGAAACCCTCAATTCTAGCGTCCCTCTTCATGACGCTAGAAGTTATGTTTGAGATTTCCATTCCCTTTGTCATGGCTAATCTTTTGGACAAAGGTGTCCAGCAATCTAACATGTCTAACATTTGGCTCTATGGTGGCCTCATGTTGGTCTGCGCCTTCCTGTCGCTTTTCTGTGGTATGCAGTCGGCACACTATGCAGCCTTTGCCTCTGCTGGATTTGCCAAGAATCTACCTTGATTAATCGTTTCTACGACATCCAATCTGGTGTGATTACTTATGATGGCATCGATGTGAAACTGATTGAAAAAGATTCTCTTCGTCGATCACTTGGTATCGTACTTCAAGATACGCATCTCTTCACAGGGACTATCGCTGAAAATATTGCCTAGGGCCGTGCGGATGCGACTCGCGAGGAAATTCTTGAAGCTGCTCGTATTGCTAACGTGGATTCTTTTGTGCAACATTTGGACAATGGTTACGACACTGTTCTTACAGATGATGGCGCAGGCTTGTCTAATGGACAACGTCAGCTGATTGCCATTGCGCGTGCTGCCCTTGCCAATGCACCGGTTCTCATCCTTGATGAAGCGACTTCTTCGATTGACTCTCGTACTGAAAAAATGGTACAAGGGGGGGATGGACCGGCTTATGGAAGGACGTACGGTATTCGTTATCGCCCACCGTCTTTCAACCATCGTTAACTCTGACGTTATCCTGGTTATGGATCATGGGCGTATCATTAAACGTGGTGACCATGATACCCTTATGGAACAAGGTGGTACCTACTACCGACTTTATACTGGCAGTCTTGAAATTGATTAATATGTAAAAGGTTTCTTTTGAGTTTTCTCTTGTAAAAACGATAGATTTGATCTCTTAAATCTCAACTTCTTCTAAACCGTGTGCGTCCAGGCGATATATTTTTTACCGTGTGCGTCCAGGCGATATATTTTTTGACAAACTTGTCTGAGGTAGTTGACATCATGTAATACTGTAAGAAGTGCACCTGGATAGTTCTCGAAGAGCTGTCGGACTTTGGGTTGTGAGGTGGGTGAAAAATTTCTGGTTGGTTCATCTAAGATCAAGAGTTGAGGGCTTTCTATGACGATGTGCAGTAGGAGTAGTTTTCCTTTTTGGCCACCAGATAGGCCAGCGATTGAAGGCACTGCACCTATAGAATGAGACACAAGAAAACACTCTTGTTGAATTCTGGTAAACTAGAAACAGGAGTGTTTTGTTATGGTCAAAAAAAGCATATTCAGTAGAAACTAATCTAGCCTGTATCGAATGATTCTATTCTGTTCTCAAATATGAAACCTTCTATCTCCATAAGTGAAGAAACTTAACTAAAGATAGTATAACAGATATTGTTAAAATTACATCATATTAATTGAAATTGGCTCTAAGGAAAATAATATCAGTGGCTCAAGAACATATGATTCTTTCGGTGAAGTTCTAGCGAAATATACTAAATCTGGGGATTTAAACGACTTCCTCAACTACAATCGAAAACTTTTTACGACTATCGACAATATGAATGATTGGTTTATCGATGCCACTAAGGATAAGGTCTACGTTGTAGAAAAGGCGTCTCAAAATGAAGGTGTTGGCGAGCACAAGTATCGTGCTTAAGATAACTTAACACGTGGTCTACACAGAAAAATGATTCTACCATTATTGAATCTTGATAAGACAGAGATGTTCTTGATTTCAACCTATGACACCATGTCTTATGGAACAGATAACAAGTACAATACGACTCTTGAAAAACTGAAATCTGAGATTGATTTAGCTGCCCAACGTCAAATCAACTACCTTGATTTCTGGCATAGATTGGCTACAGACAAAGTTAAAAACAGGTTGTTCAAAGATATTGTCAATCCTGTCTGGGAAGGTTTCTATGTCTGGGGTCATGGTTGGCCAGGTTGGCCAGAGCGTTACGGCCAATTCAAGAACAGTACGGAAGTCTATGCGCCAATTCGTGAAATCTATGGTCCAGTTGGTGAGTACTATGGAGACAATGGAGCCATGGCTGGTGCCTATGCTGCTATCTATGACAATCCATATGATAATCGTGCCAAGGTTACTTACGTCCTGTCTAACATGTGATTAGTGAGTACGGTGCTTCGGCCTTTACGCATGAAACTACCCACTTCAATGACCGTATTGCCTACTTTGGAGATTATGGTCGTCGTGAAGGAACAGACGTTGAAGCTTATGCCCAAGGTCTTCTTCAATCACCAGCTACTCAGGGGCATCAAGGTGGATACGGTGCCTTAGGACTGAACATGTCCTTTGAAAGAGAAAATGACGGTAATCAGTGGTACAACACTAATCCAAACAAGTTGAACTCACGTGAAGCCATCGACCGTTACATGAAGGGTTACAACGATACCCTCATGCTTCTTGACTCACTTGAAGGGGAAGCAGTCCTCAGTCAAGGAAATCAGGACCTCAATAACGCATGGTTCAAGAAGGTAGATAAACAGTTACGAGGTAACAGTAAAAATCAATACGACCAGGTTCGTTCTCTAAGTGATAGTGAAAAGGCTATTAACTTGACTTCTATTGATGACCTTGTAGATAATAACTTTATGACCAATCGTGGTCCTGGGAATGGTGTCTATAAACCAGATGATTTCTCTTCTGCCTATGTCAATGTCCCTATGATGTCTGCTATTTATGGTGGTAATACCAGTGAGGGATCTCCAGGAGATATGTCCTTCAAGCATAACACCTTCAGACTCTGGGGTTACTATGGCTATGAAAAAGGCTTCCTAGGTTATGCAACTAACAAGTATAAACAAGAAGCAAAAGCGGCTGGTAAGGACACCCTTGGAGACGACTTTATCATTAGCAAGATTTCTGATGGTCAGTTCAACTTACTAGAAGACTTCAAGAAGGCCTATTTCAAAGAAGTGAAAGACAAATCATCACGTGGTTTGACGACAGTTGCAATTGACGGTACAACAATAAGCTCTTATGATGGTTTATTAGCCTTGTTTAAAGCTGCAGTAGCAAAAGATGCTGCAACTATTAAAACAGATAATAAGGGGAATAAATCTGTGTCAACAAGTCATACGACGAAACTCAAAGAAGCTGTCTATAAGAAACTCCTACAAGAGACAGATAGTTTCACAAGTTCTATTTTCAAATAATAGATGAAAGAATTCCCTTTGGCGAAAATGAATTGCACCCCAAAAAGTTAGACAGAGAAGGTCTAACTTTTGGGGTGCTTTTATTATGAAATTGAGTTATGAAGATAAAATTCAAATATATGAATTAAGGAATCGTGGTTTTGTAGTGAATCATAAGAAGGTCTAACGTCTGATGAGAGTTCTTGGTCTAACCGCTCTAATTCGTCGTAGACGCAAGTATTCTTCATATCAAGGAGAGGTTGGCAAGAAAGCAGAGAATCTCATTCAACGCCAGTTCGAAGCATCTAAAACAATGGAAAAGCGCTATACAGATTTGCCATTCCAACAAGCAGCCAAAAACTCTATTTATTACTCGTTTTAAATGGTTTCAATAGTGAACTTATTGCCTATAATCTTTCTCCATAGTGACCAGGGATGGCAATATCAACATCAGTATTATCATCGATTTTTAGAAGAGAAAGGAATCCAACCGTCCATGACAAGTAAGGGGAATCGTCCAGACAATGGCATGATGGAATCCTTCTTTTAAATTCTTAAGTCTGAGATATTTTATGGTTATGAGAAGACGTTATAGGTACTTGAGAAATTGGAACAAGCTATTTTAGACTATATTAATTATTACAACAACAAATGCATTAAGGTAAAACTAAAAGGACTCAGTCCTGTGCAATACTGAACTAAATCCTTTACTTAAATTGATTGTCTAATTTTTTGGGGTCAGTACAGTAAGGTGGTGGTTTTGCGTACGCTTTTTACACTGAACTTTAGTTCAAAAATAGTGAATTTCCTTAGTTTGACTATGGGATTCAATCTATTTGGGGTGAGTAGATAATTGAGCCGCTTTTCAAACTTTTTAATGGTGAAAAAATAATCCATCTCACTCTTGATGAAGTAAGACGGATTATTGTTGTTTAAATTAGTACTGTCTTTTAAAGTGCTTTAAAAAGAGATTGAGCAGGTATAGTATTTCCTTAGTATTTGTTATTCTATGAAAATCTCTAGTTTAAATCAATTTATGTATGTTATTTTCCTATTCAGGTTTATGGTTCAAATCATTATCTCTAAAAAACTAGACATTGGAGTAAAAGGTATCATTTATCTGAATATTGTAATTATGATCTCAAAACCGTAGAAAATAGTGAAGATATGATTTACCTATTTTGTACTGTTTCTTAATGTTAATTTTGTTCCTAGTTTAGTAAGTGTTGGTATTTTTCGAGGTGCTAATAATTGTTTATTGAGAATATCCATAGCTGTTCGTCCCATTTCTTCTGTATAGACAGTGACACTAGAAAGTGGAGGATACACTTGTTTAGCTAGAGTTGTATCGTTAAAAGAGATAATTTGAATGTCGTCAGGGACCTTGATACCATTTTCCTGAAGTGCTCTGAGTGCACCAATAGCTAGACTATCACTAGCCGCAAAGTAAGCATCAGGTAAAGTAGCTCCACTCTTAATCTTAGAATCAAGAAGTTCATAGCCAGATTGGACAGTGAAGTCACCAGTCAGAATAAAAAGAGGGTCATAGATTCCCTTTTCCATACAGTAGTTCCGATAAGAACGTAAACGAGGATCAGAGATGATTTCAGTTGCATCTGTTGTTTTTTCTTGCCCAATGAGTAGGCCTATATTATTACAACCTTGTTCTTTAAGATAACAGAGTGCCGATTGTACGGAGTTTTCAAAATCAGTAGTAACACATGGATGTCCTTGATTAAGAGTATCACTATCAACAAAGACCAGAGTCTTTTTTAGTCTTTCTAGTTTCGCAATTTGTTCACGACTAAATTTTCCGATACATAGTACACCAACGACCTCCTCTCCTAGACTTGAAGGAATGTCGTTGAAAAAGTGAAGCATCTCGTAGTCTAGTTCATAGGCTCTTTTTTCAATACCAAGTCTAATATTATAATAGTAGATGTCATCTAACTCGTGTTCTTCACTAACCCATTGAATAATTGCCACTTGATACTTTTCTTTTTTTGAATTATTAATTGTTTTGTATTTAGTATATCCGATTTCATCAGCGATAGTTAATATCCGATGTCTAGTATCCTCTGTTACGGAAAGAGTTTCATCTTTATTAAGAACACGTGAAACAGTTGAAATAGATACACCTGCTAATTTTGCGATATCTGCTAATGTAGCCATAGTATCCTCCTCATATTTCAGTATAACATAACTTTTATTTTTTTACCTATATTTTACTAAAAAAATAGTAAAAATATTGATTTTCCATGTGAAAGGGGTTACGATTTCAGTATAAACAAAAAGAATAAGTGAGATACATCCTATGAATACATCACAGTTAAGAGAAAAGTTTAAAGAAGTTTTTGGTGTAGAAGCAGATCATACTTTCTTTTCACCAGGTCGTATTAATTTGATTGGTGAGCATACGGACTACAATGGAGGTAACGTCCTTCCGGTAGCTATTACCCTAGGTACTTACGGAGCGGCCCGCAAACGTGATGACAAAGTTTTGCGTTTCTTCTCAGCTAACTTTGAAGAGAAGGGAATCATCGAAGTGCCACTTGAAAATCTTCGTTTTGAAAAAGAACACAACTGGACAAACTATCCAAAAGGTGTTCTTCATTTCTTGCAAGAAGCTGGGCATACGATTGATTCAGGTATGGATATTTACATCTATGGTAACATTCCAAACGGATCAGGCTTGTCATCATCATCATCTTTGGAATTATTGATTGGTGTTATTGTTGAAAAACTTTATGACATTAAATTGGAACGCCTGGACTTGGTTAAAATCGGAAAACAAACGGAAAATGACTTTATTGGCGTTAACTCTGGTATCATGGACCAATTCGCTATTGGTATGGGAACTGATCAATGTGCGATTTACTTGGACACAAATACTCTAAAGTATGACTTGGTACCCCTTGACCTCAAGGATAATGTCGTAGTCATCATGAACACTAACAAACGTCGTGAATTGGCTGATTCTAAATACAATGAACGTCGTGCTGAATGTGAAACAGCAGTATCTGAACTACAAGAAAAATTGGATATCCAAACTCTCGGTGAATTAGACTTCTTGACATTTGACGCATACAGCTATTTGATTAAAGATGAAAACCGTATCAAACGTGCACGCCATGTAGTTCTTGAAAATCAACGTACACTTCAAGCTCGTAAAGCTCTTGAAGCAGGAGATTTGGAAGGCTTTGGACGCCTTATGAATGCTTCTCATGTGTCATTGGAATATGATTACGAAGTTACAGGTCTTGAACTTGATACTTTGGCACACACAGCTTGGGAACAAGAAGGAGTATTAGGAGCCCGCATGACAGGAGCTGGTTTCGGTGGATGTGCCATTGCACTTGTAAACAAAGACAAAGTTGAAGACTTCAAAAAAGCAGTTGGTCAACGCTATGAAGAAGTCGTTGGTTATGCACCAAGCTTCTATATTGCCGAAGTAACTGGTGGTTCACGAGTACTTGATTAATGAGAAAGAAGTAGAGATTATGGCTGAAAATTTAGTAAACACTTTTGTAACTCAGGTTATTGAAAATAGTGATTATGAGGAATTGGACCGTATCTATTTGACAAACAAAGTTTTTACTTTGGTTGGAGAAGGAGTTGCTGATATTGAAACAGATAGCTCTGAATTGATTGACCTTAAAGACCAGTTGCTTCAAGCAGGTGTTAAAGCTGGTTCCGTAGGTGAACTTAACGAAGAACAAGATATCATCGGTGCTCAACTCATGGACTTAATTACACCAAGACCGAGCGTTGTCAATCGTAACTTCTGGGATACTTATAAATCTAACCCAGAGCAAGCAATTGCTGACTTTTATGCACAAAGTAAACGAAATGATTATGTGAAAGTCAAAGCCATTGCACAAAATATTGCTTATAAAGCACCAACTAAATACGGTGACTTGGAAATTACGATTAACCTTTCAAAACCTGAAAAAGATCCCAAAGCCATCGCTGCAGCTAAAAATGCGGTAGCTTCTGATTATCCAAAATGCCAACTTTGTATGGAAAATGAAGGTTATTTGGGTCGCATTAATCACCCAGCCCGCAGCAATCACCGTGTTGTTCGTTTCCAAATGGAAGACAAGGAGTGGGGCTTCCAATACTCGCCTTATGCCTACTTTAACGAACATTCTATCTTCTTTTATGGTAAGCACGAACCAATGCACATCAGTCCATTGACGTTTGGCCGTCTCCTAACAATTGTTGAAGCATTCCCTGGTTACTTCGCAGGTTCAAATGCCGATCTTCCAATTGTAGGTGGTTCAATTCTTACACATGAACACTATCAAGGTGGTCGCCATACCTTCCCAATGGAAGTAGCAGGCATTAAAGAAAAAGTTAGCTTTGATGGTTACTCTGATGTTGAGGCTGGCATCGTTAATTGGCCTATGTCTGTTCTTCGTCTAAGAAGTGAAGA
>UMKP01045448.1_pt1 | contig 9920 bp, 7 predicted proteins | sample 1966341 | NCBI WGS metagenome assembly UMKP01 (sample SAMEA4836179, study PRJEB28245) | human gut metagenome | biome: gut microbiome; material: fecal sample | place: Denmark | collected 2008
AATGGTGAAGCAAGTGTATCTGTTACTCCATCTACTGTAACTTGACGTTCCTCCATACACTCAAGAAGTGCTGACTGTGTTCTTGGAGTTGCTCTGTTAATCTCATCAGCAAGCACGATATTAGAAAATACAGGCCCTTTTCTAAATACAAACTCAGAAGTTTTTTGATTGTAATAATTAATTCCCGTAATATCTGATGGAAGTAAATCGGGTGTAAACTGTATTCTGCTAAACTGTGCGTCTATTGACTTTGCAAATGTCTTTGCCATAACTGTCTTACCCGTTCCCGGAACGTCCTCTAAAAGAACATGACCATTAGCAATTATTGATGTTAAAACAAGCTTAGCTACATCTTCTTTTCCTATTATTACCTTACTGACATTATCAAGTATCTGACCTGCCATTTTTTGTCTTTCATTAACTATAAGTTCACTCATTATTTAATGCCCTTCCCTTTTCTTAAAGTGTATTTAAGCAACAATATTTGCAAATATTTTAACAATAAATTATATAATGTAAAATATTATTTTAATACACTCTATGCTTTTAATAGTACAATGCTAACAAAAAAAACGGTACTTTTCAATATAAGTACCGTCTTTTTATACAATTTATATAATTTTTAGTCTTGCACTGGAATTTCTGCGTTTACATCAATACCTCTAGGTGCTACTGGTGTTGAAAATACTATCTGTGTACTTGTTCTACCGAACTTTTGAAGCTGTCCTATAAATGTATCAAGCTCCATTGTACTTGGAAATACTACTTTTAAAAGCATTGAATATGTTCCTGTTACACAGTTACACTCAACAACATTAGGACATGACTTAATAAAAGGATAAAACTCAGGTTTTTGCACTGGTGCTACTTCAAGATTAATAAATGCTGTGATATGATATCCTAACTTTAACTGATTAACTTTTACTTCATATCCTTCGATAATTTCTTCTTTTTCAAGTCTTTCAATTCTTGCTGATACGGCAGGTGATGACAAAAACACATTCTCTGCTAATGCCTTAAGTGGCATTCTTGCGTTTTGCTGTAAAAGTGTAATTAACTTCTTATCAATTTTATCCATAATATAACCTCCAGATTTACTTATAAGTATTTATGTTTATCTATACTTATATATCTAAAACTATTAAAATATATAATAAGAGGACAATTCTAAAAAGACCTTACAATACGCCTTCCTAAAATTGTCCCCTTTGACAAACGCTTTAATTTGTTATTAATATACACCATCATTTTAATTTTAGCAAGTATTTTTTTTAATTTTTTTAATTTTTATACACTAATACTTATGTTATTTAACTTTATGTTTTTTATGCAAATCTAACAGATTTTTCTAACACAAAATACGAAAACTTAAAAACAACTTGTATTTTATTAATTATTCTGATAAAGTTTTAATGTAATATTTTTAGTATTATAAAAATCAATTAATATAATAAAGGAGAAAAGCATGTCTGATAATTTAGAATATTCAACAGTTACTTTATCACTTGACGGAGATATTGAATGTGAATGTGCAATCATAAGAATATTTCCAGCTGGTAATAACACATATATAGCATTACTTCCTATAGAAGATGAAGAAAATGACGAAGTATACCTTTACCGCTTCACACAACAAGACAATGAAGAACCACTTCTTGAAAACATAGAAACAGATGAAGAATACGAAATTGTATCTAAAGCATTTGAAGAAGAACTAGAAGCAATGGAAATGGAAGCTATCTACGACGAAAGCGACCTATAACCCATTTCCCACCCACATCTTAAACAAGTCACCATACTATCACTTCTATTGTACAAAGCAATAATAAGTCATAGTATGGTGGCTTATTTACATCCCCACCCCAAACTCCACCACTCCCCATAAATAAAAATGTTTCGGTAGCAGTTATAAAAATTAAAGATGTTTTCTAGGTCATATGGTAAGTGTTTAGTATCTCTTAGAGAGCCTTAACACTTATCCATCAGACCTAGAAAACATCTTTAATTTCTATAACTGCGTAAAATATCATTCCAATTTATTAATTTCAATAAAATTTTTATTTAACTCCCCTATAAATCTTGAAATCTCCATCTTTTTATCATACCTTTTATTAACACAACACAAATAAAGCTTCACCTTTGCCCTTGTCATTGCCACATAAAGCAATCTCCTTTCTTCCTCTATTTCACTCTCAAGCACCGCTCTTTTATAAGGAATTACATTCTCATTAACATCAAGCACAAACACAACTTTATACTCAAGTCCCTTAGATGCGTGCATTGTACATATTGTAACTTCATCTTTAATTTCCATATTATTGTCACTATTATCGTTACCATTTTCACTAAGTTTTCTTGTATATTCCTCTATATAATCAAACCACATATCCCAACTTTTAACTGCTTTTACAGAGTCCGTTATTTCTTCAATTATTCGTTCAAGTTCTTCATAATCAGCATTATACTCTACTGCATATTCTTTTAAATAATTGTCATATCCTATTCCTTTTCTTATATAATTAATTACTGCAAATGGTGTCATATTTGATATAAGCTTAATATCATATACAAAATTATCTATTATATCCTGCATATATAATTTATCTGCATAAAAACGTCTAACACAAGAAATATCAACTGGTTGACTGCTAAATGCCATTCTATTTAAGTATCGCAATGGCTTGTTTATTATTCTAATATAATCGCTCCTATCTCGACTCCCAAGTGATATTTTAATATAAGCAATAATATCCTTTGCAATCCAATGCTCAAATACATTTAAAAGTTTTTCTTTTATTGCAAATGGAATACATTCTTTTACAAGGCTTTGTACAATAAGCCCTGCCCCACTATTTGTCCTAGCTAATATACATATATCAGAATACTTAATATCTTCCTTGCTTTCTATAAGCTGTTTAATCTGATTTACTACATAATCACTTTCTATATCAGTATTTTCACATATATTTATGTACACCTTATCTCCTATAGGATTAATAGTATTTATATCTTTGTACAATCTCTCCTTGTTAATATCAATTAATGACTTTGCTGCATTTACAATATTAGATGTAGAACGATAATTCGTATTCATATCTATTCTTTTTAAGTCTTTATAAATGTTTTGAAAACCCATCATAATCTGCGGTCTTGCTCCACGAAAGCCGTATATACTCTGGTCATCATCACCTACAATAAAAATATTTCTATACTTAGCTGCAAGCTGTCTTACTACATCAAATTGAATATCTGATATATCCTGAAATTCATCAATAAGAATAAACTCATACTTATTTTGCCATGCTTCAAGCACATCTTTTCTTTTGTCAAATAATTCATAACAATACCCCATCATATCATCAAAATCAATAAGCCTTTTTCTTGCCATCATTTGATTGTATTTATTAAAAATATCTTCAAATACCTTAGGTGGACAATTAACAGAAGTGTATTCCTTTATTCTTTGCCCTTTAACAAAGCTGATTTCGGATAATATTTTTTGAACAAATTCTTCTTTATTATTAAACTCAAGCTCATAATTATCTATTAATGACGTTATAAATTCAATTTGTTTTGATTGTCTTATTATATTTGCTGCATTGTAATTATATGCGTGTTTTAAAATAGTGAAATATATGGCATGAAATGTGCCAAATGTGACTGCTAAATAACGATTGTTAGTTAGCTTTAAGAAACGTTCCTTCATCTCGGTTGCTGCCATTTTTGTAAAAGTTATTACAAGAATTTGTGATGGCGAAATATTATATTGTTCAATAAGATTTTTTATGCGGTGCGTAATTACTGTAGTTTTTCCACTACCAGGACCTGCAAGCACCATCGCAGGCCCTTTATAATGATTAATCGCATTTAGCTGCGCTTTATTAAACATTTTCCTCCTATTTATTCTATATTCCAAGAACTATATTTGCTATATTAAAGAATATCATAAGTGATAATACATCAACAACTGTTGTAATTAATGGACTTGCCATTACTGTTGGGTCAAAGCCTAGCTTCTTTGCTACTATTGGAAGTACTGCACCAACTACTTTTGCAACAAATACTGTGACAATAAGTGTAAGGCAAACTGTTAAAGATACGCTTACTTGCGCTCCATCAATTATAATAAGTTTGAAAAAGTTACAAACAGCAAGTGTAAGTCCACAAAGCAATGCTACACGACTTTCTTTCCATACCACTTTAAACATATCTTTAAATTGTATCTCATTTAATGTAATTGCACGAATAACAGATACAGAAGCCTGACTTCCGCTATTACCACCCGTATCCATAAGCATTGGGATAAATGAAGTCATAACTGAATAACCCGCAGCTATAATAGCATCTTGATAAGTATTTATAACAGCCTGTGTAAATGAAGCTGATATCATAAGTACAAGTAACCAAGGTATTCTCTTTTTCCACTGTACAAATACACTTGTTTTCATATATGGTTCTTCTGTTGGCATAATCGCTGCCATTTTTTCAATATCTTCAGTAGCTTCTTGTTCTAAAATATCAACGATATCATCAACCGTTATAATTCCAACAAGTCTTTGCTCATTGTCAACCACTGGAACTGTTGTAAAGTCGTACTTTTGAATAATTTGTGCAACTTCTTCCTGATCAGTAAGCGTATTAACCATAACAACATTCTTGTGCATTATATCGCCTATAAGCTCATTTTCGTCTTTTAACAATAAAAATCTTATTGCTACTGTTCCTATAAGTCTTCTTGACTCATCAAGTACATAACACACATTAATAGTTTCTTTGTCTATTCCTATCTTTTTAATTCTTTGTACTGCTTCACCTACTGTCAGATTTTCTTTTAAATCAACAAATTCTACAGTCATTATTGAACCTGCTGAGTCATCTGGATATTTAAGCAAATGGTTAATATCTCGTCTTGTTTCTGGCTCTGCCTTTGCTAAAAGCTTTTTTACAACACTTGCTGGCATTTCATCACAAAGGTCAGTTGCGTCATCTGCTGCCAAATCATCAATAATACTTACAGCTTCTTTTTCAGTAAGTGAAGTAATTATCATTTGTTCAACATCCGTTGGCAAATAAGAAAATACATCTGCTGCAATTGCCTTTGGCAAAAGTCTAAACACCTTTACAAGCTCTGCTTCTGGAAGCTCCTCTATAAGCTCTGCAATATCAGCAATATTTATTGTTACTAATAATTCTTTCAAATCAGTATACTTGTTCTGCCTAATTAATTCTTCAATTCTTTCTCTCATGATTGCACACTCCTTCTGCCACCATACATTTTAAGTACGATTAAAAAGAATACGCAGTTATACATATAAAGCTAAATAATACGTTGGAAAAAGCTGCTTATAACAAAAAGGCATACAAACCTTAAACTTTGCTATAATACTACTGCAATTGATACTCTATTATAAATAACATCTAAAATAAAACACTAAAAAACACATCAAATATTATATATAAAAACTTAGACAAACTTCCTGATATCTAATAAATACATATAAATACTTCACGCAACATTACTTATAATAGGCTTATGATAAAGTTAAAATAAATCTTAATACTTTAACTCTTAGACTTTATAAATATGCAAACCATTATATAATAATCTTTATAATCATTACACTAACGTACGGCAGACGGTATATTCAGTTATATAGTTACGCTGGGGATATGGCTCTGTCGCCTGACTACTTCGAGGTTTACTATTCATATATACCACCTGCCTTTCACATATTTTTTATAGGATAACACTATACTATATATTATGTCAACAAAAAATTTAAACTTAAAATAATAATTTTAATTAATAACTCTGTATCTTATCAGATGAGTCATCAGTTTTTTTAATTGACTTAATCACTATATAGTAGCTTATGTTACTATTTACTTCAACGAGTACTCTATCACCAACCTTGTGACCTAATATAGCTTTTCCTAGTGGTGACTCTATACTTATTAGCCCCTCTAGTGAGTCACCTCTAACTGTTGTTACGAGCTTAATTTCTTCTGTTGTTTCATCGTCTTCATAATAGATTTCTACTGTATTATTAACGCCAGCTTCATCATCTGCTGATTTATCAGATATAACAACGGCTGTTTTAATCATTCTTTTAAGATATCTTATTCTGCTTTCATTTTGATTTTTAACTTTTTTTGCAGCATGATATTCAAAGTTTTCACTAAGGTCACCATGCGCTCTTGCTTCTTTTACATCTTCTAGTGCTTCTTTTCTTACTACAAGAGTTCTGTATTCTATTTCTTCCTCCATTTTTTTAATATCATTTTCAGTTAATTCATTATACATAATTTCCTTCTTTCTTCCCCAATTACTTCTTAATATTCAATATTAATTATGGGACTTACTTAATTTAACTATGGTTTTACAATATATTACCACAAAAATAACAGAAATTAAAGCAAATAAAAAAGACCCCTACCAGATATACCCCATCTTTACATCTGGTAAAAGTCTTTTTCATCACGACCTAATCAAACCCAATAAATAATTACATTATAAAACTTAAACTACAATCCCCATTGTGTTTTTCTATATTAGCACATATTACTTTTTCAATATATGTCCCATGTAGTATTAAATCAATATTATTTTCACGAACAATCGATTTTTATAACACTACATCAAATATATTACCACAATTTTACATTTAAGTACAGTATTTTCAAAGACATTTTATACATTTCATACTAATTGCATAATTACAACTTTATATTTTTGTGCATTTATTATGAAATATATTTCATAATTATTCACATTGGGTCAAATTTATTCATTTATTATCAAAATTTATTTTTTCTTCTATGGTGAACCGGCTTTGTATTTTCTGTAATAGGTAATATTTCATAACCCCTACTTTGTATTCCCTCAATAATTTCAGGCAATGCTTCTAATGTCGTCTTCTTAGGTTCTGCATCGTGCATAAGTACAACGTATTCTTCATTGTCGCCAAGACTTGATAATACATTATTTACTATTATATCCTTTGGAAGCATATTAGCTGTTGCATCACCCGACTCAACATTCCAATCAAAGTATTCAACCCCTGCATCGTCAAGAAAATCTATACATTCTCCTATATCACATTTTGCAATAGTATTGCTTGAACCACCTGGAAATCTGTATAAAAATGTTTTATAACCAGTATTGTCATATATAAATTGCTGCATTCCTAATACATCTTCTTTAAATGAAGAAAGAGAAGCATAAACTTGTGAGTATGAATGTGTTAAAGAGTGAATTGCAATTGTATGTCCATCATTTACAATTCTTTGCATATTTTCTATTGCTTCCTCATCAGTATGACATACTGTAAAAAATGTAGCTTTTACGCCATAACTGTCAAGCACATCAAGAATTTGTGATGTAATTGAACTTGGCCCATCGTCAAAAGTAAGGTATACTTTCTTAACCCCAGGATATTCTCCTTGTCCTTTTTCTGAATTAGTATCAGTACTACTTTCTTGTTCTGTAGTGCTTTCAGCTTGTGTTGTCGCTTCAGTTGTAGCTTGTGTTGTTGTTTCTGTTTCACTCTCAGTTGCTTCTGTTTGTGACTGAGTTACATTTTCATCTTCATTTCCTACAATAGTTCCCTTTTCTGTAATATTTTGAGAATCAACTGCGTCTGCTACAGCCTCTTTTGACTCCTTGTTGATTGTTTTTTCAATTGCAAAGCTACACACAATAGTAACTAATACTAATAACGAAAATAGTAAACCGATAATTAATGGTTTATTAGTTCTTCTTTTTATTTTTTTCGTTTTTTTATCCACTACAATTTTTCTGCTTTTACGTTCCATTTTCCATACTTCCTTATCAATCTTTTGAATATTATATTGTTAATCTAATATTATTAGACTAAGCATAACTAAGCTAAAAGTAAAACTTAAAAATCTCATAACATTTTTAAATATCTACTAATTATATCTTATTATACTTAAATTTATTAACTAACCAAATAATATTACGACTATTTGATACTTTTTTCAAGCTTAAAATTACTTTTCCCATATTCTCTCAATAAATTTATTTTCATATTAATATCTCCTACAGGGCAACCAGCGTCAATTATGTATTCAACATTTTCTGCAAGCTGATACATTTTATCCATTGCAGTATCTGATATTTCACAAAATGGCTTTTCTGATACAACTTGTGTTGCAAGTGCTATAGCTGATGGATAGTCAATATCATTTTCATATATTACACCTGTAGCAAATGGTATTCTTTTTCTTGAAAGCTCTCTATAATAAGGTATTCCACAGCCTGCACCGCCTAAAACAAGAACTTTTGGCTCACCGATATTTTTCTTAAGCTCTACACTCCCCGTATTAACATCATAAGCCCCTTCTGTCAGATTATATAATTTGCATATTCTTTCCTGCGTAAAAATCTTATCGGGAGTTCCAAAGTCAACCTTGTGATTGGCATCAACTGTCATTATGTAATCTGAAACTTTACTTGCAAGGTCTATCTCATGTAGTGACATAATAACTGTAAGCTGTGTGTTAAGCACCATTTCCTGCAAAATATTAAGAAGCTCTACCTTATGTCTTATATCAAGAAATGATGTTGGCTCATCTAATACTATAATATCTGGCTTTTGTGCAATCGCCCTGCCAAACATTACTCTTTGTTTCTGCCCATCACTAAGACTTAAAAAATCTTGATTGGCAAATTCAAGCGCATTTACCTTTTCAAGCGCATCATAGACAATTTCTTTATCTTCTTTTGTAAGTCTTCCAAAGTAATCGGTATAAGGATATCTGCCAAGAGCAACGACATCAAACGCTGTCATCATCTCTGTTTTTATGCGCTCTGTAAGAATAACTGCCATTTTCTTTGCATATTCCTTATTACTGTAATTATTTATCTGTTTTCCATCGATACATACAACACCACTTACTAAAGAAAGCTCTTTAATTATACTTTTTATAAAAGTTGACTTGCCAGAGCCATTCGGTCCAATAAGGGTAAGAATATTCCCTTTGTGAATACCTATATTTATATTGTCAATAAGTGTCTTTTTATCATATCCAATTGCAAGATTTTCAGTATAAAAATATTTCTCCATATATACTCCTATTCACGAATTTGATTTTTTTTGACCATTAACCATATTACAACGGGCGCACCAAATATGGCTGTAACTGTTCCTATTGATAATTCTGACGGTGCAAGTATTGTTCTTGCAATCAAATCACAAAACATACAAAATACTGAGCCGCATAAAAAACACGCCGGTATTACAACAATCGGCTTTGCTGTCTTTAACATAAGTCTTGTAATATGTGGAACAGCAATTCCTACAAACGATATAGGGCCTGCAAAAGCTGTAACGCAAGAAGATAAAAGACTTGATAAAGTTATTATAATAATACGGAATACTGAAATATTAATACCTAAACTTTTAGCATATCCTTCCCCTAGCTGATATGCGCCAAGTGGCTTTGAAAATGTGTATGTAATTATTGCCACTGGAATTACTATGATACAAGATAGTTTAAAGGTACTCCATGAACTACCTGAGAAACTTCCTAACGCCCAATGAGTAAGATTTGCTATTTGAGAGTCATTTGCAAAGGTAATTGAAAAATCAGTTATAGCGGAACATATATAGCTTATCATTATACCAATAACTAAAAGCATAGACATACTTTTTACTCTTTTTGCGAATATAAGCACATACATAAGGGAAAACAACGAACCAATAAATGAAGCTATAATCTGTGCCCACATTGGAACTGATGGTATAAACTTTAGTAAGAATATCATTGTGACTGCAAGAAACATTTTAGCTCCGGAGGATATTCCAAGTACGAATGGCCCTGCTATTGGATTTCTAAAAAATGCCTGCAATAAGTAGCCAGAAAGGGACAAAGCTCCACCTAGTACGGCTGCCGTA
>UMKP01078503.1_pt1 | contig 9887 bp, 10 predicted proteins | sample 1966341 | NCBI WGS metagenome assembly UMKP01 (sample SAMEA4836179, study PRJEB28245) | human gut metagenome | biome: gut microbiome; material: fecal sample | place: Denmark | collected 2008
GGCACTATCATCAGATGATGAATCCATCTTTGTGACAGAGCTAGTTCCAATCACATTCCCTGAGGAAAAGCTGGAACCGCCTCCACCTCCCGAAAATAAGGTCGTAGACATATTAGAAATAGTAAAGAGCGATATAGAGGTGACGGATGAGGTTTCTACAGTATCAGAGGATATGAATGCAGTTCATGAAATTGTATGGATACCGCCTGTGGTGGAAACCGAAACGGTAGTTGAAGACGTTATTCATGTCAGCGTTGAGATTATGCCGGAGTTCCCGGGTGGTACGGCTGCTTTAATGAAATATTTAAGCGGTAATATCAAGTATCCGACGATTTCACAGGAAACCGGCTCACAAGGAAAGGTTATTGTTCAGTTTGTTGTAGATAAGGACGGGACGATAACGAATCCTGAAGTGGTACGAGGGGTTGATCCGTATTTGGATAAAGAAGCTGTCCGTGTGATCAGTTCTATGCCGAAGTGGAAACCCGGAGTGCAGAACGGTAAGAAAGTTCGAGTAAAATATACTGTGCCTGTGATGTTCAGACTTCAGTAATTGCTTGAAATAGATGAGTGTAAAGAGGGTATGTCAAGATTCGGAATCGAATGAGCCATTGACATACCCTCTTTTTCTATATTTGTTTTTTATCTTTTCGGTCATACCAGATATTTGAGAGTAAAGAGGGCTGCGAGAATATACATGGTGAGTGATATCTTCTTGAACTTACCCGATAGCAGATTGGTCAGTACATAACTGATAAGCCCGAGAACAATACCGTCTGAAATGCTATAAGCCATTGGAATCATAATGATACAGATGAATGCCGGAACTGATTCCGTGAAATCATCCAGATCAATGTCTTTGATAGGTGACATCATGAATAAACCGACCAACACCAGGATAGGGCAGGTTGCCGCACTTGGGATGGAGAGGAAAAGCGGTGCGAAAAGCAAGGCTATTCCGAAGCAGATAGCAGTTACAAAAGAAGTGATTCCGGAACGGCCTCCTTGAGCGATGCCTGATGCGCTCTCTACAAATGTGCTTACCGTATTGGTTCCTAACATTGCCCCTACGGTAGTCCCGATAGCATCGGCCATAAATGCCTGTTTGGCACGGGGCACTTTCCCATTAACCAACATTCCGGCTTTGTTGGATACGCCGACCAACGTGCCGATGGTATCGAACATATCAATAAATAACAATGTAAACACAGTAAAAGCCATTTGAGTGGTGAGCACTTTTGAGAAGTCGAACTTGAAAAATACCGGTTCCAATGAGGGAGGTATACTGACGATTCCGTTAAATTCGGTAATTCCCATCGGAATGCCGATCAACATTGTCAAAAGGATTCCCCATAGCATAGACCCTTTTACCTTTTTTATAAGTAACACGGAAGTGATGGCAAGTCCGATAAGCGCCAAAAGCGGAGAACCGGAAGTGATATTGCCGAGTGTCACTAAGGTTGCATCGTTCTTGGTGATAACTCCGGCATTCTGCAATCCGATGAAGGCGATAAAAAGTCCGATACCTGCCCCAATGGCGTTCTTTAGGGAGTCTGGTATGGCGTTGAGGATGGCTTCACGTAAGTTGGAAAGGGTCAGTAGGATAAACAGGATGCCTTCGATAAGCACTGCTGTTAATGCAAATTCCCAAGTATTACCCATACCCAGACAGACTGTGAAAGCGAAAAAAGCATTTAGTCCCATGCCGGGAGCAAGCGCGAACGGAAGTTTGGCCCATACCGCCATAATAAGAGTGGCTATTAAGGAAGCTGTGGCGGTAGCGGTGAATACCGCCCCCTTATCCATGCCTGTGACACCCAGTATGCTAGGATTCACGGCAAGAATGTATGACATAGTCAGAAATGTAGTAATACCTGCAAGAATCTCAGTTCTTACCTGCATGGAATGTGAATTGAATCCAAACAACTTTTGTAGCATATTCTTGTTTTCCATATTCTTCGAATATTTTTAGACGTTACAAAAGTAGATAAATTTTAGACAATCGGGGTGTATTCAGTTGTTGAATTCTTCTTGCGCCACTATTCTGTCTTTGCGATAAAAAACATATCTTTGTATCCGAGAATAAAAAACGAACGTTTGTTTTATGAATCTTCTACTTTCTATAAAAAGACCTTTTATTTGGCTTTCCCGTTTTCGCTATCGTTGCGGATATGGTGTGCATTCCCCTTTTGCTTTCAGTCTGATAACGGATGTGATTTATGAGTATACACCCTATTATGCATATCATGCTTTGCAAGAAGAGCAGAGAAAGAAAGTGAGAGAATGTGGGTGGAGTAAGAGTAGAGGAAAAATAAACCGCTTTTTGTTCCGGTTGGTGAATAAAGTACAACCTGCCACTGTTATAGAAGTGGGACAGCCTTCGACGGCTTCACTTTATTTGCAGTCGGCTAAGCCTTCCGCTTCTTATCTATTTGCTTCCGACCTCTCGGAACTGTTTCTGGATGCAGATACTCCGGTCGATTTTTTATATATGAATAATTATCAGAATCCTGAACTGATGGAAGAAGTTTTTCATATTTGTGCGCAGCGGGTTACTTTGAAAAGTGTGTTTGTGGTGCAGGGAATTTGCTATTCAAAGAAGATGAAAACGCTTTGGAATCAATTGAAGGAGGACGAGCGGGTTGGGGTTACTTTTGATTTGTATGACTTGGGTTTACTCTTTTTTGATAAAACAAAGATAAAACAGCATTATATCGTCAACTTCTGAGAACCTTTGTACGTTAACCTTATATAGATGATTAAAAAAGAAAATTATGAAAAAGAGCCTTGTATATACAAAAACCGGTGATAAGGGGACTACCAGCCTAGTTGGCGGCAGTCGTGTGCCGAAAACGCATATCCGCCTGGAAGCCTATGGGACAGTGGACGAACTGAATTCGAATTTGGGCTGGTTGTACACCTATCTGTTGGATGAGGCGGACCGTCACTTTATTTTAGGAGTTCAGCATAAGTTGTTTGCTATCGGCTCCCATCTCGCTACCGATCAGGAGACAATGCAGTTGAAACCTGCGAGTATTATAACTTCCGGAGATGTAGAAAGTCTTGAACATGAAATTGATAAGTTGGACGAACAGTTGCCGGAGCTTTGTGCCTTTATTATTCCGGGTGGAAGTCGGGGCGCATCTGTTTGTCACATCTGCCGGACAGTCTGCCGACGGGCCGAAAGACGTATTTTGGCTTTATCCGAAACTTGTACAATTTCGCCCGAAGTATTCGCTTTTGTCAACAGATTGTCAGACTATTTGTTTGTATTATCCCGGAAAATTAATTTTGATGAACAAAATAACGAAATATTTTGGGATAATAGTTGGAAATGATAGATTTTATTATACTTTTGCCGAAAAATAGAAAGCAAGACAAATTTAGTATTCACTTTAAATACTCAAAATTATGTATTGGACATTGGAACTAGCATCAAAACTTGAAGATGCTCCCTGGCCGGCAACCAAGGATGAATTGATTGATTATGCCATGCGTTCGGGTGCTCCTCTTGAAGTTATTGAGAATCTCCAAGAGATGGAAGATGAGGGCGAAATCTATGAAAGTATCGAAGATATTTGGCCGGATTATCCTAGTAAGGAGGATTTTTTCTTTAACGAGGAAGAGTATTAATTTTAACTAAGAACTGAACATATAAAATGCCCGATAACTATACAAAAGCTATCGGGTATTTTTTTTGTATCTTACAGTGTTTAGAATACGGGCATTTGCCAAATGAAACCTACAGATACCCGGTTCGTAGTGTAGTCCGTTTGTCCCAATGCTTTGGCCCGGGAAGCAAAGTTATAGCAACGTCCTACGTATGTTACGAAGAAGTGCAGATTGGTTTCCATCGGATAGAATTCGATGCCGGCAAGATATCCCCACGAGGTGCGGTAATTCCCTTTTTCCACTCCTTCGGAGGCTTTAGTGACAGATGCGGTCTCATACATCCCTTTCACAAAAGCGTTCCATTTTGGCAGAAAACGATAGTTGCATTTGGCTACAACAGAAAGATAACCGGTGTCGAAGACGTTATGTCCGCCTTGATGTCCGACAATACTCGTGATGATTCCCTTGCGGTCGATATCTTCTTTCGAATACATGAAATCTACAAAGGCGTTCCACTTACCCAGATTCAGTTCATTACCTATGGCATAATAATACATATTATGATTTTTGGCTTCATTCATGATAGAGGTCGACCAACGAGTTTTGAACATGTTGTTGAAGTTGCCATTCCAGTTCAATGTATATACCAGCGGCATTTTCCCGGATTTCAGATCGGGTACATTACCTTCGGTGTCTTCTGTAATCCCGTAGGTACTGTCGAAAGAACCGTTGCGGCTGTTTAGGATTTGCAGATTCAGTTGCTGGTCGGGAGTGATATTATAACCAACATTCAATCCGGTCATGAAGTTACTCATGTAATCAATCATGTCGCAATATTGGTAGACATCAATCGGATTCAGATCGAATTCAAAACCACCGTAAGCGGCGCATTGCTTCCCGGCGAAAAGGCTGAACTGCTCATTTAGTTGGATACCAATACCAGCATAATCTATAGAGGTGGGAAGATTATCAATCATGCCGTTTGCATCGTTCGAGCGGTTAAGGCGTTGACGGTAACGGTAGGAGAGCCAGTTGTTGATATTACCTTTTGCCTCGATGCGGAGTTGGTGCATATTGAAGTCACCTTCTTGAAATCCGTCCCGGAAATGGGCATCAAAGCTACCTTGCATATTCAGATAAAGGTTGAACTTATCTGTTTTCTTTTTCACGTCTGTCAGTTCCTCAAATAAAGGAGTATTAGGAGAGAATTTGTCTTTTTTCTCTGCTTTTTGGGCATATATTCCCTGTATGCTGCCCGTGAGGAGCAGTATAAAAATCAATTTTTTCATAAGTTAGTCAGTGTTTAGTATTCGTTAAAATATTGCTGAATTTGCTTCCAGTCCGTAGTTTTGGTTAATGCAAGCATTAGCAATACACGCGACTTTTGCGGATTCAACTCCTGCGAAGCCACAAACTGATATTTAGCGTCGTCTACTTCTGCGTCAAGAGTCGTAGGACCGGTTGGAACACGGGAAGAACGAACAACAAGAATCCCTTTTTTACGTGCATCTATCAATGATGGGAAGATGTTTTTATGGATATTCCCGTTACCTACTCCGGCATGGATGATTCCTTTATATCCGTTGTTGAGCAGAGGAGTCATCATATCAGCCTCAATATTGGAATAGCTATATACGATACCTACTTTGGGGAGTGAAGTAAGGCGGGTCACGTCAAATACTGATCGGGTGGTATGCTTCTTGAGTGTTATCTGATTATAGAATACTTTTCCATTTAGTACATAGCCCAGTGCACCGGAATTGGGAGCTTGGAATGTCTGTACGTCAACGGTGTTCATTTTCACTGTGCTTTCCGCTCCCAAGATAAGTCCGTTCATGGCGATCAGTACTCCTTTGTCTTTTGATTCTGTGGCAGCGGCAGTGACTACGGCATTATAAAGGTTTAACGGTCCGTCGGCACTTAATGCGGTAGACGGACGCATGGCGCCTACCAATACTACCGGTTTATCACTTTTAACGGTTAGATTCAGAAAATAAGCGGTTTCTTCCATTGTGTCCGTTCCGTGAGTAACGACAATACCATCGATATCCGGACGTTTCAGCAATTCGTTGATTTTCTTGGCAAGTGTAAGCCATACTTCATCGTTCATGTCCTGCGAACCGATTTTTACGATCTGCTCACCTGTAACGTTAGCGATCTCTTTGATTTCCGGTACGGCGTCAAGCAGCGCACCGATGGCCACCTGTCCGGCTGTGTAACTGGTTCCGGTGGCAGAGCTTCCTGTACCTGCAATCGTTCCTCCTGTGGCAAGGATATGAATATTCGGTTTTGCGGCAAACGCCATTGTCACGGTTAATAGTAGTGTTACTGCTATCAGACCAAATCTTTTGAATTTTTTCATAACTGAATGAAGTTTAGGTTAATAATATATAGTTAGAATATTTGTATAAAAAGCAACCCTAGTCCGATAGCAACAGCCGTTGATACAAGTCCGGGCATCATGAATGAATGATTCAGCACATATCTGCCGATTTTTGTTGTTCCCGTACGGTCAAAATTGATAGCGGCTACTACGGTAGGGTAGTTTGGAATAAAGAAATATCCGTTCACTGCAGGGAATAAGGCAATCAGCATATAGGGGGAGATACCGAGTGCAATGCCTAGCGGTACTAGTGCACGTACGGTAGCGGCCTGGCTATATAATAGGATAGACATCACAAATAGTGCAATTCCGAAAAGCCATGGCATTTGACGTACGATACCTTCGATGGAGAAAGTCAGTTGCGCCATATTACCTTGAAGGAACGTATCTCCCATCCAGGCAATACCGAAAATGGCGATTACCGCTTGCATTCCGGCAGGAAATACAGAGCCTTGTGTAGCTTTGATTCCGTCTGTTTTTGTTAGCAATAGGATGATGGCGGCAGCCGACAGCATGACGATTTCGATGATAGAGGACATTCCTAAAGTAACGATTTCACCATCGATAAGAAAAGACGGGCGCATCCCTTCAAAAGAGCCGAAAAGTACGATGAAGGCAGTAGCCAACATGAAGATGATAACAGAAATCATAGCTGAACGTTTGTTCTTGACATCCTTGATTTTTATTTTCTTGTCGTTGAAAAGCCCTTCTTTCAGACGTTTCTGGTATTCGGGATCTTCTGACAGGTTTTTGCCCACTCTCATAGAAAACAACGCACCTACCAAAACACCGGCAATGGTAGCGGGAATCGTAATCTTGAGAATATCGAACAGAGTGATGTCGAAACCGGCCAATAGTCCGAGTAAAGCAACTGTGGCTGCAGAAATCGGGCTTGCGGTAATCGCTTGTTGGGAAGCGATTACCGCGATACCGAGCGGACGTTCCGGACGGATTTTTGTTTCGGTGGCAACTTCCGCAATAACCGGTAATACGGAATAGGCCACATGACCGGTTCCGGCCACAAAAGTAAACAAGTAAGTCACTAATGGGCTTAACAAAGTAACGTGTGACGGATTCTTCCGTAATAAATGTTCTGCCAGCTTCACCATATAATCGAGTCCGCCGGCAGCCTGCATACAGGCGGCGGCTGAGATAACGGCTGCAATCATTAACATTACGTCGATAGGAGGAGCGGTAGGTTGCAGGCCAAAAACGAAGGTAAGTATCGCCAATCCGATTCCTCCCATCACTCCGAGACCGATTCCTCCCAAGCGTGCACCAATAATAATGGCAGTCAGAACAAATGCTAATTGTAATATCATAAGGTTATTGCGTTAAGTTTAAAGACAAAGATAAGTGATTTCTTTCTTTGTACTTTCTTTTTCCTGTATTAAGAACAAAAAAGTTATTGAATGGTTTTTGCATATTTATTAAAACAATAACCTTGTTGGTTGGTTATTATAAGAACTAACTAAAATGTCATTGTTATAAAACAACCGATATGAAACAGAATTTATCAACAAAAACTCGTACAGAAAGCGACTTGATAGGTAGTCGTGAGGTGCCGGAAAGTGCATTGTACGGAGTGCAGACACTCCGTGGTATTGAAAATTTTCGCATCAGCAAATTTCACTTGAACGAATACCCTTTGTTTATTCAGGCTTTGGCTATTACGAAGATGGGAGCTGTCGTTGCCAATCGCAAATTGGACCTGTTAACAGAAGAACAGGCAGACGCCATATTGAAAGCTTGTAAGGAAGTTCTTGAAGGCAAGCATCATGAACAATTTCCGGTTGATATGATTCAAGGTGGTGCCGGAACGACTACGAATATGAATGTCAATGAGGTGATTGCCAACCGTGCATTGGAATTGATGGGACACCGGCGCGGAGAATACCAGTATTGTTCTCCCAATGACCATGTGAACCGTTCCCAGTCTACTAATGATGCTTATCCTACCGCTATTCACATTGGTTTGTATTACACTCATCTCAAATTGGTGAAGCATTTTGGAGAATTGATAGCTTCTTTCCGGAAAAAAGGGAAAGAGTTTGCACATATTATCAAAATGGGACGTACCCAATTGGAAGATGCGGTACCGATGACGCTTGGACAAACTTTTAATGGATTTGCAAATATTTTGGAGCAGGAAGTGAAGAACCTGGATTTTGCCGCACAGGATTTTTTGACAGTCAATATGGGAGCGACAGCTATTGGAACCGGAATCACAGCCGAGCCGGAATATGCGGAAATGTGTATTGAGGCTCTGTGTAAGATTACAGGGCTGGATATAAAATTGGCGGATGATTTGATTGGAGCGACTTCGGATACTTCTTGTATGGTGGGTTATTCGGCAGCGATGAAGCGGGTAGCTGTAAAGATGAATAAGATATGTAATGACTTGCGGCTGTTAGCGTCCGGACCGCGTTGTGGGCTGGGCGAAATTAATTTGCCGGCTATGCAGCCGGGCTCCTCCATCATGCCAGGAAAAGTGAATCCGGTAATACCAGAAGTAATGAATCAGGTCGCCTATAAAGTAATAGGTAACGACCTTTGTGTGACAATGAGTGGGGAGGCTGCCCAGATGGAACTAAATGCAATGGAGCCGGTGATGGCGCAATGCTGTTTTGAATCCGCTGATCTGTTGATGAATGGTTTTGATACTTTGCGTACTTTATGTGTAGACGGCATTACTGCCAACGAAGAAAAGTGCCGTAGGGATGTTCATAATAGTATCGGGGTAGTGACAGCTTTGAATCCGGTAATCGGTTATAAAAACTCTACTAAGATCGCAAAAGAAGCTTTAGAGACAGGGAAAGGAGTGTATGAACTTGTATTGGAGCACAATATCCTTTCTAAAAAAGACTTGGATACCATTCTGAAACCGGAGAATATGATTAAGCCGGTGAAGTTGGATATTCACCCAAATCGTTGATTGGTATTTATAGTAAGTGGAATTGGTTTAAGATGAGAAATCGCCGAGCGGATCGTTGATCTGTTCCGGTGGTTTTGATGATGTACTACTTTGATTTTATACGGGAATAATTGCTAATTTATCCGGCGAAATGGTTATTGTTGGCGGCGGTTATATTTGTTTAGAATATGCGTCTATGTATGCTTCGTTCGGTTCGCAGGTGACGGTGCTTGAGAGTTATCCGGATTTGATTGCTCGTGAAGATCGTGACATTGCTGCAAGTGTAAAGGAAACATTGGAGAAAAAAGGCATTGTTTTTCGGATGAACGCGAAGGTACAATCTGTGAAGCATGTTGAAAATAGGGCTGTCGTTGTCTTTTCTGACTCACAAACTGGTGAAGTGTTCGAACTTGAGGCAGATGCTGTCTTGTTGGCTACGGGGCGCAAACCCAATACGAAAGATCTGAATCTAGAAGTTGCCGGAGTGGAGACGGACGCACATGGAGCCATCATTGTGGATGAATATCTGAAGACAACTAATCCGAATATACGTGCCGTGGGTGATGTGAAAGGTGGTTTGCAGTTCACTTATATTTCATTGGATGATTATCGGATTATCCGTGAAGATTTGTTTGGAGATAAGAAGCGGAAAACAAGTGACCGTAATCCGGTTGCCTACTCCGTATTTAACGTGGGTTCGAAATAAAATCAAAAAATAGACAGTTGTCCGTCATTGATAAAATATACGTCAATGGCGGGCTTCTTTTCAAAAAAAACAGTATGCCCGATAGCCGACAAGGAGTTGGCTATAAAGTTATTGAATGAACGATGTCTGGAGTGTTCTATCTGCGCAATGTTCTTCAATTATGAATCAAGATTCTTTGGTTACGACAAGCACGTAAGGGAGTGGAGTCAACAAAACTGATGCCGGTACAGATTCCCAGCAGGACTTTTTTGATGAAGATGGTCATGGGAAGC
>UMKP01028596.1_pt1 | contig 9865 bp, 8 predicted proteins | sample 1966341 | NCBI WGS metagenome assembly UMKP01 (sample SAMEA4836179, study PRJEB28245) | human gut metagenome | biome: gut microbiome; material: fecal sample | place: Denmark | collected 2008
CACAGGGATTTTATACCCTTTTTGGAGATTGGTTGAGCGATATTTAGGCTACATGGGTCAATTTTTGGATTCATGGTACAGTTACCAGTTCAGATACTGTTCCGTGAATAATTCAGGATAATGATATTACAAGTCTCACATATTCTCTATCCGTTATTTTGTCAAAAAAGCAAGTCCTATCGTTAGTTATCACAGTCTCTTCCACTTGACACAGTGGAAAAAAACGATATAATAAATTGAAAATGGTTTTTAATTTCAAAATAAACCGCTGCGGTTCATAGGGAAAGAAGATTGAAAAATAAAATTTTTCAATCGCGGGATTTGTGTCTGTGCGCACTTGACACAAACTCGGCATGCACAAAAAGCGTGCGCAGAAATGAGAGAAAAATGGCAGAACGTGTCAGATACAGAACGAAGCAACAGGAGCTGATCCGGGATTGTCTGGAAAAACACAGCGACCGGTTTGTGACAGCGGAACAGTGTATGGACTGTCTCAAAGCCGAAGGAATTCACGTTGGACAGACGACGGTTTATCGGGCTCTCGACCGTCTCACAGAGGAGAACGCCGTGATCAAAATTCCGGCAGTGGATGGCGCAGGCGCGCAGTACCGCTATATCGGAGAATTGAGGCCGGGCAGCCCGGGGCGGCTTGTCTGCCTGCAGTGCGGGAAGATCATTCCTCTGGAATGTAACAAGCTCCATGGATTTTCCGAACATATCCTGAAGGAGCATGACTTTGCGCTGGATTCCTCGCATCTGATCTTTTACGGCTGCTGTCGGGAGTGCCGCAAATTCAGGGAAACACAGGAAGGACTGCAGGATAGAAATGAGGATAAATAGAAAAAAGCAACTCGGGAAGCATGCTGTGATTTCCGGCATCAGAATGCCGCAGCTGCGCTGCACACGGGTATCGGAAAGCGACATCCTGCGTCGTGCGTCGTTGGCGCTCTGCGCGTGCTTACTGTTTACCGCAGTGTTTGTCGGCTGCGGCACGGAAGCTTCTGACGAACCGGTGGATCCCAACAGGCTGCAGGTGATGGCGAGTTTTTATACGATGTACGATTTCGCACAGAAAATTGGCGGCGAGCACGTCCAGGTGACCTGCATGGTGCCGTCCGGTACAGAGCCCCACGACTGGGAACCGTCCACAAAGGATATTACCCGGATGGAGCAGGCGGACGTTTTTATCTATAACGGTGCGGGGATGGAGCACTGGGTTTCGGACGTTCTGGCGGGGCTTTCCAATAAAAAATTGATTTCCGTGGAAGCGTCGCAGGGAGTGAGCCTGCTGCGCAGCGCAGAGGAAGAGGACGGTCACGACCATGAGGCCGCGCATGCTGATGAGGACGAAGAGGACAGCCACGACCATGATGACGCGGATGCAGAAGACGCCGTGCATGAAGAAGATGCCGCAGATCGCGTCGTTGCCGCTGCGCCCGACGGACATGATGCCCATGAGCACGGCGAGTATGACCCGCACGTCTGGCTGGACCCGATGAACGCAAAACAGGAAATGCAAAATATCTGCGAAGCGTTTTCTGAGGCGGATCCGGAGCATCGCGCAGACTATCAGGCAAATTATGAGAAATGGGCAAAACAGCTCGACGAGCTGGACAAAACCTATCAGACGACGCTGGAAAATCTGTCGGAGCGAAACATCGTTGTGGCGCATGAGGCGTATGGATATCTGTGCAGGCGTTATAACCTGACGCAGGTGAGCATCGAGGGCATGTCGCCGGATTCCGAACCCGACCCGGGACGGATGGCAGATATTATCGATTTTGTCCGGGCAAACAACGTCCGTGCGATTTTCTTTGAAGAGCTGTCCGGCTCGAGGACGGCGGAAACGGTAGCGGCGGAAACCGGCGTGAAGCTTTTGACCCTCAGCCCGCTGGAAGGCCTAAGCGACAGACAGGAAGAAACCGGCGGAGATTATTTTTCCGTCATGGAAGAAAATCTGCAGCAGCTGACAGAAGCTTTGCGGTAAGGAGCAGACATATGAATGCGATAGAAATCAAAAATCTGCACTTTTCCTATGGAAAGGAAAATGTGCTGGACGGCGTCAGCCTTTGCTTGAAAGAAGGGCGGCTGGCGATTCTCGCAGGAGAAAACGGGGCAGGAAAATCGACGCTTTTAAGGCTTTTATTAGGAGAGCTCCCGATCGGGGAAAACCCCAAAGGGGATCAGGAGGAAGGCAGCAGCGACGGCAGCATTGAGATTCTGGGGCAGGACATCCGACAGTTTAAGGATTGGTCGAGCATCAGCTATGTGCCGCAGAACGGGATGGGTGGTTGGAAGGATTTTCCGGCATCCGTGGAAGAAATCGTGCGCGCAAATTTATATAAGCAGATCGGATTGTTCCGGTTTGCGGGGAAAAAAGAGCGGCAGCAGGTAAGGGCTGCGCTGGCGCAGGTGGGCATGGAGGAATACCAGAACCGTTTGATCGGCAGACTTTCTGGCGGGCAGCAGCAGAGAGTGCCCCTGGCACGCCCCCGGGTAAACGAGCCGAAGCTTCTGATTCTGGATGAGCCGACGTCGGCATTGGATGAAAAAAATGCGTCACACTTTTACCGATTGCTTAAAAAAATCAATGCGGAGAAAAGGATCACCGTCCTGATGGTGACGCATGACCTCAAACGTGCATCGTCCTATGCAGATGATATCTGGGTGCTGGAGGACGGAAAGGTAAAACAGGAAGCTGGGAAAGGAGACGGACAGGCATGAGAATTTTTGAGTATCTGTTTATGCAGCGGGCCTTTGTTGTCGGAATTTTGCTGGCGGCGGTCGTGCCCTGCGTCGGAATGGTCGTTGTCTGCAAACGTCTTTCCATGATCGGCGATGCACTTTCCCATACGTCGCTCGCCGGCGTCGCAGCAGGACTTTTGCTGGGTGTCAATCCGGTGGCGGGCGCAGCGGCAGCCTGTGTGGCAGCGTCCTTCGGCATTGAGGCGATCCGCAGAAAGCTTCCACGCTATTCGGAAATGTCGATATCCATTATCATGTCAGCAGGAATCGGTCTGGCGGGTGTGTTGTCCGGTTTTGTGAAAAATTCGGCAAACTTTAACAGCTTTCTGTTTGGCAGCATTGTGGCGATCAGCGATGCCGAGATGATTTCAGTCATCGTGGTGTCCGTTGTGGTACTTGTGTTATTTTTGCTTCTATATAAAGAGCTGTTTTATATTTCATTGGATGAAAGAAGCGCACGGTTGGCGGGCGTGCCGGTCGGCGTCGTCAATTTTATCTTCACGATTATGATTGCAGTGACGGTTTCGGTCGCAGCACGGACAGTCGGTGCGTTGATGGTATCGTCGATGATGGTCGTTCCGGTAGCTTGTGCGATGCAGCTGGGAAAAAACTTTAAGCAGACTGTATGGTACGCTGTCGGTTTGAACGTACTGTTCATGATTATCGGGCTGTTTGCGGCGTTTTATCTGGGCTTAAAGCCGGGCGGCACAATCGTTTTGGTGGGCGTTGCAGCACTTCTGATCATTTTTATCGGGAAACGGATTGTGTTCGGAAAGCAGGAATAAAGTCGCAATTGACACAGGAAAAAAAGCGTGCTACCATGTTTGCAGTCAATGATGACTAACAAAAGAAAGCTATGCCGTACGACAGGTAGTATAGACGTATCCTGCGCCGGTCGAAGGAGGAAACGAACATGATGAAAGCATCTGATGCAAAGAAAATCGGTTTATTTTTAGGAGGCGTATTGTTCGGAACAGCCGGAATCAAGATCCTTTCCAGCAAAGACGCGAAGAAAGCATACGTACAGTGTACAGCGGCAGCGCTTCGCGCAAAGGACAGCGTTATGAAGACCGTAACAACAGTTCAGGAAAACGCTGGCGATGTTCTGGCAGAAGCAAAGCAGATCAATGAAGACAGAGCTGCAGAAGAAGCGGAAGCTGAAGTAAAAGAAGAAGCCTGATTCAGGGCAGTGGGGGACGGAGCCGGAGACGGCGCCGTCCTTTTTGACGGAGTCCCGTTTTCTGAAAAAGCGCGAAGCGTATCAGCGGAGTGGAGAAAAAATGAACTTTAAAATCAAACACAAAATTCCCGGGCGAATCCGGGTGCATATGGGGCAGTCCAGAATGAGCTTTGACCAGGCGGACACCCTGCAGTATTTTCTGGAAACACAGCCAGGTGTGACAAAAGCGACCGTATACGAGCAGACGCAGGATGCGGTGATCGAGTATGACGGCGAATTAAAAGAACTGATGGAGGCGCTGAAAAGCTTTCATTATGAAGACGTTCAGCTGCCGGATTCCGTCCGTTCCAGTTCGGGACGTGCGTTGAATGTAGAGTATAAAGAAAAACTGATCGGGCATGTGGCAAAACGGTTATTTACAAAATACATGCTTCCCTTACCGATCAGAAATGTGTATACTATATGGAAAGCTTTCCGTTATGTAAAAGAAGGCGTCCTATGCCTTTCCAAAGGAAAACTGGAAGTCCCGGTTCTGGATGCGACAGCGATTACCGTATCGATTCTGCGGCGGGACTGCTCGACGGCAGGATCGGTTATGTTCCTGCTTGGTCTGGGTGAAATCCTTGAGGAGTGGACACATAAAAAGTCTGTCGGCGATCTGGCGCGCAGCATGTCGTTAAATGTCGGCAAAGTGTGGATAAAGACCCGGGATCAGGAAATCCTTGTGGATGCTGCATCCGTTGTGCCGGGCGACCATATCGTGATCCATGTCGGCAACGTCATTCCGTTTGACGGTGTAGTGGCAGACGGCGAAGCAATGATCAATCAGGCTTCCATGACCGGTGAATCCGAGCCTGTCCGCAAGGAAAAGGGTGGTTTTGTCTATGCCGGAACCGTTGTGGAAGAGGGCGAGCTGACGATTGAGGTCAAGGCGGTTTCCGGTTCGACCCGTTACGAAAAGATTGTTACGATGATCGAGGATTCCGAGAAGCTCAAGTCCGCAGCAGAAGGACGTGCGGAGCATCTGGCGGACAGGCTGGTTCCCTATACCTTCCTTGGAACCGGTCTTGCATGGCTGTTTACAAGAAATGTGACCAGAACGTTATCCGTACTGATGGTTGACTTTTCCTGCGCATTAAAGCTTGCGATGCCTCTGACTGTCCTGACAGCGATCCGGGAAGCGAATGCGGCGAAGATCACCGTAAAGGGAGGCAAATATCTGGAAGCATTTGCCGAGGCTTCCACGATTGTATTCGATAAGACCGGTACACTGACCAAAGCACAGCCTACACTGCATTCGGTTGTTCCATTCGGCGAGGAAAAGGAAGACGATCTTTTGCGTCTGGCAGCATGTCTGGAGGAACACTTCCCTCATTCGATGGCGAAGGCGGTTGTGCGCGCGGCGGCAGAGCGCAATCTGGAACATGAAGAGGTGCATTCCAAGGTGGAATATATCGTTGCGCACGGTATTGCTTCCTATGTTGGGGAAAAACGTGTTGTAATCGGCAGCGCCCACTTTGTATTTGAAGATGAAAAGTGTCAGATCCGTCCGGAATATCAGCAGCGTTTTGACGAGCTGCCGCTGCAGTATTCCCATTTGTATCTGGCAGTTGACAACGTACTGGAAGCAGTGCTCTGCATTGAGGATCCGGTGCGTGAAGAGGCAAAACAGATTATCCGCGAGCTGAAACGGGAAGGCTTTACAAAAATCGTCATGATGACTGGCGACAGCGAGCGAACAGCAGCGGCGATCGCAAAACAGATCGGCGTGGACGAATACCATGCGGAAGTTCTGCCGGAGGACAAGGCGAACTTTGTCCAGCAGGAAAAAGAAGCCGGACGCAGGGTAGTCATGGTCGGCGATGGAATCAACGACTCCCCGGCGCTTTCTGCTGCGGATGTCGGCATCGCGATTAGCGACGGTTCGGAGCTTGCGCGGGAAATTGCGGATATTACAGTCGGTGCGGACAGCCTGCAGGAGCTGGTTTACCTGCGCCGCTTAAGCAAAGAAATGATGCGTCGGATTCATGTCAACTACCGTGCAATCCTTGGCATCAACGGCAGTTTAATTGCAGCCGGTGTGACCGGGCTGATTCAGCCTACGACATCAGCGCTGCTGCATAATACGACAACACTGGCCCTGAGCCTGAGAAGCATGAGCTGGAAAGTTCCGGGAGAGGCAGGGCAGGAATAAAAAGAACGGAGACAGAGAATGAAAAAGGCGATGATTGCCATGAGCGGCGGCGTAGATTCGAGCGTCGCGGCATGGCTGATGAAGCGGGACGGATATGATTGTATGGGCGTTACCATGCGCCTGTTTGCCGGAGAGGACAGCTGCGAACGAAAAGGGCATACCTGCTGTTCGTTAGATGACGTGGAGGACGCAAGAAGCGTTGCACGTCAGCTGGGCATTCCGTATTTCGTGTTCAATTTTACGGAAGATTTCGGCACACAGATCATGGACCGCTTTGTCTGTGCCTATGAAAACGGATTCACCCCGAATCCGTGTATCGACTGTAACCGTTATATGAAGTTCGAGAAGCTGATGAAGCGGGCAAAGGAGCTGGATTACGATTACGTTGTAACCGGACACTATGCCAGAATCGAAGAACAGGACGGAAAGTTCCTCCTGAAAAAAGCCATCGATGAAAAGAAAGACCAGAGTTATGTGCTCTACAGCCTGACGCAGGAGCAGCTTGCACATACGCTGTTCCCCCTGGGCGGCATGACGAAGCCGCAGATCCGGGAAATGGCGGAAGAACAGGGACTGATCAATGCGCGTAAGCATGACAGCCAGGATATCTGCTTTGTGCCGGACGGAGATTATGCCGGGTTTATTGAACGCTACACCGGAAAAAGCTTCGAGCCGGGCAATTTTGTAGATCAGGAAGGACATGTGCTGGGGCAGCATAAGGGAATCATCTGCTATACGATCGGACAGCGCAAAGGGCTGGGACTAGCCCTGCATGAGCCGATGTATGTGTGCAGGATCGATCCAAAGACCAATACGGTAGTTCTTGGACGCGACCGGGATCTGTGGTCAAAAGAGCTGACGGCGAAAGATTTCCACTGGATCAGCGGTGAGGTGCCGACGGGCACGCAGCGCATCAAAGCGAAAATCCGTTACCGTCACCAGGAGCAGTGGGCGAACGCAGAGATCACCGGACCGGACAGCATTCATCTGGTCTTTGACGAGCCCCAGAGGGCAATTACCTGCGGACAGTCGGTTGTACTTTATGATGGCGATGTTGTAGTGGGCGGAGGAACGATCAATGGATTATGTGGTTCTGGATCTGGAATGGAATCAGGCGTCTGATAGCCGCGATGCCCGCAACAGACTGCTTACGTTTGAAATTATTGAGATCGGTGCGGTAAAATTAAACAGCCGGATGGAAATTGTGGATACCTTTGAGGAGCTGATCCGTCCGCAGGTTTATGATACCATGCATCATATTACGGAAAAGCTGATCGGCATTCACATGAAAGACCTCTCCGGATGTCGGACCTTTGATGTCGTGATGAAGGACTTTCTGGCGTGGTGTGGCGAGGATTTCATGTTCGGTACCTGGGGACCGCAGGATCTGACGGAGCTTCAGAAAAATATGCGGTTTTTCGGTATGGAGCCCCTTGGAAAAGGACCTGTCCGGTTCTATGATATTCAGAAGCTGTTTTCCATCGCCTACGAAGATCAGAAGGTGCGAAGGAGCCTGGAATATGCAGTAGATTATCTGCAGATTCCAAAGGATATTCCGTTTCACCGGGCGATCAGCGACGCGGTGTATACCGCACGGGTATTTCAGATGATCAAAGACCCGATTGCATTGCAGCGGGTTTCCTTCGACACGTTCCAGCTGCCGGAAAACCACCGCAGCGAGGTGCATGTCGTATTCGATAATTATGCAAAATATATTTCCCGACCGTTTCCGGATAAGGAGGCGTTGATGGCGGATAAAGAGGTTCTTTCCACCAGATGTTATCTGTGCCATCATAACCTTCGTAAAAAAGTCCGCTGGTTCTCGCCAAACGGTAAGCACTATTACAGCCTGTCGTGGTGCGATAAGCACGGTTGGATGAAAGGAAAAATCCGCGTGAAAAAAGCGGAAGATGACATGGTTTACGCCGTCAAGACGACGAAGCTGGTCGGAGAGAAAGAGGTTGCCGCCCTGATGGAGAGAAAAGATCACATCCGCCAGCTGCGTAAGGAGCACAGACACCGCGAAGCGCAGGAAAAGCTCGGGAAACGGTGAGGCGGGACGCTGACATCGGAGACACGCCGGGGAGCCCATATAATAAAATAATACGAAAAAACGCCGCAGACCGGTTTCAAAAGAAATGGTCTGCGGCATTTTTGTGCATCCCGTCCTGTGTCTTACGCGAAGGGATCGGTGTAACGGTCGAAGTCGATGATTTCATCTTTGCGGCTGCGGTGTCGTTTCATGATATCGCGGCGCTTGCGATTGCGGCTGTGTCCGATCAGAATGGAACGGATCACCAGAATGACGATCAGGATAACCGCGACAATGCTGACTGCAAGCAAAATTTTACGGACGTTTAAGAAAATAACATTTCCCCCCGGTGTGGAAACTGCGGTCGGAGAAGTTGTGGAAGCGACGGATTCAGACGCTGCGGTGCCAGCCTGCGCGCTCGTGGCGCCCTGTGTGCCGGAGGAACCGTTTGCACTGGAAGCATTCGCATTGCCATCCGTGCCGGAGCTGTCTGTGCTGCTTTGCGCATTAGAAGCGCTGCTTTGTACGCTGTTCGCATCTGCCTTGGAAGAGCCATCCGCTGTTGCGATGGCTGCGCTTTCCGTTTCAGAAACCGGTTCTGCACTGAAATCAAAGGGCGTTATGCTGGAAAAGAGGATCGGCGCGCTGCCGAGATCCTGACCTTCGTAGGAGTAGTGGATGACAGCGGCCTGTCCATTCTTCAGGTTATCATAGCTCAGCTCGGAATCCAGATCGGCAAAGGTGAGCGTATCCGGAAGGAGAACTTTCGCATCCGGGTCGATAGAAAGGATGTTGGACTGATTGAACGTATTTGCGAACAGGTCGCCGTTTTTTACCTGATAGGTGGTGTCTTCTTTGGATGCTGTAACAGAAGAAAAGTTGCTGAAACCGTAATCAAATAAGCTTATCGTATCCTTGAACTGCTGCGGGGACTCCTCCATCATAACGACGCAGATCAGCTTCAGCCCGTCTTTCTGGGCGCAGGAAACGAGGTTAGAGCGAGCGTTTGCGGTGTAGCCGGTCTTACTGCCGACGAGATATTCGTAAGCGTAGGTTTTACCGGGCAGCAGCTTGTTTTTGCTGTTCGGAATCAGATCCTGTGACAGCGTTGCGCTCGCCGGGATTTTGTAGCTTACCGTGTCAGACATGCGGCAAAGCACGTCATCGGAGAAAAACTTTTGCCCGATCAGAGCGAGGTCATGGGTGGAGGTATAGTGATTGTCATCATGCTTGCCATTGGTATTGACGAAATTGGAATCCGTGCAGCCGAGCTCCTTTGCGGTTTGGTTCATTAAATCTACAAACGCTTCCATACTGCCGCTGATATGTTCGCCGATGGCATTGCCGCATTCACTGCCGGAGCCCACCAGCAGACCGTAGAGGGATTGTTCCATCGTGATCGCTTCACCGGCTTTGATGCCGATGTTGGAATCACTTCGCCAGTCGATGCTGTGCACCGCGGTATCGGAATATTCGATCATCTCATTTAATTCGCTGTTCTGACGCGCGATATAGGCAGTCAGAATCTTGGTTGTGCTGGCGGGATAGAGCTTTTCGTGGATATTTTTGGCATAAAGGATTGCACCGCTGTCCGCATCCATCAAAATCGCGGAGCGAGCATTGAGGATCGGACCCTCCGGCCAGTTTTTGATTTCGTTGCTCTCAACCGGGATCGAAAGGTTGGCCTCCGCCAGCGCCTGGTAATCGATGACCT